>Ga0123338_10000630_pt1 | contig 35565 bp, 33 predicted proteins | sample grotaG_FD_89793 | JGI IMG/M metagenome (GOLD analysis project Ga0123338, IMG submission 89793) | Glacier valley bacterial and archeal communities from Borup Fiord, Nunavut, Canada, to study Microbial Dark Matter (Phase II) -... | ecosystem: Environmental > Aquatic > Freshwater > Ice > Glacier ...
AAAGAGCTATAAAGAGATAGCACAAATGAAGGGAGTTTTGTTAAATGCGTATCTATAAAGCCACTGATTATCATGATATGAGCCGTAAGGCTGCCAATATTATCTCAGCACAGATAATTATGAAATCAAATTGTGTATTAGGATTAGCCACAGGTTCCACTCCAATCGGAATATATCAACAGTTAATTGATTGGTATAAAAAAGGGGATCTGAATTTTGATAAAGTGAAAACGGTTAATCTGGATGAATATAAAGGGTTATCTGCTGATAATAAACAAAGCTATCATTATTTTATGAAACAGAATTTATTTGAACATATTAATATTAAAATGGACAACACTTATCTTCCTAATGGAATGGAGGAGGATAGTGAAGTGGAGTGTACCAGATTTAATAACATAATTGATCTGCTTGGCGGAATTGATTTACAGCTATTGGGCTTAGGTCTTAATGGTCACATTGGTTTTAATGAGCCTAGTGAATTTTATGAGAAGGGGACTCATTGTGTCGCCCTGACACAAAGTACGATAGATGCCAATTCCCCATTGTTTGGTGATGGAGAAGTCATACCAAAATCCGCATATACGATGGGTATTAAATCAATTATGCTAGCTAAGAAAATTCTTCTTGTGGTAAACGGAAAAAACAAAGCAGACATTTTAAAGGAAGCATTAACCGGACCTATAACACCGATGGTTCCTGCTTCAATTTTACAGATCCACAACGATTTGACCATCGTAGCAGATGAAGAAGCACTGTCAAAAATTGATGATAGTCTTATTGTGAATGGATGAGCGCAAAATTGGACGTGATGGCAGAATATTGTATTGGAATTGATATAGGTGCCACTTCGATTAAAATGGGCCTTTTTGAGACAAGCGGTAAACTTTTGAATAAATGGGAAATTGATACAAATAAAGAAGATAATGGAAGATATATTTTATCTGAAATTGTATCTTCGTTAAACCATCAATTAGGTCTACAAGATGAACTTAAAATTGAACATTCTAATATTAAAGGGATTGGTATAGGAATACCAGGACCAGTTACTGGGGACGGTAATGTTTCTGCCAGTGTTAACCTAGGTTGGGTTAATGTTTCTGTGAAGGATCAGTTAAAACAACTAATTGATATTCCTGTAAAGGTAGGAAATGATGCCAATGTTGCAACTTTAGGTGAGATGTGGCAGGGTAGTGGGAAAGGATATAAAAATCTGGTTATGATTACCCTAGGCACAGGCGTTGGTGGTGGTGTAGTTATAGATGAAAAGATTGTTTCAGGTTTCTACGGAGCCGCCGGTGAATTCGGACACATGCCGATTATTTATGATGAGGTAGTAAGGTGTAACTGCGGTAAATGTGGATGTCTGGAACAGGCAGCGTCAGCTACCGGTATTATAAATGAAGCAAAGAAACGTATTGAGCGTAAGGATATTAAATCAATATTGGATAAAGTAGAAAATCTCACAGCATATGATATATTTGAAGCCGCAAAAGCGGGAGATGAACTGGCAAATCAAGTGATTGACAGAGCGGCAAAATATTTAGGAATTGCAATGGCATCAATTACTGGTGTTATTGATCCCGAAGTATTTATCATCGGCGGAGGGGTATCTGGAGCAGGACAGATTCTTTTGGATCTGGTGAAGAAGCATTACATGGAAAATGTTCTTTTTTTAAGTAAAGATACGCAAATTAAACTAGCTGCACTGAAAAATGATGCAGGAATCTATGGAGCAGCTAGAATGGTTTTAGAATAATGTAAAAATTGTTTGCAGAAATGGCGGTAATTAGGTGCGGTTTGAAAGAATACCTCTTCAAAGCACCCAGTAACCGTCATTTTTGTCATCAAATATCCCAAGTTGCTACTGCTGAGATTATGATAGTTACAAATATTTCTTGTGATATGCTTAATAATATATTAGAATAGATACAATATATATGTCGGGAAATCACACTAACCAAACATGCCTACCCTATGATTTAGTTTGTGCCGAGGATTTCGCAGTTTTTTAAAACATAAGATAGGAGAAACTATAATGGCAATGTTGATTGACGGTAAAAAAATATCCATGGAAATAAAAGAAGAGTTAAAGAGGAAGGTATTAGAGCTAAAAGAAAGTGGTGCTTTGATAACCTTAGTAGTGATTCAGGTTGGCAGTGATGTGGCATCTTCTGTTTATGTAGCAAACAAGAAAAAAGCCTGTGAATATATCGGAATTGAATCTAGGGCATATGAACTCCCTGAAAGTACTACACAAGAAGAGCTACTCCTCCTGGTAGAAAAACTAAATAATGATCCTTCGGTGAATGGAATTCTTGTTCAATTACCCCTACCAAAACATATAGAGGAAGACTTAGTGATAAATACGATTGCACCAGGTAAGGATGTGGATGGATTCCATCCGCAAAATGTCGGTGCATTAAGCATTGGACAAAAAGGATATATTTCGTGTACACCTGCTGGAATTCTACAGCTTCTGAAACGGTCCAGTATTGAGATAGAGGGCAAAGAGTGCGTAATTATCGGAAGAAGCAATATTGTGGGTAAACCGATGGCAATGCTGATGTTAAGAGAGAATGCTACAGTTACAATCTGTCATTCAAGGACAAAGAACCTGCAAGAAACCGCAAAACGCGCAGATATTTTGATTGTAGCTATCGGAAAACCTAAATTTATTACAAGAGAATTTATAAAAGCGGGAGCCGTAGTTATCGATGTTGGTATCCACAGAAATGAAAATAATAAACTCTGTGGAGACGTAGATTATGAGGATGTTTTTGATATGGTAAGTGCAATTACGCCTGTTCCCGGTGGAGTTGGTCCTATGACAATAGCAATGTTAATGAATAATTGCGTAGAATCTGTTCAACACGATTAAAAATAGAAACGATATCCGGGAGGAAAAAGACATGAATTTGCAACAGGAACTCCTATACCTTGATAAGAATTATAAAATAATCTCCGCTGAACATGAATTTATTGTACATCCTGCAGTATTTGATATTTTACCGTTAACATCAGATTCTCTCGAGAGTTCTTTTGAATGTTCCCTAAAGGTTATAGGTTACTGTTTACAAATAAAAAGCCTTACAATATTTAAGGAAACAACGGAAGGTTTCGGAGAGGATATGCAACTACCGTTCGGTGTACCCTATGTTTTCCAAGACAAACCCATCTCTTATAGCGGGACCATCCTAATCGGAGATTCACCCATACCGGAATATAGCATCAAGATTGGTAAAGAAAATTGTTATTTCTACAAAAGAGTTCTTGAACTAGTCTTTGAAGAAGGAAACCTGATTACAACAATTGATCACAGCAAAGCAATGTCACGAATCAGGAAAAATATTGAGCTGGGATTTCGAAGCTTAACAAATAATTGGGATGTCAGGTGCATTTCTCATTTTATTAATTCTACTTTTTTAGGGGATTACAGACCTTTTTCCTCGGTAAAAAAACGATTAAAATATTTGAAAGCATTGAAACACGCTAACAATGCAATAACAGGGACAAGCAAAATCGTTAGGAATGAAAAATAGAGTTTCTTTTTTAAATAAAAGCTGATACAATGTCTTTTACAAAGTTGAATTAGCAGATTATTTTACTTGTAATAAATTGAAAGGCAAGGGTGTACGTATGAATCTATTCTTTATTTCATTGGGTTGTGATAAAAACCTGGTAGATAGTGAAAATATGCTTGGTATCTTAAATAGTAACGGATACGAAATTACCAATGAGGAGCAGTTAGCAGAAGTTATTATCGTCAATACCTGTTGTTTTATAGGGGATGCAAAGGAAGAGAGTATAAATACCATTTTAGAAATGGCTGAGTATAAAAAGATTGGAAAATTGAAGACATTAATCGTAACCGGCTGTCTCGCAGAACGTTATAAGGAGGAAATCCTTACTGGAATTCCCGAGGTAGATGCTTTGCTAGGTACCTCAAGCTACGCATCTATTATCGATGTAATTAATGAATTAGCAGATGGAGAAAAACATAGCCACTTTGATTCTTTAGATAACCTTCCAAGACTAAAATCAAAAAGGTTACTCACATCAGGTACCTACTCGGCTTACTTGAAAGTAGCGGAAGGGTGTGACAAACATTGTACTTATTGCATCATTCCTCAGGTTCGTGGCAATTATAGAAGTGTATTAATGGAAGATTTAATCAGTGAAGCAGAGTATTTGGCTGAACAAGGTGTGAAGGAATTAATCTTGGTTGCTCAGGAAACAACACTATATGGAAAAGATATATATGGTGAAAAATGTCTTCCTAAGCTGTTAGAAAGTTTATGTAGGATTAACGGTATTTTATGGGTACGTATTCTATATTGCTATCCAGAGGAAATTACGGATGAATTAATTGAAATCATGAAAAGGGAACCAAAGATTTGTCGCTATCTTGACATTCCAATCCAACATGCTTCAGATCGCATTTTAAAGTTAATGGGAAGAAGAACAAATAAAGAAGATTTAATCCAAATCATTACTAAATTAAGAAGGAATCTCCCTGATATCATACTTCGTACTACGTTGATTACCGGTTTTCCAACGGAGACGGAATTAGAGCATGAGGAATTGATGGATTTTGTGAAAACGATGAGATTTCAACGTCTCGGGGTTTTTACTTATTCAAAAGAAGAAAACACTCCTGCAGCGAAGATGAAACCGCAGATTACCGCAAAAGTTAAGAAACAAAGACAAAAGAATTTAATGAAGCTTCAACAAGCCATAGCTTTTTCGAATTCGGAGCAGCTGGTGGGAAAAACCTTTGAAGTTTTGATAGAAGGTAAAGTAGTACAAGAAGAAAACGTATTTATTGGAAGAACCTATATGGATGCACCACAAGTAGATGGATTTCTCTTTTTAACCTCTGAGGAAGAGCTAATATCTGGTGATATCGTGAAAGCTAGAGTTACTGGAGCGAAAGGTTATGATCTAATTGGAGAAATGGTGAAAGGAAGTGCGAAGGAATGAATTTACCAAATAGAATAACGCTTCTAAGAATCTTCATGATACCGATATTCCTTTTCTTTATGTTAATGCCGGATATTATGTATGGAAGATATATCGCTGCTGGTATTTTTATTGTTGCAGCATTAACCGATTTATTGGATGGGTACCTTGCTAGAAAATACAATCTGATAACTAATTTTGGTAAGTTTATGGATCCGTTGGCAGATAAACTATTAGTATCCAGTGCTCTTATTTGCTTTGTGGAGCTAAAGCTTTTACCTGCATGGATTGTTATCATTATTATTGGTAGGGAATTTATCATCAGCGGTTTTCGATTAATTGCATCAGATAATGGAGTTGTGATCGCCGCCGGTTGGTTGGGAAAATTAAAAACTAATATACAAATAATTCTGAGCGTAATGTTAATCATAAATTTGGATTATACTATTATCAATGTTCTGGAACAGATATTTATTTATTTGGCTGTGGCACTTACAGTGATATCCTTAGCAGATTATATGTATCACAACCGAAATGTTTTGCATGAAGGTAAATAATGCAAGAGCAATTTAATAAAGATTGGAAGGATGTTTTTACATGACCATTGAACTAATTAGCGTAGGGACTGAAATTTTGCTTGGCAATATTGTAAACACAAATGCAAGTTACTTATCGAGAAAATGTGCGGAATTAGGCTTTTCCTTATATTTTGAGATTACGGTAGGTGATAATGAGGATAGACTCTGTGAAGTACTTAAATCTGCTCTTTCACGCTCCGATATCGTAATTCTAACCGGAGGGCTCGGCCCAACGCAGGATGATATGACGAAGGAAGCAGTAGCGAAAGTATTTGGCCGAAGCCTTATCATGGACGAACACAGCAAAGAGAGAATTAGTTCCTATTTTTCTTTTATGTATCATAATAACCTAAGTAAGCTTGCAAGTAGCGCTGCATTACCTAGTATAACGGAAAACAATTGGAAACAAGCATTAAAAATAGAGGGTTCTATCGTTGTAGACAACGATAATGGAACTGCACCTGGCTATATTGTAGAGGGAAATGAGATTGTCTGCAAAGGCAGCCAACTCATTAATGAGATTACCTGCAAGGGTAGCCAACTCATTAATGAGATGTCCTGGCAAGCCAACCCACTCCTTGACAATGTTGTGAATAAAAGAGTGATATTGCTTCCCGGACCGCCTTCGGAAATGGTCCCAATGTTTGATAACCAAATTTACCCATACCTTAAAAAACTACAGAATAAAATATTTGTTTCTAAAATGGTAAAAATCTGTGGAATTGGTGAAAGCAAAGCAGAAACAGATATTTTGGATCTTATCGAAGCGCAGAGCAATCCTACCATAGCACCCTATGCAAAAAGCGGTGAAGTCCATTTTCGTATTACAGCTTCCGCAGAGAGTGAAGAAGAAGCAGAGCAGCTGATAACACCAGTATTAGAAGAATTATATACACGTTTTACGAATAATATCTATACGACTAAGGAAGAGGAAACATTAGAAGATGTAGTAGTGAATGCATTATTGCAAAATAATCTTACCTTGACCTGCGCAGAATCCTGCACCGGTGGGCTGTTAACCGGACGCCTTGTGAATGTGCCGGGTGTTTCCGGTTCCTTAAAAGAAGGCTTTATCACTTATTCCAATGAAGCAAAAATCAGATATCTTGGAGTGAAGGAAGAAACCTTAAAACAATTTGGAGCAGTCAGCGAGCAAACTGCGAGGGAAATGGCGGCTGGTGCTATTTTAGCAACCGGTGCTGACGTATCAGTTGCAATCACCGGAATTGCCGGTCCAGATGGAGGTACCGAGGAAAAACCGGTAGGACTCGTGTATATTTCCTGTAATATAAAAGGTAAAATTATAGTCAAGGAATTTCGTATGAAGGGTAATCGCGAGAAAATTCGTGATCAAAGTGTCATTTATGCACTTGATCTTTTAAGAAGGAGCATCAGTAGCAAATATAGTATTAATAATTAATTTTTTTTATAATATACCATAGAAATGACACAGTTAAAACTTATTGTAATATCTATAAAAGGTTTTTTTGTTGCAGTTCGAATAAGGAGGTATATTATGGAACGATCCAATAAGATATTAGTATTGGTTACAATATTAACGTGCATCTTGATTTTATCTGGATGTAATAAAGCTCGTTTGAGCACCAATAATACAGATGAGGAAGAAGCTGGTTCGAAGATTACACTTGACCAGGATGAAAAGCTAGTTCCTACCGATAAAATAGAAAATTCGGAGGATGAAGTTACGATTCCAAATGAAGTTGAACCTACCGAAAGCGCCAGTGGCGTGAATCCCGGCATTCAACCGGTTGCAAATACTGAATTAATGATTTATACTATTGATTCAAATTCAGGTGATATTGAACCTGATATTGCATTAATACCGGAAGGAAATGTTATTACACCGGAATTGATTGTCACTACAGCTGTAGAATCAATGGCTGATCAATCTTTGAAGGTAGGAATTGAAAATGTTTCCACTGAGGGAGATGCAGTCATAGTAAGTTTTTATTCTGACCAGCCTCCACTTAGGGATGTTGGTGGCGGAATTGAGACAGCAATCTTAAATGCACTTGCACAAAGCCTTCTTGATAACTTGGATGACTATAGCAAAGTAATTTATCGTGTTGAAGGCAATGCTTATTCTAGTGATCATATAGAATTAGGGTTTGACGAGGTATATTTATCGGAAAATTAGGGTATAAAACAGAATAAACAAGATGAATTGATAGCTTAATCGTCACGAATAGACTTGAAACTCTGACTTGTTAGCAAAAATTAATTAGGTAATTGCGATACATCATTTTGTATTCGACAATTGCCTAATATTATGTTATCGTAACTACATTAAAGAGAAATAGGCTCATGAAATCATGTGGGCTATATTAATGCAAAACAGTATAACAATATAAACTAATATGAGCATGGTAAAGGGGTTAGAAGATATGAAAAAGGTATACGTTGTCGGAGGTGGGGCGTCCGGGATGCTGGCAGCCATCATTGCTGCAAAAAACGGACAGAAGGTAGAACTGCTAGAAAAGAATGAAAAGCTCGGGAAAAAGCTGTTTATAACCGGCAAAGGCAGATGTAACCTGACAAATGCCTGCGACCGCGAGACTTTTTTTGAACAGGTTGTATCCAATCCGAAATTTATGTTTCGTGCATTTCATACGTTTAGTAATTATGATACTATGTTATTCTTTGAGGAGCTAGGACTTCCTATTAAAACTGAACGAGGAAACCGCGTGTTCCCAGAATCTGATAAATCCTCCGATGTGATAACAGTTTTAAAAAAAGAATTAGAAAGGCTTGAGGTTAGCATCCGGTATCACAGTGAGGTATCGCAAATAATTGTTAAGGACGGCTGCTTTCATGGAATAAAGCTTAAAAATAATTCCGAAGTTCTGACTGGTGATGCTGTTATCATAGCGACCGGTGGTCTTTCTTATCCCTTGACAGGTTCTACGGGGGATGGCTATACTTTCGCGAAGTCTTTGGGACATACGGTAACAAAATTACATCCGTCTCTAGTTCCAATTCATGTGAAAGAGTCTTACGTAAAGGACTTGATGGGATTATCCCTTAAAAATGTTGAGGTAGTGATTACATCAGGAGCAAAGCAAATCTATCGTGACTTCGGGGAATTTTTGTTTACGCATTTCGGTGTTAGTGGTCCTGTTATACTCAGAGCAAGCAGTTATATTATTCCCTATTTAAACAATAAGGAAGATTTGATTCTTAGTATAGATTTAAAACCTGCATTGTCAATGGAGCAATTAGATACCCGAATATTAAGGGATTTTGAAGAATTTAAAAATAAACAATTTAAGAATTCCCTCGACCACCTATTGCCAAATAAACTAATTGATGTTATTATTCGTCTAAGCCTAATTGATCCCGAAAAGAAAGTAAACTCCATCACTAAAGAGGAACGTTTACGTTTAGTAGATACGTTAAAGCATATGACACTTCATATACTTAGGTTAAGTGATTATAATCAAGCTGTTATAACAAAGGGTGGAATTAATGTAAAGGAAATTGATCCATCCACCATGGAATCTAAGCTGGTTAAAAGTGTATATTTCACTGGAGAAGTACTAGACTTAGATGCACTGACCGGTGGCTTTAATCTTCAGATTGCTTGGTCAACTGCTTATTTGGCAGGTAGTTCTGTTTAAATTATTCATGACAGGGGAGATTAAATTTATTCGGCATTACCGAATAAATTACAAATTTGTCATAGCAGAATTAGTTACAAATTTATCATAGCCGAATTAGTTATAAATTTATCATAGCAGAATTAGTTACAAATTTGTCATAGCAGAATTAATTATTTATTCATCTTGTAGGAGGTTATTATGACACATTTTAGTATTGCGATAGATGGACCGGCCGGTGCCGGAAAAAGTACAATTGCTAAAAGTATAGCAAAACAATTGGGATTTATTTATGTCGACACGGGAGCAATGTACCGTGCGATGGCTCTCTATTTTTTGCAAAATCATATCGTAGCTACAGACAGCACTTTAATTGAAAAATCCTGCGGTGATGTAGATGTAACAATAGAATATAAAAATGGGGAACAGATTGTAGTATTAAATGGTGAAAATGTGAATGGACTTATTCGTACCGAAGAAGTTGGGAATATGGCAAGTGCCTCATCAGTAAATAAAACGGTCCGATTAAAATTAGTTGAACTGCAGCAAGGACTAGCTAGAAAAGCAAATGTTGTGATGGATGGAAGAGATATTGGGACCTATGTACTTCCGAATGCTAATTTGAAAATTTACCTTACCGCAAGCAGCAAAGAACGTGCCAGGAGAAGATGGGCAGAGCTTAAGGAAAAGGGCATAGTAGCCGATATATATGACATAGAGAAGGATATCATTGAACGGGACCATAGAGACATGACTAGAGAATTTGCTCCTCTTAAACAGGCTGAGGATGCAATTTATCTTGATTCCTCCGATATGACGATTGACGCTGTAATTGAAAAAATAATGAATTATTTTAATAATAATAAACAAGATGAATTTGCATTTAATTCGGCACAGCCAAATTAAATATTCAACTTGTCATGAATAAAGGAAGTTTGATTAATATGAAGGTAACGGTTGCAAAAAGTGCTGGATTTTGTTTTGGTGTTAAGAGAGCAGTCGATTTAGTTTACCAAGAAATTAAAAAAGGCGGAAATGTTTATACCTTAGGACCAATCATCCATAACGAAACCGTCGTTCGTGATTTAAATGAAATGGGTGTCAAGGAGATTAATTCTTTAAAGGAATTAAAAGAGTACCCAAAGGGAACAATAATTATACGTTCCCATGGCATTTCTAAAGCAATTTTTGAAGAAATTGCTACCTATGAACATACTATTATTGATGCAACCTGCCCATATGTAACAAAGATTCATAGAACGGTACAGGAACAAAATAGTATTGGAAGTCATATTATCATTATCGGAAATCGAACACATCCAGAGGTGGAAGGAATTGTTGGATGGTGTTTGGATAGCGATTATACTGTGATAGAGAACGAATCGGAAGCGGAGAAGTTTGCGCTTCCTACCAATCGTAAACTATGTATTGTATCCCAGACGACATATAATTACAAGAAATTTCAAGATTTAGTTGAAATAATATCGAAAAAGGGTTATGATATATTTGTTTTAAATACAATTTGCAATGCCACGCAAGAAAGGCAGACGCAAGCCTACCAATTAGCAAAGGATTCCGATGCTATGATTGTTATAGGCGGAGAGCAAAGCTCGAATACGAGAAAGCTATATGAAATTTGTAAAAAAGAATGTGAAAATACTTACTATATACAGAAACTTGATGACCTGGATTTAAATTCGTTTAAATCTTATCGCAATGTAGGTATTACAGCAGGGGCTTCGACCCCAAAAATTATTATCGAGGAGGTTCATACCGTTATGTCAGAAAAAAGTTTTGAACAATTATTGGAAGAAGAGAAAGTAGTACGAATAAACAACGGTGATGTTGTAGAAGGAATTGTCTTGGGTGTAAAAGAAGATGAAATCATCTTAAATATAGGCTACAAGTCGGAAGGTATCATTACAAGAAATGAATATACTAATACACCTAATTTAGATTTAACCACCGTTGTACAAGTTGGTGAAAAAATGTCAGCTAAAGTTTTAAAAGTTAACGATGGTGAAGGTCAAGTTGCTTTAACCTATAAAAGACTTGCAGCTGAAAAAGGAAATAAGAAATTGGAAGATGCATTTGCTAATCATGAGGTACTGACTGCAAAGGTTGCTGCTGTACTTAATGGTGGGTTAAGTGTAATTGTTGACGAAGCCAGAGTATTTATCCCTGCAAGTTTAATATCTGATTCCTATGAAAAAGATCTTACAAAATATGCAGGTGAAACAATCGATTTTGTAATTACTGAGTTCAATCCAAAGAAGAGACGAATTATCGGTGACCGCAAGCAATTAATCGTTGCTAAAAAGCAAATCCTTAAAAAAGGTTTATTTGAAAAGCTTGAAGTAGGAATGATTATCGAAGGTACTGTTAAGAATATCACAGACTTCGGAGCATTTATTGACCTTGGTGGAGCGGATGGATTACTTCACATTTCAGAAATGTCATGGGGACGAGTAGAAAATCCTAAGAAAGTATTTAAGGTTGGTGAAGTAATTAAGGCTTTTGTAAAGGATATTCAAGGTGAGAAGATTGCACTTAGCTTAAAATTCGAGAATGAAAATCCTTGGATTGACGCTGAGATTAAATATGCTGTAGGTAATGTTGTGACGGGTACGGTTGCCAGAATGACAGACTTTGGTGCGTTTATTGAACTTGAGCCTGGTATCGATGCTCTTCTCCATGTATCTCAAATTTCGAAAGAACATGTAGAAAAACCTTCTGACACGTTAAAAATTGGACAAGAAATTACAGCTAAGGTAGTTGAATTTAATAAAGATGATAAAAAAATCAGTTTAAGCGTTAAGGCATTAGAAGCTCCTGAGAAGGAAGCTGAAGCTGAATTTGAAGTTACATCGGAAGAAGTAGAAGAACAATCAGCTGAATAATTGCTATACAAATGAATTAATTATTGTGAACAAATACTGATGATAAGGAGATTTGCCGTGCTGGGAAGTTATGAAGCATTTAAAAAATCGGTTTTTGATCTATCAAAAATAGATTTGAATTCATACAAAGAACGTCAAATGAAACGGCGAATTGAGGCTCTGATTGCTAAGTGCGGAATTGACTCCTATGCCAATTACGTCAGTAAACTTAAATCGGATGAAGTAATTTTTGATGAATTCATTAATTATATCACGATTAATGTATCGGAATTTTTTCGTAATCCGGAACAATGGACGCTGTTGGAGAATGAAATTTTCCCATATTTATTTGGACATTTTGGGAGAGAGCTTAAAATTTGGAGTGCTGCATGTTCCACGGGTGATGAACCGTATTCACTGGTTATGCTACTCTCAAAGTTTATGCATTTAGGTAAAATTAAAATTTATGCTACTGATATTGATAAAAACGTATTGGAGAAGGCATCCATTGGTCTTTATCATGAAAAGAGCTTAAAAGCATTGCCTAACGAATATCTTAACAAATATTTCACAAAGGTAAATGACAAAACATACCAAGTTTCCGATGCCATAAAATCATGTGTAGAGTTTAAAAAGCATGACCTGTTAAAGGATAATTATCCGTCCAATTGTGATTTAATTATATGTCGCAATGTATTAATTTATTTTACTGATGAGGCTAAGAACAAAATATATAGTAATTTTAATAATGCTTTAAAGAAGGATGGATTATTGTTTGTCGGAAGTACGGAACAAATAATTCAGGCACAACAGATCGGTTTCCAAAATTATAAATCTTTCTTTTATAAGAAAGCATAAATATGGTCCACAATAAGTTATTAATTTTTAAGTTAACTTATTGTGGACTTTTTTATACAATCCAATATAGTATGGATAAACAACGACAAGCAGCAAGCCACTTGCCTTATGTTAACCAGATAAAGCAGCAAGCCACTTGCCTTATGTTAACCAGATATATTAGCAAGCTAATTCACTTGTCATAAGTGAAATAACATGTATTTTTACTGCAAACAACAAATATATCTATATAATAAATTATAAGTATATTTTGATAAATTATATAAACAAAAACCACCAACAGGTTAATACTTATTTTTAATAAAATGTGGTTGATTTTTAGAATAATATCGAGTATATTGTTTTATAGGTTAGCTTACAGCTTGATTTTTATATATCGTATCATAATCGAATGAATCTAACAGCGCATTAAAATATGTGTAGATAGGAGTGAATATGCAAAAGACGATAACAATTGCAGTCGATGCTATGGGTGGCGACAATGCACCTGGAGAGATTATAAAAGGAGCTGTTCTTGCTGTCCTGGATAAGAAAGATATTAAGGTTATTCTAGTGGGAAAAGAAGATGTCATCGTGAAGGGCCTTAGCGAGTATGATTATGATAAGGAACGTATTGAAATTGTACATGCGGAGGATATCATAACGAATAATGAAGCACCCGTTTTGGCAATCCGACGTAAGAAAAACTCCTCTATCGTTGTCGCATTAAATCTCGTGAAAGAACATAAAGCGGATGCATTTGTTTCTGCCGGGAGTACCGGTGCTGTATTAGCAGGTGGTCAGCTGATTGTAGGGAGAATTAATGGTGTAGAACGACCGCCACTTGCTCCTTTGCTTCCAAACATGATTGGTGTTTCTTTATTAGTCGACTGTGGGGCCAATGTGGATGCCAGACCTTCTCATCTAGTACAATTCGCTAAAATGGGTTCTATCTATATGGAAAATGTAATTGGAATTAAAAACCCAAGAGTTGCCATCGTTAATATTGGTGCGGAAGAGGAAAAGGGGAATATGCTTGTAAAAGAAACCTTCCCACTTTTAAAAAATTGTAATAATATTAATTTTATAGGAAGTATTGAAGCAAGAGAAATACCAAACGGTGGTGCAGATGTTATTGTATGTGAGGCTTTTGTAGGTAATGTTATTTTAAAATTATACGAAGGACTTGGGACAGCATTAATTAAAAAGATAAAATCAGGACTAATGAGTACAACCAAAAGTAAAATTGGAGCACTTCTTTGTAAATCCGCACTGAAGGAAACCTTTAAAGATTTTGATGCCACTAAATATGGCGGTGCACCCTTACTTGGGTTAAAAGGATTAGTTGTTAAATCACATGGTAATGCAAAAAGCAATGAGATTAGGAATTCAATCCTCCAATGTGTTACCTTTACCGAACAAAATATTATTGAAAAAATCCAGAATAATTTAAGCAATAACGAATAAATAATGAAAAGAAGGGTGAGAGATTATGGAATTTGAGAAATTGCAAAAAATTATCAGTGAAGTACTGAATGTAGATGAAGAAGAGATTACAATGGAAACTACCTTTGTAGATGATTTGGGGGCTGATTCCCTTGATGTATTTCAAATTATAATGGGAATTGAAGAAGAATTTGATATTGAAATTGCTAATGAAGATGCAGAAAATATTGTCACAGTATCCGATGCTCTTGATCAAATCAAGAATGCTTTAAATTAAAGCTTGTTAGCAAATCTTTATCAGAGGTATGAAAAAGCCCTGTGAATAAGGTTCGCCTTATTTTATTGGGGCTTTTCATATAGACTTCTGTGTACAATTTGGGGGAGTGCCACTTCAATTTTAACGGCCTTTCCTAGCGCGCGTTCAGAACGCTCCGCTTCACGAGATGCGCTCAGCCGGTCTCGTTAAAATTGAAATAGCACTCCCCAAAATTGGGATGAACGTTATTGTGATATGATTGAAGTTGCACTCCCCAAAATTGGAATTAACGTTACTATGACATGATTGAGGTAGCACTCCCCAAAATTGGAATTAACGTTACTATGACATGATTGAGGTAGCACTCCCCCAAAATTGGAATTAACGTTACTATGACATGATTGAGGTAGCACTCCCCAAAATTGGAATTAACGGGTTACTATGACATGATTGAAGTAGCCTCCCCAAATTCCATAGGTTCGTTTGTGCGGGTATTTGGATGAGATTAAAGGTGCATGGATGAAGCTACAATGGTAAGCGCAGAAAGTGGTTATATGTGGTTTGAAGATTTTTTTGGGAAGGAGATTTTGTGAATATATGAATACACGTAAGAAGATTGATACGTCACAGCTGGCGTTGGAGAATAAAATAGGGTATCATTTTGTCGATTCTTCTATATTGTTGCATGCTTTGTCTCACAGTTCTTATGCAAATGAAATGAGGATGAATAAGGAAAAGAATAATGAGCGTCTTGAGTTTTTAGGGGATGCGGTGTTGGAGCTAGTTACTAGTGAATATGTTTATAAAGAATATGCGAATCTTACCGAGGGTGATTTAACAAAACTTAGGGCAAGTATAGTATGTGAGCAGACATTATCAGCCTGTGCTAGGGACCTAAATATTGGAATATATTTATTACTTGGAAAAGGTGAGGATTTCTCTGGTGGGAGGGAACGCGATTCTATTTTATCGGATGCTTTGGAAGCGGTAATCGGAGGTATCTATTTAGACGGTGGTTTTACTAATGCAAAAGAGTTTATTACAAGCTTCATTTTAGAAGATTTAAAAGATAAAGACCTCTTTTTTGATAGCAAGACTATCTTACAGGAAATGATACAAAACGGAAATAATAAACAAAAGATACATTACGAGTTACTTTCTGAGGAAGGCCCTGATCATAATAAAACCTTTACCATTGCGGTATGTGTTGAAAATGATGAGATTGGTTGCGGAACTGGCAGAACGAAGAAGGCCGCGGAGCAGGAAGCTGCTTATCAGGCAATTCAAAGGCTACAAAATGGACAGACTCACACGATATAATTTAGGAAAATACAGAAGGAATCAGATGGGGGATTGTAATGCATTTAAAAAGTATTGAAATTCACGGTTTTAAGTCCTTTGCCAATAAAATTGTGTTGGAATTTCATGATGGCATTACCGGTATTGTAGGACCAAATGGGAGTGGTAAAAGTAATGTTGCTGATGCCGTGCGTTGGGTGCTTGGAGAACAAAGTGCCAAGCAGCTTCGTGGGGCTAGGATGGAGGATATTATTTTCTCCGGTACACAAGCCAGAAAACCTTTGGGATATGCCTATGTTGCAATTACCTTGGATAATTCAGATCATAAGTTGCCGATTGATTTTGATGAGGTTATTATTGCAAGACGAGTATATCGCTCAGGAGAGAGCGAATATATCATTAACGGTGCTTCTTGCAGGCTACGGGATGTTCAGGAGTTATTTATGGATACCGGTATCGGCAAAGAAGGATATTCAATTATTGGTCAAGGGCAAATCGATAAAATCCTGAGTGGAAAACCGGAAGATCGTCGCGAACTGTTTGATGAAGCAGCTGGCATTGTAAAATTTAAAAGAAGAAAATATGCTGCAGAAAAGAATTTAGAAGAGGAAAAACAAAATTTATACCGTATTACGGATATTATTAAAGAATTGGAAAAACAACTTATTCCTTTGGAAAAGCAGTCAGCAACTGCTAAGATTTATTTGAAACTGAAGGAAGAAATGAAAGATCTTGAAGTAAATCAATTTTTAAAGGAATATGAGAAACTCAAAGCATCTAAGGATCAAGTGGAGGAAAAGCTTGCTATTGCAACCTCAGATTTAGATCAAACGAAGCATGAATACGAAAATACCAAGGAAGAATATCTTCAGCTGGAAAAACAATTAGAGGAATGTGATTTCCATATTGAAGAAGATAAAAATTCCTTTAATGAATTAAAGCTTAACAAGGAAAAAGCAGAGGGCGAAATTAAGGTTCTACAGGAGCAAATCAGTTCCCTGTTACAAAGCGATGAATATGTTCAAGGCAGGATTAGTAGTAATGAACAGGATATTCTAATTAAGAAGGCGGAAAAAGACGGGTATTTAGCCGAAAAAACCAGCATTGATGAAAAGCTTTCTAAAACGGATGATTTGCTGAGCGTTGCACTTAATGAAGTGAACCAAATAAAGAACAATATTATTCGCCTTTCGAAGGATATTGAGGATTGCAATAGCGGTATTTTTGAATATTTGAATATTAATTCCGGTATTAAAAGTAGTATGCAGCGTTATGAAACGATGTTGGAGCAAAACATTCTTAGAAAAGCAGAGTTAAACCAAAAAATATTAAAAAATAAGAGTGAAGAAGGTCTATACAAGGAGACAATCGTCACCTGCAAGGAAAATTTACACAGCATTTCTGAAGAAATTATCGCACTGACCGAGGAAAGTAATACTGCAGAAAAATCCATAACCGATACTCAAACGCAGATTGATAAGATTTCTACGGATTATAATGAGGAGCAAGGCCGCTACCTGGGTGAAAAATCCAAGTTGGAATCCTTAATAAATTTAACGGAGCGCTATGAGGGATATGGTAATAGCATTAAAAAAATCATGGAACGAAAGACTCAGCTTTCCGGAATTCATGGAGTTGTAGCCGATATCATCAAGGTAGATAAGGCTTATGAAACTGCGATAGAGACTGCTCTTGGCGGATCGATACAAAACGTTGTTACAGATGATGAGGCAACTGCGAAAGAATTAATCAATTATTTAAAGCAGAATAAATTTGGCAGAGCTACCTTTTTACCGTTAACCAATATCAGCTCAAGCCCAAACCTACATAATGATAAGGTTTTAAAAGAAGAGGGTGTCCTAGGTATTGCAAGTAATTTGGTTGAGGCAGATTCAAAGTTTAATGCTTTAATGGAATATCTTCTAGGAAAAATTATTGTAGTTGATCATATTGATCATGCTAGCAGCCTTGCTAAAAAATATCATTATTCGCTCCGCATTGTTACAATAGACGGTGAACTTCTGACCCCAGGTGGTTCCATATCCGGAGGTGCTTATAAAAATGCCAGCAATTTATTAGGCAGAAGACGTGAAATCGAAGTAATGGAAGACCATGTGGCAGCTCTTGAAATTTCTACAAAAGAGTTACTGCGAAAGAAAGAAGTAGAAAAGGACAATAAATCTAAGCTTCGTTTAAAGCTAGAGGCATTAAAAACAAAACTTCAGGAAAAATTTTTGATACAAAACACAGCCAAGATGAATTTAGACCGTGAGTTGACTAAAAAAGCGGAAGCGGAAGCGGTCTTGCTTGAATATACGAAGGAATTGCAGGAAATTGAAATACAAGCGAAGGATTTGAATGTGAATTTAACTGACTTAACTTCATCCCTCTCCGAGAATACTTTAAAAAATAAAGAAAAAGAAACCTTAATTGAACAGGTAACAAAGCAATTAGAACAAGAGCGAGAGATAGAGCGGCTGTCGAACGAAAAGGCTTCCGAATTAAAAATGGAGTTTTCGTCTTTGGAACAAAGTAATCAGTTTCTGCTAGAAAATGTACGGCGTGTGAAAAGGGATATTGAGAAGCTCTATGATGATGAAGCATTGTTAAAGGAAGACATCAAAAAAGCAACCCTCATCGTGGAACAAAAAAAACAATCCACCAATCAAACCCAGTCAATGATAAAAGAATATCAACAGTCGATCCATAAATTGGATGAGAAAATTAAAGACCAACTCAGTGAAAGAGAACATATCACGAGCGTTCATAAGAATTTCTTCTCAAAACGTGAAGATTTAGCGTCACGAATGAATGACCTTGATAAGGAATGCTTCCGCTTAATCAGTCAGCAGGAAAAGCTAGTTGAGCAATCAGATCTACAGATGAGTTATATGTGGGAAGAATATGAGCTTACTTATACCACCGCAGCAGCCTATCCGGTTGATACACAAATCAGTTTAACTCAAGCCAAAAAGATGATCTTTGAGATTAAGAGCAGTATTAAAGAATTAGGCGATGTTAACGTAAATGCAATTGAGGATTACAAAAATCTCTCAGAACGTTTTGAATTTTTACATGCGCAAAGAGAAGACTTGATAAAAGCGGAGGAAGTTCTGCTGCAAATTATTAGCGAGTTGGACAGCGAAATGCGTATTCAATTTGAAGAAAAATTCAAAGCGATTAATGAACAATTCGATATCGTATTTAAAGAGCTTTTCGGTGGTGGTAAAGCGGATCTTGAATTAATTGAGGGTGAGGATATCCTAGAGGCAGGAATTCGAATTAATGCCCAGCCTCCGGGGAAGAAACTACAGAACATGATGCAGCTTTCCGGCGGAGAAAAAGCACTAACTGCAATTTCATTATTATTTGCCATTCAGAATTTAAAACCGTCCCCATTTTGTCTTTTAGATGAGATTGAAGCCGCCTTAGACGATTCTAACGTGAAGCGATTTGCAAAATATCTGAATAAACTAACCAGTAGCACACAATTTATTATTATTACACACAGAAGAGGTACTATGGCCGCAGCGGACATTTTGTATGGAATTACCATGCAGGAAAAAGGTGTATCAACTTTAGTATCCGTTAGCTTAATTGAAAATGAATTAGAAAAATAAGAATTCAGCTTAGCTGAATAAAGAATTCAACAAGTTGAATTCTTATAGTATCGGGTATTTATATTTTATATGATGGAGGTTACAATGGGCGAGAATAAGACCGGATTTTTTAGCAGACTTGTAAAGGGATTGGCCAAAACCAGAAATAGTTTAGCAAATGGATTTGATGCGATTTTTAGTGGTTTTTCCAGTATTGATGATGATTTTTATGAAGAACTGGAAGAAATACTCATTATGGCTGATCTAGGTATCAATACGACTACAACTATTTTAGAAGATTTAAGAAAAAAGGTAAAAGAGAATAAGATAAAAGAACCTGCAGAGTGCCGGCAAATTCTGATTAACAGCATGAAAGAACAAATGAAGTTAAAAGAAACCGCATATGAATTTGAGAACAAAAAATCGGTGGTTTTATTAATCGGTGTCAACGGAGTAGGAAAAACCACTTCAGTTGGTAAATTAGCTGGTCAATTAAAAGACCAAGGGAAAAAGGTTATGGTCGCAGCCGCAGATACCTTCCGAGCTGCCGCAATTGAACAGTTAACCGAATGGGCTCATAGGGCTAATGTTGAAATTATTGCACAAAAAGAAGGCTCTGACCCAGCGGCTGTCATTTATGATGCAGTTACTGCCGCAAAAGCAAGAAATGTAGATGTACTCTTATGCGATACAGCAGGACGTCTTCATAATAAGAAAAATTTAATGGAAGAGTTAAAAAAGATTAATCGTGTGATTGACCGGGAATATCCGGAAGCATATCGTGAAACCCTCGTTGTTTTAGACGGCACAACAGGGCAAAATGCTCTAGCACAGGCAAGAGAATTTAATGAAGTAGCTGAAATTACAGGGATTTTATTAACGAAATTAGATGGAACAGCCAAGGGAGGAATTGCAATTGCAATTCAGTCTGAGCTAGGAATTCCGGTAAAATATATTGGAATAGGGGAAACAATTGACGATTTACAAAAATTTAATGCTGATGATTTTATAAATGCAGTATTTCAAAAGAATGAATAGGAGAAGAAACATGATGACATTAGATAAATTTGAAGAAGCAACAGAAGCAGTCAAGAAAGTTATACTACGTACCGAACTGATGTATAGTGATTATTTTTCAGATACCACAGGAAACAAAGTCTATCTGAAACCAGAAAATATGCAATTTACCGGAGCATATAAGGTGAGGGGCGCCTACTATAAAATCAGTACATTAACCCAAGCGGAAAGAGATAAAGGCTTGATTACCGCTTCGGCAGGAAATCATGCCCAAGGAGTTGCCTATGCAGCGAAGCTCTACAATGCCAAAGCAGTTATTGTTATGCCTTCTACAACACCTTTAATTAAGGTTAATAGAACCAAGAGCTATGGTGCAGAGGTAATTCTATACGGAACAGTATACGATGAAGCATGTCAACATGCCTACAAATTGGCAGAGGAGCAGGGATATACTTTTATTCATCCATTTAATGACGAAGTGATTGCTACAGGCCAGGGAACCATAGCTATGGAGATTTTTAAGGATCTACCGACAGTGGACATTATCCTAGCTCCGGTTGGAGGTGGAGGCTTGCTTGCAGGAGTTGCTACACTTGCAAAAATGTTGAACCCTAATGTAAAGGTAATCGGAGTAGAACCTGCAGGGGCTGCCTGTATGAAGGAATCCCTTAAGGCAGGTCACGTTGTTACACTTCCCCATGTGGATACAATTGCAGATGGTACAGCTGTTAAAACCCCGGGAGATATTATTTTCCCTTATATTCAGAAGTATGTGGATGAAATCATTACAGTTGAGGATCAAGAACTAATAGTAAACTTCTTGGATATTATCGAAAATCATAAAATGGTGGTTGAAAATTCCGGTCTATTAACCGTTGCTGCCTTAAAACACTTAAAATGTAAAGGGAAAAAGGTGGTTTCTATCTTAAGCGGCGGGAATATGGACATCATTACGGTATCATCCATCGTTCAACATGGTTTAATCCAAAGAGGACGTGTATTTACCGTATCCGTACTTCTTCCTGACAGACCGGGCGAGCTGGTTAACGTAGCATCAGTTATTGCAAAAGCACAGGGTAATGTAATCCGCTTAGAGCATAACCAGTTTGTCAGCATCAATCGAAACAGTGCAGTGGAGCTTACTATTACGATGGAAACCTTTGGACATGAACACAAAAAGGAAATTGTACAGGCATTAGTCGATAATGGATATAGCCCCAAAATATGCCAGCCAAGTAAAATATATTAAATAACTTCCTTGTATTTTTATATAGAAACTGATAAAATTTTTATGAATTATTACGATATTACAGCTATTTACAATTACGACAGTCTTTGGTATAATATGAATATCTTTATATTCTGTTATTCTTACTTTGTAATTAGAATTAAAAATCTTGTATTCGTAAAAAATTCAACTTGATTTCCAAAATCAACCCTCTTATTATGTAAAAATGCTTTTTATGACTCAATTATGAGCTCATTAATAGCAATGAGGAAGCTTTAACGACATAGCGTATAACCGCCAAGATGCTATATAAACTTTGACGGTTCTATTGACATCATTTAAATTGGAAAAGTGTTGACATCACTGTTAAAGTAAGTTATTATGAATATAAGAACATTAGTTCGTATTAATACAAGATGAATTGATAATGAACTCGGCTTATCCGAATTCTATATTCACCTTATCATGAATTAAAGTAAGAGAGGAATTCTCTAAAATGTAGGGAAGATAATCCTCTTAAAGGAGGCTATTATGGCAAAGGATGATAAAATCAAGGCGTTGGAATCTGCCTTGGCACAAATTGAAAAACAATACGGAAAAGGCTCTATTATGAAACTGGGTGATAAGAATGCCCATATGAACATTGAGACAGTTCCTACCGGCTCAATCAGCTTGGACATCGCATTAGGACTCGGCGGTATTCCCAAGGGAAGAATAGTGGAAATCTATGGTCCGGAATCTAGTGGTAAGACAACAGTAGCATTACATATGGTTGCAGAGGTTCAAAAGAAGGGTGGTATCGCCGGATTTATCGATGCAGAGCATGCGCTGGATCCTGCTTATGCGAAAAACATCGGTGTTGATATTGATAATTTATATATTTCTCAACCAGATAACGGAGAACAGGCTCTTGAAATCACAGAGACTATGGTACGCTCCGGCGCAGTTGATATCATAATCATTGACTCTGTAGCAGCACTCGTTCCGAAGGCTGAAATTGACGGTGAGATGGGAGATTCTCATATGGGTCTTCAAGCTAGGTTAATGTCACAGGCACTCCGTAAGTTAACAGCAGTTATCAGCAAATCCAACTGTATCGTAATTTTTATTAATCAGCTTCGTGATAAGGTCGGCGTAATGTTCGGCAGCCCTGAGACAACAACCGGTGGTCGTGCACTAAAGTTCTATGCCTCTATTCGCTTGGATGTCAGGAGAATAGAATCCTTAAAACAGGGCGGAGAAGTTGTTGGTAACAGGACAAGAATTAAGGTAGTTAAGAATAAGATTGCTCCACCGTTCAAAGAAGCAGAATTTGATATTATGTTCGGAAGGGGTATTTCTAAGGAAGGTGATGTCCTGGATTTAGCTGCTGAATCTGGTATTATCATTAAAAGCGGTGCATGGTATGCTTATAATGATGCTAAGATTGGACAAGGCAGAGAAAATACAAAACAATACTTGATGGAGAATCCTTTGATATTTGCTGAAGTTGAAGCATTGGTGAGAGAAAAATACACTTTAAAACCAGCGAAGGATTATAATGAGACGATAGAATAAGAATTTTATACTTCAGGCTGTCCGAAGAGGAATAGTCGTATGGGCATCATCCTTAACACGATGCTCATATGGATTCTATGAATCTTGGACAGCCTTTTCTACAAACTTACAACGTAAGTGAGTTCAGTGTATAAACATATGCAGGCCATAAGAGACACCGGATATAAGATGTATAAAATATCAGTCTGGTTTTTATAAAACATAGGTAGGCTAAAGATCACATGAAACGCACAGATGGAGGTTAATTTGATTATTTCAAGTTTGGATTATCTGGATAAAACCAAAATAAAGGTTTTTATTGACGAAGAATATGCCTTTTGGCTATATGAGAAAGAAATCATACAATACCAAATAAAAGAAGGGGAAGAGATTACTTCCCAAATCCAAGAGGTGATTCTTCGGGATATTATTCTACACCGTGCGAAGCTAAAAGCAGTAGGTATCTTAAAGTTCATGGACCGTACAGAATATGAAATAATGAAAAAGTTATCCGATGCTGGATATCCGGAAGGTATTGTCCGTCAAGTTCTTGCATATCTAAACGATTATAGGTATATTGATGATGATAAATATGCAGCTGCCTATGTTAGGATTAAAAAGAATACCAAAAGTAAAAGAGTAATAAAAATGGAATTGAAACAAAAAGGAATAAAAAAAGATATTATAGATAGAGTATTATCATCGGAGTATGAGAATGAGGAATCAGAGGATCCGGAGTTGCTCGCAATTAAAAAAGCTATCGAAAAAAAACATATAGACCCTAGCAGCCTATCAAAGGAAGAGAAGCAGAAGGTGTTATCCTCTCTATATCGAAAAGGTTTTGAGATAGACAAAATAAATCGGATATTATTGTGATATAGTCTCGCTAAAGTTGCAAGTCAATAGTCTGTCAGAAGCAGTGAAAAATAGCAACATGAGAATAAATTCCAAAGGAAATTCATTCTTATATTCAAATGTTTTAATTAAGTATTTGCTGCTAATTATATTATTATGACATAATGTAACGTTATTTCTGAATTTACGCTTGCCTTTTAAGGACAAGTAGGATAAAATTATAATTGGCTAAAAATTGGATTTGAATTACGATAGAAAAAATGGAGGGCTGAAAATGAGTAATACAGCACAACTGTCAGCAAAAGATAGAATTAACTCCTTGCTTGACAGTAATAGTTTCGTTGAAGTCGGCGCTTTCGTTACACCGAGAAGTACAGACTTTAATCTACAGCAGAAAGATATCCCTGCTGACGGTGTAATTACCGGTTACGGTGTTGCAGGTGGTAATCTCGTCTATGTATATAGTCAGGATGCCTCAGCAATGGGTGGTTCAGTCGGTGAAATGCATGCAAAAAAAATTGCACATATTTATGATCTGGCACTAAAAATGGGTGCTCCTGTTATTGGTTTTATTGACTCAGCTGGAATGAGACTTCAGGAAGCATGTGATGCCTTGAACGGCTTCGGAGAAATTTACTTAAAGCAGACACTTGCTTGTGGTGTAATTCCTCAGATTACAGCTATTTTCGGAACATCCGGAGGTGGTTTAGCTGTTATGGCTTCTTTAAGTGATTTTACTTTTATGGAGGAAAAAAATTCGAAGTTATTCGTGAATTCCCCCAACGCTTTACTTGAAAATTATAAAGAAAAATGTGATACAGCGAAAGCCGATTTTCAAGCAAAAGCAGGTACAGTAGACTATGTGGGAGAAACAGAAATTAGTGTAATTAATAAAATCCGCGATTTAATCTCTATTTTGCCCGCTAATAATGAAGACGATGCGTCCTATGAGGACTGTACGGACGATTTAAACCGTCTGGTTCCGTTGATGGCCTCCGAGTCTGGTGACGCAAAAAGAGCATTACTTGATATTTCTGATAGTAATTATTTCTTTGAAATTAAACCTGACTTTGCCAAAGAAATGGTAACAGGTTTTATCCGTTTAAACGGAATGACAGTAGGAGCAGTTGCTAATCGAATTGAAGTATTAGATGAGGCAGGAAAGGTATCAGAACGTTTTGATGGTTCCTTAACTTCAGATGGATGTAATAAAGCTACAAGCTTTGTTACCTTTTGTGATGCTTTTAATATTCCGGTGCTAACTCTTACCAATGTAAATGGATACAGAGCAACTATGGAAGAAGAAAAAACTATTGCAAAAGCATCGGCTAAATTAACCTATGCATTTGCAAATGCTACAATTCCAAAAGTAAATGTGATTGTTGGAAAAGCTTTTGGCAGTGCTTATATTACGATGAATTCGAAGCATATCGGTGCTGACATGGTTTTCGCATTACCTGATGCTCAAATAGGAATGATGGATGCTGATTTAGCGGCTCAAATTATGTATGCAGGAGAAGATACAAGCGTAGTAAAAGAAAAAGCAGCACTATATGCCAAACTTCAAACCAGCGCAGAAGCAGCTGCAAAGCGCGGATATGTTGATAGTATCATAGAACCTGCAACTGTAAGAAAACATGTTATCTATTCCTTTGAAATGCTATTTACAAAGAGAGAGAGCCGCCCTGCTAAAAAGCATGGATCGATATAGAATGAGGTGAGAATATGGATATATTACTCGGTATTGGAATTGCTTTTCTCGTTTTGACTTTGATAATATTATTATTAACTTTGTTTGTATTTGTACCAAACCTACAAAAAAAGATGTCAGGTAAAGCAAAGGAAACAAGCACAACTGTCAATAATGTCATAGCTCAGATTGTAGAGCAAGAGGAAGAAGAATTATACGAAGATTATGAACTGGTTGCAGTCATAACCGCAGCTATCTATGCTGCCATGGGTGAAGCTGTACCAACAGACGGTTTTATAGTTCGATCTATCCGAAAAGTAAATTCAAAAAGAAGAATGAGTGCTTAATGGAAATACAATAGTGAGGCATCAAAGTATGCCAATGAAACAAGGAGGATTTTTAGAATGAAATATTTTTCGATAACAGTAAATGGTAATACTTATGAAGTATCAGTAGAAGAAGCCACCGGATTTACACCTGTAGCAGCTCCCGTTAATGTTCCTAAGGCAGCTCCAATTGCTGCACCAAAGCCTGTTGCTGCACCTGCTCCAATAGCACCCACGGCACCGGTAGCACAAACTGCAGCTCCTACTGCAAATGCTTCCGGAAGCTTTAAGGTAAATTCCCCTATGCCTGGTAAGATTCTTGCTTTAAAAGCAACGATCGGCCAAGTAATTAAAAAAGGCGATGTGATCCTAGTACTAGAAGCAATGAAGATGGAAAATGAAATTGTAGCACCCCAGGATGGTACAGTTGCTAGTATTGATGTTTCGGTAGGACAAACTGCTGAAGCAGGTGCTTTATTATTTACATTAAGCTAGGAATAGAATGCGCATACTTTATAATTGTGTAAATAATAATGTAAAGGCCTAAGTATCCTATGTGAGGATATATTACAATGGAATAAATTAATAACACATTTAACAGGAGGTGGAGTTATGGCTGAACAAGTAAAAAAACCAGTTAAAATAACTGAGACCATATTAAGAGATGCCCATCAATCTTTGATTGCAACAAGAATGACTACACAAGATATGCTTCCCATTCTTGCAACCATGGATAAGGTAGGTTACCATGCAGTAGAATGTTGGGGCGGAGCCACTTTTGACGCTTCCTTACGTTTCCTTAAGGAAGACCCATGGGAAAGATTAAGAAAATTAAGAGCAGGATTTAAAAATACAAAATTACAGATGTTATTTCGTGGTCAAAACATATTAGGATACCGTCATTATGCCGATGATGTTGTTGCATACTTTGTACAAAAATCTATGGCAAATGGTATTGATATTATCCGTATTTTTGATGCCTTAAATGATATCAGAAATTTAGAGTGCACTGTCAATGCAACGAATAAAGAAAATGGTCATGCGCAAATTGCAATTTCTTATACTTTGGGTGATGCTTATACAACAGAGTATTATGTCTCTATGGCTAAGAAAATAGAAGAACTTGGAGCATCCTCTATTTGTATTAAGGATATGGCAGGACTTTTGCTTCCATATGAAGCCACCGAATTGGTGAGTGCTTTAAAAGCGGCGGTCAAAATCCCGATTGATCTTCATTCCCACTACACCAGCGGTGTTGCAGGAATGACCTATTTAAAAGCAGTAGAAGCAGGCTGTGATATCATTGATACTGCTATATCACCGTTTGCTATGGGTACCAGCCAACCTGCGACAGAGGTTATGGTCGAAACCTTTAAAGGAACCCCGTATGATACTGGATATGATCAGAAATTGTTGGCTGAGATTGCCGATTATTTCCGTCCTATTAGGGATGTAGCTCTGGATAAGGGCTTATTAAATCCCAAAATAATGGGTGTTGATATCAAAACTTTATTATATCAAGTACCGGGTGGTATGTTATCTAATCTTGTATCCCAATTAAAAGAACAAAATCAAGAAGACAAGTATTATGATGTGTTACAGGAAGTACCCAGAGTTCGTAAAGACTTTGGAGAACCTCCGTTAGTAACCCCCTCTAGCCAGATCGTTGGTACGCAGGCAGTGCTTAATGTAATAGCTGGTGAACGTTACAAGATGGTTACCAAAGAAACGAAGGCATTACTATCCGGTGAATACGGACAAACTGTAAAGCCATTTAATGCAGAGGTACAGAAAAAGGTAATCGGAGATAAAGTACCTATCACTTGCAGACCTGCTGACTTAATTGAACCAGAACTCAAGAAAATTGAGAAAGAAATAGAAGAATGGAAGGAACAGGATGAGGATGTATTATCCTATGCATTGTTCCCACAGGTTGCTATAGATTTCTTCAAGTATCGTCAAGCTCAGAAAACCAAAATTGATGTTACTGTAGCAGATAAAGAGAGCCAGGCTTATCCAGTTTAATTTATTCCTAATCTGCTGATTAACAGGTTAATTTAACAGCTAATTTATCACGAATAACTTAACAAGTTTATTAAGTTCATTAATATGAATTGTGAAACACATACAAGAATGGTATTCCTTCTCTTGTATGTGTTTTTTTGTAACAATATGTAATTATTTAGCGACAAATGAATGTAAATTAATTGACAATTCTATTATTGTCTGCTATATTTAAATTATTGTTGGTGAATTCGATAATTTTTTTAAAGTTAATAGTTTACACACTAAATTAATGAAATGTGGGGCAATCGTAAATTGTTATTAACTAGTATGATATTCAATTTATATAAGGGTGATGGATGTTCTATTTCAATAATAATAATAATCATTCATATAGTTATCTTTTTGGTGTTTTCAATTTATTGGGATAAACATTATAGAAGGAAAAAGCGAAGCATATATTACAGAGAGGAACTTTTTAATTCCTTATGTTCTAATATTGATGATGCTTTTGTCATTTATCATTTGAATAATAAAGAATTTGAATATATATCACCCAATATAGAAAGAATATTCGGAATTAGTACGAAGGCTCTGAAAGAAGAACCTGAAAATTTTTTAAAATTCACCGATATAAAGAGAAGAGATGAAATAAAAAGCTTATTTACAACTAATATTTTAAGTAATAATTATGAAACAGAATGTGAATATTGCCATCCTGTTACTAATAAAGTAAAGTGGATTGAAATTCGTTTTTATCCTGTTTTTAATAATTTTAAAGTGATACGATATATTTGTTGCGTTTCAGATTTAACAAGGATAAAAAAATCCCAGGAGATGTTAAAAAATGCGTTTTTGAATTCCCAAAAAGCGAATGAAGCAAAAAAAGAGTTTCTATCACATATGAGTCATGAATTAAGAACTCCGATTAATCAAATTATTGGTATGTCGCGTATTGCTGCAGATTCCATTTTGGATAAGGAAAAAATCGTAAATTGCCTGGATAAAATAACAACCTCATCCAAAGATCTTCTGAAAATTATTAATAATATTTTAGACATGGCTAAAATCGATAGTTATAAATTAATGTTATCAAAGGAACCCTTTCATCTAGTAGAATTTTTAAATTCCTTTTTAGCAACTAGTCGTACCCAAACCGAAATGAAACAACAAGAAATGGATTTAGTTTTGACTGATATAAAGGACGATTATATAATTGGTGACAGTCTCCGAATTGGACAAATATTGAGCAACTGTGTATCAAACTCAACTAAATTTACTCAGACAGGCGGGAAAATTAAGTTGGAAATATGCGAAGTCGAAAGGCATAATAATAAAGCTCTTTTCCGATTTACCATAACCGATAATGGTAAGGGAATGAGCGAAGATTTTATTGATCGTCTTTTCGTTCCCTTTGAGCAAGAGGATAGCTCCATATCAATGAAATATGGGGGCAGCGGACTTGGTATGTCAATAACAAAAAATCTAGTAATGTTGATGGGTGGAAATATCCGGGCTTCTAGTAAAGTTGGAATTGGTACTAGTATAATCATAGATATTATATTTGAAATTCCTTGTAGTTCGGCCGATAGTGCGTCAATACATAATAATAATATATTTGGATACGATTTTACGGGACATCGGATATTAGTAGTCGAAGACAATGATATTAATCTTGAAATAACCTGTGAACTTTTAAAAAATGTTAAGGTAACTATTGAAGCTGCAACGAATGGCTTTGAAGCCTTAGAACTTTTCAAGGCTTCCGCAGTGGGATATTATGAAGTCATCATAATGGATGTTCAAATGCCTGGATTAAATGGTTATGAAACTGCAAAAGCAATCCGGTCATCATTACATCAGGACGCAAATGACATTTTAATAATTGCTATGTCAGCCGATACTTCTTTGGAAGATACCTCGTTTAATTTGGATTGTGGCATAAACAATCATTTGTCAAAACCAATCGATTTAGATTATCTTTATTCATTGTTGCAACGAGTCTTTACAAAAGAGGATGTGTTACTCTAATCCAATAAGGAGAAAAAGTAGCACTAACTTTATTTTCATAAAACTAAGCAAAATTCTTATCATCATGAATATATGGGGTATCATATGGAGGCAAGAAGCAGAAAGTTAAAAGAAATAGGCATCGATGTCAGTGGTGTGGTAAACCGTCTCGGGGGAAATGAATCTTTATATCTGATTATTTGCAATAAATTTACGAAGGACACAAATTATCTTATTTTAAAAGAAGCCTTATCGAAAAAAGATTATCAATCAGCAGAAATACGGATACATACACTAAAAGGTATTGCTGCAAACCTTGGGTTTATTCGATTAGAAATTATCAGCAGGTGCGTATTAAATGACATACGGGAAAGAAAATTAGTAAACTTACGGCAGGATATCTACAGCCTTACTGAGGAATACCAACGTATCATTTCAGCCCTAACAGAGGATCAACAAGTATTTAGTAATTAAACGAACATTTTGTGCTTTTTATTATGAGTAGTAAATTTATAATTATTTATAAACGTTAATTTAAAAATAACTTGACAAACAAAGGCGAATTCGATATACTACCACCTGTAAAGAAATTTACTTTACAGGTGGTGCATTTATGAATAATGATGAAACACAAAATGATATACAAGATAAACAGGGTGAATTGGACAGCCAATTCATTAGTAATGAAAAAATGGACTTTATAAATTTTCAAGAATTAGAGGAAATTGTTCGTCTTTCAATTTTATTCGATTTTTATGGTGAATTATTAAACGCCCATAAAAAACAGATCTTTGAGGACTATGTGTTAAACGATCTATCCCTCAGTGAGATTGCCTTAGATCAGGGAATCAGCCGTCAGGGTGTCTACGATATCGTAAAACGCTGCAGTCAGGAATTAAAGGATTATGAAAGTAAGTTAAACCTGGTATGCAAATTTCAATCAGTAAAGAAAAAACTTGGTAACATAAAAATAATCATTTCCGAAACAGAACAAACAGGTGATTTCACCCATGTCACTGAAATAAATGCATTGGCAGATGATATTTTAAAGGAGCTGTAATTCGTATGGCATTTGAAAACCTATCAGATAAACTGCAAAATATTTTTAAAAGTTTAAGAGGAAAAGGAAGGCTTACTGAGTCTGATGTTAAGGCTGCATTAAAGGAAGTCAAAATGGCACTTTTAGAGGCTGATGTTAACTTTAAGGTAGTTAAGAACTTTATAAATACCTTACAGGAGCGGGCAGTCGGTCAGGATGTCCTTAACAGTTTGACGCCCGGCCAAATGGTAATTAAATTCGTTAATGAAGAAATGGTTAAATTATTAGGTGACCAAACAGTTGAAATCCAGCTAAAACCAGCCAGTGAGATATCGGTTATCATGATGTGCGGTTTACAGGGTGCAGGTAAGACTACAACAGTTGCCAAGCTTGCTGGAAAGCTGAAATCGAAAGGAAGAAAGCCACTCTTAGTAGCTTGTGACATCTATCGTCCTGCAGCAATCGAGCAATTACAAATAAACGGAGATAGGCAAGGGGTTAGTGTATTCTCAATGGGAGATAAGCATAAACCTTTGAATATAGCAAAAGCGGCTTTAGAGCATGCGTCAAAGAATGGATTTAATGTTGTTATTTTAGATACCGCCGGTCGTCTTCATATTGATGAAGCTATGATGGAGGAGTTGCAGGAGATTAAGGCAAATCTTACTGTTCATCAAACCATTTTGGTGGTTGATGCCATGACAGGGCAGGATGCAGTAAATGTTTCCGAGATGTTTAATGAAAAACTTACAATCGACGGCGTCATTTTGACAAAGTTAGATGGTGATACCAGAGGTGGTGCTGCACTTTCCATTCGTGCTGTTACCGGTCGCCCAATTTTATATGTAGGTATGGGTGAAAAGTTATCTGATTTGGAACAATTCTATCCTGACCGAATGGCTTCCCGAATCCTTGGTATGGGTGATATTCTTACATTAATTGATAAAGCACAAGTTGATTTTGATGAGAATAAAGCCAAAGAATTAGAAAAGAAAATTAGAAAAGCGGAATTTGACTTCAATGATTTCTTAGATCAAATGCAGCAAGTGAAAAAAATGGGTGGCATAGCCGATTTGATCAGCATGATCCCAGGAGCAGGCAAACAATTAAAAGACGTAGAAATTGACGAGAATGCACTTTCCTCGACGGAAGCAATGATTTATTCTATGACTAAGGCTGAACGGGCTAATCCTGATCTATTAAACCTTTCCCGTAAGAAGAGAATTGCAGCTGGGGCCGGAGTAAACATCAGTGAAGTAAATCAACTTGTAAAACAATTTGACCAGTCCAAAAAGATGATGAAACAATTTTCCGGTATGATGGGAAAAGGTGGTAAACACGGTAAGTTCAAAATGCCCTTTGGTTTTTAATGCAGTATGGCAAATAAGTTACCCAAACAATTAATTTTCAATATTCATAGTCATTGTTATGTTATAAAAGTTTGCGAAGCTTCTTTTATTAATATAAAAAGTTAAAATTTTTAAGGAGGTGAATAATATGGCAGTTAAAATCAGATTAAAAAGGTTGGGACAGAAGAAAGCTCCTTTCTATAGAATCGTAGTTTCAGATTCCAGAACACCAAGAGATGGTAGATTTATCGAGGAAATCGGTACCTATGATCCTACCCAGAATCCTAGTGCTTTCCACGTAAATGAGGAAGCAGCTAAGAAATGGTTAGCAAACGGTGCTCAACCAACAGATACTGTAGGTAAAATTTTCAAGCATGCTGGTATTCTTTAAGCAGCAAAGGTATATTCATAACTAATGATATTAGCATGCCTATTCGTGACGAATAGGCTACTAAATCATCTTGTTGAAGCCTATTCTCGTTTTGAATAGAGCTCAAAACGAGAAAGGCAGGGGTATAAAAATGAAGGAATTGGTTGAGATTATTGCTAAATCACTCGTTGATCATCCCGAGCAGGTTGTTGTTACGGAGAAAGAAACTGAAAAAGCAATCGTTGTAGAATTAAAGGTTGCTTCGGAAGATATGGGTAAGGTAATCGGCAAACAAGGTCGCATCGCCAAATCCATTCGTACCGTAGTAAAGGCAGCTGCAACAAAGGATGATAAGAAGGTATTGGTCGAGATTCTGCAGTAGCAGTGAATCAATTTTTAGCAATTCAAATTCAGGTCTTGCAAAATTAAGACTAGGCGAAATGCGAAAAGACCGTTACAGGTTCAGGGAAGCTGTCTGTTATGTCCTATCGGGCATAGTAGTGCAGCTTCTTTTTAATGATTAATATAGCAACAAACAGAATAGATAGAACCATTATTGATAAATATATTGAAGGCAATGTATACTTTCCGGTTAAAGATGATTTTACAAAACATGTAAAAATAATTGAGGGTGAAATACTTTTTACTTACTATCCCTTTGAAAAATTTAGATTAAAAATATCTTCACAGGTATCAAAAACTAGAGTTGTATATATTTACGAAATAATGTAAAATTACAATAACAAATAATCAAAAGAAAATCACAAGAAGTTCAAGCATAAATGCTACAGCCTTGTTAATATTATAAAAAAATAAGCACTCAATCACAGAACTTGGAGGCTGAGTGTGAAAGAAAAACACTTTCACACTGAGGTATGCATTCTGAGAATGAATGCAAGCACTCAATCACAGAACTTGGAGGACAACTATGGAAGATTATCTTAGAGTCGGTATTATATCTACAACCCATGGCATACACGGAGAAGTTAAGGTTTTTCCCACGACAGACGATATTAATCGTTTTAAGGATTTGAAAAATATATTACTTGATACAGGTAAGGAGTTAATAACACTTGAAATTGAAGGTATTAAATTCTTTAAAAATACTGCGATTTTGAAGTTCAAGGGAATTGATAATATCAATGATATTGAAAAATATCGTGGTAAAGATTTATTGGTTTCCAGAGAAAATGCAGTAAAACTAGAGAAAGACGAGTATTTTATCTACGATTTAATTGATTCCGAGGTATTTACCGACGAAGGCACTAAGCTTGGAATACTTACAGAAATCATGACATCTGCGGCAAATGATGTTTATATTGTAAAAACAGCAGAGGGAAAAGAAATATTACTTCCTTCGATTAAAGAATGTATTCTGGATGTGGATGCTGAAAATAAGAAAATTACTGTTCATATTATGAAGGGGTTATTATTATAAACTTACTTGTTAGGAATGGAAAGGTACGGGAGAAAAATGAATTATCATGTACTTACGTTATTTCCTGAAATGGTAACACAGGGGCTAAATACTAGTATTACCGGCAGAGCTATTGAAAAAGGATTGATATCGGTAAATGCTATTAATATCAGGGACTTTAGCGAGGATAAACATAATAAAGTTGATGATTATCCTTATGGTGGCGGTGCCGGTATGGTAATGAATGCCGAACCAGTCTATATGGCTTACGGATATCTAACAAATCATATTAAAATGTCAAAGGAAGAACCGAAGGAATTTCATAAGCCACGTGTTATCTATGTCACTCCCCAGGGAAGCATCTTTAACCAAAAGATGGCCGAGGAGTTTGCCATGGAAGAGGACCTGATTTTCCTTTGCGGCCATTATGAAGGAATAGATGAGAGAGTACTTGAAATGATCGTGACTGATTCCGTATCCATCGGAGATTATGTTTTGACCGGGGGAGAGCTGCCAGCTATGGTTATGATAGATGCTATCTCAAGACTAATACCCGGAGTACTTAACAATGATACTTCCTCTGAGTTCGAATCCTTCCAGGACAATCTGCTAGAATATCCTCAATATACCCGCCCTGAAGTATTTATGGGCAAAAAGGTACCCGAGGTATTATTGTCCGGCCATCATGCCAATATCGAGGCCTGGAGGAGGCAGCAATCCATAATCCGAACCTATGAACGTCGTCCAGACCTATTAGAAGAGGCAAATCTGACCGAAGATGAACGAGAATTTCTAACCCGCCTAATCTTCCAGAAAAACTATGATGTATACTAAATCGTAAAAAACACTTGCAATCTATATGGTTGTATGGTAAAGTTATTAATTGTGAGATGGGATGGTCCTCTGATACATGGCTTAATAGCCGTAACAGGTATGTAAGAACATCTAAATTAATAGGAGGTCACATAGATGAATGATATTATTAGAAGTATTGAAGCAGAGCAATTAAAGACAAGTGTTACAGATTTTAATGTTGGTGATACAGTTAAGGTATACGCCAAGGTAAAGGAAGGTAACCGCGAAAGAACTCAGGTATATGAGGGAACTGTTTTAAAAAGACAGAATGGCGGATCAAGAGAAACCTTTACAGTAAGAAAAACCTCTAACGGAATTGGTGTTGAAAAGACTTGGCCATTGCATAGTCCTATCATCGAAAAGATTGAAGTAATTAGACACGGTAAAGCAAGACAT
>Ga0123338_10000634_pt1 | contig 35429 bp, 36 predicted proteins | sample grotaG_FD_89793 | JGI IMG/M metagenome (GOLD analysis project Ga0123338, IMG submission 89793) | Glacier valley bacterial and archeal communities from Borup Fiord, Nunavut, Canada, to study Microbial Dark Matter (Phase II) -... | ecosystem: Environmental > Aquatic > Freshwater > Ice > Glacier ...
GAAGCGAATTGCTAGAGTGTCGCGGTGACGACCTGGCAGCAGCGATATGTGCGGCGCTTTTACGATCCCGCTTCCGGATGGCGCAATGGCACCGAGGAATTTCACGCTTCGTGCCGCGCCGCGATCGTCGCTGGGCCGATCTTGGAGATCGGCGCCGGCCCCACCAACGCGACCTCGGATTATCTGGCGACGATCGGCGAGCTCCATGGGCTCGACCTCGATGCCGACGTTCGCGGCAACCGCGCCCTGAAACGGGCGATGGTCTTCGATGGCGACCGCTTTCCCGTCGAGAACGAGACCTATTCGGCGTGCGTCTCCAACTACGTGCTGGAGCATGTCGGCGATCCGCACGGCCATCTCGGCGAGGTCTTCCGGGTCTTGAAGCCGGGCGGCGCGTATATCTTTCGAACGCCGAATCGATATCATTATGTATCGCTGATTTCGTTGCTCACGCCAGATTGGTTCCATCAGGCAGCGGTCAATCGGCTCCGCAATCTCGGCCCAGAGGCGCACGACCCCTATCCGACGCGATATCTACTGAATACGCGCGCCGATGTCGTAAAACAGGCCCATCTGGCCGGCTTCACCGTCGAGAGTCTGCAGTTGGTAGAAAAAGAGCCGTCCTACGGCATGTCTTCGCGGCTGCTGTTCATGGCCTTCATGGCCTATGAGCGCCTGGTCAATGCCAGCGAGCGGCTGAGCGATTTACGCGCGAATTTGTTCGTGGTGCTTCGAAAACCCTGAGCACACCGGCGATGTAACCAATCGCGTTGGCGTCACTCCAATGATCAACAGAGATTGATCGAGGAGCAACCCATGCGCCACGTCCTACACGTCCGACCGTTCCTCGCAGGCCTTCTTTTGTGCGCCGGGTGTCAGTCACCGGAGCCGCCGCTGCCTACGTTGGATCCGGCACTCGTCGCCCAGGGCAAACCCATCTTTCGTTCCGACACCTTCGGCGACGAAACATTTTGGACCGACGCGCTCCACATGAACGAGGTCATCGAAAGCGCCGTCGATCCCACCACCGCGCTGTCCGTCGGGCTCAAAGTCGACGCCGAGGCGCTGCCAGCGGCTGTCGTCCAAGGCATCCAAGACGGCAGCATCAGCCTCAAAAGTCCGGCCACCACGCTGGCGCTCATCAAGCTCGACGCGGTGGTGGGGATCAAGGGGACGGTGGAAACGGTCGGCGGCGTGGACAAGCTGACCAAGGTCGGCATCACTTGCGCGCTCTGCCATTCCACCGTCGACAACTCGTTCAGCAAAGGCATCGGTAAGCGCCTCGACGGCTGGGCCAACGTCGATCTGAATCCCGGCGCCATCATAGCGCTCTCGCCGATGGTGCCCGACAGCGCCAAAGCGGTCTACAACTCCTGGGGCGCGGGCAAGTACGATCCGCGCTTCAATCTCGACGGCAAGAACGGCCCACAGGTCATCCCGCCAGCCTATGGCCTGCTCGGGATCAAGCGCATCACAGCGACCGGTGACGGCGACAATCTCGCCTATTGGAATCGCTATGTGGCCGTGACCCAGATGGGCGGTCACGGCTCGTTCATGGAGCCGCGCACCAACGTCAATGTGACCCATCCGCCCGACGATCTCACCTCGGCCAAGCTGCCGGCGCTGCAGGAATATCAGCTCAGCATCGCCGCTCCGACGCCGCCAGCGGGCAGCTTCGACGCGGCTGCAGCGTCGCGCGGGAAAGACGTGTTCGCCGGCAAGTGCGCCTCATGCCATTCGGGATCGCTGCTCACCGACGCCAACCAGCGCCTGCACGCGCCGAGCGAGGTCGTCAGCGAGCCGGAGCCGAACGGTGCGCCGAGCTACGCCTCGCGCAGCGCCACCGGGCAATATCGCACCGCGCCACTGCGTGGCTTGTGGCAACACGCACCGTACTTTCACAACGGCTCCGCGGCCACGCTGGAAATCGTGGTCGATACTTACGACAGCAAGAAAGCGCTTGGCCTCAGCCCGCAGCAAAAAGGCGATCTGGTTCAATACCTGAAGTCGCTGTAGCTATTTGGGTCGGCCGAGACGCTTGAAGATGTCTTCCGGCTCCTGCGGCGCGCCGGGTTTGGCGTCGAGCTCCGGCGGGCATTGGGTGAGCTTTTCCGTCAGAGCGTCGATGTCCTGGACCCCGCGGGCGCGTAGCTCTTTGGGCAAGAGCCGCGTGGCGACGGTCTTGAGCTGACGGGCGTTGAGGGTGCCGGGCTCGAGGCCGGCCGCACCAAGGATGAGGCGCATGGTGCCGCGGGCTTGCAAGCGGTTGAGGGTGGTATCGCGCTCGAGCTGCGCGCAGGCCCACTCGAAGACGGCCGAGTCGGCCATGTTACTCGGTGACCTTTGGCGCGCGCGCCTCGACCCAGCGTAGATAGCGCGCCGGCGGCACGAAGGCCAGCAAGCCAAGCACCGCACCGACGGAGTTCATGATGCCGGTGATCAAGAACAGCACCTCGCCGTGGCGGTCCCACAGATCGAGCACGCTGCACGCGCTGGCAAATACGCAGTACAAGAGCGTGATGAACGCGATCAGTCCCCACAACAGCACGCGATTGGTGGCGACGGGATCGGCCAGACCGAGCGGCAAACGCTTTCGCAACATGAAGTAATAACGAAAGGTGATGAAGCTCAGCCACACATAGGTAAAATTGCGCGCCAGCATCCCCGGCCAGAACCACGGCTGCGTCGCTGGCGGCAGCGCAGCGTCGGTGAGCACGCCGTTGTGCACATAATCGGCGACCAGCACCGCTGCCTGCGTGAAGAACAACGCCGCCGCCAGCACACTCCGCGGCGTGAACACGCGCCACGAAAACAGCGACGTCGTGAGGATGCCGCAATTGAGACAGAACAAGCCCGCCGATTGCAGCAGCACCGCCAGCGGTCGCTTGTCCGGCCGCGCCACGACGAGCGCGCCACCGACGAGCAACAAGGCCCAGCCCAGCATGCCACCGATGAGATAGCTGCACCCGAGCAGCCCCTCCGGAAGTTGCCGCGTCTTGTTGGCCAGCGCCAGCACGCGCACGCCGGTGATGCCGGTGAACGCGGCATACAAGAGTACACTGGCAACAGCGACGGCGAACATGGCCCAAGTGTATCGCCGATTGGGACAGAAACACAAAGCGGGATAAGATCGGCCTCTGGTCGGAGACCCACCATGCGACTGTCCATGATCTGGCTCGGCCTGGCTGTCTTGGCCGCTTGCGACGGTCGCTTGAACGTGTCGGGCCCGTTTGGCGTGCAGACGCGCCCGGTCAACGCAACCTGTAAAGCCTTCGCCCGCCCGTCGACGAACGCGATCACGCTGCAAAACATGTGGCCGGCCGTTACGTTCAGTGCGCCGGTGGTCATCACCCAGCCGCCAGGCGACAAGACTCATTTTTATATCACCGAGCAAGGCGGCTCGGTCTATTCGATCGGCGCCGACGGCAGCTCGACGCGCCAGAAGGTTCTCGACATCTCCGACCGCGTCTCGTCTGGCGGCGAAGCAGGCCTGCTCGGCCTCGCCACCGCGCCCGATTTTGCGACGTCGCACAAGATCTACGTCAACTACACCGCGCCCGGCACCAACCCCAGTCCGCTGCAGACCCACATCGCCGAATTCGGCAGCAGCGACGGCGGCGCCACCTTTGACAAGACCACCGAGCGCATCCTCATCCGTCTCGATCAGCCGTACTCCAACCACAACGGCGGCAACGTCCTGTTCGGCCCCGACGGCTTTCTCTACTTCGGCCTCGGCGACGGCGGCTCGGGCGGCGATCCGCAAAACCGCGCGCAGAACAAGGACCTCTTGTTCGGCAAGATGCTCCGTATCGACGTCTCGAAAAAAAGCGCCGGCAAAGAATACGCCATCCCACCGACCAACCCGTTCGCGACGAGCGGCGGCGCGCCCGAGGTCTTCGCCTACGGCCTCCGCAATCCCTGGCGCTGGAGCTTCGACCGCCTCGACCAAAAGTTGTGGGTCGGCGACGTCGGCCAGAACGCCTGGGAAGAAATCGACGTCGTCGAGCTAGGCCGCAACTACGGCTGGCCGGGCCGCGAAGGCACCCACTGTTACCGCATGGGCGCCGAATGCAACAACGCCGAGTTCGTCGACCCGCTCGCCGAGCATCCCCACTCCGAGTCCACCGCCATCACCGGCGGCTACGTCTATCGCGGCTCGGCCATCCCGGCCCTCGTCGGCCGTTACATCTACGGCGACTTCGAGAGCGGGAACATGTGGAGCTTCCCCGCTGACGGCAGCAAACAAACCCCCGAGCGCCTCTTGTCCAATGTCGGCAACATCTCCACGTTTTCCGAAGACGCCGACGGCGAGCTCTATCTCGCGCTCTACAATGACGGCAGCATCCGCAAGCTCGTCGCGGCGACCGGCGGCAGCTCTGACGGCGCAGTGCCTTCGCTGCTTTCACTCACCGGCTGCTTCGACGCCAGCGCGCCCGCCACCGGCCTCATCCCCTACGGCGTCAATGCGCCACTGTGGTCCGACGGCGCCGAAAAAAGCCGCTGGATGGCGCTCCCCGATGGCAAAACCATCACCATCAACGCCGACGGCGACTTCGACTTTCCCACCGGCACCGTGCTCCTCAAAGAATTCCGTCTCGACGGCAAACGCATCGAAACGCGCCTCATGGTCCACCACGACGACGGCGTCTGGGCCGGCTACACCTACGAGTGGCGGGACGACGGCTCCGACGCTCAGCTCCTGGCCGACACCAAAACCAAAGCGGTCGGCACCGCCACCTGGACCTACCCGAGCCGCTCCGACTGCCTCCGCTGCCACACCGAGGCGTCCGGATTTTCGCTCGGCCCCGAGCTCGGCCAGCTCAACGGCGACTACGCCTATCCAAGCGGTCCAGCCAACCAGCTAGCGACGCTGCACCATATCGACGTGCTGACCCTCACCAAGCAGCCGCCGGACACGATCGCCTATCCACCACCGACGTCAACCGCGCCGCTGCAAGACCGCGCCCGGGCCCATCTCCATGCCAACTGTTCCATGTGCCATCGCCCAGGCGGCCCAAGCCCCGCAGCCATCGATCTGCGCTACCAGACAGCGTTCGGCGCCCTCACCGGCTGCGGAGCCACACCCAGCGCCGACAACTTCGCCATCGCCACCGCGCAGATCATCAAACCCGGCAACCCAGCCCAGTCGATCGTGTCCCTACGCCTCGCCGCCACCGACACCCGCCGCATGCCCCCACTAGCCGTCAGCATCGTCGACACCGCCAGCGTAAACCTAATCAACGACTGGATCACATCTCTGACAACCTGCCCATAATCGCCCTCAGTCCGCCAGATCGAACCGCACCGACACACTCGCTGACACACTGATCTGCCCCGGCGCAAACCCAGTCTCCGCGCCGCTGGCATCCCCAGGCATCGAGGCCGAGTCGTTCATCATGTTCTGTTGATAGCCGCCACGCCGGATCCCACCCGTACCATTCTCGACGATGGACCGCGGCCGACCCAGCTTCTGCCCAAGCTCGCTGGCCAGCGCCGTCGCCTTGTCCCGCGCCGCGCGAATGGCCAGCAGACGCGCCTTGTCCCGATGTTTGCGCAACTCGGTGGTCTGAAATTGCACGCCATCGACGCGATTGGTCCCGGCCTTCAAAAACGCCATCAGTACCGCCTCGAAATGCGCCATATCCTTCAGACACACCACCACCGACTTGCGAACGGCAAAGCCGAGAAATTCTTCCTTCTGGTCGTACGTCCGCGTGCGGGGCTCGATGGTCACCTGATCGGTCTGGACATGCTTCGGCTCGATCTTGAACTGCGCCGTCACCGCCAGCACCTTCTTGACGCGTTCGTCGTTCTGCTGCTTGGCGGTCAGCAGGTCTTTGTCCAGAGTCTCGACGGCAATCGTCAAGATCACCTGATCGGGAACGACCTTGATCTCCGCCTCGCCAGTCACCGAAATCTCGCGCGGCGCGACCTCGACCTTGTCCGCATACGCCAAGCCACCCAGCATCAACGACACCACCAGCGTCATTTTCATACGGCCGACGCTAGGCGGCGAAGCCAGGCGCGTCAATCACACTCAGGCGAAACCCTTGGCGCGCAACAACGCACCCGCGTCGGGATCCCGGCCACGAAACTGCCGAAATGCCTCGCCCGGATCGACCGTATTTCCCACACTCAAGATCCGTTCACAAAAACGCTGCGCCGTCGCTGGATCATACGGACTACCGGCTTCGACAAACGCCTCATATGCGTCGAAATCGAGCACTTCGGCCCAGATATAGCTGTAATAACCTGCCGCATATCCATCCCCAGAAAAGACATGCCCGAAGGCCGGAATGCGATGCCGCATCACCATCTCCGCCGGCATCCCCAGCTCGGCAGCGATCGTCTTCTCGAACGCGCGCGGGTCTATGGGACCCGACGCCAGATGCAGTCGCATGTCGACGATGGCGCTGGCCTGCGTCTCCGCCGTCGCAAAGCCTTGATTGAACCGCTGCGCCCGCTGCATCCGCGCCAGCAGATCCGCCGGAATCTTCTCGCCGCGATCGTCGACCAAGAACGCCAGCACCTCGGGCGTCTGCAGATAGTTCTCGTAGAATTGTGAAGGCAGCTCGACAAAATCGCGCGTGGTATTGGTGCCAGACAAGGTCGGGTAGGTCACCTTCGACAACAGCCCATGCAGCGCATGACCGAACTCGTGAAACAAGGTCCGCGCATCATCCCAGGAAATGGTGACGCTCTCCCCCGGCTGCGCCTTGATGAAGTTGGCGTTATTGGACACGATGGTGGTGACATCGCCGTCGAGCCGATGCTGCTCGCGATAGGCCGACATCCACGCGCCAGATTGTTTTCCCGGCCGTGCAAACGGATCGAAGTACCAATAACCGATATGCCCACCGTCGCTGGCCAGGACCTCGAATACGCTGGTATCCGGATGATAGCGCGGCAGATCGAAGACCTCGACGAACCGCAGCCCATACAAAGATCCGGCCGCCCAGAACATCGCCTGACGGAGACGATCGAGCTGCATGTAGGGCTTGAGCTGCTCGAAATCGAGGTCGTATTTGGCTTTACGCAGCTTCTCGGCGTAATAGCGATAATCCCAAGGCGCCAGCGCAAAGCCGCCGCCTTCCGCGTCGATGAGCGCCTGCGTCTCGGCCACATCGAGCTGGAACTGCGCCAGCGCCGGCTTCCACACCGACCACATGAGCCCGAGCGCAATCTCCGGATCTTTGGCCATCGAATCCGCGAGCTGCCAGTGGGCAAAGGTTTTGAACCCGAGCAGCGCCGCCTTTTGCGCCCGCAGCGTCAGGATCTCACCGACGATGGCGTTGTTGTCGCGTTCATTGCCGTTGTCACCACGACGGGTCCAGATCTCGAACGCCCGCTGCCGCAGCCCACGGTGAGACGACGACGTCAGGAACGGCTCCATCGACGACCGCGTGTTGGAGATGACCCACTTGCTGTCGAGCCCGCGCCGATCGGCCTCGGCCCGCGCCGCGTCGATCTGCTCCCGCGGCAGGCCCGCCAGCTCGTCGGCGCGCTCGATGATCAGCGCATCGTGTTCCTCATCGCCGAGCTGATTCTGCGCAAAGCGGGTGTACAGGCTGGCCAAGGCCTGGTTGTAGCCGGACAAGATCGCCTTTTTCTCGTCCGAGAGACTGGCACCCTGTCGGGTAAACTGCTGATACACCACGAGGACCAGCCGTCGCTGTTCGGCGGTCCAGCCCGCGTCCGCAAGATCGTACACCGCCTGGACACGCGCAAACAGTCGACTGTTCTGAATGATCCGATCACGAAACATCGACAGCTTCGGCGCCAGGTCTTCTTCGATCTTGCGCAGCTCCACCGACGACATCGTCGAGCCCCAGACCGAAAACAAGGTCCAGGCCCGCGCCAGCGGCTGGCCCGCCCGCTCCATGGCGACGATGGTATTTTCGAACGTCGCGGGCTCAGGCTGCGCGGCGATGGCCTCGATCTCGGCGAGCTGCGCCGCCATGCCCTCCTCGAGCGCAGCGGCAAGCTCGTCGACGCGCACATCGGCAAACGGCGGCACACCACCATGCGGACCAGTCCAAGGCTGCAACAAACGCGAACGAAGAGGCGACATGCCCCGAGCGTACCAGCTCTCGTCAGTCGATGACGAGCGGCGCCGGGGCAGACCAGTTGATCTTGTTGGCCACCCACACTGTGCAGCCGGTCACACACGCCGTCGCCTGCATCGATGCCGGCAGGTAAAACTCGCCCCAGTTCTCGCCGGGATGCACATCGGCGATGCTGGCAAAGCCCGTGTAGCCGTTGCCGCTCAAATAGATCTTGGTGCTGGAGCCGCTGTCGAGATTGACCGCAGTGAACCTCACCAGACGCCGCCGGTCACTTCCGTCGACGCTGACCGGCAGCACCGACGCATACAACGATTCCGTATTCCAGAAGATCGGCGGCGCCGTCGCCCGGCCACGCACCGGAACGTTGAAGTAGGCCCAGTCAGCGGTGTGACCGACATTGACGGCGATCTGGATGGTGCCGGCGTTGTCGATACCGGTGAAGTTCACCTGGAGCGTGGAGGGGTTCCACCCCGTCACCATGAACCACGCGTCCCTCGCCTTGTGCCAGCCGTTGTCCGGCGCATGCGCAGCGCTGTCCGCCCAGCGGGCATAGACCAGCACGTCATTGTCGAAGGTGAAGCCGGTGGTCGTCGGCAACGCCAGATTGTCGCCGTGAAGAGTCACGTTCGCCTCTTGCGGCGCACCTATCTGGTCGGCAACCAGCTTCGACGGAAAGGAGGTGTAGATGACCGGGGGCGCAGCCGCGGCGACGCTAGACACTGCCAAAAAACCAACGAGCACGAGTAGACGCATGAGTGTTCCTCCGCGTCGCCGCAGAGCAAGACCAAGGCCAAGCCAAGACCCGCGCGGCCGGCCAACACCGTCGCCAGCACCCGCCGATGGTCGACGGAAATCGTCGGCCGGCCGTCAGCTTCCGTCAGCGCCAGCTGCCGCGAAACAGTGTGCTCGGCTCACTGCCGCCGCCACGGACGATCACCACCTCGGTGCCTTTGACGCCCGACATTTCCAGCACCGCATGAATGCTGCCGCGCAGATAAGACCAGAACGCCGGGCTCGGCATCCTCACGTGCTCGACGAAGAGATCCACTGACTGCGGAGCCTTTGCGGTGCAGCTCATCCGCGCGCCGCCGCCACGCTGATAGGTGGCGAAGATGGCGCTCGCACGATCGGCCAGCGTGTGCGGCGAAGCGAGCCGCATGAACACGCGATACAGCGTCGACATGTCGCCCTTGAACTGCTCGCGTCCCACCTCGAAGAGCTCACCCAGGTGACCATGAAATCCGACGCTGAGCGCCTTTTCGAGCAGCTCGGTCGAGTGCTCGGTCGGGATCCAGGCCATGGGCAAAGGCGGCCGGGCAATGAGCGCCCGGGTCTCGACGGACAGCGCCTGCTCGAGCACCTCGAAACGGGCGGCACCGAGCCGCTTGCGAAGCACTTCGATCTGACGGTTGAAGCTGTTGGCCTTGATTTCGTGTGCTTCGGCAGACGGCATGGCATCCAATGTGAGATCGGAAACCGCGTCTGTCGAGGTCAGCCGGCCGAATCACCCAGATGCAACGGCAACGCCCGACGCCCGAGCGCCATGATGCCGACGGCCACCAGCACGCCGATGAGCGGCAGCACCGTCCCCTGCTGCACGCCGATGGTCGCCAGCACCACCCCTTCGACGCCGGCCAACACGATGCCGCCCTCGGCCTCACGCCAGGCGAGCACATACAGCGCGCCAACGGCGAGCGGCAGATCGAGCACGGCCCAGATCAGATCGCCACGCACCACCATCACCACCAGCCCAGCGACGGCGCCGAGCGCAAACGCGGTCACCGTCGCCCACATGAGCTGTCGCTGCCAAACCGGCACCCGCGCCCGCAGTTGATCGCTCAGCTCACCCACATGCCCACGCGTCGAGCAGCGCCAGCACCGCAGTCCCTCGTCGGTGACATCGGCCTCGCCCGGATCGACCGGCTCGCCACAAGACAGACAGGGCCGGGGAGCAAGCGTCTCACGCAGAGCAGCAGCCATCCCAGTTGGACGCCCGACCCATCAAAAAGTTCCCTACTCCCAGCGCAGGCCCTCGACCGGGTCGACCGAGGACGCCTTCCAGGCCGGATACACCGTCGACAACAAGGCAATCCCGAGGGTGATACCCGCCGTCAGCAGCATCTCCACGAGCGTGATCTTGACCGGCAGCTGATCGATCAAATACACCTTGGCGTCGAGGCTGTAGCCGTACTTGGTCACCACCTGGCAACACAAGAGCCCGAGCCCGATCCCGAATGCCGTACCCAAGATCCCGATGGTCACCCCGGCAAACTGAAAGATTGCCGCCAGCCGGAGCGAAGACATACCCATCGAGGCCAAGATGGCGACTTCTTTGGTCTTCTCGACCACCATCATCGTCATGGCCGCGACGATATTGAAAGCCGCCACCAAGATGATCAACGTCATGAGGATCACCACGATGACCTTCTGGGTCTTGAGCGCCGTGAAGATGTTGTGGTTGAGCTCTTGCCAGTCGATTACCCGATAGGGCGCGCCGCCGAGCTTGCGCAACAGGCGATGCCCCACCTCCTCGGCATCCTCGATATGAGCGACCCGCATCTCGACGCCGGTCACGATGTCGTTGTGGTTGTAAAACGCCTGCGCCTCGGGAAGGTTCACATACGCCAGGCGACGGTCATACTCGTCGAAGCCGCTGTAAAACACGCCCGCCACACGGAACTCACGCGCCGCCGGCCCCTCGCCGCCAGCCTGCCACTCCGACGGGTCTGCGTCGATCTTGGGCGACACTGCGCGCACGCGATCACCAATCTTGGCGCGCAGCTTCTTCTGCAGCTCCTGCCCGATGAAGATGGCCGGAATCGGCGCGCCCCCATCGTTGGCCGGTAGCGACTTCGACAGCGCCGAGACATCCACGCCGTCGCGCAAGCGATGCGCAATATCCAACACCTTCGGCGACAGCACCGGATCGATGCCCTTCAACAGCACGCCCGACAGCACCGGCCCGCGCGCCAGCATCATCTGATTGAACACGAATGGCGACGCGGCTTTGACGTCGGGGTCCGTCGACACCTCGTCCATCACATGCCGGTACTCGCTGAAGTCGAGCCCGTACTTCATGACGAGGACATGCGAGTTGACGCCCAAGATCTTCTCGCGAAAAGCCTCTTGAAAGCCGCTCGTCACCGACAACACCACCGTTAGCGCGGCGACGCCCAAAATAATCCCCACGACGGAGATCGTCGTGAACACCGACAGAAAATTGAGCAGCACGGTGATGGCCAAAAACAGCGCGGTGGGGATGGTCAAAATCGCGCCTACATTCGCCTGGTTGAAGCCAAAAAACGCGACTTGTACGCCGACGAACAGCAATAACGCCAGAACCGTGAGCCCCTGAAGCACACGACTACTCCGTCGTTTGTAGAGGTAGCGCCAGGCGATGAAGGCTTCGGGCATCAACATGCAGCTTCGCTTTAGCACGCGAAATCACCAATATGTAACCCCGATGGCAGCGACCAGCGGGTAAAGAGAGGTCCATGCGCACTGTCTTTCTGATGATTCTCGTCGCTGGTTGTGGCTCTGGGCGCAAGGCCGGCCCCACCGTGGACCACATGGATCAAGGGCCGCTGCCGTTCGAAGAATTCGATCTCGCGCAGCCGGTCAGCACCGACCTGGCAACGACCTTCGATCCCGACGCCGCGTGTGCCACCGCCACCGTCGACGCACAGGTCTCGAGTCGGGCGATCGACATCATCTGGGTCGTCGACAACTCGGGCAGCATGGCCCCGGCCATCACCCAGGTGCAGCAAGGGCTCAACGCTTTTGCCGCCGCGATCTCGGCCAAGTCCATCGACTACCAGATCGTGCTCTTGTCGCTGCGCAGCCCGACCAGCCCGATCACCGTCGGTGGCAAGCAGCGCTTCCCGGTCTGTGTCCCGACGCCACTTGGCGGCGCCGCCTGTGGCAACGGGCCGCACTTCTTCCACTCCAGCATCGACATCAAGTCGACGCAGCCGCTCGAGCACCTGCTAGGCACGCTCGGTCAAACGGCCGGCTACACCGACGGTGAAGCGCGCGGCGGCGAAGCCTGGGCCCAGGTGCTGCGCCCCACCGCGCACAAGTCGTTCGTGGTCGTCAGCGACGACGACTCGCGCCTGTTGCCGTCGGACTTCGAGCACTTTGCCGGCGGCACCAACCCGTTCAACTCCGACACCTTGCCGCCCGGCATCCTCGACGCGAGCTGGATGGGCGCCTTCGACAACTACACCTTCAACGGCATCTACGGCTGGGGCTCGGCGACCAACCCGTCGACGATGTGCACCTACGCCAACAACACCAAGCCGGCCTCGGCAGGCCCGCACTACACGTCGCTGGTGACCGCGTCTGGCGGCGTGCGCGCCAAGATCTGCGACGTCGCCTCCAGCTGGACCACCTTCCTCGACGACATCACCAAGTCGGTGGTGCAGGCGTCGCTGACCTGCGATCTACCGATCCCGGCGCCGCCGATGGGCGTCCTCGATCCGGCGGCGATCAATGTCGCGGTCAACACCGGCACCTCCAACACCACGCTCTACAAAGTCGCCGACGCCACCGCCTGCGGCACCACCGGCGGCTGGTACTACGACAACCCCACCGCCCCGACGCACATCACGCTCTGCCCGACGGCCTGCACCGCGGCCCAGCAAGCGATCACCGCCGCCATGGGCGGCCGCATCGTGGTCCAGTTCGGCTGCCAGTCTCTGATTCTGTAAGCCGCAGCGACGACAAAAAATCTAACGGGAACTTCGGCAGTAGAGCGGTGTCCACCGGGACATGCGAAACAGCGCTGCCTTCATGGCGCTGCTGACGATGTTGGTCAGCAGCGCGTGGTCGAGATCCGCCGAAGCCACCAAGAAGACCAAAACCACCGCGTCTCTCGACGCTGCCGGCTGCGGCAAGCTCAGCCAAACAGTCGACACCGAAGGCCGCGGCTTGGTCTTCGAGCTGCAGAATCGGTGTCCTCAACCCGTATCCTGCGACATCAAGTGGGAGACCCGCTGCAATAAAGACGAGCCCGTGAAACACGAGGAAGCGGCCGATCTCGAAGGCACCGCGTCGCAGACGTTCACGGCGTCGTCGGGTTGCTCCAGTGATCAGGCTTGGCGCGTCAGCGCAGCGACGTGGAGTTGCCGTCCACGCCCGACGGGAACAGCCTCGCGCTGAAGCCTACTTGCCCTTCCACACCGGCGGGCGCTTCTCCAAAAACGCCATCAGCCCCTCGCGCGCATCGTCGAGGCCCAGCACCGCCATCAGCTGACCTTGCAGATACTCCAGCGCCGGGGCGAGCTCCAGATCCTGCGTCTTGTAAAACGCCTCCAGCCCGAGGCGCATCACCGCCGGCGACTTCGACGCCAGCTTGGCCGCCAGCGTCGCAACTTCCGTCGCCAGGCTGTCCTTGGGCACCGCGCGCGTGATGAGGCCCATCTTCTCCGCCTCGGCCGCCGAGATCTTGTCCCCCGTCGCCACCAGCTCGAGTCCACGCTTCCGCGGCACATTGCGGAAGATGGTCGCCATGATCATCATCGGCCACAGCCCGACATTGATCTCCGGCGTCCCGAGCTGCGCGTCGTCGGCAGCAATCGCAAAATCACACGCCACCACCAAGCCCAAACCACCCGCCAGCGCATGGCCGTTCACCATCGCGATGGTCGGCTTTCCGATCGTGGTCAGCGCCAAATTGAGATCCACGAACGTGCCCGGCTTGGTGCTCACCCCGCCCGTGGCCTGAAGCGGAGTGCCGCCCGCGCCCATCGACGACAGGTCGCCACCGGCGGAGAAGACTTTGCCAGCCCCGGTCAACACGATGACGCTCACCGCCGGATCCGTCTTGGCAGCATCGAGCGCATGCAGCAGTTCACCGATGGTATTCGGCCCCAGTGGATTGCGTTTCTCGGGCCGATTGAGGGTGATCGTGGCAACCGCGCTCTTTACTTCGTAGACGATCTCGGCGTAGCTCATGGCGCGAGAATCTAACCCTTTCTTGACAGCGAAAGAAGCCGAGCGGCAGAATCGATCGACTCTCGATGCGTCGACCCCCCTACATCCGCCAGCTCCTTCTCGGTTTGGGCCTCGCCTGCGTCGCCACACCGGCGTTTGCCGACCGCAATGACCTGACGCTGGAGCGGCTCATCGGCCCGCCCGCGTCGCCAGGCGCGGTCAACGACGTCACGTCGATCCCGCTGCAATCGGCCTACCGCAGCCTCGTGAGCGAGCTCGGCGTGGTCATGGCCCCACGCCTCTTGTCGCCGGCCGACACGCTCGGCTACTCCGGCTTCGCCTTCACCTTCGACAGCACCCACACCTCGATCAACAACAAAGCCGACTACTGGCAAAAAGGCGTCAAGGACGTCTCCAACAACTTTCTCTCGACGGTGTCGGTCACCGCGCGCAAAGGCCTGTGGGCGCCGTTCCCGTCCTTCGAAATCGGCGCCGGCCTCACCTACCTCGTCGACTCCAGCATCTACGCGCTCAACGCCTACGCCAAATTCGGCATCCAGGAGGGCTACCACGGCTGGATCCTCCCCAGCATCGCCGTCCGCGGCTCCGTCGCCCGCCTGCTCGGCACGAACCAGATCGACATGACCGTCATCTCGACAGACCTCACCATCTCGAAGTCGTTCGGCGTCGCTGGCAGCTTCAAGCTAGACCCTTACATCGGCGCCAATCTTCTCATCAACATCGTGCGCAGCCAGGTCATCGACAGCACCCCCGGCATCGACGCCTACAAGCAAGGCGGCATGGGCCTCGACCTCAACTCCAACACCGTCTTCCCCAACCAAGACTCCATCCTCCGCTGGCGCCTGTTCGCAGGCATCCGCTGGGTCTGGTCCATCGTCTCCATCACCGGCGAATTCGCCTGGGCCTTCTGCAACGACACCGCCACCAACTGCCGCGGCGATGGCGGCACCAAAATCTTCGACCGCAGCGACGGCCAAGCCACCATCAGCGTCGGCGCCGGCCTCGCGTTCTAACCGCACCGCTTCCATTTTCAGAGTAGACGGAAGCGGCAGGTGGGAGACAGATCGGAATGGGTTTTATTCGATCGCGTCGTGCGTGGAACTCCGCAGGCCGCTCGGCCAAGCGCTCAGCGTCGGACGAGTCCAAAATCAACTCTGTCTCCCACCTCCTCCGTCTCCTGTGAAAACGGAAGCGCGCCGCAAACCACCACCCCGTGATCGAGCTATTCCTCGAGTTTTTTCTCGAGGTCAGCCAGCCGCTCGCGCAGCATCTTGACCTCTTTTTCGAGGGCCGCCATGGGGTTCAGGCTGTCGACGGTGGTGCGGATGCGATCGTCGACTTTTTTCTGCCACTCTTCGAAGGTCTGCTGACCCCGGTCGAGGAGCTCGCGGATGGGCCCGTGCCCAGGGGTGCCATCAGCGGCCACTTCGCCGTCGGGGACCTCGATGTCCTCGCCGTTCTCGCCTTTTTCCCGACGGAACATGGTGCGCATGCGCTCGCCGGTCTGGCTGGCGAACTGCTGGATGGACTCGCCGCCGCTCTGGATGATGGTACGCAGCGTCGCCAGAGGCATGAAGCTGCGCTTCTTCTCCTCCTCGAAGATGATCTGCGCCAGGGTCATGGCGGTCAGGTCGTCCTTGGAGTTGTTGTCGACGATCTTGACGTCTTCGCCGGCCCGGATCATGTCGGCGATCTGGTCGAGCGTGACGTAGCGGCTCCGCTGCGTGTCATAGAGCTTGCGGTTGGCGTAGCGCTTGATGATCCGGCTCTCACCCATGCCTCGAATGACTATCACGCGACAAAGCTGCGCGCTAGGCTGAGACGGTGGACGCGCACTCTTTGTCCAAGCGACTCGCTGCTTTGCCCGCCCCAGCCATGCGTCGCGTGGTGCTGGTCGAGCTCCTCCACGACTGCGCCAGCGACGAGGCGGCCCGGCTTTGCGGTGAGCTCATACGCCGCGGTCCCGACGGAGCGCCGTTCGATATCGCCCTTTTGACCCTGGCCACCGCCATCGACGAGAACGCCCTGCCCTACGAGCTACACGGCCGGATCTATGCCGGCGCGCGCGAGCTCGGCGACGATATCTTGGCCCAGATCCTCTTGTCCCAAGCCGCCCCCGTCGCTGACGAAGTCCCCAAAGGCGTGGCCATCCCTGGCCGGCCGCACATCACCCTCGGTGAGCGCAAGTCGCTGGCCCGCGGCGCCGTCCCGAGGCACCTCCTCGATCGGCTGCTGCGCGATCCAGATCCGATGGTCATCGAGATCTTGCTCGGCAACCCGCGCCTGACCGAGCTCGACGTGGTGCGCATGGCCGCCCGTCGCCCAACCACGCCCGAGGCCCAGCGACTCATCTTCCGTTCGGAGCGCTTCATCCCCCGCTACGAGGTCAAGCTGGCCCTGGCCCGCAATCCCTACACGCCGAGCGATCTGGCGACCAAGCTGGTCTTGTTGTTGTCGGAATCAGACCGGCGCAGTTGCGCCGAGGACCAGAAGCTCGCAGAGCCGGTGCGCATCGTGGCGCGGGCCAGCCTCAGCTAGCAATTTAGCTCTTGCCGACGGTCTCTTTGGCGGGCGCAGCGTCGGCAATTTCTTTCTTGGCCGGCGTCACGTCGATCTCGTCTTTGCCCGCGGACGCGCGCTTGAAGTTCTTGATGCTCTTGCCCAATGCCTCGCCGATCTGCGGCAGCTTTCCAGCGCCGAAGACCAACAGCACGATAACCAAAATGATGATGAGCTCGGAGAAACCTAGGCCCATGTGCAGCCTCCAGTCCCAAACGTAGCACCTTTCCGCACGTCGAGCGAAAACTTGAGCGACTCCCAGACGCAGGCTACCGTCCGAGACATGTGGCGGCGAGCCTTGGCCTTCTTTGTCGCTTCGGGCATCGGCTTCGGCCCCATGGGGTCAGCCAGGGCGCTCCCAGACGATGCCGTCCAGCGTCGGGCCATCCGCGGCGCCACGGCGCCCGTGCCTGGCGAATCCGACGCGCTACGACGCCTGCGCGAGTTCGAGACCGAAGCCTTTCCGCGCCCGTTGCCCCCGTTTTCGCAAGACGAGCCGCCCCTGCCGATGCGCTCGGCGTCGCTCGGCCCCGACGGCATCCCCGACGACCTGCGTTCGCCTGTGCGAAAAAAGCCGCCCATGGCCGAAGCTCCGACGAGCATCCCCTGGCTGTCGCAGTTGCGTCTGCCGGATTTTCCCATTCGCTTCGATGCCCGCGTCCTGCGTTATCTCGAGTTCTACAAAGACGACCGTCGGGGGCGGGCGATCATTGCCTCCTGGATGAAGTCGCAGGGCCGCTATCAGCCGCTCATCGACGACGCTCTCAGGCGCGCACGTTTGCCTTTGGGCCTGCTCTTCGTGTCGATGATCGAGAGCGGCTTCGACCCTCACGACAAGTCGCACAAGGGCGCAGTGGGGCTCTGGCAGTTCTTGCCCGAAGGCGCCCGCATCTATGGCCTGCGCGTCGATTACTGGGTCGACGAGCGCAAGAATCCGGAAAAGTCGACCGAGGCCGCGATGCGCTATCTCGGCGATTTAAAAGAACGTTTTGGCGGCTGGCCGCTGGCGCTGGCGGCGTTCAATGCCGGCTATGGGGCCGTGTTGCGCTCCATGCAGAAGTACAACACCAACGACTACTGGGAGCTGTGCCGTCACGAGGATGGCCTGCCCTGGGATACGATTTTGTACGTGCCCAAAGTCATGGCCACCGCGCTCGTCGCCGAGAACCGGGCCATGTTTGGCTTCGGCGAGCTGAAGCCCGATGCGCCGTACGCCTTTGACCGCGTGCTGGTGCGAACGCCAATCAGCCTCGGCGAAGCGGCCAAGGCAGCCGGGGTTTCACTGGCCGATGTGGAGACGCTCAACCCCGAGCTGCGTCGCCGGCGCGTGCCGCCGGACATCTCCGGCAGCAGCTGGGAGCTCCGGCTTCCCGTCGGTGGCGGCGCGCGTTTTCAAGCCTCCATCGACAAACACAGAGGCGCAGTGGTCACTTACGTGGTGCGCTTTGGTGAGCGGCTCGACGAGCTGGCCCGTGAGCATGGCGTGTCGACCGCGGCGCTCAAGACCATGAACGGCATCGACGACGTCTCCGACATCCGGCCGGGCCTGATGCTCGTCGTGCCCGCCGACAAAAAGCCTTTGCCGCCCTTGCCCTGCGAGACGATTGTCGTCGCTGTGCCGGACAAAGAGGCGGCCGTACCCGGTCGCAAGCGCGTCTTTTATCGCACGCTGCCGACGGACAGCGTGGCCAACGTGGCCGACTACTTCAAAGTCAAAGAGACCGATCTGTCGCGCTGGAACAATCTCGATACCGAGGCGCGGCTGGCGTCGAACATGGTCATCCAGATCTGGGTGACGACCGACTTCGACACCAGCCAAGTGGCGCTGGTGCCGCCGTCGCTGGTGCGGGTGGTGACGGTCGGCTCCGACGAATTCTTCGACGTGGTCGAGGCCCGACGCGGACGCGCCCGGCTCAAATATGTGATCAAAAAAGGCGATGACCTGGCCAAGGTAGGCAAGCACTACGGCCTCACCGTCGCCGACCTCGAGCGCATCAATCGCTTTGGCGCCAAGAAGAGCCCGCTCGTCGTTGGACAGAGCATCGTCGTCTACCGCACGCTGAGCAGCGACGAGAAAGCCAAGGCTTGCAAGCTCGTCCCCGGCGGCACCGACGTGCGCGTCAGCATGCCGCCCGACAGCGATCCGCAGATGGAAACAGACGGCGAAACGCCGACGCACGAGCCCGACTTGTCGCATCAGCTTGGGCCCAAGATCGGTCCAGAGGCAGAGCCCGGACATCCGTAGTATCCTCGCCGCATGCGCAAGACCCCGTACACCTTGGGCGTGCTCTCGATCATCTTCGGCGCTGTCGTCGGCGCGATGCAGCTCTTCAATCTGGCGACGCAGCAGGTCGCCAAGAAGTGGTCGGTCGACTTGGTCAAGTCGATGTCGGCACTGAATCCGCATCACGCCGGGCCCGATCTGGGCCTGATGGCCGAAAAAATGGCGACCGCCATGGAGTCGATCCGACCTTGGGCCTATTCGATTTCCGGCGGCTTTACGCTCTTTTCGTTGGCGTTGGTCGCGGTCGGTATTGGTCTGGCGCAGCGACGGGCCTGGTCGCGTCAGGCGGCGGTCACCTGGGGCATCTTGGGGCTCTGTTTCATTCCGTTCGTCATCTGGGTCCAGGTGGCGATCATCTTTCCGACGAGCATGAAGATGGTCACAGACTTCATTCCCATGAACGGCGCGGGCGGCGCCTTCGCCAGCACCATGATCGACAGCATGCTCGGGATGCAAAAGGGGATGGCGATCATCTTTACAGGCGCCGTCTACGCACCCTTTCCGGTGCTGCTCATCATCCTCATGGGTCGACCGTCGGCGAAGCTCGATTTGAACCCCGAATCTTGAGCGCCGCGCATTCGTGGGTGTCGCCGCATGCGTTGCGGCTGGATGTGGCCGTGTCGCGCGCGGCGGGTTGTTCTCGACGGGAAGCACAGCGTCACATCGACGCCGGCCATGTGCGCATCGACGGCCGGCCAGGTAAGAAGGGCACGCTCGTCGCTGCTGGCGCGTCGGTGGAAGTCGCTGAGCCCGTCCCCGATGCGGCTGCGTTCGCGCCCACACCGCAGCCCGAGCTACCTCTCGTGGTCCTCTACGTCGACGCCGACGTCGTGATCGTCGACAAGCCCGCTGGCATGCCCAGCCATCCGCTGCGCCCAAACGAGCGCGGCACGGTGGCCAATGCGCTCGTGGCCCGCTATCCCGAGTGTGCGACGGCGTCCAAAGATCCACGCGAAGGCGGCGTGACCCATCGCCTCGACACCGACACCACCGGTATCCTCGTCGCTGCGCGCACGCCAGCAGCCTGGATCGCCATCCGCGAAGCCTTCTCCGCCAAGCGCATCACCAAGACCTACGAAGCCCTCGTCGTCGGCAATCCGCCCGATCGCGGCGAGATCGTGGCGCCTCTCGTCTCGCGCGGCAAACGCGTCCGTGCACTACGACCCGGCGAAGAGTGGACCGACATCGTCGACAAAACCCCGGCGCGCGACGCCCATACCGACTACGAGGTCCTCACGCGCGGCACCAATGTCGCCTTGGTCCGGGCCACTGCGCAGACCGGCCGCATGCACCAGATCCGCGCCCACTTTGCCCATCTTGGCCATCCTCTCGTCGGTGACGAGCTCTATGGCGGCCCGCCGTCGACCAACGGGCATCTCTTGCACGCGTCACGCATCCTCATCGATCTGGGCAAGCCGCTCGACATCGCTTGCCCTTGGCCAGCCGCACGCAAAGCCCTCCTCGACGCGCTTTTGTAAGTCAGTCGAGGACTGCGAGATCGGTTTCGATTAGTAGGTAAAGCGTGCGGCACAGCGTGAGCAATTGCTCGGGCTGCTCGTAGCGTTTCATCCAGTCACCGACGCTGCGCTTGCCGTCGAGGCGCTGCCAGAGCTCGCGTGGACCGGCGCCGACGCGGAAAGACTCTGGCGCTGGTAGGCCACGCTCGACGCGACGCGGCCGCGTCGAGGCGATCTGATCCAGGCGATGGCGAACCGCCGTCAACGACAGCTGGGCGACGGCGGCGCCGATGATCTCGTAGGCATCGAGACCGAGCGGGAAAGCCTCGCGCTCGTTGGCCTTGCCGCGATAAAACCGATAGGTGCCGCGATCCCAGGTGAAGACGTCGATGAGCTTTTCACGCACCTGGCGCGTCAGGTGACGGAAGACCTCGAGCGGGCGCAGCAGATTGAGCCCGACGAGGGTGTCGCCGAGCTTGCCGGCAAACCGCGGCAAGATGGCCAGCGCCATCGATAGCTCACCGGCGGAGATGACCCCGCTTTGCACCAGATATTCGCCGAAACGCTCCGACGGCACGTTGCTGGAGACGAACTCCGGCGTGCCGTTCATGAGATAGATCTCCTTGACCACCGAGTCGCGCTCGAGGACCAAAAGGCCACTCTCTGGCGCCGTCGCCAGCCCCGAGAACAGATGGGCGGCGGTGACCTCGGGAAAGGAGCCGCTGATGTCGGCCTTGTCGCCGATGACGGCTAGCACGGCTGGCGCCTGCGGCGTGGGCGACTCCACCTCGTTGCTGAACGGCGAATCGGTCAGATCGAGGTCGAGATCGATGTGGACCTCGGCCGGCATCAGCGACGGTGCGTCGGGCTGAATCTGCACTTCTTGCGACGCACGTAGTACTGCGATGCGCTGCAGATCAGCGGCTTGTCGACGGGCGCGTGTGTCTTCGCCCATCATGGCCATGCCCGACTCTTCCTGACGCACCGGCTGCGCTCCAGTGACGCCCAGCGACTCCAGGAACGCGCCGAGATCCGCCGAGCTGACCCGCTGGCGGGCATCGAAGAGAAAATCGGACAGCGCGTCACGCGCCTCGGACGCCCTGGCGAAGCGCTCGGCCGGATCGCGTGCCAGCATCTTGTTGAGGAGTGTGCGCAGTGGCGGCGGCACGTCGCTGCCGTGGCGGTCGAGGCGATCGAGCCGGGCGTCACGGACCATCAAGAGCACGTCGAGATCGTTGGCGGCGGTGAAGAGGCGCCGGCCCATCAGCATCTCGGCGAGCACGATGCCGACGGCAAACTGGTCGGTGCGGCCGTCGATCTCGCCGCCGACGACCTGCTCGGGGGCCATGTAGCCATACTTGCCCTTGAGCGTGCCGGCCTGGGTCTTCGAGGTGCGCTGATCGTTGGCGGCATGAGCGATGCCAAAATCGCCGAGCTTCACGTCGCCGCGCCGGGAGATGAAGATGTTGGACGGCGACACATCCCGATGCACCACGCCGAGCGGCGAGCCGTCGCTGCCGCGGCGCTCATGGGCGTAGTCGAGCGCGTCGAGGACCTCGGCGGCGATGTGCACCGCAAGGCGAACTGGCAAGCGTTGCCGTCGGTGCGCACAAGCGCGCAACAGGCCTAAAGCATCGAGCCCGTCGATCCACTCGAGCGCGATGAAATACACGCCGTCGACCTGGCCGAACTCGTAGACCTGAACGATCTTGGGGTGCTGCAGGGCGCCTTGCAGCTTGGCCTCGTCGATGAACATCGACACGAACTCGGGGTCGTTGGCCAGGTGCGGCAGGATCCGCTTGATGACCAGCATCTTCTCGAAGCCGTGCGCCCCCGTTTGGCGCGCGCAGAAGATCTCCGCCATGCCACCCATGGCGAGACGTTGCGTCAGCTCATAACGACCGAAGTTGTATGGGACAAACGGGGACTGCGGACTTTCGGAGGCCATCCGGCCGCTAGTGTAGTCCATTGTTGCTCGGAACCCTAAGAGGGTTCCGAACCTCCGACGCTCCGCGCGGGCAAAGCCCGACGCTCCGCTACGGATTGCTCGTCGCGTTACGCTACGGAGCTACTCGTCGTGGTGGCGGGCGCCGTTGCCGGGGTTGTCGTCGCCAGTTGGGGCTGCTGGAGCCGCTTGGGTGCGCGGGGCGTCCGAGTGGCGGGGACGGCCGTTGCCGGGATTGCCGCCGTGGTTGGGGCCGCCGTGACCGCCGCGGGCCTGCTGACCGCCGCCGCCACCGCCGCCGCCACGCCGACGCTGTTGTCCGCCTCGGTTGGCACCGCCGGCACCGCCGCCGCCGCCGCCATGGCCGCCATGACCGCCGTGGTTGGGCGGGCCGCGATGGCCGCCGCCGCTTGGGACCGTGGGCTGGCTCTGGCTTTGGTCGAGGGTGCGGACGTACTCGATGAAGTTGGCGCGGTCGTCGAGAAACTGGGTGCCGTTGGCGCCGCGACCACCGCGGTTGCCGTTGAAGTTGCCGTTACCGTTGACATTGCCGTTGCTCTCGGCGCGGTTGCCGTCGGCGCGGTTGCCGTCGCTGCGAGCGGCGCTGCGCGGCCCACGCGAGCCCGAACGACGGGACTCGACGCCTGCGGCCAAAAGCTCGGAGACCAGCTGGGCAATCTCGACGCCTTCCGAACGCGCCAGGTAGGCCAGCTCCTTGTGGAGCGCCTTCGACAGCTTGCCGCTCACCTCGCCGGAAAACTCTTCCTCGTCGACGGACTTGGGCGGCGTGGAGCCGTGCGACAGCATGTTGGCGAGCTGGGCATCGATCTCCTCCTCCAGCTTGGCGCAGGCCTCGGCGCGGGTGGCGCCTTCCCCGGTGCAGTGCTCGAGCTCGGGGGCACGGGCCAGGAACAGCTTGCGCTCAGCGTCGAACGAAAGAATGGCGCGATAATTCGGTTTGGACATGCGGTCGATTCTCCTTCAGGAACAAATGCCAAAACGGTTGCGTTGCGGTTGGTTGCGGTCGGTGTTGAGCCAGACCAGCGTGGCTGGTGGGCATAAGGCAAATTCCAGGCCTGGCAGAAAACATGCCGGGGTGTCTTCGCACTCTACCGACGGGCCTCTCAAAGTCAAGCGAGGTCGTGTTACGATCCTCTGCAGTGATTGAGCCCCGGATCCGCTCGTTCGGCCGAACAGATATCGGCCGAAAGCGACAGCACAACGAAGACGCCTTCTTCTGCGACGACGAGCTGGGCCTGTGGGTGGTCGCCGACGGTGTTGGGGGCCAGGCCAAGGGTGAAGTGGCCAGCGAAGAGGCCGTCGACCAGGTCTATTCGTTCGTCAAACAGGGCCAGTCGATCGTCGACACGGCGCGCGAAAAGCCTTCGCCGGAGAGTCTCAGGGCCTTGCGCCGTTTGCTGGAGAGCGCGGTGCAGAGCGCCTGCTATGTCGTGTTTGGCATGGCAATGGTCGACCCGTCGCAAAAAGGCATGTCCACGACGGTGTCGGCGCTGTTCATTCCGCCATCGGGCCCGAGCGCCGGTCGCTACGGCGTGACCGCGCAGGTCGGCGATTCGCGCATCTATCGCGTGCGTGGCGGGCGTGGCAACCAGCTCACCGAAGACCACACGCTCATCAACCACAAGCTCAAGCAGGGCCTCATCTCGGAGGCCGAAGCGCGGACGATGAAGGGCAAGAACGTGATCACCCGCGCCGTCGGACACAAAGATTATGTCGAGGTCGACACGCAAGAGCTCGAGGTGCGTCCCGGCGACCGCTTTTTGGTCTGTTCCGACGGCCTGCACGGCTACCTCGAGCCGGGCGAGGTCGAGGGCGTCTTGCTGATGGATCCCGTCGAGGACGCTGCAGCGCGCTTCATCCAGCTGGCCAACGATCGCGGGGGGCGAGACAACATCACCGCGGTGGTCGTCGTCGTCGAGTCGGCCGACAAGCCGGCGCGTTCTTTTGATCGCTAGCCGATGAACCTCCTCTGCTTCGACCTCGACGGCACCCTCGTCGACTCCGAGACCGACATTCGCGCAGCGCTGTCGGCGTCGCTGGCGGAGATCCCCGGCGCGGATCCAGTCCACGACCAGCGCGCGCTCGACGCCGCTGGCCTCGGCATGCCGCTCGAAGAATTCTTCGCCATCGCCCGCCCCGACGGGACCGCCGAACAGTGTCAGGTCTTTTACGACGGCTATCGTCGCCATTATCTGGCCCATCTGCTCGACCACACGCACGCCTTTCCCGGTGTCGTCGACACGCTGGAGGCCCTCCAGCCACGACGCCAAAAAGGCCTGCGACTCACCGTCGCCACCACCAAGCGCACCGACACCGCCCGCCGGGTGATCACCGGTCTTGGGCTCGACCCCTACTTCGACGCAGTCCTTGGCACCGAAGGCATTCCGCACAAGCCAGCACCCGATCTCTTGTTCCTCTGCGCTCGCACCGTCGACCGCAACCCGGCCGACGGCATCATGATCGGCGACACCGGCCGCGACATCGAAGCCGGCCGCGCCGCCGGCATGAGAACCGTCGGCGTCGGCACCGGCCGCCTGGGCCTCGAAGGCCTGGCGCCATTCAAGCCCGACTGGCTCATCGCCACCCTGCCCGACCTCTTGCCGTTACTTACGGCTTAGATCGCGGCGGTGGTGGTTGGCGATGCGCTTCCTTTTTCACAGGAGTCGGAAGCGGGAGGTGGGAGATCAGAACAGGTCGGAATGGATTTATTCGATCGTGCCGTTGGTTGTAGTTCCTCGTTGGCTACCGAGCAAATCCGCCCGCGAACGAGTCGGAAAATCCACTCTGTCTCCCACCTCCCGCTTCCGACTCCTGTGAAAGGAAGCCGTGCGCATCGACGCCACCGCTCAAAACGGCACGTTTTCGGCGATGGTGAATTGGCCGCGCGCATCGACGCCGAGACGACCAGCAGCGACGGTGAGATCGTGGCCGAAGGCGACCAGCCAGCGGTCTTTCAGCGCCTGATTCAAGATCTTGCGCTTCGACTCCAATGTGCCGACCACGTCTAGATCGTAGGCCATGATGAACGGCAGCTTGACGTGGATGGACGTGGGCACGACGTCGCCGAGGAAGAGCATTTTGTCGTCGCCTTGGCCTAGCAAGACCGACTGATGGCCGCGGGTGTGGCCTGGGGTGGGGATGACACGGATGCCGGGTGCGACTTCTTCTTCGCCGTCGCTGAGGTGGAGTAGACCGGCGTCTTGCAGTGGCGCGAAATTCTCCGCCAGATAGCTGGCGCGGTTGCGCTCGTGGGGATGGGTGGCGTCGTGCCACTCCTGTTTTTGTACGACGTGCCGGGCGCGTTTGAAGACGGGCTCGACCGTTTCCCCGAGACGTCGTGTCGCGCCGCCCGCGTGATCGAAATGCAGATGGCTCATGATCACGAGATCGATCGACTCGGGCTCGACACCGAGGGCCCGGAGCTGTTTTTCCGTCGAGAGATCGTGATCGATGCCGTAGATGTCGCGCTCTTTGGGCGAGAATTTTTCGCCGTTACCGGTCTCGATGAGGGTGCGCTTGCCGGCGCCGTCCTCGACGAGCAGACAGTTGGTGGCGTACTCGCAGCGGTTGTGCTCGTCGCACGAGGTGAGCCGCGACCAGATGGTCTTGGGCACCACGCCATGCATGGCACCACCGTCGAGCCGAAAGTTACCGCCGTTGACGAGAGTGATGGTCAGGTCGCCGAGTTTCACGACCCAAGCCTAGCACGTTCTAGCTGCCGAGCTGGGGTTGGTCCGACGGGAACCAGCGACGGAGAATGGGCGGAAGGCTGGCGATGGCGGGGGCTTTGCGCAAGAGCGGCGCAAGGTCGCTCGACGAGTACGACTGCATGAAGAGGACGCGTTTGCCGTCGAGGCAGCCGGAGCGCGCATGCGCCAACAAGGCGGCCATGGCCTTGCCGGTGTAGGTCGGCTCTAGATGAAGACCGACCTTGGCCGCGTCGGCCACGGCCGCTTCGGCGGCTGGCGTGCTGCGACCATAAGCGCCGCCGAAAAAGCCGTGCTCCACGGTGAGCTTGGGCTTGCACGACGTCTTGAGGCTGAGCGTGGCGAGAAGGCTGCGGCCGAGCGCGCGGGTCTTGCCGCGGTTGCAGACGATCCGATCGACCACGCGCACACCGACGACATCGCCGACGCCGGGGCACAGATGCGAGGCGGCCCACAGCCCGGCCACCATGCCGCACGAGCCGAGCGCGCCGTAGGTCACGTCGAACTCGCCATCGAGACCTGCCCCGAGCTCGAGCCCGCAGCTCAGATAGCCGAGGGTGCCAGCCAGCGACGATCCACCGCCGGGGATGTAGTAGGTGTGCGGCTGAGCGCGCGCCCGCCACAGCGTCCAGGGCACGCCGGCCATGCCCGCGGTTGGCAGGAGCTGCGCACCGACGCTGAGGTCGGCCAAGATCTGCTCGCGGACATGGTCGTTGATGGGCTGCGGAAAGACGACGGCGGACACATCGAGGCCGAGCTGGCGACCATAGATCGCCGTGCACAACACATGATGCGAGCCGATGCCGCCGATGGTGACCACACGCCGTGCTTTGTGTGCCAGTGCCTCGGCAAGCACGAACTCGAGCTTGCGGACCTTGTTGCCGCCGTACACCACACCGCTCTTGTCCTCGCGCTTGACCCACAGCTCGACGGAGTCGGGGCACAGGCCCACCACCCGCTCGAGCGGGGTTGGAAACCAGCCGAGCGGCAGCCAGGGAATGCGCCGCGCCAGCGTCGGATAACGCTCGAACAGCGCCGGAATCGGCTGGTTCACCGGGGGAGCATAGCAGATTGGCCTTGACGGCTATGCCGCAATGGTTAAACCATTAGCGCAATGGTTCAACCATCACCGATGTTGTCTGCCAGCCGGGTGCGCGGCGAGGGCGCCGAGACGGTCCTGCGGCGGGATATCCTGACCGGGCGCTATCGACCGGGGGATCGGCTGCCGCCAGAGCGTGAGCTGGCGCTGCAGCTCGGCACCAACCGCAACACGCTGCGTGAGGCGCTGCGCACGCTGGAGTCGCAGAACCTCATCCAGTCTCGCCAGGGCGACGGCACCATCGTCATCGACTGGCAAAGGGAGGGTGAGCTGTCACTGCTCGGCGCGTTTCTCGTCGAGGACACCTCGCCATCGCTGCGTCTCGAGGCACTCGGTACGCTGCTCACCTTGCGCGAACGGCTGCTCGGCGAGATCATCGAGCTGGCTGCCGAGCGCGCCACCAACGAAGACCACGCCGCGTTGGCCGACGCGCTCGACACCCTGCGACGGGCGCGTCCGGCCGAGGTGCCCGCGGCCGACGTCGAGTTTTTCCGGCGGCTGGTCCTGGCTGCCCGCGACTTGGTCGTCACCTGGATCTTCAATACGTTCGCGCGGACCCTGTTGACGCTGGCCGACCGGTTTCCCGACGCCTGGCGCCAGGACACGCCGTATCTGGAAGCGCTGCAGCGGCTGCTCGATCAACTGCGCGCTGGCGACGGCGCAAGAGCCCGGGCCACGCTACGCCGGACGTTCCAGAGCGGCGACAGCGAGGCCTTGCAAGCCTTGGCGGTGCGGCCCAAAAAACCCGGGCGACGCAAGTGAGCCTCAGTCGACTTTCTCGTCGCATCATTCGCTCCCTGGCCGAGGTCGTCCTGCCGAGTGGCGACGGCGCACCGACGGTATCACCGGCCGGCGTCGCCGACTTTGTCGACGGCTACATGCCCTATTTGCCGACCATGTTGCGGGTCCTGTTCCCGGTGGGCCTGATGCTCCTCGAGTTTGGCGCGTTCATCTTCGGCCCGTCGCTGGTGCCGTTTTCGTTCATGTCGAAAAAGGCCAAGCAGCGCTATCTGGAAGGCTGGGCCACTGCGCGCTGGCGCATCCGCCGGGAGCTGTGGAAGGCCCTCAAGGGCCTGTGCCTGCTCTACTACTATTCGCAGCCGGAGGTGGGCAAAGCCATCGGCTACACCGTCGCTGAGCATGTCGAGCTGGTCTCGGCAGAAAGGCTGCGTCGTCATGGTTCTGAGCTACGCTGAGGTCGCGGGCAAATCCGCGCAGACGCTGGACGCCGATGTGGTCGTGGTCGGCTCCGGGGCCGGCGGCGGCGCCATCGCCGCCGAGCTCGCCGAGGGTGGCCGGTCGGTCATCCTCCTCGAGGAAGGCGGTCACTACACCTCCAAAGACTTTGGCTTCGACCCCATGACCATGGTCAAGAAGCTCTATCGCAACGCCGGCTCGGCGGTCATCTTGGGCACGCCCAACATCCTCTTTTCCGAAGGCCGCTGCGTCGGTGGCTCGACGGTCATCAACGGCGGCATGAGCTGGCGTACGCCGGAAAAAATCTTGCAGCGCTGGGTCTGGGAAGACGGCCTGACCGATCTGTCGCCTGCCAAGCTGGAGCCTTATTTTGCGCAGGTCGAAGAGCGCATCAGCGTCGGGCCGCAAGATCCAGAATCGGTCGGCGAAGACGCGCATCTCATGGCCGCTGGCGCCGACAAGCTCGGCTATCGCCACATCCCGGCCATGCGCAACCACAAGCATTGCGCCGGCAGCAACAACTGCGGCTTCGGCTGCCCGACGGACGCGAAGCAATCGGTGCTCATCACCTACGTGCCGCGCCTCCTGGCTTCCGGCGGGACGCTGGTCTCCGGCTGCCGGGTCGAACGCGTGCTCACCGACGGTCACCGAGCCACGGGTGTCGTCGCTCGATTTCGTCATCCCGAGACCGGCGCACGCGGACCCGCGCTCACCGTACGTGCCAAAATCGTCGTGCTCAGCTGCGGAGCCATCCAGACGCCCGCACTGCTACTCAAGAATCGCCTCGCAAACGCCTCGGATCAAGTCGGCCGCAATTTCTTGTGCCATCCCAACGGCAAAGTCGTGGGCCTCTTCGATCGCGATCTCTACGCATGGAAAGGTGTCATCCAGGGCAACCAGATCCGCGAGTTTCTCGACGAAGGCATCATGATCACCACCACCATGGTGCCGCCGGGTCTGCTGGCCATGTCGCTGCCGTTTGCCGGGGCGCGGTCGTACGAGGTCATGCGCGAATACAACCGCATGCTCGTCGCTGGTTGTCTCGTCGAAGACACATCGGCCGGTCGCGTCTCGCTCGATCTCTTTGGCCAGGCCAAGATGCGTTACGACCTGTCCGATCGCGATCATGCGACGCTGTTACGTGGCGTGGCACTGACCGCCGAGATCATGTTTGCCGCTGGTGCGCGTCGGGTGTTGTTGCCATTCGATTGCCTCGAGTCGGTGGATTCCGTCGACGACATTGCCAAGATCTGGAAACAGCCGATCCCCAAGGACATGGTCGAGTGCCTGACCGTGCATGCGATGGGGACGTGCCGCATGGGCGTCGACAAGCGCGCCTCGGTGGTCGACCCGTGGGGCGAGAGCTGGGACGTGCCGGGGCTGTTCGTTGCCGATGCCAGCGTGTTTCCGGGGCCGATCGGCGTCAACCCCATGGTCTCGATCATGGCGCTGGCCACGCGCACCGGACGGCGCATCCTCGACGAGGAAAAGCGCTATTTCGGCAGCGGCGGCAACGCGATTTCGAAGACCGTGGCCGGGCGGCCCTCCGACGTTTCACGATCTTCGACCGCCGCGTAACCCAGCGACAACCAGAACGCGCGCGCCTTGGGCGTGGTGTGCAGCACGGCCAAGCGCAAGGCCGGATATTGGCCCATGAACATCACTTCGAGAAAGCCCGAGGCGCGCTTGCCGAAGCCCTGACCACGCAGCGCCGCGTCGACGAGCAAGAGGCCAACCCACGGATAAGGCTCACGCGGATGCGGCGCCAGCGTCGTGGCGACACCCACGATACGCAGCCCCTCGATGACGAGATGCACGCGCGCGCCCATCTCGTGCTCACGCGTCACATACGCGGCCACCTCGGCCGGACCAAAATGCGCGACGCCCTCCGACGCCATCAAGAAATCGACATCCGACGAGAAAATCTCCGCCAGACGCTCGAGGACGGCCGCGTCGGGCAAAAGAGGCGCCAGAGTCACCAGCATCAGGCCCAGGTCTCGTCGACGGTGGTGACCACCATGGTGACCAGAAGGGCATAGGTGCTCTCGCCTTCCTCGACGGTGGCGGAGGCGGGATCGCCGAAGTAGGCGTCGTGCGCGCCGGCTTCTTCGAAGGTCGCCTTGCCCTCTTTCATGGCCTCGGCCAGGTTGATCGGCAAGGGTGGCAGCGCATGTCGTGCCTCACGGACCAGGTCCGGACGCGACGCCAGCAAGAGCGACGTTTCGTAGCTGCCCGCATGACAGGCGCCACGCTTGTACTCGTCGGTGAGCGTGCGCGCCCAGCGTCGTTCGGTCTGATCGGCAAAGCCGACTTTGCGGCCGGTGCGCGCCTCGGTTGCCAGAGCTGCGGCGCGCAGGGACGCCACATGCGCCGGCTCCAGATGGCTGTTGACCAGACACACGCGCAGAAAGCCTTGCTCGATGAGCGAGCTGCAGACATCGGTGACCAGGGAGGTTGCCGTCGCTGGGCTCAGTGAGATCGTGCCGCAAAAGCCGCCCGCGTACTCGGTGATGGCGTAGCTCAGCGTCGGCGCAACGACCACCTTGGTACCACGCACTTCCAGCGCTAGCGCCACGCGGCGTGCCAGCTCTTCCGACAAAAACGCATCGGTGCCGAGCGGCAGATGTGGCCCGTGCGCCTCTGTCGCACCGACGGGAATGAGCACCACCGGCTGCTCTCGACACAGCGCCGCGGCCTCGGGCCAAGGAATCTCGGCGAGCTTGATCACGACTTACGCAGCTCGCGTCGCAAGATCTTGCCGCGGTCGGATCGCGGCAGCGCATCGACGAACTCGATCCGTTTCGGCACCTTGTAGTGGGCCAGGCCCGCACGCGCGTGATCCAAGATCGAACGCTCCAGCGACGGCGAAGCAGGTACACCGCGCGTGACCACGAAGGCCAGGGCCTTGACCAGCTCGTCCTCGTCGGTGTAGCCGACCACCGCCACCTCGAGCACGTCCTCGTGACGGCTCAGACAGGACTCGACCTCCGTCGGTGCGACGAAGATGCCGCCGACCTTGAGCATGTCGTCGGCGCGGCCGGCATAGTAGAAATAGCCGTCGCTGTCGCGGCGAAACAGGTCGCCGGAGACGACCCAGTCGCCGGAGAAGACGCGCTTCGAGAGCTCGTGGGCGCCATGGTAGTAGATCGCGGCCGAGTCGCCCTTGACCCACAGCGTGCCGATTTCTCCGTCGACGGCTTCGTGTCCATCGGCGCCGACCACGCGGGCTTCGTAGCCGGGCACGAGACGGCCCAGCGACCCCGGCTTCACCGCGCCGGGATAGTTGGAAATGTAGATATGAAACAGCTCGGCGGATCCGATACCGTCCAGGATCTCCACGCCGAACTTGGCCATCCAGCGACGGTAAAGCTCTTCGGGCAAGGCCTCGCCCGCACTGGTGCAAACCCGTAATGGCCCAAGCGAGGCCGGCGCCTCGGGATGCTGGGTCATCTTGTTGATCATCGTCGGCACCGACGTGAGAACTGTTGCGCCATGTTTGGCACACAGCTCGAAGAGCTTCTCTGGCGTCGACTTTGCGGCAAACAAAATAGCCGTGCCACCGACGGCAAAAGGAAACATCAAGTTGGTGCCGGTAGCATAGCCGAAGTAGAGCTTGGGCACCGACAGCGTCCGATCATCGGGCCCGATCTTGAGGACCTCCTTGGCGTAGCGCTCGGTGTTCCACGCAAAATCGTGATGCAGATGCACCGCCGCTTTCGGCTTTCCCGACGTGCCCGACGTGAACAGCCAGATGGCCGGGTCGTCTTTGCTGGTGTCGTACATGACGGGCGCGAACGACGCGCTACCGATGGCGTGATCCCAGGAGACGAGCGATCGATCGGCGTCGGCTTCGGCCTGCACACCGTCGACGACGATGACCGTGCGCAGGCACTTGGCCGATGCCAGAAACGGCCGAATCCGCGCATACAGCGAGGCATCACAGATGAGCGCGCGCGCCCGCGTGTAGTCGAGATAGTACGGATAGTCGTCGTCGGGCAGCTCGGGATTGACCATGGTGACGACCGCGCCGATGCGCAGTGTGGCGAAGAACGACGCCACGAACTCGACCCGATCGGGCAGCGCGATGAGCACGCGGTCCTCGGGCAAGATGCCGCGCTCGACGAGCGCATGCGCGGCGCGCACGCTCATGGCCTGCACGCTGGCGTAGTCGTACGTGCCGCGATCGTCGATCACGGCCGGATGCGCGCCGCGGCCTTCGGTCAACCTATCGTCGAGGAAATAGGCCGCCAGGTTGAAGCGCTCGGGAATCTCCAGCATCGGTTCTCCTAAATGTCCCAGTGCGGCGCGACCAGGCGCCGGTGCCCAGTGGGGTCGAGCTGCACGCCGGCCTCCTCGAGCAACGTCCGATCCCAGAGCTTGCAGGTCACTTGTTTGTGACGCTGATCGAGGGCTTCGCAGTAGTTGGTAAAATGACAGCGACGGATGTCGGCGCCGCGACCGAGCCGTGCTTTCAAAAACCAGTCGGGGTCGGCCAGGCTCTGGCGCGCAGCAGCGACGATGTCGGCGTCGCCACGGGCCAAGATGGCCTCAGCGTCGTCGAAGTTGGCGATACCGCCGGCAGCGACGACCGGCGTCGAGAGACCCGATTCGACGAGCGCGCGCTTGATGGTCGCGGCGATGGAGACGTTGCGTAAAAATGGGCCGCGCGCGTCGCTGATGACGGTGGGCATGCACTCGTAGCCGCTCGGACCGGTGTAAGGATAGGCGGCCTCGCCGACCTTGGGCTGCAACGCGTCGTCGAATTTTCCGCCTTTGGAAAGCGACAAGAAATCGGCGCCGGCGCGCGCCAGCTCGCGGCCGATATAGATGGCGTCGTCCAGGTGATTGCCGTCGCTGATGACCTCGTCCCCGAGATAGCGCAGGCCGAGCACGCGGTCGGAAAAGCCGTCTTTTTGCATCCGCTCTCGGACGGCGACCAAGACCTCGCGCGGCAGGCGCACCCGGTTGGACAGATCGCCGCCGTAGCCGTCTTGCCGGGCATTGGTCGCCGAGAGAAACGACGCCATGGTGTAGGCATGCGCGTAGTGCAGCTCGACGCCATCGAACCCGGCCCGGCAGGCGCGCGACGCCGCATCGGCGAATAGTTGCGGCAACACCGACGGCAGATCGCGAATGTGCGGCTGATCGACGTCGGTGACGCGCTCGCGAAAGCCGCGTTCCAAGGCTTCCAGCTCGCGCTCGGTCAGCACCCTCGGCAGCTCGTTTTCGTCGAGCTGGGCCAAGCGCTCGCGCACATCTTCATCGGCAACGTCGAGCCACTCCGGCTCGGCCAACAACGACGACAACGCCTCACGATGACGCCGCTCGAGCTTCAAGAAACGCGCGAAGAACTTGGCCGGCTCTGGCCGTCGCCGAATGGCCAGAAAATCGATGATCTGCACCAGCAACAACGTCTCGCCGCCCGACGCTGCACGCACCACGTCGCAGAGCTTCTCCAGCCCAGGCACGAAGCGATCATGCCCCACACGCAACAGCGGCCCCGACGGGACATCACGGATCGCGGTGGCCTCGACGACGATCACGCCCGGCCGCCCCGCGGCAAAGCGCGCGTACCAATCGAGCACCTCTCGCGACACCTCGCCACCGTCGGTGGCGCGCCAAGGCACCATGGCAGGCACCCAGGTCCGCTGCCGCGCCGTCTTCGGCCCCAACGCCACCGGACTGAACAATTTGGATCGTGCCGCCTCGGCCTCGGACGGCCAGCGCACGTCGGGCAGCCGATGTTTGACGCGCTCTTTGGGAACCCAGGACACTTACTTGATGATCAGCCGCTCGACGGGAACGCCGCCGATGAGGTGCGACTCCAAGATCTCCTTGGCATCCGCCACCGTCGGACAGGTGTACCAAACCTGCTCCGGATACACCACCAACACCGGCCCATGTTCACACTGATCGAGGCACCCTGCGGCATTGGCCCGCATCAGCGACTTCTTGCCGCGCACCGCCAGCTCGCGCTTGAAATAATCGCGCAGCGCGTCGCTGTTCTTGTCCGCGCACGACCCCTTGGGATTGCCCGGCTCTCGCCGATTGGTACAAACGAACAGATGGCGCTCGAGATGCGGCATGGCGCCAGTCTACCTCGCTTGCCAACCCCCGCGAGCGTGGTTTTGGCGTCAGCCTTGGCCAGGCGGAAGACCCAGCCGTGCCTGCGCTTCGGCGAGGGACAAAGGCATGAGCTCCCAGTAGTCCCACGGTCCCATCACGTCGATGGTGAGCTGGCGACCGCGCAGGTATGCGCGCAGCACCCGGGCCGGTCTAAATGCGCCCCGATCCGGCTTGACGACGGCGGGGCTGACCTCGAGTCCGAGCTGAAAAGTGGCGAGCACGGTCATGATGAACGTGAACGAGTCTCCGTCGGTGAATCCGGCGTAGAACCCAGCGATTTCGCACTCTCCAGCGGCATCGGTGTCGAAGCCATTGAGGACGTGCATGAGGTCGTGATGCATCATGCGCTCGGGCATGCCGCCCTTGTCGCCCGGAAAGGGGATGTGGCGCGTGTCGCAATGATCGAAGATCGCTCGGCCGAAGGTGCCCGGAGCCAGCCGCTCGAGAGCATGGAACCGAGCCGCAAGCTGGCGGTCGCGGTAGAAGCCCATCACGAACCACAGCGCTCGCAGCATGCCCAGCAGCCCCTCTTCTCGCCAAACACGCGAAAAGAGTCGACGCACGTCAGGCGAGCGCGTGCCGACCGCACGTTTGATCGTCAAGAGGCGTCTATGCGCAAACGCGTCGATCAGCGTGACCCAGTGCGACCGTACGCCGAGGGCCGCGGCGAGCTCGACGAGGGCACGCTGGCGCCTCGGTTGCACCTCACCTTCGATACAGACCACCAGGATCAGCGCGTCGACGAGGTGGCGTCGCTCTTTGGCGGATGGAAACACCTCACCGAGATTCCCCGGTAGCGAACGGGTCTTCATCCACGGCTCGAGAACAACCTCGAGGCCGTGGCTCGCCGTGTCGAGCAGCTCGGCGGTCCGCTGACCGATGGCCGCTCCGTCGGATTCGGCAATGGCTACGGCCGCCCACAGCACGGCAGTCGCCTGCTCGGCAGTCAAAGCAAGGATGGATCGAAGGCTGGTCGGAATAGCCATTGTGCGCTCCGTTCGCGATACCGTTCA
>Ga0123338_10000635_pt1 | contig 35409 bp, 19 predicted proteins | sample grotaG_FD_89793 | JGI IMG/M metagenome (GOLD analysis project Ga0123338, IMG submission 89793) | Glacier valley bacterial and archeal communities from Borup Fiord, Nunavut, Canada, to study Microbial Dark Matter (Phase II) -... | ecosystem: Environmental > Aquatic > Freshwater > Ice > Glacier ...
AGATGTCCGGGGTCGGCGTGATGACGGCGGCCAGAATCACGATTCCGAGGATGGCGTAGCGGCTGTGGCGGATAAGGAAGCTTGGGTTGACCACGCGCAGAAGCGTGAGCAGAAAGATTAGCACCGGGAGTTCGAAAACGATGCCGATACCGAGCGTCACGTTGACGAACAGGTTAAAGTACTCGTTTACCGAAATCAGGGGCGTGACGTTGCTGCCTACTGCGATGCCCAGCAGGAATGTCAGACCGAAACGGAAAGCCACATAGTAAGCGAACAAGCCGCCGAGGATGAACAGGCCGGCCGAGGAAATTACGAAGGGAGCAGCCAAGCGGCGCTCTTTCTTATACAGACCCGGGGCGATGAAGGCCCAGACCTGGTACAAAATCCAGGGCGAGCTGAGAAAGATCGCGACCAAAGTGGGAAGTTTGAACCAGATTACGTTGAAAGCTTCCATCGGTTCGATTTGAGCCAGATTGGGAGGGTTCACTTTCAGGCTGATGAGAGCGTCCTTCGCGGGTGCACTCACAATCAGCCAGAGCTCATTGCTGAAGGTGAGACTGGCCGTGAAAGCGATCGCGATTCCGATCAGCATCAGAAAAATGCGCTTACGCAGTTCTTCTAAATGCCCCAGGAATGACATACGCAGCATGCCACCGCTTTCTTCGTCCTCCTCGTCTTTAGGTTCTTCCTTGGGGGGAGGAGGGGGGGGCGGTGGAGGCGAGGGGGCTGCTACCGCGACCGGTGCTAGAGGCGAGGCACCGGGCTGATTTCCGGAATCGTAGGGGTAGCTTTCGTCGTAGTAGTTGTAAGTCGACGAGTTATCAGTGGTCTGTTCGTGGCTGACGTGCTGTGTCTCTTCAGGAGACACAGGTACGCCGGAGGGGGAATGCTCCCCCTGCTGGTCGTCCGGCATGCGTAATTAGCTCTTTATTGTGTGTTGCTCCGCTGGTGCGCCAGGGGCTACCGATGCAACTTCGTGATGCATTTCGGGCATCACGGGTTCATGGTAATGGCCGCTTGCGATGGTCCCTTCCGGTGCTGCTACGGCTTGAGTGGGAAGAGATTCGGCGACAGCGTGAGTGGATTCGGCGCCCTGAGGTGCGGATGCGCTTGGGGTGGAGGATGCTTCAATGGCGGGGGTTTCGGGCAGTTCGGGCACGTGATGCGCCGAATCATAGGAAGAGTAATCGTAATTGTAATTGTCGTGATACAGGCTGTTTGTGGCTTCCTTGATCGATTCCGTTTCCCGCTCCAAGGTCTTCATTTCGCGATCGAACGTGGTTTTCAGTTCGTTTTTGGCCCGATTGAATTCAGTCAGAGCTTTACCCAGCGTCTTGCCCAATTCCGGCAATTTCTTAGGACCGAAAAGGAGCAGGGCCAGGATAAAGATGAACATCATCTCGGGATAACCTATGGGACCCATCTTTATTCTCCACTTTTATTGTAAGGGATTTTGCGGTGCGGCGAAGCCTATGCGCAGCTCACGATTCAGAAAATCAGTTTCAATCCGAGTTGTATCTGGCGTGAACTACCGAGGTCGCCCCGTGTGGTGCGTGTTTGCGTGATCTGGCCGAAGGTGGTTGCCGTCAAGGAGTTTACCGGCTGGCCGAAATTTGGATGATTCATGATGTTGAAAGACTCCGCCCGAAACTGAAGCGAAACCCGTTCTTTCACCCGGGTATCTTTTGACAATGCAACATCCACGTCCTGTAAGCCCGGTGCTGTCAAAACATTCCTGCCTGTATTGCCGAAGCCCAGGTTGTGACGTACGAACGCGTTCGGATTCAGCCACTGGGACGGAGAGCGATGATCGACGTAAAGCGGTTGACCCAGCACGTAATCGGGACGATCGAAGCCCTGCAGGCTTCCGCTGTTATAGACCAGACCGGGAGTGGGCGCGACGCCGGGAGTGACGGTGCGCGTAAGAGCAACAATCGGGCTGAACGGATTGCCGGATTGCAGGTTCACGATCGGGGAAACGGTCCAGCCTTCCACGGCCCTTTTCAAGAAAGCGCCATTGGCATGGAAGGGAACCTGATAGACACCGCTCAGCACGAACCGGTGGCGCGCATCGAAATCAGAAAGCGCGCGCTCCTCTTTAAAGCTGTAAAAATTCTGTATCTGGGGATTGGAACTGCCCACCGAATTGTTGTCGATAGACTTCGAGAAAGTATACGAGGCAGAGAAGGTTAGTCCACGGGCGAGCCTGCGATTTGCGGAAAGCCACAAGCCGTTATAAGTGGAATTGGAGACGGATTCCTGCACGGTAATGCTGGAGAACCCACTAATGGGACGTACGCCGTTGATGCCCTGATTATAGTCTCCAGTCAAACGGAGATGGCGGCCTTGGCTGCCGACATACCCTGCCTGGAAGACCGTGCCGGCGAGTTCCCTCTGAATGTTGAGATTGTACGAGAAGACAACCGCACTCTTGAAATTTGGGTCCACGGCCGCAATTGCGCTACCGGTTCCCGGCGGCAAGTTAAACGGGTTGGCAATGTTGACATTGCTTGTGTTATTGACCGAGGTGGCAAAGGGAGGATTGGAACCGAGGTTCGTGACGATGTTTGTTACCGGCTCGTCATAGTAAAGGCCCGTACCCCCGCGGATTACAGTCTTGCCATTGCCGAAAGGATCATAAGCGAAACCGAAGCGCGGACCGAAATTGGTGAACTGGCGATGATAAGGCCGCTCCACGCCATTGGTACCCACGCGAAACAGCGCGTTTCGCGCAAAGTCATACACGGCCAACCGGTTATGTATTTCGTTAGGTACGCCGTTGTACTCCCAGCGAAGGCCGAGATTGAGGGTGAGTCTTTGACTTACTCGAAAATCGTCCTGAGCATAGGTACCCAGAGCGCTAACGCGCAAGCCGGGCGTGGCAGGCAGGGCTGTTTCTGTTGCGGAGCTAGGCGTTCCAGCCAAAAATGCGGCCAGGTTCGGGAAATTGACTGTGCCGCCGGTTCCCCCATTGAAATTGTTGTTCCGGAAGCGGCGGAACTCGGCTCCGAACTTGAGCGAATGCCGTCCTCTGATCCAGGAGAGGGAATCGGAATATTGGAACGTGGTGTCTCCGCGGCCTTGCGGGAAACCGGAAATTCCACCAAAGACCGCGCCCCCGGAAATGGCGAACTGCGGGAAAACAGGAGAAGGAGAGGTAATGCCGAACGTAGCAGGATCCGCTTTGTCATCCGGCACGAAACTAATCAATACCCGGTTCAATCCCGCCCGGAATTCATTGGTTACAGAAGGGGAGAGTACGTGGGTGTATCCAAGCGACAGCAGCTCGCGCTTGGCTGGACGCGTGTCACCGAAACCGGGCAGGTTGTTCCCCTGCAGAGTCGGTTCGGTGCGCTGGTCTCGATTGGAAATGAAATTTCCGAAGATGAAATCGCGCTCGGAAAAGTTATGATCGATCCGGCCGGTAAACTGGTTTAGTTCGCGCTTCCGCCCCGCAGGCCCGACGAAAAAGTTGCCTGTTGCATCATTCCCCTTTGGCAACAGCGGAATCAGCTTCAGCACCACGGGGTTTGTCGCAGCGGCTATCTGCGCGGAAGTGGGCACCTGAGTTTTCAACGAGGCCACTTCGCGGCCCTGGCGCCCTTCATAACTGGTGAAGAAGAAGGTGCGATTACGCAGAATGGGACCGCCGACGCTGTAGCCATAGATGTTTCTTTTGAAGGGAATGATCTTGCCGGCGGGATCGAAATAGTTCTTAGCGTCGAATTTCTCGTTGCGTACAAATTCATATGCAGTTCCGTGAAAGCCATTGGTGCCCGACTTCGAAACCGCGCTGATGACGATGCCCGCGTTCCGTCCAAAATCGGCCGAAAAGGAGTTCGTCTGCACCTTGAACTCCTGAATCATGTCGATGTTCGGCTGAAACGTGATTTGATTTTGGGCCATGTCGCTTAAGTTGATTCCATCAAAAAGATAATTCGTGGAATCTTCGCGCGTGCCCGACGCGTTTATGCCGGAGATGCCGATGCCGCTGGGAACGGCGAGTAACGTTCGGTTGTTCGTACTGGGTGCAACTGTGCCTTGCGTAAGCAGCGCGATATCCAAGAAAAAGCGGCCGTTGAGTGGGATCTCCACAATTTTGCGGTTCGTAACCACTTCGCCAAGGGTGGACGATTCGGTTTGCACTCCGGTTGGCGAACTTTCCACTGTAAGTAGCGTGCTTGCCTCGCCGATTTGCATGAGGGGATCGAGACGAGTTCGTTCGGCGACGGCTAGCGTGAGATTGCTCTGGACGAAAGTTTTGAAGCCACCTTGTTCAGCCCGCAATGTGTAACTGCCGGGCTTGGCGAAAGGGAATTCGTAATCACCCGCGGAATCGCTTTTCGTTGTAAGCGCAACTCCGGTTGCGTTATTTGTGAGGCTAAGACTCACGCCGGGTATGGCGGCGTCCTTCGGGTCTTTCACAGTTCCGGTGAGCGCGGCATTCTGCGCAAACAGGGGTATGGTAACTAAAACCAGGCAAAAGGCTGCTCTGCAAGTGAGGTTCGCGATCTTCATAAGACTCCTGAAAGCCAGGTACTCTGGCAAAAAACGGTTACTTCATAGTAACTGAAATTCGGATCGCCTCTTACGAATCGGGACGGCTTACTTGACGAACTTCTGAACGCGCCAGTTTAAGATTTCGGCCACATAGATTGAACCCTTGCTGTCTACCGCCACACTGTGGGGGTAGTGAAACTTGCCGGGTGCTTTCCCATGTGAACCGAGAATGCCCGTGACCTGGCCTTCTTTGTTGAGCTTGATCACCTGATCGTTCACTCCATCGCTCATGTAAAAAACTTCTTCGCGCGGCACATAGGCCAGTCCCCAGGCTGCTCCCAGGTTGGGCCACTTGCCCAGGAACTTTCCTTCCTGGTCGAAAATCTGAATGCGATTGTTTTCCCGGTCAGCCACATACAGCTTGCCTGACGAGTCGGTCACAATGTCGTGAACAATATTGAACTCGTTATCGCCGGTTCCCTTTGAGCCCCACTGCTGGATATAGTCGCCATCTTTGGTGAACTTCGCTACACGCGAGTTTCCGTATCCGTCAGTCACAAAAAAGCTACCGTTCGCACCAAATCCGACGTTTGTGGGCCGATTGAAAGCGTACTTGGCGGTCTGGTTCCCCACGCCACCGCCTACCCCGCCGATGGTCATCAGCACGCGGCCGGAAGGCGACATTTTGAGAATCTTGTGGCCGGCTACATCGATCAGCCAGACGTTGCCTTCGTTATCGATCCGGATGCCGTGGGAGGATTTGACCGGAACATCATTCCAGGCTTGCAGCATTTTTCCGCTGCTATCGAATTCGATGACGGGATGCGGCCCGCGGTTGAAGACCCAGACGTTATCGGACTTATCCACGGCAACACCGGAGCATTCGCCCAGATTCCAGCCTTCGGGCAACTTGGCCCAGTTTTCAACCGGATGATACGGCAAAGGGGGACCGCTGGGAACTGAGGGATCAGTCTGGCCCAGTGCATAAGCCACACCAAGGATGAAGCAGAAAAATCTTGTCATGGTCACGCGAAGTTACGCAAAGGCTTTCTCGATGACCTGGCCGCTGACAATGGTGGGCCGTTCGGATCTTCCGTTGTGGAGGAAGGTGACATTGGTGTGGTTGAGGCCGAGCGCATGCAGGATGGTGGCGTGCAGATCGGTGACGTGAGCACGCCCTTCGACACCGCGGAGACCGATTTCATCGGTACTCCCAATGACTTGCCCCGGCTTGATGCCGCCGCCGGCCATCCACATGGTGAAGCCCCACGGGTTGTGGTCGCGCCCATCACCTTTTTCATTGAACGGCGTGCGCCCGAATTCACCGCCCCAGACCACCAGCGTATCCTCTAGCAAACCCCGCGATTTCAGGTCCGCCAGCAAGCCGGCAATCGGTTTGTCGGAAGACTTGCACATTTTCGAATGGTTGCCTTCAATATTGTTGTGCGCATCCCAGCCGCTGCCGCTGCCTGAGTACAGTTCTACGAAACGAACTCCCCGTTCCACCAGGCGCCGGGCCAGCAGGCAGTTGGTGCCGAACTTCGAGGTCGCTTCCTCATCCATTCCGTAAAGCTTCCGGGTGGCTTCCGTTTCTTTGGTTAGATCCACCGCTTCGGGCCCCGCGGACTGCATCCGGTAAGCCAGCTCGTAGGCATTGATGCGGGCTTCAAGTTCGGTATCTTCCGGTTTGTCTTCATCGTAGTGCCGGTTCATGGTTTTCAGAAGATCCAGCCGGCCCCGCTGCTGCTGTTTGCCAATACTTTCCGGAGGGTTCAAATCCAGAATGGGTGCGCCGGTGTTGCGGAACTGCGTGCCCTGGAAGGTGGCGGGCAGGAATCCGGAACTCCAGTTCTTCGGCCCACCGACCACTTCCGCCGCGTCGGTTAGTACGACAAAGCTGGGAAGATTCTGATTGGCCGAGCCAAGGCCGTACATCACCCAGGAGCCGAGCGACGGGCGGCCTGCCAGGATGGAACACGTATTCATCTGGCACACGGAGCCGACATGATTCAGGCCATCCGCCCAGCAGGCTTGAAACATAGTCATGTTATCGACGTGCTTTGCCGTTTCCGGCAGCCAGTCGGAAACCCAGATGCCGCTCTGGCCGTGCTGCTGCCAGGTGCGCTTGGTGGGCATTAGCGTGTTGTTCGAAGTACCCATCGCGGTGACCACTTTGCCGAACGAAGCAGGCACGGGCTGGCCGGCCAGTTTCTGCAGCATGGGCTTGGGGTCGAACAGGTCCAGATGGCTGGGACCACCTTCGATAAAGAGCCAGATCACAGACTTGGCTTTGGGTTTGAAATGCGGCGGCTTCGGTGCCAGAGGGTCGGCAATGGTGGTGGAAGCGGAAGCTTTGGGAAGCAGGCCATCGGCATCCAGCATGGATGCGAGAGCGTAGGCGCCTAACCCGCTTCCGGCATTATGCAGGAAATCTCTTCTGGAGCGTGCAAAACGTTTGTGGGACATGGCTCTCTTCAGAACTCCTAGTTCCGGTAGACGAACTCGTTCGAGTTGAAAAGCATCTGGCAGAAATCGACCAGAACCGCCGCCTGGGTGGTGTCATAACCATCTGGCATATAAGCCGGAAGAGCCAGTTTCTCCGGTCCGCGGTCCGCGATCAAGGACTTTTGTTTCGCAAAAAAGGTCTGGACCGAATCTTTTTCAAAGCCGTCCGGTTTGCGCCCAAATGCCAGGCGGTAGGCGCTTTCGATCTGCCGGTTCTGATCTGTGCCGGCTTGTTTGAGAACACGTCCCGCGAATGCCTCGGCCCAATCGAGACTTACTTTGCTGTTCAGGAGCGACATGGCCTGGGGAGCGGTGATGGTCTGGTTGCGGCGACCGCAGGATTCATGAGTATCCGGCATATCGAATGCTTCGAGCATGGGGTAGCGCGCATTGCGGCGTACGAATACGTAGACGCTCCGGCGCTGCTGATCTTCCGGGGAAGAGACTTTCCATCCGCCGCGAGGCTTTGCCGCGCCAGAGGGGAGTTCCGGGAAAATACTGGGGCCGCCTACCTTCTGGTTCAACAAACCGGACACCATCAGGGCCGCATCGCGGATGCTTTCTCCTTCCAGCCTCTCGCGCGGGAAGCGCCACAACAGCTTGTTGCGGGGATCGGCCTTCGCTGCTTCCGCGCTGAAGCCGGACGATTCCCGGTACGTGTCCGAGGTAACCATCAGCTTGTGCATGCGCTTCATATCCCAACCAGTGTTAACGAACTCCGAAGCCAGCCAATCGAGCAGTTCCGGATTGGTGGGGCGACCACCCATCAGGCCGAAATCGCTGGGGGCGGGGGCGATGCCCTGGCCGAAATGATAGCTCCAGATCCGGTTGACCATCACGCGGGCGGTCAATGGATTTTCCGGGCTGGTAAGCCAGTTAGCAAGGGCGGTACGGCGCCCGGTGGAGTTCGCGCCCGGCACAATCTTGGGCATACCAGCGTCCACGATCGACAGGAACCCGGGTTGTACTTCTTCTTCCGGGGCATCCCAAGCGCCAACCGCCAAGCGGTGTGTTGCGGGTGCTTTCGCATTCAGGTCATGCATGCCGATCCCGATAGCCGGTTCGCCCGGGTCAAGCGGCGCGAACTGTTTCAACTCCACAGCCAGCGCGTCGAACTGCTTGCGCGATTCGCCTTTCAGTGTTTTCGATGCCTGGTCGTCATCGATCTCCATGTAAGGCTTGGCTTTGGCATACATTTGCCATTCGAAGGGATTCCGCTGAGCCGCGGGCTTTACGATAGCGGCCTGAATCTCCGGCGGATACTTATCGAACAGGTCTTTGACGATCTTGGCTTTCGCGGGCTCTAAGAGGGCTGCAATCTGAGTGCGGAGGGGAGCGGTCTTTTCCTCCCAAACCGCTTTCTTTGCCTGATAGCGTTTCGATTCTTCGGCACTGCTGAGTGAAATTTGATCGTCGGCGGCGGTGTTGGCAAAGAAAGCCTGCAGGCGGTAGTAATCGGTGTGCGTGATGGGATCGAACTTATGCGTGTGGCAGCGTGCGCATCCATATGTCATGGCCATGAATGTGGAGCCTACCGTATCGGTGATGTCGTTCAGAATTTCCTGGCGGCGCTGCTGCAGCACACGGGCATTACTTTCGTCGGGATAGTGGCGGTTGAAGGCGGTTGCGACGCGGGCGGACGCATCGTTCGGCCAGAGTTCGTCGCCGGCGATCTGTTCTTTTACGAAGCGGTCGTAAGGCTTGTTTTCGTTAAATGCCTGGATGACGTAATCGCGATAGCGCCAGGCGTTTGGGCGCGTTTCGTCGCTCTTGAAGCCTTCGCTTTCGGCGTAACGAGCCAGATCGAGCCAGTGTCGAGCCCAACGTTCCCCATAATGCGGGGATGCGAGCAGGCGGTCCACAACCTTGGAGTAAGCATCGGGCGAGCGGTCGGCTACGAAAGCATCGACTTCTTCGGGCGTGGGCGGCAAGCCGACAAGATCGAACGAGACGCGGCGGAGCAAGGTGACTTTGTCGGCGGGGCCTACCTGCTTGATGTTTTTCGCATCCAGACTCGCGCGGAGGAACGCGTCAATCGGATTCGGAAGCTTGGTGCCATCTTTCAAGGCAGGCGGCGGAACCCGGCGGACGGGCTGAAACGCCCAGTACTTGCGCTGCGCGGCGGTGAAAGAATCCTTTGCCGGCGCGGGGGCATCGGCAGCCAGGGCAGTTAATGAGGCAAGAGCGGAAAGAGAGAGGAGACGACCGATTCGCATCAAATATCCTTATATAGGTCGCACACTAGTATTTCACGGTGCACGGCAATTTTGTAACCGTCGCGGCAAACTTTTTCTAGTTTCCGCTCACTGTTGTACACTCTCCGGTACATGAGACCTACTTCCAGACTGTCGCGGCGTTTATTCGCCGGTTCGCTGATTGCGTCGACGGCATGGCCTCAAACGCAGTTTAGCCGCATTACGAATCTGACAGCAGAAGGAGCAGTGAACAATCCGTATGGCTTGCGGAAGGGCCCCGACGGCGACCTGTACATCTGCGAGATTGGCAATCATCGGATCAGCAAAATCAATCTAAAGTCCCAGAAACTGACGACTGTTCTGGAAGGGCAGAAAGAGCCGTACGATCTGCGGTTCGATAAGCGCGGAATTCTCTATTTTGTGGACATGCCTGCACACCGGGTGCTTTCACTGGACGTCACAACGGGTAAGTTGACCGTAATTGCAGGGACGGGAACGGCCGGATTCCAGGGCGATGGCGGTCCGGCCTTAGAAGCGCAGTTGAAACAGCCGCATAGTATTGCATTCGATGGTTCGGGCCGCCTGCTTATTTGCGACATCGGTAACCATCGCATTCGGATGGTGGATCCGGGTAACGGGAAAATCACCACTTTCGCAGGCACGGGTGAACAAGGGAACACCAAGGACGATTCATCCCGCCAAGACACGCCTCTGAATGGTCCGCGTGCGATCGATTTCGATTCGGAAGGGACGCTGTACCTGGTACTGCGCGAAGGCAATCGCGTTTATCGTCTCAACTCAAAAACGGATCGGTTCCAGCATGTTGCGGGAACTGGAGAGAAAGGTTACGACGGGGATGGAGGCGACGCGCGCCTGGCGAAGTTATCCGGCCCGAAGGCAATATCGTGCGCTGCCGACGGATCTGTTTACATTGCGGATACGGAGAGCCACACGATAAGAAAGATCTCCCGAACGGGGATGATATCCACTGTTGCCGGTACAGGCACCAGGGGCGATGGTCCTTTAGGCGACGCGCGTAAATGCGGATTGGCGCGGCCACATGGCGTCTTCGCCGATGCGAGCGGCACGATCTTCATCGCCGATAGCGAGGCCCACCGGATCAGGCAAATCGGTTAGGAAGCGCGTGGATCACTTCGGAAGGTAATGCAAAAGCCGGCACTTTCCTAGAAAGTAACTTTCATAGAGGCTTGCAAAATGCGGGGATCGTTTGCCGTTGTGATCTGGCCGAAGTTGCTGGACGAGATGTTGGCAACGGGCAATCCAAAATTCGGATGGTTCAGCAAATTGAACGCTTCCGCCCGCGCGTGCAGCGTCAGCCGCTCACGCAATCGAAACTCGCGGCTGACGGCCATATCCACGTTGAAAAAACCAGGTCCCCGCAAGCTGTTATGACCCGCGTTTCCGTACGTGCCAATCGCGTTCGGAGCGAACAGATTGGGATTGAGGTATTGGTAAAGCTTGCCGTGATCGGCGCCGGTATAAGCGGTGGTGGAGATCACGTGCGGCCGGTCATTCCCGACACCTGTCAGCGAGTTGTCTTTTCCGGATGTTGGGTTTAGCGGCAATCCGCTTTGGTATCGCACCAACGGGGCAACGTTCCAGTGGCTGAGCAGGTTGGAAAGCAGGCCACCCCGCTCGAACCGGCTTACGTAAACGCCGCTGAAGTTGAACAAGTGCGGTGCGTCATATGTACAGGGACCGTAGTCACCGCGTACGTTTGAAGGATCTTGGATTACGCCTCCTCCTAAAGAAGTAACCGGTGCGATGCCCAGACATTTCGACCAAGTATAGTTCGCAAGAATAGTGTAGTTTTGCGCAAAACGATGCTCGACAGAGGTGAGCAGACCGTTGTAGTTGGCGCTGATGCCATCATCGGCGACCACAAGCGAGGAGTAGTACTGACCTGCCGCTGGATTCGCCAGGGACAACACGCGCCTAGACTGAGTATTGCTGGTGCTTGAGCATGGCTTTCCCGCGCAAGTGCCAGGTATATATACCGCCGGATTCGTTTCATTCCCGATCCATAAGTGAGAGGTCTTATTGCCCAGATAGGTAACCGAGGCCACCCAGTTATCGGCAAAACGGTGCTGCATGCTGGCGTTCCACTGCACCACATTGGGAGGCTTTATATTTGGCGGCAGGAATACTTCAGCGTTGGCCAGCGGGAAAGCGATGTTCTTGCCAGGGGGAGGCAGCGGGAACGGATTGCCTCCGGGAACACCCGCCCAGGGATTGCTGAATTGGTATGGTCCATTGGTATTGGTCACCTGAGGGCCGAACGGCGGGTTTTGAGCCACCATTCGATAGGGAACGAAAGTGGCAACTGAATCGTAGAGGAGGCCAGCGCCGATGCGGAGTGTCGTCCTGCCGTTACCGTCGGGATTGTAGACGAATCCGAGGCGGGGAGAGAAGTTGGCAAGTCTCTTACTCGTAAAGGCATTGGAGACGCCGGGGTCGCCATAGAAAAGAGATCCGGCCGGCGCGTTTACATAAACCTGGCTTACTTTGCCGGCATCGAAGGCCGCACGCGAAAACGTGCTTCCCCGGTTGAAGTGATCGTATTCAGGGAACAAAGGCTCCCATCGCAGCCCGAAATTGACCACCATCCGCTGCGTCATGTGGAAGGTATCCTGCGCGTATAACCCGACCACAGTCTGCCGCAGGTCGTTCAATTGCGGACCGCTCTGGCTGAACGAACTTAGCTTGCCAAGCAAGAAGTCCAGCAGCGAATCATTACTGTACTGGCCGGAGAAGTTGAATACTCCGTTGTCCTGATAATGATTATTCTGGGTGTCGCGGGTTCTGATCAGGTCCACCCCGAAGGCAATCTGGTGTTTGCCGCGTACCAGATCCACATCGTCAGCTTCCTGGAAGCTGGTGATGTTGAAGTTGCCCAGCGCACACGTGCCGCAGCCCACATTGAAGCCTCCATTGCCGACCGAAATCTGCGCAAAATTCTTGGTTCCCTGATAAAGATTTGTCACCCCCAGAGCAGCAGCACTCACTCCATTTGAATTAGGCCCCCGATCGTCGCGCCTGCGGCCCACGGTGGCATGGAAGGAGTTGATGGTAGACGGATTGATTGTGAAGGTGTGTCCCAGGACAAAGGTCTGGGCGCGTTCCTGATTGCCGGATGCGGAGGTGACAAGAATGTCATGCGGATCGAAGAAAGCCGCCAAGCCATAGCCGTCCAGGAAGTAACGTCCATAGAGTGACTGCCGCGAATTGATGATCCAGTCCACCCGTGCAACATATTGGGACTCGTTAGATTGGACGGGTATGCCGTAAGAAGCTTTGCCACACGGGTTGTCTGTTGCGGGCAGGTACTTGGCGAGAGCAAGCGAGGCAGGATCGAAGCGGCTTGGGCTAATCTGCTGGTTGGGTAGAGGAAGGTTGGTCGTGGGATCGACAATCAAGCGCGCTATGCCTTTCGATTGGCATCCGGGGCCATCGAGTGCACTGAAGTCGCCTCGGAGGGCAGCCGCCGTGGGCACAAAGGCATTGCTCGATGAGGGGTCCTGGCGGATATTGGACTGCTGAAACCCACCAAAAAAGAAGAGCTTGTCGCGGATGATCTTGCCGCCGAAAGTGCCACCGAACTGGTTCCGCTTCAGGCTGTCCTGCCGCGGAGCAAAATAGTTAATTGCGTTTACTTTCCCGTTCCGGATGAACTCAAAAAGCGAACCGTGCCATAAGTTGGTCCCGGATTTTGTGACAGCATTGACTACGCCGCCGGGATGCAGACCATTGCGGGCCGGCAAGGTGCTTGTCTCCACGCTAAATTCCTGAAGTGCATCGGGAAAGGGAAACGGCATGTTGACGTTCGTGAAGCTATCGTTGTTATCTCCCCCGTCAAGAAGATAATTTGTTTCATTCCCCGCGCTGCCGGCTATAGAAATCGATTGTGAGCTGAAGAAACTCTTGCTTCCCGTATTGGTCCCATCGCTATGGTTCACCGCAGCGCCTGAGATGGTAATTAACTGAGTGGCATCGCGCCCATTCAGTGGAAGCTCGACAATGCGCTGTTGATCGATCACCTGCGAAATAGTGTTTTGTTGAGTTTGCAGCATGGCGGCATTCGCCTGCACCTCTACCCTTTCCGACACAGAGCCCACCTTCATATTCACGTTGATTTGGACCTGGTCTCCAACTCTAAGAACGATGCCGCTCTGCACATAAGTCTGAAAACCCGAAGCGGTTGCCTCCAGCGTATATGCCCCTATGGGCAGACTGGGGATGGTGTACATCCCATCCGAGTTGCTGACGGCGGTGTACGAAGCGCCGGTTTCTATTCCGGTCATCCTGATCTGTGCTTCGGCCATCAGGGCGCCCTGCTCATCCGCAACACGGCCTGTCACGGAAGCGATCGAGACGGCTTGGGCATGCAGCCCGGCGGCGGTTCCCAACAAGATTACGCCTAGTAATAAAGTGCCACTTAGGATATGAGCCAACTTCGTGGTCGACATTGCAAGTCCTCCGAGTGTTCCCACCTGGGCATAGATTGTATATCTATCCGCCTTACGGCGCGGGCTTACGTGCTGCGAACAACGAAGTAAGGCTGATTTGTCTGCTGTGAATTAAACCCCGGGTAAAGCCAAGCCGCCCGGGAGCCTTGCTTGACTTCAAAGTAATATTCAAGCGGGTATGGCGACAGTGTGTACTCAGCCGGGATGGTTGCCGTAAATACCTGGTCGACAAGATGCATTTCCGCGGAGAGGTACCGTTCCGCTTGCGTGACGTGCCGGTAGTAGAGGCGCGCCGTTGTGGTTGATGCTGGTTGCTCCACGGTAAGTCTCAGTGGGACCGGCTGCCCGCGCCGGAACAGGGCCGCGGGCTGATGCTGAATGCTCAACTGGCGCCGTGTAGGTCTTCCCAGGATTGCTTTTATTGCTGAGAGAGCGGCTTCCGATGACACTGGCTTGTCTCGCGACCGATTCAACTGGCTGGCCATCAGAGCGATATCCGCATCGATCGCTGGCAACCGGTCCAGCCAATGGCCTCGCAGTTGAGGGTGCTCCCCGACAGTAATATCCGGCATATAGATCGCTTTCGCCGCAGTCGCGAGTTCAAGCCAAGCTGCTCTGGCGGAACGGTAGGCCTTCAACGATTCTTCAAGCGATGAAAGATCGCCCGTTTTTTCATAAATCCGATACAGGGCTCCACTCCGAAACTTGGCGCCGAAGAATCGTCCCAACCCGATCTGCAGTCTCAGGTCGGCTGCGATTCGGCGGTATTCGGGAGCGGATTTGTGGAGCGCCAAGCTTTCCGCTTCCGCTAAGCTGCTGGCAGCCTGCGTAGCATAATCCTCAATCCACTGAGCTGCTTCTACCGGCGAGTACTTCCCGCTGCATTCACCCTGCAGCAACTGGTCGGCATAGTCGTTGATACGTGAGAAGAGTTGCGGGTCAAGAGGACTCACGTTGCCGAAAACTCTGGGGGTGGGCGTGTCGCGATAAGGGCCGGGGTGGTCCGGGTCCACGATGGATTGGTTCAAGTAAACCTCAGGCCAGTAGGTGTTGTTACCGGCGGAGGCACCGTGTGCAGTTGTTACAGTCGGCAGGATGCGGCTCGCGTTGGCAAGCGCGTTTTCAATGGCCGGGGCACCGGGTCCGAATTGCTTATTCAGATACCGCCGCCAAGACTCAGGGTCGGCATTTGGATTGTAGAGCAGATGGCCCCACACGCGGTGGCTATAGGCATACTTCTCCCAATCCCAGCGAGGTCGAAGCGATTGATCGGCATACGCGCAACGGTCACCCGCAATCCCGGAGCCGCGCCGCCCTTTGAAAGAGAGCGGCTCCATAATCTCTACCCCATCACTGCCGCAAAAGCTGAAGGCACGTGAGTGAGCGGCCGCGGTGACAGGGTCCGCCCACAGAAGCAGCCGCTGCGTTCCGGGCCAGATCCGGTGAATCACTCCCCAGGCGCGGTCTTCCCGCAGCAGGTCTCCATAACCATAGCGGAGAAAGCTGCGGGAGCCCGCGCTGAATTTCATCAGGCCAGTAGCAGTACGGTTTGCATTTGGCCTTTCCAGTTCGCGGATGTCCGCCTGATGATACGGCATGCCGAAGTGCTCAGCCCAATACTTTGGGGAGATTTTGACCGGCTGCCTGGTTGCAACCGCCATCTTCATCATGGTTTCATCCATGCCCTTGGCGTGCATGTCGATTTCAACTTTGCGGCCACAATCCGCCACCCCGTCGAAGACAGTCTTCCAGAAGTTGTAGCTTCCTTCTTCCACTCCGCTTTCGCCGTGAATGCGGAACGTAACGCCACTGATCGCCGGGCACAATTTCAGGAGTGCTTTCACGGCCTCCCTACAATAAGGGCCGTGCGTCTCTTTGGTTAGCCCCTCGATGGTGTAATTCGGTTTGGGGCTGTCGATCCACTCGTAGCCGTGCATCCACAGCCCAAGCTGAAACTCCATGCCGCGGCCAACGGTCTCCTCGGCAATAAACTGGAGCATCTTCAGATTCTGGTCGCGTTCGGCGTCAGGCAGTTGCGGCACCCGGACAGGAAAGCCGGGAACCTGAAGCAGGAACGGGTACGGAAACAGAAAATAAGCGTCGGTCACATTTCGGATGAAATCATAGCCGATGCCGAGCGCAAGATTGAACCGGTTGAATCGATTTGTAGCCAACATGGTCAGGTACTCAGGCCACATCTGCCGGTCGTTGTACCAGGGCTTATCTTCCACGTCGCTGGTGAAAAGACGCGTCATGCTTCTGACTCGATTCGCAGGGCTTTCGACGATCGGCTGAGCAATGGCGAGCGCGCTGGCGAAACTGCTGCTGTTCCTGACCCGGTCTGCAAGATCGAGCAACGCGAATACAAGACCGCGGGTATCGGCGCCGCAGGCAAGCAGGACATTGCTTCCTTGAAAATTGGCTTGCACCAAGGCGAGAGATTCCGGTGCTTCTGAAACTTTGGCGGATGCACTGGCGAGCAATTTGGCAGCGAGTGGATCTTTTATCCCAGCCGCCAGGACCCGGAGGTTACCCGGTTTCACTTCTGAGATCGCGCCGCAGTTTTGCACCGGGATACCGGCTTGCGTGAGCGCTTTCTCCAGTTCTCCTGCCGCCCATGCGGACGCCTGCGATCCTGCTACGGGGTCGGCAGGGTTCCTGATGATTGACACGCCCCTCAAAGCAGTTGCGCCGGAAGCGGCGGAAGCAGTTGCAAAAGCCGCAACCCCAAGCATTTGCCGCCTATTCAGACTTGATTTCGGTGATGAACTCATGGTTTATCGTTCGCGAGTATATATCAAGGTTAGGATTGACGACAGTACGTCCGAGAAAGCCTGATCATTGTCGAATAGAATAGTTTCGAGGCAAAAAAGCTCCCGACGCTATGTCTTTACCTTACGTTCTGATCGCAACCACGTTGTTGGCCTTTGAAGCGCACAGCGAGATTACAAAAGACCCTTTCCCTGCGCCAATCGAGGCGAAGGAGGGCGTAATCATGGTGAAGTTCGTTGAGTTTGCGACCATTCCCTATGTTGGCGCTGAAGCGCCGCGCATGATGCTGCTTTTGGACGAGCCGGGCACAAAGCGCATCTTCATGCATACGATGCGTGGGCCGATTTACTCCATTAGCTATGACGGCAAAACCGTCATCGAGTATCTGGACATAAATGCGGAAAATTGGGGAGTAAACGTTCAGTTTTCCAGTCATGATCGCGGGTTTCAGAGTTTTGCTTTCCATCCACAATTCAACGAAGGCGGCACCCGCGGTTACGGAAAGTTCTACACTTACACCGACTCCGCAAATATCGACACTAAGGCGGATTTCTTACCGAACGGCAAGGGCCATTCGCACGATACGGTGTTACTGGAATGGACGGCCAAGAATCCCATGGCCGCAACTTACGACGGCGGAGCGCCGCGTGAAGTGTTCCGGACCGCCAAGCCTTTTCAGATTCACAATGGCGGACAGCTAGCCTTCAACCCACTTGCGAAACCGGGCAGTGCCGACTACGGCCTGCTCTACGTGGGAGTGGCTGATGGCGGTAATGGAGGCGACCCTTACAACCATGCCCAGAACCTCTCCGTTGCATTTGGCAAAATCCTTCGCATCGATCCGCTCGGAAAAAACAGTGCCAACGGCCAATACGGCATCCCCGCGATCAACCCGTTCGTAAAGAATGTGAAACCTGGAACCCTTGGCGAAATTTACGCTTACGGTTGCAGGAATCCACAGCGCTTCTCATGGGATCCCAAAAACGGCAATATGTTTATGGCAGATATCGGCCAGTCAGTGGTGGAGAAGATCACGCTCGTTACGGCGGGTGCAAATCTGGGGTGGAATGTTTGGGAGGGAAGCTTCACTTATGGGCCGCTTGGAGTGGGTGTCGAAAACCCGCGAGGCAACCCGGAAGTTACTTATCCAATTGTGGAGTTCGATCACACGGACCCGATTCTGCAGCGAAGCGTCGCGATTACTGGCGTGTTTGCGTATCGAGATTCTGCCATCAAGCAGCTTACGAACAAGCTGATCTTCGGTGACAACCCCAGCGGCGAACTTTTCTACGTGGATGCGGACAGTCTTCCCAAAGGAGGGCAGACCGCGATTCGCAGGATACTTTTCGATGATAAGGGTGCAACAAAAACGCTGTTGCAACTGATCCAGGAGAAAAATGTATCTCAAGGCAAACCGCCTTCCAGGCGTACCGATATGCGAATCAATTTAGGGCCGCAAGGCAAGATTTTCGTGCTGAACAAGATGGATGGGGTTATCCGGTCAATTGTTCCTTAGGCATGGCAGGCTGCTCCGCGTTTGCAAGCAAACGACTTTTGAGCTTCCGAGGGAATAGTGATATGCTGGCGCCCGTTCGTAGAAGGAGGGTTCTATGTCTGTCCATCAGCGGCTGCTAATGCTAAGCGCGCTCTTCATCACCGGTTTTCTCTTTACCGGGCCGAAGGTGTTTGCGCAATCGAATTTCGGTTCCATCTCCGGAGCCATTACAGATTCATCCGGGGCCGCTGTGCCGGAGTGCGTTGTTACTGCTACCAATCCACAAACCGGTCAAGCGCGCTCAGTAAGCAGTCAAGAAAACGGCATTTATGTGTTCGCGGAATTACCGGAGGGCACTTACAACATACGCGCCGGTAAGGAAGGTTTCCGGCAGACTGAGCAGTCTGGAGTCGTTTTGGATGCGGCGTCAAGGCGAACCGTAAACTTTAAACTAGAATTGGGAACGCTGTCGGAATCGGTTTCTGTTTCGGCGGCTACGGAACAGGTGCAAACTGAATCGGGTGATGTGAGCCGGGTTATCTCCAGCCGGCAGCTCAGCCAAATTGCTTTGAATGGCGGGAATTATTCTCAATTGTTAAGGTTGATTCCGGGTGCCGTCGCTACCTCTCTCGATCCTTTCGGGCTCGCTCTTTCCACTACGGGACAACGCATCAATGGAATCCGCAGTGACTCGATCTTGTTCAGCGTCGATGGTGCGGAAAACATGGATAACGGCGGGAATTCCAATGCCGCGGTTAATCCAAGTGCGGATTCGATAGCCGAAGTTAAGATTCTTACTTCCAGTTACAGCGCTGAATTCGGCGGTCGCTCCGGTGCACTGATTAATGTCATCACCAAGAGCGGCACCCAACAATTTCATGGCAGCGCCTTCGAATTCCTTCGCAATGATCAGTTCGATGCGCGAACCTTCTTCGCCCGTAAAGTGGATCCCCTCCGGTTCAACGATTTTGGATATACCTTGGGTGGCCCCACGTTTATTCCGAAAAAGTGGAACAAAGATAAAGACAGGCTGTTTTTCTTCGTCAGCCAGGAGTGGAAGTATACCCACACTGGTACAACCAGACTAAACGTGGTACCCACTCTCGATGAACGCAACGGGGATTTCCGGAACTCGTCGTTACCGGCTCCCATCGACCCTGTAACCAATCAGCTGTTCGTGAACCGCGTTGTGCCAAGCTCCCGTTTTTCTCACGATGGACCCCGCCTCCTATTGCCGCTTCCGGCTCCCAACTTCGCCGGCCCGGGAGGAAACTACGCCGCTACAGGCCGTAGCCAAGTAGATCCCCGAGAACTCTTGCTGCGCTTCGATTACGTGCTTTCTCCTAAGACTCAGATCAGCTACCGTTGGGTGCACGATGAGTGGGACATTCAGGACGGTTTTCAAGGCAGTTCACTGGGAATAGTGCCCGGTGGCCGCCCACGTCCCGCGTACGTGACTTCACTCAATGTGTCGCATGTATTCTCGCCGACCACGATCAACTTCTTCAGCTTTAGCTTGAGTCACGATATTATCGTCGGCGATCCGCACAATGAAGCATTGAAACGCACGACTCTTGGACTTACGTTTCCGGAAATTTACCCCGCAAACCGATTCGGCGTTGGTCCCGACCTCAGCATTTCCGGTTTCAGCGGCTACAACGCCGGAGACCGGATCAAGAAGAACAACAGTATTTTTCAATGGCGTGATGATTTCAGTAAAGTGATTGGCACCCACTCCTTGAAAATGGGTGCGCAAGTAACTCGCAGCCGTACTGACGAGAATATCCGGTTCAGCGACGAAGGCGCGGTCACGTTCTCAACGTCGGCCAAGAACACGACCAAAAATGTTATTGCCGATGTTTTACTCGGTAACTTTCAAAACTATACCGAATCCATTGCCGACGCCGATTACTGGGGGCGCTTTAATCAGGTGGATTTCTACTTTCAGGACAGTTGGAAAGTAAACCGTCAACTTACGGTGGAGATGGGCATTCGCTATAACTTGATACCTCCTTTCACGAACGCTCTCGGGAACACTTCCAGCTTCGATCCAGCCCGGTATAGTTTTGCCAAGGCTCCCCAGATTAATCCTGGCGACGGCTCCATTGTGCCGGGAATAGGAGACCCTTACAACGGGCTGGTGTTGTTCGGTTCCGGTTTTCCCGAGAAGGCAAAGGGCCGTGTCCCGGCTGCCGGCGATCCCACCCTGCAGCGTTTGTTTGTAGGCCTCCCGCGCGGCGGCTTCGCCACGAATTATGGGAACATCGGACCGCGGTTCAGTTTTGCGTATGACCCGTTCGGGCGGGGTAAAACGTCCGTGCGCGGTGGTATGGGGGTCTTCTATGACCGTATGCCGACCAATATTCTGATCAATCCAAGCGGCAATCCCCCCTTCAACATCAATGCGAGTATCTTCGACGGCAATATCGATAATCCCACTGGAGGAACCGCACGCGCGTTTCCCTCCACACTTTCCATGCTGCCCCAGCGGATCCCCGATTCGAGCGTGATCTCCTATAACTTCGGAGTGCAGCAGCAGTTCACCAAAGACTTCATTGTGGATGCTGGATACGTTGGGAATGTGGGCCGCCACCTGAACCGCACAATCAACATCAATCAGTTACCGGTCGGCACTCGTTTAAACGCTCCCAACAGCAGTATCAATCAGAATGCCTTACGGCCGTATCCGGGCTATGGTGCCATAAACAAACTCGATCACAGCGATAACTCCAGTTACAACAGCCTGCAGGTGTCCGCCAGCCGGCGCATGCAGAGCGGACTGTCGATGACTGCTAACTACACGTTCTCGCGCACGATCGATAGCACTTCGGGCACACCTCAGAATTCTTATGACGCACGGCCCGATCATGGCCTGTCATCCATCCATCGGGCGCACCTTCTGAACGTGAACTATATTTATGAGCTTCCCTTTTTCCATAAACATCCGAACGCGATTCTGCGAACTGCGCTTGGAGGCTGGGAAGTATCGGGCGTGACTACTTATCAGAGCGGTGCTCCCAACACTTTTACTGTTCTTTCGGATACGGCCCGCATCGGTGCGAACTCCTCACGGGCCACCGTGATTGGCGATCCGAATCTACCCGCCGATCAGCGCACGCTGGCGCGATGGTTTAATACCGAGGCTCTCCTTGCCCCAGAGAAGATGACGCCCGGCCAGTTCGGCAACGCCGGTAGAAATACCTTGATAGGACCTGGCTTCAGCGAGTGGGATGTCGCCACCATCAAGAACTTTGATTTCGCGGAACGCGTGCGCCTTCAGTTCCGCGCGCAGGCGTTTAATGTTGTCAACCATCCTTCGTTCACAACGGTCGATACTACGGTCCGGTTTGACAGTGCGGGTAAGCCGGCCCAAACGTACGGCGCCATCACGGGTGTAGGGCCGGCGCGAACGCTGGAGTTTGGCTTAAAACTAATTTTCTGAGAGGTTTCTGCATGCGGATAGCACTTCTACTGGCTTTTGCTTTGTTCCTTGTTGGCCGCAACGCCCACAACCAGCCTGGGCCAGAATGGGTACGGCATGTGATCGCCGAGGGGTTCCCCACTCAGACCGTTGTCGCGGCGGACTTCACCGGGCATGGCCTTAAGGACGTGATTACAAGTGATATCACACCGGGACACGAGAGGACTCTTCTGTATACCGCGCCGGATTGGAAACCGACGCTGCTCCATTCCGGCATTCGGACAATTTACGCGGTGGCCATGGATGTGAACGGTGACGGAAAGCCTGATCTGGTAGCGTCCCGCTACCATCCCGGGTTGGTGTACTGGCTGGAGCAACCCAAAGATCCGCTTCACGGTACATGGCGTTATCGCGTTGTGGACGATGCTGCCGAGGGTGGTATCGATGGGATCCACGGCTTATGGGCTGGAGACGTGGATGGCGATGGCAAGCCAGACCTGATTGCTAGCAGCGGACAACCCAAAGGTGCTTTTGCCGATTGCCTGGCGTGGTTCCGCATTCCGCTAAATCCTGGCTCCGCTTTGAAGTGGGAACATTTTGTTCTGGCAGATCACGATGCTCCCGGATTGAGTCACTACATCGGTTTTGGAGATGTGAATGGTGATGGCCGGCCCGATGTCGCCAGTGCAGCGAAGGATTCCGCAGGCGGTAATTGGTTCGCGTGGTGGGAGCAGGGCAAAGATCCGGAAAAGCCCTGGCGGAAGCACTTGATAGCTGACAATCAGTTTGGCGCCACTAACATATTGATCAGCGATATGAATGGGGATGGGAGGCCTGATTTCGTGACCTCCCGCGGTCACGGCGCAGGAATCACCTGGTACGAGGCTCCCACGTGGACACCCCATGACATCAGCACCCAGATCAAGGGTCCCCACTCATTAGCAATAGGAGATTTGAACGGCGACGGCAAGCCGGACGTGGTGACGGTCGCAAAAGATTCCCGGATTGCCGCGTGGTTCGAAAACGACGGCAAAGGTCATTTTACGGAACACCGGATCGGAGATAACCAATCTGCTTACGACATTCGCCTGGTGGATATGGATGGTGATGGGGATCCAGATATTTTGGTGGCCGGTTTCGAAAGCAATAACGTGATCTGGTACGAGAACCGGATTCCGAAACGGAAGTGAATGAATCGGAAGAACCTATGCGGCTCTTGGTAAGTTCGTGCGAAGTTATTGCGTGATAGTTTAGGCCTATGAAATTGGCCGCCATCTTCTCACTTTCCATGTTCGCCTTTGGGGCGGAATACTATCCGCCGCCCGATGCGAACGGTGGTTGGCGCACGCTGGATAAACCGGAAGAGGTCAAAAAGACAGCGGGAATGGACCTTGCCAAGCTGGACACTGCATTCGACTACGCAAAGGATACAACCCAGCATGGCGGGCTTTTGGTGGTGCGGCATGGGTACCTGGTCTATGAGAGGTATTTCGGTAGGGGCAATCGGGAAGCCGTGCCGGAGCTTGCTTCGTGCGGCAAAGCCTTCACCAGCATCGCCGTCGGTATTGCTTTGAAAGAGAAAGCGGCGCTAATTCCGGATGGGCTGAATCAGAAGGTGTTCACGCCAAAATATATGCCCGCAGAGATCTTTCCCTTGGACGATCCACGCAAAGCAGATATAACGTTGGGACAGTTGCTGGCGATGTCAGCGGGAATTCGCGGAGTGAATCCTGTGTATGTCCACGGGGAGAAAGAGACTTGGGATACGCCGAGCGTGGATGGCCCGATTGCCACAACGGACCCGGTAGCTTTGCATGAAAAGCTTTGGTGCGCGCCCGGGGAATGTTACTCCTATGCGACGTCCTCGCCCCATTTGGCTTCTATCGTGTTGCGGAGATTGGTGGGGATGGAAATGGAGCAGTATATCCGGCTGAAGATCGCGGAGCCCTTAGGGTTCGGGACGTGGGGATATGCAATGTACCGTCCGAATTTGAAGGCGGGTATCGATGCACAAGGACGGATGGAGCACACGCCCGGCGGGGGGAGCATCGCGGTGCGGTCGACGGACATTTTGCGGTTTATTTATCTGCTGTTGCATGAAGGAAAGTGGGGAAGCCAGCAGATTGTGCCGGCGTCGTTTGTCCGTATGTGCGGGAAGATGTCGCCTTTCAATCCGCATTTTTCCCACAGCTTCAACTTCAATGTAAATGAGGACGGGCACATTTCAGGTGTGCCAAAAGATGCCTACTGGAAGGCGGGCGCGGGCGGTTACTGCATGTATGTGGTGCCGTCACTCGATATGGTTATTTACAAGATGGGCGGCAATGAAGGGCAGTACGATCCGAAGCTTACAGGCCTACCGGTGAAATATACGTATGATGGGGCTCGAGACGGTTGGAAACTGGATAAGGCCAAAGTAGGCGATGCGACGGCCCAGACCTTACAGATGGTTGTGGCCGCGGTCGTGAAATAGCCAACCATTCGATACAATTATCGTGTGCTGAAAGCGTGTGCCTCCCTGCTGCTGGCAACGGTTCTGGCATATGGTGCGGATGTTTCAGGAATCTGGACCGGTTACACCGCAGACCGTAATGGCGATCTGCAGGATCTCTCCTTTCGTTTTGAGCAACATGACGAACTTTTGTCCGGCAAAATGTACGGCGATAACGAGAGTATTCCCATTACCGATGGCAAGGTGTCTGGAAACACAATCACATTCCTGGTTACTACCGAGTTGAACGGCTCCATCACGAAGACGTTATTCAATGGAACGCTCACGAACGGAGAGATCCATGCGACCCGCGGTCGGGTGGGCGGAGTGAAGCCCGAGAAGCCGGCACCCAAGCAGACTATTGTGCTGAAACGGCTATGATGCGGTTCGCAATCGTCGCGCTGCTGGCGCTTGCCACGGCACAGGCGAACGAGCTTACGTTCGATGAGGCACAAGGTTTTTTGAAAACGAATTGCGCCGCTTGCCACGCGGGCAAGTCCGGAGTTGGTGGATTTAACGTGGGCCAGGTGGGCGCAGCGACGAGTATTCACGACCATTCTGAACGATGGATTCGGATTTCGATGCGGGTGCGCAATAGTGAAATGCCTCCGCAAGGCGCCCACTCGCCATCTCTTACTGAACGCGAAGCGTTTATCAGATGGGTTGACGGCGCGCTACATGCTGAGGCTTGTGGAGCCGGAGTGACACCCGGGGCTGCCCCGATCCGAAGGCTAAATCGCAACGAGTATACGGCTACGATCCGAGAATTATTAAACATTCACATGGATGCGGGGCACGACCTGCCGGCCGATGGGGCAGGCGGCGAGGGCTTCGATAACGCGGCGGAAACGCTGTTCCTTTCGCCTGTTCATGCGGAGAAATATATGGACGCGGCCAAGAGCGCTATGGCCTTCGCTATTCGGGATTCGAGGGCGCGCATAAGAATTGGAATTATTAGACCGGGACCGGGTTTGTCGCCAGAGCAAGCCGCCCGGCAGATTCTTCACGGTTTTCTGCCCCGGGCGTTTCGGCGTCCTGTGATAGATCCCGAAATGGAGCCGTATTTGTCGCTCTTCCGTGTCGCCCGGAAGCAGCGGAAGACTTTTGATGATTCCGTGATTTACATGCTGCGCGGTGTACTGATGTCGCCGCAATTTCTGTTCCTGGCAGAAATGCCGAACCCAGGTTCCGAGTCGCGTCTGCTGGATGATTACGCTTTGGCGTCACGGCTTTCGTTTTTCCTGTGGGGCAGCATGCCGGACGAAATGCTGTTCGATTTAGCGAGCCTGGGCAAACTGCATCAACCCGAAGTCTTAAAAGAGGAAGTGGGCCGGATGCTGCGCAGTTCGAAATCGATGGGATTCATCGATAGCTTTGTAAGCCAGTGGTTAGGCACGCGCGAACTGGGGCATCAATTCGTTCCAGACGCCAAGCTGTTCCCAAATTACTCGACCGATGCGGAACTTCAGGCCGATATCGGCTTTCAACCCTCTGTCTTTTTTCACGCGCTGCTTGCGAATAACGAATCGATTTTGGATTTGCTCGATTCGAACTGGACAATCATCACCAAGAAGCTGGCCACCCTTTACAAGCTGGATATTAAGCTGCGCGCGGAAAACCAAGGTCAGCCGCACCGGGTGGAATTGCCGGCTGGAAGCCATCGCGGCGGGTTGCTTGGCATGTCAGCGGTGCTTGCGGTTTCCTCCTATCCGTATCGCACCAGTCCGGTGCTGCGCGGTAAGTGGCTGCTGGATTCTATCCTGGGAACGCCGCCGCTCCCCCCTCCGCCGAATGTCCCTTCACTCGACTCACATGGAAAGGGTCCAGCGCAAACGATACGGGAGCGATTGGCGGAGCACCGGGCGGACCCGGTTTGCGGGGGCTGCCATAGCCGGATCGATCCGCTGGGATTTGCTCTTGAAAACTACGATGCTTTGGGCCAGTGGCGGACCGAGGATGCGGGCAAGACGATCGACAATTCGGGCGAATTGCCGGACGGGACCAAGTTCGCAGGCCCCGATGAGCTGCGGGCTGTCTTGATGAGTAAGAAAGATTTATTTGTCAGGAATCTGACGAATCGCATGCTGGGGTACGCCCTGGGCCGCGGGCTGACACGCCAGGATTCCTGCACGGTTGATGCGATTGTCGCTGAGCTAAGCGGGAAAGGTGACAAGTCGCAGGCCCTGATTGAAACCATTGTGATGAGTCAGCCCTTCCGGTACCAGGCGGGCCGGGCGGCCACTCCCATGAGCCAAGCGGTTACGCTACATCCGAAGACGAGGAATATTCCATGAGCAAGTTTTCTATTTCGAGACGAACTGTTCTGCGCGGCGCTGGAGTGACATTAGCGCTGCCTTGGCTTGAGGCAATGGCCCCTGCCGCATCATCGTCCCCGGCTAAATCGCCTGTTCGATTGGCGGTGCTCTACATGCCGAACGGCGTAAATGTGAATGCGTGGGCACCGGAAGGCGTGGGCCGCGATTTTCAACTTTCTTCTACCCTGGCTCCGTTAGGCGACTTCAAAGATAAGATTCTGGTCCTGCAGAATCTTTGGAATCAGGCGTCCAAAGACGGTGACGGACATTATGTGAAGGAATCGGCCATCCTGACGTCAACGCGTATCAGTAAGACGCTGGGGGAAGATCTTAACGCGAACGGTATTTCCATGGATCAGGTTGCGGCACAGAAGAGTGCCGGGCAGACGCCGCTGCCTTCGTTGGAATTGGGGATTTCACCGGAAGCCACCGGCGTCGATCTGGCGGTGGGGTATACCAGGGTCTACGGATGCCACATAGCATGGAGCAGTCCGACTACGCCTCTGGCAAGAGAGATCAACCCCAAGTCCGTTTATGAGCGGCTTTTCCGTGCTTCCGCTCCACAGGGGAGTTCGGGCCGGGAGGACGCGCTACTGCTCGATCGGGTGATGGGGCAGGCAAACGAATTGCGGAGCCAGTTAGGAGTGGCCGACAGGCGTCGGATTGATGAGTATATGTCAGTCGTTCGGTCGCTTGAACAGCGCACCGAGCGCGCTGCCGTCAAGGGACGTGGGGCTTGGAAGCCTAAGGTTCCGCTGAAATCGGTTGTTGCGCCGGAAGAAAATCCGAAGGATTATGCCGAGCACGTGCGTTTGATGTTGGATATGGTGGCGCTGTCTTTTCAGAGCGACACAACACGGGTGTGCACGTTTATGTTCGGCAATGCTGTGAGCAATGTGAACTTCCGGTGGCTGGACGGAGTAAGCGGATCGCATCATGACATGTCGCACCACGCAAACGATGAAGACAAACTGCGGCAGTATCAGTTGATCAATAAGTGGTATGTCTCGCAGTACGCGTACCTACTTGGAAAGCTGCAGGAAGCAAAGGAAGGCGAGAGCACTGTTCTGGATAATTCCATGGTGGCCTTTGTTTCGGCTCTAAGTGACGGAAACAAGCACAATCCGCATAAGCTGCCAATCGTGTTGGCGGGCAAGGCGGGCGGGCGAATCACGTCCGGGCAGAATCTGATTTTCCCGGAAGATACTCCAGCCGCCAACCTATGGATGACTATGCTGAATGCGTTCGGCACACCCGTGGAGAGATTTGCCGACAGCACTGGCCTGCTGCCAGGCGTTCTCGCCTGAAGCTAGCGCGAGTTAACGCGTTTATTGAGGAAAAAAGTCGAATGCGACCACTTCATGGAGATCGATAGAAGGCACATCCAAGCGGATCAGGTCGCCCTCCCGCTTGTACGGTACCTCTCCACCGGCTACCAGTAAGTGAACCTTCGCGACGCGCGCACTGGCCGGCACAGTGATGCTCAACTGTTGGCGTGACAGTGGAATGATCTCTCGCAAAGGGCCTTTCATGGCCATCGGATTCGTAAGATTGACCAGATGAACGGTGATCGAGTTCTTCTGCCGCCAGATGGAGGTATCGATAAATCCTGGTCCCTTCACCGTCAGCGGCTGCGGTTCGTTTGAAGCCCAGAGTGCGGCGTTGCGCAACAATTTGCCGTGATCGACATTCAGCACCTCCCAGAAGGTTCGGTCCAGATCGAATGGAAAGTAGACCACACGTCCACGGCCGACTTGCCGCAGAAACACGCCGGGGTCCTTGCTTGTCGCCGCGCGGGGAAAGACCGCTTCCATCGGGAGGTCCGGATAGGTAGGCACAACGGTCAGCGGCGAAGGCAGACTGGTTCCGGTTTGCTTAACGCGCACGCGGTGGACTCCATTTACAATTCGGGTTGCGTCTTCAAACCCGGTGAGCAAGGGCGAAAATTCGCCGGTAGCGGGGTCTCTTTCCAGGGTGAGATAGGAGTTCAGCATGGGCCCTTCGATGCTGCCGGTAAAGGAAACACCGAAAAGTGAAGCGAGCCCGAAATCCTTTCTGCGCACGCCCCACTCGTCGTAGAGAGATGTCTCGTACGTGGCTACAAGGTTGCCGCCGCGGGCGACGAACGCCTGAAGCTGGGCGCACTGTTGATTTGAAAGCGCCGCAATGTTCGGCAGTATCAACGTGCGAAACGAAGCCAAATGAGCTTCGTCCAGCAGGCGGTCATGCACCATCTCGAATGGAATTCGCGCTTCCACCAGTGCCTGGTAAAACCCAAGCGCCGGGTCCTCTACTCTTGCTTTTGCCTGGGCTCTTTCGCCGCCATAAAAAGTAGCGGTCTGTTGTGAATAGACCATCCCCACCCGGGCAAGCGACTCTTCGTTCCGCAAATACCGTTCGTTCTGGTGATGCCAAACATAGATCTGTTCAACAACGGGAAGCCACCTTCTGTCGATCGGTTTCGCGTTGAATTTGGTGAACCACGGGCGTAGGCCGTGAGCTATGCCGTCCACGGCCCACATACGAATTTCGGGGCTACTCTGAACGGAATCTTTCCACCGGTACTCTTCTTCAAGGCCCACGCTGAAGATGCCAGCTATTGCTTTGCGGCCCATGGTTGCGCGGTATTCCTTTCCGTTCTTGCCGTTTTCCCAAGGTGGCATCAGTCCGCGGCGAGCTTGCCGATCAGCGAAAAGAGTCGGCGCGATATCTCCAATGGTCTTCATGTCGAGTTCGCTGAGAGCACCCCCTCCGGCATTGGCAAGGTAAGAAGCATTCGGATTGATGGCTTTGATCTTTGAATCCCAAAGTCGCCAGAGTTCGAAGAGCCGCTTTTCGTGCCAGATGATGTACTGCTTACGGGCCGGTACCTGCGGGTCCGTTGTGCGGGGGAGATCAAGGCCGGAGAAGGCTCGAAAGTTCTTCTGGCAGTGTTCGCAGTAACACATGCCAGAACCGGCCCAGCGATTCGTGAAGATTCCGTCTACCTTGTACATGTTCATGATTTCGTCGTGAATCAGCGGCATGTACTCAAAGTTGTAAGGGCCCAGAGCGCACGTCACCCAAAGCTCGCGGTCTGACCAGTGACGGCGCTTCGCGCCACTTGCGTCTACGGCAATCCAGTCAGGATGAGCGTCGTAGACATCCTGATGCACAGCGTGTGGATCCGTGCGCGCGATGACGTTCATACCCAAGCTGCGGCAGCCCTTCACTAAGTCACCGAAAGTATCCCGATTTTCCAACCACTTACTGCGGTAATGAAAGGGAATCCTGGTGGGATAGAAAGCGACACAGCCTCCGGCGCTCAGGCAAGCGGCGTCGGCATGTATGCGCCGGAAATAATCCAGCCAAAAGGCCTGGTCGTAATTGCCTGGATCGTCTTCGACGAAGGCTAGCTGCGCCCAACGCATTGGCCGGTCATACCAACCCGCAACCAGTGGTGCCGTCTGGGCGTAAAGCAGCGCGGTGCTTGCTGCCGACGATGCTTGCAGGAATTCCCGGCGATTCATAAGTTTTTTCTAAAAAATTAGTGTGAGCGCGAATTGTAGTTGGCGTACTGTTGCCCCGGATTAGTTCATACCTAAGATTCTGAGCTTCGCGAATTTCTAATCCCGAAGGTTGGTCTTTTGGTGTTACCAATCAACAGGTGAATAATATAGGGGCTCAGTGTGTCTGTCAACAAGTTGGATGGCATAATGGTTTTCCATATGGCCAATAGGGGAACGCTGGCTCGAGTGGTCACGCCGATTGTTCGCACGACGTTAACGGCATCGGCTTTCGAGAAGCTGATTTCTCACGTCATGAATGGGGATTGGAAGCCGGGTGACCGAATCCCGCCTGAGCGGAAACTTTGCCAGCAGCTGCGCATTGCGCGCACCGCCGGGATATTATGGAAGCCCGCGCGTGCGGCGCAGCGGGGTTTCGGTACGGAGTTCTTTAACTTCACCAGTACCCCTACATTTTTTCTTCCTGCCGCCAACAGCCCGACATTAACTTGCATCAGGACGCCGGGAAGCGCCTGCGACGCGAACAATGCTTCCTTCGGTAAACTATCCAGCGGATCCGCAACCGGACGGCAAATTCAATTTGGGTTGAAGCTCTATTTTTTGAGAGGAAAATGAAAAGTCTCACGATATTGATTTTGCTTGCGTCCGTTTTCGCGGAAGCGGCGGATGCACCGGTGTTTCCTTACGGTGCGGTTTACTTCCGTAAATCGAATCCACCGGAAGCGGATTGGGCGCGCGATCATGAAACTGCCGCGCGCCTGGGCGTCAACACGTTTCGGCATTGGTTCATGTGGTCGGCGATTGAAGTTGCGCCAGGGAAATACGATTGGCGCGATTACGACCGCATGATGGACTTGGCTGCGAAGAACGGAATCCGTGTCGTGATTGCGGAGTTAGTAACTGCCGCGCCTGAGTGGATGTTCAGGAAGTACCCGCATGCACGTTACATGGCAAGTGACGGCTCTGTTGAGAACAGCAGCGTGGGAGGCAGCAGTGCAACGGGCGGCTTTCCGGGCTTGTGTCTGGATAATCCGGAAGTAAAGACCGCTGCCGATCGTTTTCTTACCGCACTGATAGAACGTTATCGCAATCACCCTGCCCTGCTTGGGTACGATCTCTGGAATGAGAACACTTACAACGGCGGTAGCCCGAGAAAGATGTATTGTTACTGCGATGCGACCAAACGCAAATTGCGCACCTGGTTGCAACAGCGTTATGGAACTGTACAGAAGACCGGGCTTGCGTGGAACCGCTACAGTTACAGTTCCTGGGACGATATCGATCCGCCGTACGATTTCGGGGGCTACTCTCAGAGCCTGGATTGGCTATCGTTCCGGATCGACAACGCGTTTCAGATCTTTCGTGAGCGCGCGGCCATGTTCCGCAAGGCCGATCCTGCTCACGGCATATACGCCCATGGAGTCGCGGGCACTCTTGAATCATTGCCCTCAAGCGCACACAATGAGTGGCGCTCCGCAGCTGAAGTGGATGTTTGGGGCTTCACTTTCGTTGCATCGCGAAAGGGCGATGAACCCTGGAAGCAGTACCAGGCAGTAGACTTGGTGCGAGGCGGATCTCGCGGCAAGCCCTTCTGGCATGCGGAAGCGGAAGCGGGCCCGCTCTGGATGCAGCCGCAGGTAACTAACCGGCCCAGGGAAGACGGCCGTATTCCAGACGCAAACGATGTCCGCTTGTGGAATCTGGTGTCTTGCGCGGGCGGGGCAACCGGCATCTTATACCCTCGCTGGCGTCCTTTGTTAGATGGCCCGCTATTCGGCGCGTTCGGGCCCATGGGTATGGATGGTTCCGTCACTCCGCGCGCGCAGATGGCTGGCGAGTTTGCAACTTGGGCCAACCAACACGCCGAGGTCTGGAAATCTCGTCCGGTGAGAGGCGATGTCGCTCTTATCTTCGCGCCGGAATCGGAACTGTTCAACTATGTGCAACAGGGTGATACCAACCAATACGCCCAATCCATTCGCGGAGCCTACCGCGCGTTCTTCGATTCGAATATTCTGGCTGATTTTGTTGCCATCGATGACCTGAATCAGTACCGGGTTGCTTACCTGCCTTATCCTTTGATGCTTACTTCGGAGACCATTGCGAAACTCCGCGCCTACGTTGAGCAAGGTGGCACCCTGATCAGCGAAGGTCTTCCCGGCTATTTCGACGAGCAGGGCCGCGTTGGTGCTTCGCAATTGAGGCCGGGTCTGGATTCACTGTTCGGGGCAAGAGAGAGTTATGTCGAGTTTACGCCTGACTTACTCGATAGCTTACGTCTTAATGTGAATGGGCATGAAATCTTTGGGCGCTATTTTTTGCAGGAATACGAGGCGGTGTCCGGCCGGGCAGTTGGCGCCTATAAGAGCGGCCACATTGCGGCTGTCTCGCATAGCGTGGGCAAGGGCCGCACGTTGCTGGTCGGTACTTATCCTGGAGCCGGATATTACCTGCATCCTACTGCGGAAACCAGGGCATTTTACTCGGATTTGCTTAAGGGTTCAAACGTTGAACCAAGATTAAAGACTGACAATGGATCTGTGCAGGCACGCCTTCATTCCGGATCAGGAGGAACCTATCTGTGGATCACTAATCCGACGCGCGCCGCGGCGAAGGTTGCCGTATTCTTGTCTGGCGAGGTTCCATCTTTTCGGAAAGCAACGGACATCTGGGCCGGAAAGACGGTTGTGACGGAAGGCCGGAAGATCTCGATCGACATTGCTCAGCGGGACGGCGCTGTTATTGCGCTTCAATAAGTTGGAACTCCCTATCCACATGCAACTTTGGCGTTTAGGCTTCTTGAACAGAAATAGGACAGGATTTTTCCAAATTCCGCTGCTCCTCCTGTGCCTTGCGCCAGCACACGGAGCATTATGCGAAGGGCTAATGAAAATTTCCTTATCCGGGGCAAAGCTCCTGACTGCCCAGAAAATCGGACCCGCTAACATACTCCCCGATGTCCGATTTGCGGTTCCGCAGGCGCCTGTTTGTCGCGTTACGGCCATGTTAACCCCAACCTCCGATTCCGACATAAGGATCGAGCTTTGGCTTCCTCAGGAAGGCTGGAACGGAAAGTATATGGCGGTCGGCAACGGCGGCTGGTCGGGTTCGATCAACTACAGCGGCCTGAACGATGGCGTACGCCGCGGTTATGCAACCAGCTCCACTGACACCGGGCACGTAGGCGGCAGTGCCAGTTTCGCTCTCGGCCATCCTGAAAAGCTGATCGATTATGCCTATCGATCAGAACATGAGATGGCTACAAAGTCGAAGTCCATTATTGAGGCTTATTATGGCAAACCGGCTCGTCTCGCCTATTGGAACGGTTGCTCCGCGGGGGGGAAGCAGGGCCTGAAAGAGGCTCAAATGTATCCCACGGATTTCGATGGCGTAGTCGCTGGAGCCCCGGCCAGTAACTGGACCGGACGCGCGGCCCAAGCCATCTGGTCCGCGCAGGCTGTTCACCAGAATGAGGCGAGTTATATTCCGCCCACTAAGTATCCTTTACTGCACAGCAAAGTTCTGGCGGCCTGCGATGCGCTCGATGGTGTAAAGGATGGCGTTCTGGAAAATCCCGCCAACTGCAACTTTGACCCCAAGGCACTGGAGTGCCCTGCGGCGGATGGGCCGGAGTGTCTCACGGGTGCGCAGGTGGAAGCGGCCCGCAAACTTTATAGCGACTCCATAAACCCGCGCACCGGTCAGCGCTTGTATCCAGGCCTTCAGAAAGGAAGTGAACTGGGTTGGGCCACTTGGGCCGGGCCAAAGCCGCTCGCCATTGCACTTGATTATTTCCGCTACGTTGTTTTCGAAAACCCGGACTGGGACTTCCATAAGTTGAACTTCGATTCCGATATCGCCAGAGCGGAAGCATTGGATAAGCGCCGCATCAACGCGACCGATGCCAACCTGAAACCGTTCTTTGACCGTGGTGGAAAAATAATTCAATACCACGGCTGGAGCGACCCGCAGATCTCTCCCGGAAACAGTGTGGCCTACCACCAGAGCGTCCTCGAAAAGCTGGGTACCACGATTGAAAATTCGTACCGCCTGTTCATGGTTCCCGGTATGGGCCATTGTGGGGGAGGTGAGGGGACCGACACCTTTGATATGGTGACAGCGTTGGAGGGCTGGGTGGAGGCGAAGAAACCGCCAGCCAGCATTGCAGCTTCGCGCGCGCGCGGCGGTAAAGTGCAGCGCACCCGCCCCTTATGCCCTTACCCTCAAACGGCTATCTACAAAGGCACGGGGAGTAGCGATGACTCCGCAAATTTCACGTGCGGAATTGCACTCAGTAGTTCCCCTTAACCGGCGGTTTACCTGGAGGAGGAATCGGCACACCTGCCGCCTTCATCACTTTCACCAGTGCCGCCACCGTGTCGGGTGAAGGCTTAAAGTTGCCGAAGCGGTAGCCCTCCGCAATGGTCAGCGGCGTCCAGCCATGAGAGTTCGGCTTGTTCCAGATCTCGATATTGGCGCCTTTTGCCGCAAGAAACTGCACTGCTCCCGGAAAGTTCTTATAGGCAGCTCCGTGCATGGCCGTCTCACCTTTGGTATCCACCGCATCGATGTCGGCACCAAGCTCCAACAACAGTTGCATAGCCTTGGCTACCTCACTTTCCGTGCCGGCATCCTCTCCGGGCGAACGCGTTCCCAGCCCTGCCGCGGCCATCAGCGCAGTGGAACCATCCGCATTTGTAATTTGCGGGTCTGCGCCGAAAGCAGCCAGCGCACCCATCAGTTCCACGTCCGCAGTTTTTGCCGCAAGGAAGAAAGGAGTGGCTCCGATGACGTTCAAGTTAGTCAGTCCGAAATTTACCTTTTTGGTCATACGAACGTTCAGGTCGGCCCCATGTTGAACCAGAAGCTTGACGAGTTGCAGGCTAGTGACGTTGCCGGATCCTTCAGGAGGTGGATCGTTGTCTCCTCCGCCTGGCTTGCGGGCTTGAGAAATCACATGCAGGGCCGTATAACCAGAGCCGGCAGCATTCGGATCGGCCCCGGCATCGAGCAACTTCGCTGCGAATTCGTAATGTGCGTTGATTACGGCAAGCACCAGGGCGCTGGTGCCGATTCGGGGAGCACCTGCACCCGAGGCTGGTCTCGATCCAGGACCAAGCCTTGTCTGTATGGTTTCGTTAACATCAACGCCGGCTTTCAACAAGGCTTGCGCGATACCGACGCGCCCCTCGCGAGCCGCGTAAAGGAATGGGGTGAACCCTGAATCCAATCGGGCATGAATGTTCGCGCCCGCCTGAATTAATGCTTTCGCAGCAGCGACATTGCCTTCCGCCGCGGCCCACATGAGTGGGGTCTGGCCCAACACATTGTCTTTTCCATTAACGGCCGCCCCTTGGGCTAGCAAAACCTTGATTGCTTCCACGCGCCCGGTGCGGGCGGCAGTCATCAGAGCTGTTTCCCCGCCGGGTAACGCGGCGTTCGGGTCCGCGCCCGCATCGAGCAATGCTTTCACAATCGCACCGTTGCCGTTTATGCAGGCAAGCGAAAGAGGAGTTACTCCGTAGCGATTGGCTGCCTTCGCGTTCGCTCCCGCGCGAAGCAAAGCGTCTACCGTATCCGCATCATCTTGATTGACCGCCCAGTGAAGCGCAGTCATGCCATCGGTCTGCGGCACATTCGCGTCCACGTGCCTGGCTAACAAAGCGTGAACTGCCGCAATGTTTTTCTGCTGCGCTGCGTCAGCAAGCGCGGGCTGGGTCCG
>Ga0123338_10000636_pt1 | contig 35407 bp, 30 predicted proteins | sample grotaG_FD_89793 | JGI IMG/M metagenome (GOLD analysis project Ga0123338, IMG submission 89793) | Glacier valley bacterial and archeal communities from Borup Fiord, Nunavut, Canada, to study Microbial Dark Matter (Phase II) -... | ecosystem: Environmental > Aquatic > Freshwater > Ice > Glacier ...
CGGTGTCTATACGGCCTGGAACACCGCCGAAGGTTTGTTCGCGAGTGTGCCCAGCGCGAAGGAGCCGGTGCTGCTTGATTCCGCGGGCGCTTTTGTTACGCTAACGGCTGTCCCGAACGGCGCGGTGCTGGCGGCGTGGGAACGAAAAGGGACCATACAATTCCACACGCTACGGTAGCCGGCCCCTTACTGCTGCTGCTCACTTTCGGATCCATCGCGCTGCTGCTGGCGTTGATCCTGATCGTTCGGTTGCACGCATTTTTAGCTTTACTGTTGACTAGTATGGCGCTTGGTCTGGCCTGCGGGCTAACGCCGGCTGTCTTGCTGAAATCCATACAGACCGGCGTGGGGGAATCGCTCGGGTTCATCGCTGTGGTGTTGGGATTAGGCGCGATGATTGGCGCGTACCTGGAACAATCGGGCGGCGGGCAGGTGCTGGCGAATTGGCTGTTGAAAGTCTTCGGGCGAGAGAATGCGGTGTGGGCCGTGTTGGTGGCTTCGTTTCTTGTGGGCATCCCGATCTTTTTTGAAGTGGGATTCCTCATTCTCGTTCCACTGGTCTGGAGCCTGGCGAAAGAATCGAAGAAGTCCATCCTGCTCTACGGGATGGCGATGGCGGCGCCACTTACCGTGCTGCATTCTTTGGTTCCGCCGCACCCCGCACCCGCCGCCGCGGCACAGTTGCTGGGTGCCGACCTGGGTAGTGCCATCGTATGGGGCAGCCTGCTCTCCATCCCGATGAGCCTGGCTGGCGGGTTGTTCTATGGCCGCTGGATTGCGAACCGAATCTTCGTGCCCGTGCCGGAGATTGCGCGCAAGCTGGAAAGCGAGCAGGTGGTTTCGACGCACCCCCCTCCGGCTGTCGGCCTGGTGATTCTGATGCTGGTGTTGCCGGTGTTGTTGATTGTGGCTTCCACCGTTATGGGCCCGAAGAATCAGACTCTGCTGTTCCTGGGCCACCCGTTCACGGCGCTAACGGTGACGGCGCTGGCGTGTATGTACTTCTTCGGCGTGCGGCGTGGGTTGAACCGCGATGAATTGGGAAGGCTGGCGCTTGCTTCTTTTGTGCCGGTGGGCTCTCTGCTGCTGATTATGGGCGCGGGCGGGGCGTTCAAGCAGGTAATTGTCGATACGGGCGCGGGCGCGTATGCGGGCAAGCTGCTGGCGTCCGCTAATTTCTCGCCCATCCTGCTGGCGTACTTGATTGCGGCGGCTATGCGTGCCGCACAAGGCAGCGCGACCGTCGCCATTATCACCGCGGCGGGTATCGTCGCACCACTGGTAAAAGGAATTCCCGGCTATAGGCCTGAGATGATTTATCTGGCGGTGTGCTGCGGCGGCACCATGCTCTCGCACGTGAATGACGCAGGCTTTTGGCTGGTGAATCAGTACCTGGGTATGACCGTGCCGCAGACGCTGCGTAGCTGGACGGTGATGAAGATTATCACCTCAGTGGTTGGCATTGCGATTCTTTTGGTGGTGCAGATGTTCCTTTCGCGATCGTGACGCCCTTGCCGCAGTTCGAGATTCAGGCGCGCGGCCTGGTGAAGCGATTCGGCGACTTCACGGCGGTGCGCGATGTGACGCTGGAAATTCCGAAGGGCACCATCTTCGGGTTCCTGGGCCCGAATGGGTCGGGGAAATCCACGACGGTCAAGATGCTGACTGGTCTGCTTCAACCGAGTGCCGGTGAAATCTCAGTGGCGGGTATGCCTCCGGATCCGGCGAACCCGAACTCCCGCCGCGCCATCGGTGTGTTGCCGGAGGGCAATGCCTTGTTTCATTCGCTTACATTGATGGAGCATTTGCGCCTGAGCGGGCCGCTCTATGGCTTGACGCAGGAGCAGACCGAGGGCCGGGCTGAACAGTTGCTAAACGCACTCGATCTTTGGGATGTACGCGACACCTATTCCGATCAGGCGTCCTACGGCATGGCGAAGAAGTGTTCACTTGCCATGGCGCTGTTACATAACCCGCGCGTCCTGTTTCTCGATGAGCCGTTCGAAGGCATCGATCCAGCATCCGGGCGCGGCATCAAAGACTTGCTGGGCCTGCTGGCTTCGCGTGGAGTCACCATCTTTCTAACGTCGCATATTCTTGAAATCGCGCAACAGCTGGTACAGAGTTTCGCCATCATTCGCGAAGGGCAGATTGTGTGCCGCAAGGAGATGGTGGACGTGGCGCGCGAGGGCCGCACGTTGGAGGATTACTACTTCGAGCACGTAGGCCGCCCGGAGATTGGCGAATGGGATTGGCTTGGGTAATTTGCTGAGATGGCAGTGGCTGGCCTATTGGCGGCGCGTGCTGCGCGGAGGCACGGCCGCGAAGACAAACCTTCTGGTGATGGGTGTTTTGGGCGCCGCCGGCTTCGCACGGTACCTCACGTTCCTGCGCGATGTAGCGAAGCAGACCGCTACCGGCAGCACTTGGGTTTTAGAGTTGACCTTAGCCGCAATTTTGCTGATTTTGCTACAGCCCTGGTGGAATGAGGAGCGGCTTGCGCTAGGCACACGCGATATGGCGCGTTATCCGTTGACCGCTATGTCGCGCTTCTGGTTTCGAGTGCTGTCGCGTTTCATTTCTCCCTTCTCTTGGGTGCTGGTTTTGTTTGTATGGGTGAGTGTCTGGCCGCTATTTGCATTGCCTCGACCCATCTTGGCTATGCTGACTTATTGTTGGCTTGCGACTGCGGCATTCGCGGGCGGGCTAGCGCTTTCCGATCTTTCTAAGACCGCTAAAGGGACTTGGCCGGCGCGCTTGGTGTGGCTGGTTTTGGCGGCTGCGGCTGGCGTGTGGTGGTGGGTCCAGCGCGCGTTGCCTTCGTACTTGATCGTTGCCTCTGGAAGAGGGCAGTGGCTTACTGTGATTGTTTCCGCGCTAGCGGCGTCCGCGGCATTCTATGGTGCCTGGCGAACCCTGCCTTGGATGCTAGGCCAGGCACCTCCCGCGGAGCGCTCCCGCCAAGCCCGTAGCGCTCGAACGCTTACGCTCTTCCGCCGCGAACTGCGGTTGCTGATGCGGCTGGTTGAGGTTCGCACGGCCTGGTTCATCTATGGGGCTCTCATCGTTTATATGGCAACGGCCAGCCATCCGGAGCCGGACGCCCTGCGAGTGATGCTGGGTGTACTGGCGTACCTGAGCATTGCCGTCGCGATGAACTGTTTCGGCTTAGATGGAGCCGGGGGGTTGGATCGCTTCCTGCTTTTTCCGCTACGCCGTGGGCAGGTGATAGCGGCTAAGAACACAGCTTTCGCCATGGCGTTAACCGGGCCGGCACTGCCGCTCGTCATGATCGCGGCGTGGAGGTTCGGCTGGCGCGAAGGCACAGCCGATTTGCTGGAAGCAATCGCTCTTTGTCTGGCCATGTTGGCTTGGGGAAACATTACTTCAGTGCTGCGGCCCGAGGGAAGCGGAAGTGGTGGCGGCAATGTGATTGACCAACTGATTGCAACTGTGGTGATCGGATTGGTGACGGCCGGCGCGATTGGAATTTTGAGGAGCACCGGCAATGCCGCGCCCGTGTACGTGTTCGCTTTGGCCGCCGTGTTCGCGGCGCTCTATTCGGGGTCGCTCTGGTGGAGCGCCGGATATTTCGCACGCGAGTATGAACAAATTCGTAAAGCGCTCAATTAACACGGGCCAGTGAAAGTTCCGTGCTGCCCGCGCCGCGATAGAGCAGAAATGGCCCCCAATAATAAGGCGCCGTATACTTGCTTCCCGGTTTGAGTAGCGCCAGTTTTGCGGCGCGCAGTGCTCCCGGCGCGTCCTGGCCATGCGCCAAGCCGCTATAGAATGCGCCCATCACCAGCGGGGAAGAATAATCGCTCACATCCCAGAGCCCGGCAACTACCGATTGCGCGCCGGCACGCAGGAATGCCCACGCCAGGCCCACCAGCCCCTCGCCCGCATAGGTCTTCGCACCGGCGCTGCGACATGCCGAGATGGAAACCACCTCTGCGTAGATCGGCAGGCGCAGCACATCGCGAGCGGTCAGCTTGCCCCGGCCATCGGCGCGCGAAAGAATGATGGCGGATTCAAGCGGCGCGATCCGGTTTCCGTCGGCATGCGTGGCGAAATGAATGAAGCGAAAGCCAGAGGGTGACTGGCGCTCATATTCGATTGGATTGGCTTGATCGCCGGTCAACCTGGTCTGTTCGGCTGGCGGGAACTGTGCCGAAATCCTATCGAGTTCGCCCGGCGAGTTCAGCAGTCGGGGGAACTCGGCGCTCCATTCTTTGGCGTCTCCCATGAGGAGCACGCGCCGAGTGGGAGCGAACTCCTGCCGCCGCTCACCCAGCATGAGCGTGAGCGAAGGAGCGGTGCTAAGCGTGACATTCTCTATCCAGTACGGCGCCGTGAATGAGCCCTGGCGCAACGTTTCAAAGTTCAGCCCATAGAGCGGTCCATCGGGAACAATCACCACCTGCGAAGTTCCGCGAAGCTGCTTCAACGCGGGTTCCACCAGGGTTTGAAACAGGGCGGCGCCTTCGGTGGAAGCTTCCTCGCGACTCTGAACCAGCTTTTGGAAACGGTCCACGCGATCGCGCAGTTCGCTTTCGCCGGGCAGCGTGTAAGCGGCATAATTTCCCGGCGCAATCACCCAGAGGTAAGAGTGTTCCGGCGCCACCCAGTAAGCCAGATAGGCAGCACCGGTGCGCGCGGCCAAGGCGCGAAACGTATTCAGCGTGTTGTTTTCGGCAAAGCTCCCGGGAAGGTTCAGATTGTCGCGAAGCATACGCGCGCGACCCGCTTCGGCGGCCGCGAAAGCCTTTTCATGATTGCCACGGGACATCAAACCAGCAACGTATTGCTGATTCAGATGGATCGCGCTGGCCGCGAACGATAGTTTGTTATCCAGATCGTGAAGCTGTGTCCGCTGATGATCGATCAGCGCGACGCCGGCATTGTAAGCAGCCTCAGCGGCAGTCGCATTACCCGAATGTTGGTGGATTTTGGTCAGTTCCGAATAGGCGTCCAGCGTAGGGCCGGGCTCGCTTGCGCTTGCGATCAGAGTCTGTAGTTGTTTGACGGCAGAAGCCGTATCGTTTTCGCCGGCGGCGATGCGCGCCTGATTCACTAACGCCAATTGCCGCTCTGACATTTTGGGAAGCTGGTCGCCCAAAGCAAGCGCTTCAGTGTTGCGTTCGGCCGCCGCGCGCCACTGCCGCAACTCGATCCAGGCGGTGGCTTCATTGGTGAGCCAGCGTGCGCGGTAATCGGGATTGTTGTTCCTGGCGGCTTCGGCGGCAAGCCGGTAATATTCGGCGGCCTTCTTGAAATCGCGGCGTTCGAATGCCAGGTTGCCTAAGTGACCCAGGCACAGATGCTGGTCTTGCGGCAGGGCTTCGGCTTGCGCCGCCAGGTACTCATCGGTTGCCTTTTCAAATTGACCCAAATGGTAATACGCCCAACCCAGGCTGATGCGTACATTGGCGGCGGGGCCCTTCTCACCAGCCTTTTCAAAGAGAAGAAGTGAAGAGCTTAACGGCGCTATCGATTCTTCGAAACGCCCGGCCTTTTCAAGAAGAAACGCGGTGTCATGAAGAATGAACCGGTCCAGCGAAGTATCGTGCGAAGTACGGGCATACTCGCGGGCCGCTTCCAAAGCTTGCTCCGCGTCACGCACGCGGTTTAGCTTCAGCAGAATGCTGAAGCGCATTACCCGCACGGCGGCGGCCCGTCTGGCGTTGTGATCCGCTTGAGCCAGCTTAAGGCATTCCTGAAAGTGCAGCTCCGCGTCCAGCCAATTTCCCAGGTTGTCTTCGAGTCTGGCTATCGCATGCAAACGCCGGTATTCGGCGGTAGCCGTGGGACGCTGGTTCTTCGGCAGCCGGGAGGGCAGTTCCGATAGAAAACGCAAGGCCGCTTCCGGACCCTGCTCATTACGAATGGTTTCTGAGCGGGCAATCTCGGTTTGCCAAAGAAGATCGTGTTTAGGCGCGGGGGAACAGGCGTCGAACAGCAACGCCGTTCCCAATAAGCTGAGTGCCCGCCGCATTCATAACATTATGTGTGCTAACGGCCGCCATCAGGCGGTGGATCGGTTTGGCCGCCATTCGCGCCCACCGAACAAACGGTGAAGTGGCCTCCGGTTGGCGAACCGAGATCGACGTGGACAGCGGTAACGCGTCGCTCCGTGGGCGTGACAATCAACTCACCCAGGTGCAGACGCCCAAAGTTTTCGATATGGATGACATTCTGAACCACTTTGAAACCAGGCCCGGACGGAGTCAGAACGCGAAACAGAGGCAGGATAGCCGCGTGCCGTGTTTCGTGCAATTCCTCTTGCGGCGAACTCCGGCAAAACGGAAAATACCGGTGCAGATGATTTTCGGCAAGCTCCGCAAACCGGCCCACCATGGTGTATTCATGAATGCGCGTGCGAAAGTCAGGGTTCTCTTTATGGCGATCGCGCAACTTTGTCATGGTGTTCAATTCGGTGAAAAGGTCGGACAGGTTTTCGAACTCGATCAGCGTCCCAAGCACCCGCAGGTTGATGATGGCCGAACCTTCGGGAACGATGGAGGGCTCGCTCTTCTCGTCCTGAGAGTGGGAAGAATGAACTTGCGCACGGACCAGATCCGCCGTGACTACGCCGCCCAAATTAAATTGCTCAGCAGCGGCGGTAACGCGTGTCTCGTACGTGCCGGTTGCCGCTTGAAACTCGCCGGTGGAGCGGCTGACCACCGAATCGCACTGCAGAAAATCGCGGACCTTCACTCCCTTGCTGCTGCCATTGCTCACTCCGCCTGAAGGGGGCAGGGCACTGGGCGCCTGCACTTCCAGCGTTTCTTCATACGGCCGATGAATCTTGCCGGACAAACCGGCGGCATAAGCGTGAAAGAGAAACCGCGATCTACTCATCGTTCGTTTTTTTCCTGGATGGTGAATGGATATCTTGCCACAAGTTGAGGGGAGTTTCCCTCGCGAATGCCAAAAATCTTCAGTTCGAAGTCTCCAGCGCCCAGCTTGGTGGCGGGAACGGACACCAGTAACGAGGCATCGCCGGTCTCTGCGTGTGCCTGCATGAGTTGTTCCTCCTTGCCGAAGCGGCTGACACGCGCTTCATAAGCAGGAAACCTTTCCGTCCATTCATTGGCGATCAGCAGGGGAGCAAAACGTTGGCTGACCGACAGCATATTTTTTCCCGCACCGCGCCGAGCCGTGAGCGTGGTCGGCGCGGCGGACACCTGCAGCGTTTCCGCCGCGGCGCGCAGACCCGGAATCTGCACCGTGTTCTGATATCCGGTGAAAGCCGCCAAAAGGGCAAACGCACCCAAGGCAAACTGGGGCACCCACGGCAAGGTGAACCAACTCCGGCTTGGCTGAGCGGGTTTCCGCTCATCGGCGCGCCTCAGATCGGGCAACACAGACGGTGCGGCCTGGCGTATGGCGGTCAGGTCTTCCACATCTTGCGCGCAGCCCGCACAAGCAAAGAAATGCTCTTCAAAGGCGAGCGCTTCCGGCTCAGAAAGCTCTCCCAGTACATATCGCTCGGCGGCGAAGTGAAACTGGCTATGATCTGCGTGATCCATATGCTAACAGTTAGTGTTGCAGGAACCGTCTTCGTTACAAGTGCGCTTATTCCGTTAAAACCACGGCCTTATATAAGTATTTATCGTTCTCCAGCTGGGCCACGGTCCATTCGGCTACGTCCGCGCGCGAGATCTTTCCCGCCTGCAAACCTCGCATCTGCTGGACAACGCTGAATTTGTTTAATGCCTTGCCATTAGTCAAAGTCGCCGGGCGAATAATCAGCCAATCGAGCGCGCTATCCTGCACGATTTTTTCCTGACGGTCTTTGTCCCGATAAATGGTTTTCAGAAAAAGCGGCTGAATTATGCGGTTATATAAAAAGCCGCCATGCCCCCGGCTATCGCCCGCGCCAATGCCGGTGATGCAGAGCAGCCGGCGCACATTGTGCCGCTGCATGGCCCGCACCTGGTTTCGAGTGCCTTCCGACAACACCGTCACTTCCTTGCGCGTCACCTTCACTCCCAGGCTGCAGATCACGGCCTGCTGGGCTGCCATGGGGACATCGAGCGCTCCGGGCGTGAGCACATCGCCTTCGGTGACGGTCAGGTTCGCTTCCTTCATGCCGGCAAACTGATTCGCATGGCGCACCAGAGCAGTTACCTGATGATTCTGGCGCAGAGCTTCGTGAACCAGTTCCCGGCCTAACGCTCCGGAGGCGCCGAGAATCAAAACTCTCATAGTCTGTTTTGCACGAGTTGGACTATGGTACAAGGCGGCGGAACAATCCCGCAAATTGCTCCATGCTAAGGGTTTCGGCACGCTCGCCCGATTCCGGTTGTGCGTCGGTCCATTCACGGCCGTAAAAAGGGGCCAGATTGTTCCGCAGCGTCTTGCGTTTTTGTCGAAATGCCTTGCTGACAAAGCCAAGAAACGCATCGGCTTCGGCTTCCAAGAGTATTGACCTGGCCTTCGGCACCAGACGGATGACCGCCGAATCCACTTGTGGCGGCGGCCGGAAGGAGCCTGGCTTCACCGTGAAGAGCAGCGCCGGTTCCGCGAAAAACTGGATTTCGATTGAGTAGTATCCGTAAGCCTTCGTGCCAGGCACGGCGACGATCCGTTCGGCCACCTCCTTCTGGATCAGAAAAACAGCCGGCCGGCGTAGACGCACCACGCGAGAGATGATCGGCGTAGCGACGTAGTACGGCAGGTTGCCAACAACGGGCGCGCCGGCCCAGCGATTCAAATCCACTAGAAGCGCATCCTCCTGGACCACCTCCACGGAGGGAAAGCGCACCGTTAGTTCGGCAGCCAATTCACGGTCAAGTTCTACGGCAGCCACGTGCATGGCGCGATCCAGAAGATACTCCGTGAGCGCGCCCTTACCGGGCCCGATTTCCACCAGAACGGGCTCACCCTTTTCGCAGGCGGCAGCCGCAATGCGCCGGAGCACGGATTGATCCGCAAGGAAGTGCTGCCCAAGCTTTTGGCGCGGCATTAACCGCGAACGTTAATGCGATGGGACCGGAGCAAAATCTTTCCGCTGGTGGGCTGCCCGAAGGAGGTGGCGGGCGCAAAACTGGTGAACAGGATGAGGTTGCCCAACTGCCTCATATCGTCGCGCGTGACGGAGCCGTGCGCGGCGTAATCCGCCACTTGTCCGTTCTTATCGATGGTGAGTTCGATGACTACATCATGGCCGGTGTAACCGAAAGGCGAGAGCTGATCCACCTGCACCTGCGTGGTAAAGCCAAGCGGGATATCGTTGCCGGCAAATTGCTGCGGGAAGGTCAAGCTGCTGGCCAGCATACTAAAACAGGCAATGGAGGAAAGCAGTCCGCCCGCCGCCGGGAGGGCCAAGGGCCGCATCAGGTCACGCATGGAGATACGCGCGCGCATCCACCATCTTCGGGAGGCGGAAGAGAAATCTCCACGGCCGTGCGCGCGCTCGAACTCATGCGACGCTGTCACTCGAAGACGGGTGATGAGTTCCCGTGGAGCTTGCCTCATAGGCATTCCGCGTAGGGCCGAGACCAATTGCGTTCGAGCTTGCCGTGCCGCCGCCGCTTTGGCGTTGCACGCCGGGCACTTCGAAAGATGCAGCAGCAGCATCCGCGACTGCTTCTCCGGAAGGTCGCCTTCCAGGAAACGCGAGAGATGATTTTCTGAGGCGCGGCAGCTCATAAGCATTCCCGTAACTGTAGTTCCGGACTGATGCGCGCGGTCAACTGGAGGCGCAACGCCTCGCGGCCGCGTAAAATTCGGCTCTTCACCGTGCCCATCGAGATCTGCAGAATCTCCGCGATCTCCTCATAACTCAAATCTTCCACATCGCGCAGCACCACGGCTTCGCGGAAGCTGGGGTTGATTCGGGTCAGCGCCTCTTCCAGAAGAGCTTGCTTCTCACGGTCGAAGGCGCGGTCGTACGGCGAACGTCCACCGTCCGCCAGCGATCGGTCGCGAGGTTCCGATTCATCCACAAAATCTTCCTGCAGCCCCACTTCCTTATGCCGATGCCGGAAGAGCCACCTGCGCCGGTTATGGCTTTCGTTCACCGCAATGCGATACACCCAGGTGCGCAAACTGCTTTTCCCCTGGAAGTTGCTGACGTTACGAAACACCTTGAGGAACACTTCCTGGGTAACGTCGCAGGCATCGCCGGAATCGTTCAGCAGGCGGTACGCCAAGTTATAGACAGGCTGCTGAAAACGGGAAATCAGCAACTCATAGCTGCTCTCCACACCTTCCCGCAGACCCGCGATGAGCTGGGCGTCTTCATACGACAGTACGGCTTCAGGAGCCGTGCCAGCTAAATCGAATGTGAGTGGGGTGGTCACAGAGTTGAGAAGCTGCTCCTATCCTATTTGACTACCGGGAGTGCCTATAAAGTTCCCGATGGCAATTTCGCGGCATCTCATAAGTTTAGTTGCCACAAACAGTCAGGGTTGGCGCACACGCGCGCGTTGCAGGCGGTGCAGCATCCACGCCATTAAAATACACAACAGCGGGTCAGTGATTTCCGCTACATGGTTCGGAAGGTAGCGCTGCGCAAATTCAAGCCCGGCCAGCAGCAAGGCAACTGCCGCGGCGGCATACCGCAATCGTAAACCCGCTGCCCGGAAGAGCCACACTGTGGCGCCTTGAAGAAAAGCCTTGCCCAGAAAGAGCGCGAAGCCTGTTTCGCGCGCCGTGGAAAATACGGCACGGAAGGGGATCCAGACAAACGGCTGAGCATGCTTCACGAAATGAAAAGGTGCCAGACCAGTGGCCACCAGGGAGAGCACCGCCATCCACGCCAGCAGTAAATCATGGTGTCTGATCCGCGAAAGAAAGGCCTGCCATAGCAACCAGGCCAGCAAAAAGCTGCCCCAAAATTCCCAGCCGGCGGAGAGGCCAAGCACCAGGAAGCGCGTCGGCAGCACCAGGCTCAGCAGTGGAAACAGCAAATTCCTCAGCCGCTCGCCTGTTACGGCCAGCAGCATTCGCGCCGCCAGTAACCAGCCCACCACCAGTGCGTAAAACGGAATGGGAGTGAAGCCCGCGCCCCAAAATGTGGAAAGCTTCTGCGAAAGTTCGGTTCGGCTCAGATCGGGAATTAGGGGGAAGAGAATGGCTCCCAGCCAGCAACAGAGCAGTAGTGCCGCGCCAGGCTGCTGTATCCGGATCGCGGTGGTATGTCCTCGTTTCACTAAGGTTGTGACAAGCGCCACGCCCAGAGCCGCGCCCAGTATGTTGGTTACGATATCGACGGAACTGGTGAACCGGCGCGCGTCATAGAACTGCACGATTTCAATGCATGTGGAAAGCACGGCAGCCATCAGCACGGGCCCCAGGAAACACACGGACGCGCGCCGTGAACTCAGCCACACGTAAGCCGCCGCGCCAAACGGCATGTAAATGGCGATATTCACGGCAATATCGCGAAGCTCGAAGCGGTTTAGCGAGATATGCCAGGAGTGAATCAGCGCGTCGAGCGGGCCATCGGAGCCGCGCGCCGCATGAAATTCCCAAGGGTACAAAGAGCCATAGATCAGAAGCGCCGCGATGGCAAGAACAATACGAAGCAAACAACCAGCACAACACACTGCGGCTGGCTAATCTTGTGCCAACCACCCAAAGGCCTCTGGCCCAATGCCGAATTGCCGCCCCGCCGCGCGCGCCAGGTTTGCCATTCGTTCCACGATGCTGCTTTGAAATGCGGCATCATGCCACGCCAGCCAACCATGTTTCGCGCTGATGGTGATGGCCCCCTGGCGTGTGGTAGCACCTCTCGATTTGGTGCTGCGCGTATGCAACGGGTCCGCGATCACGGCATTGCCGGTCACCTCAAGCGCCTTCGCCATGAAGGCCTCCGGATCGCAGGGCAGAATGGGCGCGAGTGTGGCGAACACATTGATCCCTTCGCTCCGCAGCGTGGAAATGGTACGCCAGCGTTCCGCGATGGAGGCGCAGTGCGGCTCGTATAGCTTGCGAATGTCGTCACGGTCGGTGGTCACTGAAAAGCTTACGCGCAAACGCGCGACCCGCCGCAGCAGATCCAGATCGCGCAGTATCAACGGACCGCGCGTCTGGATTGCGAAGACGGCGGGCGGACGCTCCAAGACGGCTTCTAAGAGGCCTGGCATGGCGCGTTCCGCCTCTTCGGCCGGCTGATACGGATCCACCAGAGGCGAACAATAAATCCGCTGCCGTGGCTTCAGTTCGCGCGCCACCGCCTGTGCAACTTCGGGTTTGAAGGTGGTGAACTGCCCCCAGTGTTGCCAATCGGCTGGCTTGAGCCCGGCGAATACGCGCAGTGTGGGCACATAGCAATAGGTGCAGCCGAAGGTGCAGTTGCGGGCTGGAGTCAGCGAGTGAGTGAACCCCGCTTGCGCAAGAAAGCCTATGACCGGGCTCAACATGTTTCAGTGCGTCATCGCGTAGACGACGTAGTTCACGCCCAGGCGGATGGCCATTCCCGCGAACTTCTCCGGGTAGCGTTCGGAATCGGCCCACTCCCAGGCATCGCCCACATCTGAGTTGTAGCTGATCGCGATCATCACGCGGCCCTTATCGTCATAGATCCCGCGCCAGTACGGCACTGTACCGCCGTTCTTCGAACCGGTTCGCAGATGCGCCGCGCCGGGCATCTGGATGCGCTTGTCCAAATCGTAGACCGTGTGAAAGATGGGGTCGTTGTTCGGGATATCGACAATAGGACGGTCCGGAAAAACGCGCCGGATGCGCTCTTCGAAAACGGCCCACTCTTCCACGCCGTGCAGATCGTCGGCCATGAAGAAGCCGCCGCGCAGCAGATATTCGCGCATCTCTAAAGCTTGGCGGTCGCTCAAGCCCCACTCCCCCACTTGCACCGCGTAAAGCCACGGCCAATCGTAGGCATCGCCCTCGTCCAGGTTCACGGGCTGCTCCACGCTGCGCACATGCACGCGCGTAAGCCGCGCCAACGCCTTTGAAAAATGCCGGTCGGCACGCGGATAATCCTGCGTCCACAAGGAGAGGCCCAACCGCCAATCGCCATCGAACCGGCCCCGGTAGCCATCGTTCGCGCCGGGTGGGAACATCAGACGAGCAAATTGAAATTCGGTTTTCTGCTGGAAATCGGCGGGCAGTTCAAACTCCTCATATTCCACGCCCTGGAACTGACGGAAGGGGCGCTGAAACGCAAACAGAACACCGGTCAGCAGCACTGCACTCCACACCGTCAGTGCCGCGCGGGTTAGCACAAGGCGAAACATTCGCGGGCAGCCGCGATGGTTCGTTCGATATCGGCTTCGGTGTGCGCGGCCGAAATGAACATGGCCTCAAATTGCGAAGGAGGCAGATAGATGCCGCGTTCCAGCATCAGGTTGAAGAAGGTGCGGAAGCGACTGGTGGCGGTCTGCTTGGCCGTTTCATAATCGGTCACCGGCTGGTCAGTGAAGAACCAGGTCATCATGGAGCCCACGCGATTCGTTGTGATGCCAACCGGGGCGGCCGTGGTCAATCGCGCGGTGCGCTGTTCCAGCAGTGCATACACTTCCGGATGGGTGTGCAGATGCCTCAGCATGGCAAGCCCGGCAGCTACCGCCATGGGATTGCCCGAAAGCGTGCCGGCCTGATAAATGGGCCCGCTCGGCGCAACGAAACTCATCACATCCTTGCGCCCACCATACGCCGCGATGGGCAGCCCGCCGCCGATCACTTTGCCCAGCGCCGTCATGTCTGGCCGGATGCCGTAGACTTCCTGCGCCCCGCCGGCGGCCAACCGAAAGCCGGTCATCACTTCATCGAAAATCAGCAGCGCGCCATGTTTCGTGCACAGTTCACTTAGCGCTTCAAGAAAGCCCGGCGCGGGCGGCACACAGCCCATGTTGCCTGCCACGGGCTCCACAATCACAGCGGCAATCTTATCGGCGTGGCTGCGAAACGCTTCTTCCACGGCCGTCGCATCGTTGAAGGGCAGCGACACCGTGGTATCGCTGAAGCCTTTCGGTACGCCGGGTGAATCCGGCAGGCCGAGAGTCGCAACGCCCGAACCCGCTTTCACCAGAAGTGAATCCACATGCCCGTGATAACAGCCTTCGAATTTAATCGTCAGGTCACGACCCGTAAAGCCGCGAGCCACACGCAACGCGCTCATGGTGGCTTCCGTACCGGAACTCACCAGACGCACCATTTCGATTGACGGCACCAGTTCGCAGATCAACTCCGCCATTTCCACTTCGCGTTCCGTGGGCGCCCCGAAGCTGGTACCCAATTCGAGAACCTGACGCAGCGCCTCAATCACCGGCGGGAAGCGATGCCCCAGCAGCATGGGCCCCCAGCTTCCGATGTAATCCAGAAACTCATTTCCATCCGCGTCAAAAATGCGGGCACCTTCGCCGCGCACCATGAACGCCGGCGCGCCACCCACGCTACGGAACGCGCGCACCGGTGAATTCACGCCTCCTGGAATATGCCTCTTCGCCCGCTCAAACAGGGCTTCCGATACCGACCTTTTGATCATTGTCTAAATGGACTGAGCGCCACTTCCAACAAGCTACCACCCAGGTTGTCCAGCAAACGCCGACGCAAGCCGGCATAAGTCTGTGTGCCAGCGAACAGATCCTGTACGGTGGCTTTGAACAGACCGCTGCGACGAGTGAACTGCACCATGCGCGCGGGAATGCAGCCTGAAAGAAAACGACCGCGAAAGATTCGTTTCGCCAGGCGTGAGCCCACTTCCAGATCGTGCATGAAATCGCTGTGCAGCAAGCGCCGGTACGCAGTTCCGGAAGAAGGGCCTCCCTTTTCCACAAGAGTCTGCGCGGCCAGATCGGCCGACCGAAGCGCATAGTAAAGGCCTTCGCCCGTGATCGGGTCCACCAAACCTGCCGCGTCACCCACAGCGCTCCACCCTTCGCCCGCCACTCGATTCCGGTTCCACGCCGGAGTTTCTAAACAGGGCAGCAGGTGGCTGTAAAACCTTGCTCCCGCGAATTTCATGCCGCGCGAATCCATGTACTCTTCCAGGCGCTTGCGCAACGAAGCAGCAGGCTCGCCCTTGCCACAAATGCCTACCGACATGTGCCCGCAACGCGGAAACACCCAAATGTAACCGGCCAAGTTCTTCAGGAACTGAATGTCGATTCCAGCCTGCTCTCCGGGCACATAATAGCCCATTGCCGACATAGCGTCGTCCGCATTCAGTTGTGTCCCAAAGTCGCGCAGAGGGTTGCGCGCGCCCATGGCCACCACGCAGTGGTCTGCTTCCATGGTGCCGCCCGTGGTCTGTATGCGCCACCCCGCGCCGCTTCGCTCCATGGCGGTAACGCGCGTCTTTTCCACCTGCGCTCCGGCACGCGCGGCCCGCTCCAGCATCAGGCCGTTCAGATCTTTGCGTGAGTAAATCACCAGCGGTCGGTCCAGCGCCAAATTTACCTGCGCTGCTTTCGGCGCGGCCAAAGTTGTGGACGAAACAAACCGCTTCGCCGTCGAGTTCTCCACTAGAAATGGATACCGATGATAAGCCTTGTAAGTGAGACCGCCGCCACAGGGTTTTTCCCACGCCAGCTTCTCATCGATTACAACCGTGCTGATTCCAGCCGCCGCCAAGCGCTCTGCCGCGAATGCTCCCGCCGGCCCGCCTCCCAGCACGGCCACGCGCATTACTGCTTCGGCCCGCTTGCCGTACCACCAGCCGACGCACCGCCAACCGCGGGGTGGCCAGGAGGCAATGGCGCCGCGCCCGAAGAGTTCGGCGCCAGATGCCCGTCCGGAGATGTGGCTAAATTACCCGTGGCGCCGTGCCCGCTTCCCATGCCGGGTAACTCCGCGCCTTGCGTGTGGCCCATGGTGCTCATCGGCGCGCGGCTTTTCACCACCCATTCATCCTTCACGCGCTCCAGTTCGTAATTCACCGTCAGGCCGCCGCCACTCGGCTGCCCCTTCGCGGCAAACGCCACCGTGGCATCCGCCGTGTTGCCATGGAATTGAACCGATGTGACATTGATGTCCATCTGGTTCGGATCGATGCCGCGTTTCGCCACACCCTTGCGCACGCCTTCCTGCACGGCTTCCTTGTTATCGATATTCTTCGCGCAACCTGCCAAAATCAGCGCGCCACAAATTGTCCCCAACAGCAAACCTGGATGTTTCACTTGGCCGATTATCCCACCTTGAGGATGGCGTCAACCACGCCGTCCGACGTATAAACGGATGCTTCCGCCGCTGGTTCGATCCCAAATTCGCGCAAGGTGGCGGAGGTGACCGGGCCGATGGTGGCAGTGCGTACAGTTTGCAAGCGTTCCGCCCCCAATGCCTCTACCGTGTTGCGCACCGTGGAGGAGCTGGTGAACGTAATCCAGTCCGTCGCGCCCAAGCTCTTGAAGGCGTGGCCCAGCAGGGCGGGGAGGCCATCGGGCGTTTCCGTTCGATACGCTTCCACGACATCCACATGTGCCCCGCGCTCGCGCAAACCGATGGGCAGAACATCTCGCGCCACGGCGGCGCGCGGTATCAGAACACGCTGGCCAGCCATGTCGCGCGGAAGCGCTTCCAGCAGGCTCTCCGCCACATACTCCTCACCTACCACCGCCACCTTCAGGTGCAGCGCCTGAAGTGATTCAGCGGTTGCCGGCCCGACGGCGCAGATGCGTCCCCAGATGGCGCTCAGATCCTTCTCCGATTGATCGAGCGCGTGCATGAAAAATCGCACGCCGTTCACGCTGGTGAAGATCAGCCATTGGTATGTTTTGAGGTTCCCGATCGCGGCGCGTAGTGGCCCCTCATCCCCTGCCGCGCGCGTCTCGATCACGGGCTGTTCCATCACGCGCGCGCCCAGTGCACTGAATCGCCGGGACATGCTCGCGTTCTGGTCCGCCGCGCGTGTCACCAGAACTCTCCTGCCGAAAAGCGGGAGCCGTTCGAACCAGTTCAGCTTGCTGTGAAGCGTCACCACTTCGCCCACTAAAATCGTGGCCGGCGGCTTCATCCCATGCCGCACAATCAACTCCGGCAGCGTTGCCAGTGTTCCCGTAAGCATCTCTTGATCGGGCCTCGTGGCCCATCGCACCGCGGCCGCCGGCGTATCGGGTGAGCGGCCCGCCGCCTGCAATAAGCGCGAAATTTCCGCAAAGGTAGTAAGCCCCATCAAAATCACCAGCGTGTCCGCCAGTCCGGTGCGCCGCCAATCGATTCGCTCCGGCTCATGACCCGTTACCACCGTGACCGAGGAGGAATGCTCGCGATGCGTCAACGGCATGCCCGCATACGCCGCCAAACCCGAAATTGTGGACACGCCCGGCACCACTTCGAAATCAATTCCGGCCTGGTACAACGCTTCCGCCTCTTCACCGCCGCGGCCGAACAGGTAAGGATCGCCGCCCTTCAGCCGCACCACCGTCTTGCCCGCGCGCGCGCGCTCCACCAGCATCCGCGCAATCTCATCCTGAGGAAACTCATGCGCGGATTTTTTCTTTCCCACATACACGCGCTCCGCCGCGCGCGGAGCCAAGTCCAGCAGCGCGGCGTTGGCCAAGTTGTCAAACAGCACGCAATCCGCCGCACCCAACACACGCAAGCCTTTCCGCGTCAGCAGTTCCGGATCTCCCGGCCCCGCCCCCACCAGATAAACCTTACCGGGAATGAGCGTAGACCTCGGCCAGAATTCGCCGCGCTCCCGAAGCCAGCAGTCTGCCGCCCACCTCCGCGCCCAACTGCCGCGCGTGTTCGCCCTCGCCGAATTCGCGCACGCACTCACTGCCATCGGGCGACGCCACCAACGCCGTAAGCGTGATGTGCGCGCCATCCACATGCGCAATCGCGCCCGCGGGTAATTGGCACCCTCCGCCCAAGGCTGCAAGCACGGCGCGCTCCGCGGTAATGGCCGTCCAGGTTGGCAAATGGTTCAGTGTTCCTGCCGCTTCAAAGCCAGCTCCCTCCTGCCGGGTTTCAATTCCCAAAGCACCCTGCCCCGGCGCAGGACACATCACGTCGAACGGCAATAGCTCCGTAATGCGATTCGCCATCCCCAACCGATTCAACCCGGCGGCGGCCAGTACAATCGCATCGAACTCTCTCGCTTCCAGCTTCCTCAGCCGCGTATCCACGTTGCCGCGAATGGGCAGAATTTTCAAGTCGGGCCTCAGCGCGAGCAACTGCGCCGCGCGCCTTACGGAACTGGTCCCCACAGCCGCACCCTGTTTTAGGGCCGCCAGCGTAGAGCCCACGAAGGCATCGCGCGCGTCCTCGCGTTCTGGAGATGCAGCCAGACACAAGCCATCGGGCAGCTCCGTCGTCAGATCCTTCAAGCTATGCACGGCCAGATCGACACGGCCCTCCAGCAGGGCGTCCTCAATCTCCTGCGTAAACAACCCCTTGGTCCCGATAGCAGAGATGGACTGCGTCTGCATCTTGTCGCCCGTGGTCCGAATCACTTCGATGCGGCTCTCATACCCGCGCTCAGCCAGCATCGCCTTAACATGATTCGCCTGCCACAAAGCCAGCGGCGAACCGCGCGACCCAATCGTCAACATCGCGAAGTCTTACGCCACCAGCTTCTTCGTGAATTCGTTCTCGCCCTTCACATCCGTCAGGCGCATATTCCGGCCCTGATACAGGAATGTAAGCTTCTCATGGTCCAGACCCATCAGACGCAGAATGGTCGCATTCACATCGTGCGTGTCCACGCGCATCTCCGTCGCCTGCACACCGAATTCGTCAGTCGCCCCAAGCACGCGCCCGCCTTGCACACCGCCGCCCGCCATCCACATGGTGAAGCCGTACGGATGATGGTCGCGCCCCGTCGCGCCCTGCGATAGCGGCGTGCGTCCGAACTCGCCGCCCCAAATCACCAGCGTCGAATCCAGCAGCCCACGTGCCTTCAAATCCTTCAGTAAACCCGCAATCGGCTTGTCGCTCTTGCCCGCCATGCGCGTGTGCGACCCCACCAGATCCGTATGCGCCTCATCCCAATCGGCGCCCACATTGGTGCCGGAATAAAGCTGCACAAAGCGCACCCCGCGCTCTACCAGCCTGCGCGCCAGCAGGCACTTGTGCCCGAAATCGTCAGTCGCGCTTTCGCCAATGCCATAAAGCTTCTTGGTCTCTTCCGTTTCTTTGCTGAAATCCACCGTCTCCGGCGCCGCGCTCTGCATCCGGTAAGCCAGCTCATAACTCGCGATGCGCGCATCGAGCGTGGAATCCGCCGCTCGCGCCGCATCGTGCATCCGGTCCACCTGCCCAATGAACCCGAGTGTGTCCCGCTGGGCCTCATCCGTCACGCCCGCCGGATTCCTTAAGTACAAAATCGGCGTCTGCCCTCCGCGAAACACAGTGCCCTGGTACAGCGCCGGCAGGAAGCCCGCCCCATACGCCGGCGGTCCCGATTTCGTCGATCCATCAGACATCACGACAAACGCAGGCAGGTTCTGGTTCTCACTCCCCAACCCGTAAGTCACCCAACTCCCCAGACACGGCCGGCCGGGAAACTGCGAACCGGAATTCCGCAGATAAATCGCTGGCGCATGATCGAACACGTCGCCATAGCAACTGCGAATCACCGTTACATCGTCCATGCGCTCACGAAGATGAGGATACAAATCCGACACCGGCGTCCCACACTTTCCACCCGGTTGAAACGCCCACGGGCTGCCCCGCAATATCGCCTTTGTCGGATCGTGAATGAAGCTGGTCTTGATCGTCTTCGCCAGCTCCACCGAAAGCGGCTGCCCGCTGCGGCGAGTCAGTTCCGGCTTCGGATCGAACGTATCCACATGGCTCACGCCACCGTGCATGAAGAGGTAAATGACACTCTTTACCTTCGAAGGCAGTGGCGGCAGTTTAGCGGCCATCGGGTTCGCGTCCGCTCCCTGCAACAACCCCGTCAGCGCCACCGCGCCAAAACCCTTACCCGTGCGCAACAGCAGATCTCGTCTCGTCATGCTCGTCACCTATTCCACGTAGAGAAATTCATTCAGATTCATCAGGCCGCGCACAAGTTCTGTCATGGCCAACTGCCGCTGCCCCAAACGCTTGGTCTGCTTGGCCAGAAACTGGTCTGCCGCGTCCCGCTCTTTCGCATCCGGCTTGCGCCCCAACACGCGCTCCCAGGCCGAATCCACCGTCTCCACCTTGGCCGATAGCGTGGCCGCTTCTTCCACCATAAACTTGCTGTTCAATAGCGCCAGCGATTGCGGAGCGGTCGTCGATTCATTCCGCCTGGGGCAGCTCTGCACGCCATCCGGCGAATCGAACGCCTCAAACAAGGGCTGCTGGAACGTACGCCGGCTGATCATGTAAACCGTCCGCCGTTTATGCTCCGTCGTATCGGGAGTCACCAGCCAACTCGCATCGGGTTTCCCGATAATCCCGAACAGCTCTTCCGCCTCCAGCGGCGGCACCGCCGGCGGACCGCCCTGCTTCAAATTCAATTCACCCGCCACCTGCAGCACCGAATCCCGAATCTCTTCCGTCTGTAGCCGACGCCGATTCATATGGCTCAATAGCAGATTCGCCGGATCTTCCGCCGCCGCCGATGGCGACGCATCCGCACCGCGCTGATACGCCTCGCTGGTCATGATCAGCTTGTGCATCTCTTTCATAGACCATTTCTTCTCCGCAAATTGTTGCGCCAGCCAATCCAGCAGCTCCGGATGTGAAGGCTGACCGGCGCGTGTGCCCCAATCGCTTGCCGTGCGCACCAGGCCGCTCCCGAAATGCCCCTGCCAAATGCGATTCACCATCACCCGCGCAAACAGCGCGTTTTCCGGCGAGGCAACCCACTCGGCCAAAGCCTTCCTGCGAAACGTTGTCTTCGCATGAAGCGGCGGCTCCACCACTTCGCCTCCACCAAGCGCGGTCAGAAACCCAGGCCGCACCTCTTCGCCAAGGTTCTCCGGGTTCCCGCGCTCCGCAATAAACGTTCGCGGCGCCTCGCGGCCCACATCCACAATCCCCGGCGCCATCGGCGGCGCGGTATGCCCGTTAAACGTGCCCACCAGCTTGCGTTCAATCACCTGCATCCGTTCCGCATCCGCCTGCGACAGCGCGGCGAACACTTCGTCTTCAGTCACCTTCAGCGGATCGTTCGATTGCGCTACCAAACTCTGCTGCTCGCCCGTTCGCTTGGCTTCCTCAGTATTCACCGCCACACGCGCGGCTTCCGGCAACGAAGCGATCTTCTTCTCGCGCAGAGTCTTGCGGTAAGGCTTCTCAATCCGCGCAATCTGTTCCCCAAACTGCCGCAGCTTGAATTCACGCGCATTCGCCGCCAAATCGCTAAACCGCGCCGTGTTGTATTCGAGGAACACCTGCGCATTCACCGCCGGCGCAAACACCGCCTGCATCCGGTAATAATCTTTCTGCGGAATAGGATCGAACTTATGATCGTGGCACCGCGCGCAACCCACCGTCAGCCCCAGGAACACAGCCGACGTCGTATCCACCGCATCCGTCAAGCGCTCCACCGCGTTGATCTCTTCCACCTTAAAGAGCATGTCGCGGTTCGCGCCCACGCGATAAAATCCCGTTCCCGTGCGCGCTTCGGAATCGTCCGGATACAACTCATCCGCCGCAATCTGCTCCTTCGCAAACTTGTCGTAAGGCTTATCGTCGTTGAAGCTCTTAATCACGTAATCGCGATACCGCCAACCTTCCAAAATGTAAGGGTCCTGCTCAAAGCCCGAAGTGTCACCATAACGAGCCAGGTCCAGCCAATAGCGTCCCCATTTCTCGCCATATTGCTTCGAAGCCAGCAGCCGCTCCACCGCGCGCTCCCAAGCTCCCGGCGCGTGATCCTCGAGGAACGCGGCAATCTGCTGCGCATCGGGCGCCAAGCCGGTCAAATCGTAAGAGCCGCGCCGCAACAACGTCAGCCGATCGGCAGCCTTAGCCTTCTCCAGCTTCGCCGCGGCAATCTTCTGGTCGATGAAGTAGTCGATACTCGCCTTCGAATCGGTCACCGGCTTCGGCTTCTGAAACGCCCACCATTCCGGCCGCTTCACCTGCGCCACCGTCCCCGTAGGCCACCCCGCACCCTGCTCGATCCAGGTGCGAATCGTCTCAATCTCCGCACCCGAAAGCTTCCCGCCTGGAGGCATTTTCAGCTTCCCGGTTTGCGCAACGGCCTGGTACACCACGCTTTCATCCGCCGCGCCCGGCTTCACACCCACACCTCGCGTGCCGCCCGTCAACACATTCTCGCGGCTGGTGACCTTAAAGCCCGACATCCCCGTCGTCTCACCATGACACGACCCGCACTTCCCGTCCAAAATCGCCCGCGCCTCCTCGGGCACGGAAGCGCCAAACAATGAACAACCGGCAAGTAGAAGAAACAAAAGGCGCATCGAGGCGAGGATCCTTGGGTAGAATTATAACAGTGCGTTCAATTTTTAAGCACGGCGAGTCCTGGCAGCGGCGCTTATAGAACGGCGATTCCCCCGGCGATCGCAGCCTTCCTAAGATCGTCATCCAGCGTAGCCAGAGGCAAACCAGGTTGCCGGGCCAGGCCAAGATAGGCCGCGTCATAGGCCGTCAGGCGGTTGCCGGGACGCCAGCGACGACAATGACGCAAATTCCGCTAGGACGGGCGCGGCCGCGATGTGAGAATCGAATGTCGCGAGTTGCTCGAAAAAGTCTCCCGCGGCGTCCGCCGTGATTCGTTGTCGCCGAACGCTGACCGCGACCGCATTCATAATTTCCCATGGCCAGAGAGAGGGAACATACAACGGTTGACGCCGCGCTGCTCGCTGTAACAGCGCTTCAGAAGTCTCCGTTGCTTCATCCTCACAGCACCACGGCATACAAGCCGAGACGTCGAGAACAAACCCTTCCCTTAATATTTGTGCCCGATATGGGCGTACTCTCGCAGGCTGACCCCTTTCGGCCGCTCGAGCGTGACACCGTGACGCAACTCGCGGATGCGCTCCGCAGCTGCTTGCGCCTGGGCGATGTTTTTGTCGGCAAAGTTATCGGGAGTGGACGGCCTAAAAGGCGTCAACGCCAAATCGAGAAATTTCTCAACGGTGTCAAACTGCCCGCTGGCAATCTGCGCCTCGACAATGCGCTCATGTTCGGAAATTAACGTGATAGTCATCATTCCGAGCTCAAAAGGGCGTTATAACAAAAGCTAACTACACCGATTTACGGGTCCATATTTGCGATCTATAAATTGGTCGAGGGCACAGTCCAGCTCTTCTGACGTCATTTCGCCATTAATATATCGCTGGAATATGGCTTCGGCCTCGCGCGATACTTTGAGCCCCTCCATACGGACGCTGGCCAATGCGTTATCAACCTCTCTGGCGCGCTGCGTGCGTGTCACATCTATGGTGGTTACCGACATCACACGCCTCCTAGCGTTTTTATTCTATTGCGGCGTGTTACGTCCTCCCACCCCTTCCTGTCACCGAACTGTCATAACAATGCAATCCCCCCGCAATGCTCCAGACGCTAAAATGTACCGAAAGGGTCTTATATGAATCGTAAATGTTTTTCCCCCCGCAGCCTGTGGTGCGTCCTCGCACTCGCCTCCTTCGCTCTCCCCGCCTTCGCCCAGTTCGACGCCGCCGAAGTGCTCGGCACCATCCGCGATAATTCCGGTTCCGTCGTCGCGAACCCCTCCGTCAAACTCACCAATCAGGATACCGGCCTCGAAGCCCGCACCAGCGCCGACAGCAATGGCAATTACACCTTCTCGAACGTAAAAATCGGCCGCTATTCCGTCACCGCCGAAGCAGTCGGCTTCTCCCGCGCTGTAGCAACCGATATCGTCGTCAACGTCAACGCCCGGCAGCGCGTCGATCTCACGCTGCAAGTCGGCGCCGTCAGCGAAACCGTCGAAGTAACCGGCGCCGCCGCCGTCCTCGAAACCGATTCCAGCGAACGCGGCCAAGTCATCAACACCGCCCAGGTCGTCGAACTTCCCCTTAACGGCCGCGCCTATTCTGACTTGGCCCTCCTCGCGCCCGGTGTCGTCCGCTCGCCCTCGGCTTTTTCCGGCACGCCGCGCGAAGGTTCCTTCATTGTCAACGGACTGCGCAGCACCTATAACAATTACCTGCTCGATGGCATCGACAACAACGCCTACGGCACCAGCAACCAGGGTTTCGCCAATCAGGTCGCGCAGCCCTCGCCCGATGCTGTCCAGGAATTCAAAGTCATCACCAACAACTACAGCGCTGAATTCGGAAGGAGCGGTGGAGCCACCATCAATGTCGCCACCCGCAGCGGCACCAACAATCTGCACGGCACCGCGTATGATTTTCTCCGCAACACGAACCTCAACGCCATCGGCTACATCTTCGGCGCGCGCCCTCTCAGCTTCAAGAAGCCCACTCTTCAGCAGAACCAGTTCGGCGCCACCATCGGCGGTCCCATCATCCGCAACCGCGTCTTCTTCTTTGGCGATTACGAGGGTTTCCGCAGCATCCTGCACGGCGCTCCCACTTTCGCCAACATCCCTTCGCTCGCCTACCGCCAGGGCATCTTCCCCACGCAGGTCACCAATCCGCAAACCGGCAAAGTCTATCCCGCAAACACGCCCATCCCCGTCAGCGACATCAGCCCCTTCGCGCTCAAAGTTCTGAACGATCTGCCCACCCCCACCGGCCCCGGCCAGAGCAATAACTTCCAGTCCTCGCTCCTCACGCGCAATTACAACGACAAGTACGATGCCAAGGTCGACGCACAGGCCACCGCCATCCAATCCGTCTTCCTCCGCGTCAGCCAGCGCAAGGTCAACATCTTCAATCAGCCCGATATTTCCGGCCCCTCTGGCGGCAACAGCAACGGCTTCACGCGCGTCCTCAATCAGCAGGTCGATCTCGGCTATACCTGGACCGTCTCCTCCAATTCCATCCTCGAAGCCCGCTTCGGAATTTCCCGCACGCGCGCCGGCAAGCAGCCGCCACTCATCGGTGGCGCGAGCGCGCTGACCCAATACGGCATCACCGGCCTGCCCACGGATCCTTCGCTCACCGGAGGCCTTGTCGCAACCACAATCACCGGTTATAGCCAACTTGGCCGGCAAGCCACCAACCCGCAGTTCCAGAATCCACTCTCCTTCGATCCCAAGTTGAACTTCGTCAAAAATCTGGGCCGCCATTCGCTCAAGCTTGGCTATGAATTCATGGTCATCCGTATCCAGGTTCTCGACGTCAATCCGCTCTACGGCCGCGATGCGTACGCCGGTAACTTCACCGGGCAGCCCGTTGCCGATTTTCTCTTCGGCCTGCGTTCCCAGTACGCGCTTGCCAACCCCGTCATCGGCAATTACCGCCAGCACGAACACTTCGCCTACGTTCAAGACGATTTCAAATTCTCCTCGAAACTCACCCTCAACCTGGGTCTGCGCTACGAATACGCCAGCCCGCGCGTCGAACGCGACAACGTGCTCAGCAATTACGACCCCGCCACCAACACCATCCTGCGCGCCAAAGACGGCAGCATCTATGACCGCGCGCTCGTCAATGCCGATCGCAAAGATTTCGCGCCGCGCATCGGCCTTGCCTATAGCGCCACGCCCACCACCGTGCTCCGCTCCGGCTACGGCATCAGCTACATCCATCAGAACCGCGTCGGCTCCGGCGACCTGCTCGGCATCAACGGCCCCCAAGTCGTCATCGCCACCATTAATCAGAACAATCCGCTCGATCCCAACTTCCGCACCACCCAGCAGGGTTACCCCGTCGGCCTCACCGACCCGAAGAACTTCAACCCGCTTCTCTCCAACATCACTTACGTCCCGAAGGATCTGAAGACGCCCTACGTGCAAAGCTACTTCTTCTCCATCCAGCAACAGGTGGCGAAGGACACCGTGGTCGACGTGGCCTATATCGGCAACAAGTCCGTCGCGCTGCCCGTCTTCGGCGATTACAACCAGGCCAATCCGCAGCCCACGCCCACCTCCACTCTCTTGCCGCAAGCTCGCCGCCCCAACCAAAGTTTCGGTGCCATCACCTGGTACGATCCCGCCGGCTTCTCGAACTACAACGCGGCCCAAGTTAAGTTCGAACATCGAGCCTCGGGCGGCCTCTATTTCCTGAACTCTTTCACCTGGTCCAAGGCTATCGATAATTCCGGCCAGTCGCTCGATACCTCGAACGGCAATGCCGCCAGCGCTCAGGACATCCGTAACCTTCGCGCTGAAAAAGGCCCGTCGAACTACGACATCACACTCGCCAACATCACCAGCATCGTGTACCAAGTCCCCTTCGGCAAAGGCCGCCACTTTGGCTCGTCGCTACCCATCGTGTTGGAACAGGCGCTCGGCGGCTGGGAACTCACCGGCATCAACACGGCCCTCTCCGCTCCGCCCATCAATCTGCGCGCCTGGAACGGCAGCATTCCGTTGCCATTTCAAGTGGTCGGCAACTTGTCCGATTTTCGTGGCGGCGAAGCCTACAGGCCCAACGTCTCCGGTCCCGCCCTCGCACAAGTTAGCGCACGCACTGTCGACAACTACTTCGACAAGAACAACGTCAGTCTCCCCACCGATCCAACTCACCCCTTCGGCAACGCCGGCCGCAACAGCGTGCGCGCCACCGGCCTCAACCAACTTGATCTGGGCCTCGATAAAAACTTCGCCCTTCCCCGTGAAGGCATGCGCCTCCAGTTCCGCGGCGAGTTTTTTAACATCCTGAACCACACCAATTTCACCGCCGCCAACAGCGACCGTTCCACTGGAGCCTTCGGCACCATCCGCGGTACCTTCCCCGCGCGCCAGATCCAGTTCGCGCTCAAGCTCATCTTCTGACTCCCTCGTCTGACTCCCTCGTCACTCTGGAATAAAAACTGCTTCTCCTTTGGGGCGAGGTAACACACACCATGACGAACAGCACCGAAGATAAGATCAAGGGCAAAGCCACAGAGTTGAAAGGCGATGTCAAAGAAGCAATCGGAAAGGTGACGGACAATCCCAAACTGGAAGCTGAAGGTCAAGCCGATCAGGTCGAGGGTAAGGTTCAGAACAAAGTCGGCGACGTCAAGAAGGTCTTCAACCAGTAATAGCTTTTTCGCTGCGTGCAGTTGTGACCGCGGGCGAAGCCGTGACGGCTTCGCCCCATCAGTTAGAATTGCGCTTCGAAAGTGCCTCCTCAAGACTCTTGATCGTCAACTTGGCCAGCCCGCCTGCCCCGCTAATCAGATCGCAACTATCCTCAAATAAGCGCTGAATTGCTTTGAAGAGAAACCGCCAGAGCATTCACCAGTCTCTTCCAGACATCGTCACGAAGTTCTGAAGGTGCCTCAAGCTCAGTGTGATCGATTTGCTTCAGTGCAGGCCGTAGGTTAGCGTAGTCTATCCGGCCCAAAACAACTTGACTGATTAATTATTCATATGGTTGAATAAAAATACAATGGCCAGCACAGCAACGGCTACCCACAAGATCGCCGCGCCGGATTTCACGCGCGATCTTCAGATCTCTGACGACGAGTTGGATTCGCTCCTGTCGCTAGCCGCCGAACTGAAGCGCCATCCCCGCGATTATTCCAGCGCCGCCGCCGGTCGCTCGGTTGCCCTGCTGTTTGAAAAGCCCTCCCTGCGCACTCGCTTTACCTTCGAACTTGCCGTCCAACAAATGGGTGGCACCTCGGTCTTCATGGATGGCCCCATCGGCGTTCGCGAACCGCTCGAAGATGTAGCCCGCAACCTCGAACGCTGGGTCCATGCCATCGCCGCCCGCACGTACTCGCAGCGCACTGTCGATGCCCTCGCCGCTTGGGCCGGCGTCCCCGTTATCAACGCACTGACCGATGTCTATCATCCCTGCCAGGCCCTGGCCGATATGCTCACGCTCCAGGAACATTTGGGTTCCCTCAAAGGCCGCAAACTCGCGTTCCTTGGGGATGGCAACAACGTCGCCCATTCGCTAATGCTCACCGCCGCCCGCCTCGGCATGAATTTCGCGTTAGCCTGTCCAGCCGGCTTCACGCCCGACGCTGGCATCCAGGCGCAGGCCGAAGGTCTCGCCACGCTCTCCGGCTCCACCCTCACCGTCACTCATGTGCCGGAAGAGGCGCTCACCGGCGCCGACGCCGTCTATACCGATGTGTGGGCCAGCATGGGTCAGGAAGCCGAAGCCGAAAGCCGAAGCCGCATCTTCGCTCCCTTCCAGCTCAACGCCGAAATTCTTTCGCACGCCAAGCCGGGCGCTCTGGCCATGCACTGCCTGCCCGCGCATCGCGGCGAAGAGATCACCGCCGAAGTCATCGAATCGAATCGCTCCGTGGTTTTCGATCAAGCCGAAAATCGCCTTCACGTCCAGAAAGCGCTCCTGCTGATGCTCCTGTAAATCGCGCGTCCGCTTCACAAAATCTATGTCCTATAAGAAAATTGCACTTGCCTATTCAGGCGGCCTCGACACGTCCATCATCATCCCGTGGTTGAAAGAGCATTACCCCGGCACGAAGATCGTCGCCGTCTGCGGCGATATCGGCCAAGGCGGCGATGAGCTGACCGGCCTTGAGGCTAAAGCTCGCGCCACCGGTGCCGATGAAGTCTTCATTGCCGATCTGCGTGAAGAGTTCGTCACCGAATACCTCTGGCGAATGGTGCGCGCCGGCGGCATCTATGAACACAAATACCTGCTCGGCACCAGCATCGCGCGCCCGCTTCTCGCGAAGAAGCAGGTGGAAGTCGCCCTCGCCACCGGTTGCGACGCGCTCGCCCACGGCTGCACCGGCAAAGGTAACGATCAGGTCCGCTTCGAACTCACCTACAAAGCCCTGGCCCCCCACCTGCCGGTCATCGCGCCCTGGCGCGTTTGGGACATCGTCAGCCGTGAAGACGCGCTCGAATACGCAGCCGCCCACAACGTCCCCATCCAGCAATCGGCGGAGAAGATTTACAGCCGCGACAGAAACATCTGGCACATCTCTCACGAAGGCGCCGAGCTCGAAGACCCCGCCAACGCCCCTTCCGACCGTGTCTGGATGCTCACCAAGAGTCCGGAACAAGCGCCCGACAAATCCACCGATGTCACCATCGCCTTCGAAAAGGGCAACCCCATCTCCGTCAATGGCGAGACTTTGCCGCCCGTCGCGCTGCTCGAAAAGCTCAACAGCATCGCCGGCGAAAACGGTATCGGCCGCATCGATTTGGTCGAAAATCGCTTCGTCGGCATGAAGTCCAGAGGCTGCTATGAAACGCCCGGCGGCACGCTCATCATGGCCGCCCATCGCGAACTCGAAGCGCTCACGCTCGACAAAAACACATCGCATTACAAGCAGCGCCTCGCGCTCGATTATGCGGAGATGGTTTACAACGGCCTCTGGTTCACGCCCCTGCGCGAAGCGCTCGACGCCTTCTTCACCACGGTCAGCGAAACCACCACGGGCGAAGTCACGCTGCGTCTCTATAAGGGCAACCTGCAGCCCGTCAGCCGCAAGTCGCCTTACTCGCTCTATTCCATGTCCATCGCCAGCTTCACCATGGGCGCGGATTATGACCAGAAGGATGCTCGCGGCTTCATCAACCTGATCGGGCTTCCCATTCAGGTCCGCGCGCTGCAATTGCAGGCCGCCCAAAAGGACCAAAAATGAAGCTCTGGGGAGGCCGCTTCGAAACCGGGCCGTCTGAAGTTTTCGAACGCTTCTCCGGCTCCCTCCATTTTGATCGCCGCCTGATCGACGCCGATATCCGCGGCTCCCAGGCCTTCGCCCGCGCTCTTGAGGACATAGGCATCCTCACCGCCGAAGAGCGCGGCAAGATTTTCGACGCCCTAGTCGAGATTCGCGCCGAAGCCAAGACCCCTTCGTTCTACGAAGGCGCAACCGACGAAGATGTTCACACGCTTGTGATCCGTAAGCTGAAGGAAAAGGCCGGCGCGGTTGCCGACAAAATCCACACGGGCCGCTCGCGCAATGAACAGGTTTCGCTCGATACCCGCCTGTGGCTTCGTGACGAATGCGATCGTGTCGACACCCTCCTGAAAGCCTGGTTAGGCGCTCTTCTTGCCCTGGCCGAAAAGTATCCCGCCGCCATCATCCCCGGCTTCACTCACATGCGCCGTGCGCAGCCGGTGCTGTGGCCGCATTATTTGCTTGCGTATTTCGATATGTTCAATCGCGATCGCGAACGCTTCCAGCAGGCCCGCGCGCGCGTCGATGTTCTTCCCCTCGGCAGTGGCGCGCTGGCCGGCAGCGGCTTCCCGTTCAATCGCGAAGCCATCGCGCGAGACCTCGAATTCGCGCGCGTCTCCACCAACTCGCTCGACGTCTCCGCCGACCGCGATTTCGTGCTCGATTTCCTCTACGCCGCCAGCACCACCATGCTCCATCTCAGCCGCCTCGCTGAAGATTGGATTCTCTATAGCTCCGAAGAGTTCGGCTGGATCGAACTCGGCGACGGTGTCACCAGCGGCTCTAGCTTAATGCCGCAGAAGAAGAATCCCGATTCGCTCGAACTGATCCGCGGCAAATGCGGCAGCGTCATCGGCGCGCTCAACGCACTCATGATAACCATCAAGGGTCTGCCCATGACCTATAACCGTGACATGCAGGAAGACAAGCAGCCTCTCTTCATCGCGGCCGATCAGCTTGCCGGATCGCTCGAAATGGCGGTCGTCACCGCGGAATCCGTCACCCTCAAACCGGCCATTCCCGAAGCCGCCGCCGAAGCGAGTTGGACTGTCGCCACCGATCTAGCCGAAGCCCTCGCCCGCTCAGGCGTTCCCTTCCATCAAGCCCATCAGCTGGTCGGCAAACTGGTCCTGCAAGGCAGGAAGCCTTCCGAATGGACAGCCGAATCGCTCCACCACTTTGCCCCCGAATTCACGCCGCAAATCGCAGCCTTCCTCGATCCAAAGAACGGCATGGCCACCCGCGAAGTGAAGGGTGGCACCGGTCCCAAAGCCGTGGCGGAAGCGCTCAAAGCCGCGCGCGCCGCGTTATGACTGTATGAGCAAGAGCTATCGCCAAGGCCAGATCCTCAAGCTCATCCGCGCGAAGGAAATCTACACGCAGGATGAATTGGCGACAGAACTGAAAGCCCTCGGCATTAGCGCCACCCAGGTCACCCTCTCGCGCGATCTGCGCGAACTGCAGCTCTTCAAGACCGGCGGCGGCTACCAGGAAATGGGCCGGGCCGAGGAAGACGAAACCACCCCTCCCCTAGGCGGCCTGATTGCCGATTTCCTCCGCGATGCAAAGCTTGCACAGAACCAGGTGGTGCTCAAGACAGACCCCGGTCATGCCAGCATCATCGCGGTTGCGCTCGACAACGAAGACTGGCCCGAAGTAGCTGGTACCATTGCTGGCGACGACACCGTACTGGTCATCGCGACCGATAATCAGAACGCCGCAAAAGTTCGCCAGCGGCTGCTCGACTACCTCGAATAGCTGCCCGTCGTAATCCGCATTGTCCCCACCACCCGCTTTCTGCCGACGGCGACGCCCTCGAGCTGTCGCCGTTCGTCCGCCGAGTCCGTGTAAGGGCTTGCCGCAACCACGACCGGGCCGGTATGCTCACCTGCACATACTCGTGCTGTAAGCTCGGGCTCATAGAACGAGTAGTAAGCAATCTGCTCAGCGGGCGCAACCACCAGGCAGCCGCCGCCGGCTAACTCAGCCCGTATTGCTTTTGCAGCCGCGCCCCAATCCTCCGCGGCGAAGAATGTCTGCCGAATATCCTTCCCCAGCGCTCCCGCAAAAAACACGCAAAGCAGCACGATAACTGCCCGATGAGACGCACTCGCCGCCGTCAAAATCATCGCAGGCAAACCGAACAACCACTGCCGCGTCGCAAAGAAATATCCCGCGATGGCGTCGGCAAGAACAGGGCCCACCAAAGATGCTCCCATCATGGCCGAAGCACGCTCAGGCCGACCCCGCCACCCCATAATCACCAACAACAGAAAAGGCACGCCACACCAATAACCGCCGCCAGTAAACTCGCGCAACGCCAAGGGTGGCGAAAGCTGCGCCCAGCCAAACTGGTAAGCCGAAAGCGAACCCTGCGCGGCCTGACATCCACGCTGCATCAGCCACCAAGGCAAGAACGCCGCACCTGCCACCAAGGCATTCAACGGCTGAATCGCCAACAACGGAAATATCGCAAATGGGCTTGAATAGACCGCCGCCACACATGCCACAATGCGCACCCCTTTTGAGCGCGCATCCCAAGCCAGAAGCACAAAGAACAGCGCCTGCGAGTACATGCGGCCTTCCATGGCATACCGAACCAGAATGGGCATGGCCAAGAACATGGCCAGCGCGGTCCTGTTCCCCCGCGCAATCCTCGCAAACACCACCGCCGCCCCGATCCCGAAAAGCGCAGCCGGCAATCGCATCGCCCAGTTACTCCACCCCAGGCTCATCACCGCAAGCTTCTGCAGCAGCAGCGGAAGCGGAGCACCGCCGGGCAGCACCTGTGCCCAATGAATCACAGCGCTCCACGTCCCCCCGCTAGCGCCGGTCAACTGCAGCAGTTCATCGGCCCACAGCGGCCGCATGCCCAGCAGCGCCAGCACCGCCACCGCATAAACACCCAGCGCTACCGCAGTGAAAACGCGATGCCCAAACCAGTGGTGTAAATCAGATCGTTCGTCTTCCGCCCCGGGGCGGGGTTGCTCAGGTAGCGGTCGCTCAGCGCGATGTTCCAGTTCAGCCATTTCATGATCCTAGTATTCACGCCGATATCGCCATTCACGCGGTAGTTACCAGTCTGCGTCAAGTTGTTGAACATACGAAACGTCTGCGTAAACGCCGTCGAAGGTCGCAGCTTATACGCGAAATTGTCTCCCCAGAAGAACTCAGTCGAGCTTTGCGCATAGCTCTTCCCACTTGTGCTGGCTCCATAGCGGCTGCGGTTGTAGTCGCCGCCGCTCAGCACATCCAGAAATCCGCGCTCGCGCTTCCACACGTGCAGCCCCAAACCGCCGCCGAAGGTCGCCCGCAAGTCCAGGTTCTGAAACCTGTCATATTCATAATCGTTGAACGCATTCAGGAACAAGCGCGCCCCCACATTCCTCTCATACGCTGCACCGCCCCGAATCGCCTGTGCTGTGTCGGACTTCAAACCGTTCACCACGCTGGTCGATTTGATGGCATCCAAATGCACACTGGTCTTATGGTGCCGGGTCACGCGAGCCGCCGCCAGCGCGGCGTTGATCACACGCGTCTGCGAATTGCCCGTCGTCCCCGCAAGGCCAAAAGTCCCCCTGCCCACCCACAGCTCATACAAGCGCGGGTGCAGCAGACGTTCGTACATCCGCTGTTCCGCCGCATTGCGTATCGCCACAATCTGTGCCGGTTCCATCTTCTCCAGCGTCGATTGCTCCTGCTTCCCATCCTTCAGCACCACCGTTACCGGAGCCGTCGCCTTCACATTCTGCACCTGTTCCCACGGCACCGTCAGTGTGCCCATAAATTCGCTCTTCACAGTCAGGGTCTTATCGTCCTTCTTCACAATCTCGCCGGTCACCCGATCGCCATTTTTCAGAGTCACCTGGTCGCCGCGAGAAGAGGCAGTGACGATAAGCAGTGGCAGCAAAAGCCATACATAACGCATCCTCCCATTCTGACCGAAAGTACAATGGAGCAATTCATGTCTCGCCTTCTGTTCGCACTTTCGCTTACCGCTTGCCTCGCCTTCGCCGCTAAAAAGCCGGTCACCATTGACGACGTCCTCAATGCGCGACCCACCCGGCGCGCGGGCCCCGTCACCTGGGCGCCCGATGGCAAGCAATTCGCCTATACCGAAGCCGCTAAGCTGTGGCTCTACGAAACATCCACCGGTAAGCGCCGCGAAGTGATTGCCTGGAAGGCTTTGGACGATGCCGCCCTAAAACCCGCAACGCCGGAACTGGCCGATTGGACCAACCGCCGCGTCTCCTCCCAATCCCAACAATGGTTCCCCACCGGCGACCGCATGTTGGTGAGCGCCTCGGGAGACCTTTTCATCCTCGATACCGTCACCGGCAAATTCGATACGCTCACGCACACGGCCGAAGTCGAGCAGGATCCGAAGCTTTCCCCCGATGGCGCCAAAGTCTCCTTCCGCCGCGCGCACGATCTCTACGTGCTGGACATCGCATCGAAAGCCGTCAGCCGCCTGACCAGCGACGGGTCCGACACCCTGCTGAATGCCGAACTCGATTGGGTCTACCCCGAAGAGCTCGAACTGGGCACAGCTCATTGGTGGTCGCCCGATAGCAAATCAGTCGCCTACCTGCAGTTGGATATCAGCCGCGAACCGATCTTCCCGCAAGTCAGCCTGCTGAATACCCGTGGCCAACTGGAACCCGAACGCTACCCGAAGCCTGGCGATCCGAACGCAGATGTGCGCGTCGGCATTATCCCCGCTACGGGTGGCACCACAAAGTGGATGGACTTAGGCGAAACACGGGACCATCTAATTGCTCGCGTCAATTGGCTTCCGACCAGCGATTATGTTGCAGTCGAAAAGCTAAACCGCGTCCAGAACCGCATGGATCTGCTCTTTGCTAACACAACCACCGGCCAATCCCAAACCGTGATCCACGAAGAAGATAAAGCCTGGATCAACATCAACGATGGTCCGCACTTTCTGAAGGATGGCTCGGGCTTCCTGTGGTCCAGCGAACGCGATGGCGGCTTCCGGCAGCTCTATTTCTACAACATGGAAGGGAAGCTACAGAAACAGCTCACACGCGGTGAATGGGAAATGACACGCATCGCCGCCGTCGATGACAAGTTACACCAGGTACTCTTCATTTCCTCGGAAGCAAGCCCGCTGGAGCGCCAACTCTACGCCGTCAATTTCGATGGTTCCAACAAGCGCCGCCTCACCACCGGCGAAGGCACGCACGCTGTCTCCAGCGCACCGGATGCCAGTGTTTACCTTGATACCTACTCCAGCCTGAAAGCCGCACCGGAAACAACGCTGCACGCAGCCAGTGGCAAGCAGATAGCCGTATTCCGCGCAGCCGATCATACAGCCGAGCAGGACTTCAACCTGCTCCCCACAGAAATTCATAGTTTCCGCACGCCCGATGGCACACAGCTCTTTGCCCGCTTAATTAAACCCGCGGGGTTCGACGCCAGCAAGCGCTACCCCGTCATCTGCATGGTGTACGGCGGTCCGCACGCCCAAAGCATCACGAATAGCTGGACCGGCATCAACTGGGATCAAGCACTGGCTCACAAAGGCTTCGTGATCTGGCAAGTGGACAACCGGGGGTCCGCTGGCCGTGGCCATCTTTGGGAAGCGCAGGTTTATCACAACCTGGGCGCACTGGAACTGAAGGATCAGGAAGCAGGCGTCGCGTATTTAAAAACGTTGGGCTTCGCCGACATTTCCCGCATGGGTCTTTACGGTTGGAGCTACGGCGGCTATATGACCCTTTACTCCCTCACCCATGCCCCCGATCTCTTTAAAGCGGGCGTAGCCGGAGCACCGGTCACAAGCTGGAAAAATTACGACACTATCTACACGGAACGGTACATGGGGCTTCCTGCTGAAAACGCGGAAGGGTACGAGAAAAGTGCCCCAACA
>Ga0123338_10000640_pt1 | contig 35342 bp, 29 predicted proteins | sample grotaG_FD_89793 | JGI IMG/M metagenome (GOLD analysis project Ga0123338, IMG submission 89793) | Glacier valley bacterial and archeal communities from Borup Fiord, Nunavut, Canada, to study Microbial Dark Matter (Phase II) -... | ecosystem: Environmental > Aquatic > Freshwater > Ice > Glacier ...
CGGACGTATAGCTCAGTCGGTAGAGCAGCTGACTCTTAATCAGCGGGTCCCAGGTTCGAACCCTGGTGCGTCCACCACCCCCGCACCGCGGCCGCCACGGATCACGCCGCGCGGCGTTGCGCCTTGGTCAGCTTCTTGACGATCATGTCGCGCTTGAGCTTCGACAGATGGTCGAAGAACAGGACGCCCTCGAGGTGGTCCATCTCGTGCTGAAGGCACGTTGCCATCAGCCCGTCGAGCTCTTCCTCACGAGGGCTGCCGTCATAGTCGAGCCACCGCGCGCGCACACGCAGCGGCCGGACGACGTCGCCGAACAGCTCCGGCACCGACAGACAGCCTTCGTTGTACGCCCCGACCTCGTCCGACGCCCACACGATCTCGGGATTGACGAAATAGTGCGGCTCGCGAACCTCGACCGGCTCGACTCCCTCCTCGACCGGCGCGGCGGAGCGCTGGAGGTCGATGACGAGCACGCGCCGGGGCACGCCGACCTGAACGGCCGCAAGCCCGATGCCGGGCGCGGCGTACATCGTCGCCAGCATGTCGTCCATCAGCGCGCGGAGGCTGTCGTCGACGGCGGTGACGGGATCGGACACGACGCGCAGGCGCGGATCGGGCGCTTCGATGATCGGGCGGATGGTCATGGCGCGGAAATAAGGTCGGCGACGGGGACGGTCAAGAAACCGGGCGACACGCCCACGCTTAGCTGACCGGCCGCCGCGCCCGGAGCGCCTGGGCCAGCGTCCCCTCGTCGAGATAGTCGAGCTCGCCGCCGACCGGCATGCCGTGGGCGAGCTGTGTCACGCGCACCGGCAGGCTCGCGAGGCGGTCGGCGACATAGTGCATCGTCGTCTGGCCCTCGAGCGTGACGTTCATCGCGAGCACGACCTCGTCGATGCCGCCGGCCGTCACCCGGCCGACGAGCGCGTCGATGCTGAGATCCTCGGGCCGCACTCCGTCGAGCGCCGAGAGGCGCCCGCCGAGCACGTGGTAGCGGCCCGGGAACAGCCGCGCGCGGTCGAGCGCCCACAGGTCGGCGACCTCCTCCACGACACACAGGCTGGCGGCGTCACGGCGATGATCGGTGCAGATCGCGCACGGGCTCGCCGTATCGACGTTGCCGCACACCTCACACGTCGCGAGCCGCGCGGCGACGGTCTGGAGCGCGGCAATCAGCGGGGTCAGCGCCGTCTCGCGCCGCTTGAGCAGGTGGAGCACGGCGCGCCGTGCCGACCGCGGGCCGAGCCCGGGCAGTCGCGCGAGCGCCTGGGTCAAAGCGTCGATTTCGGGGGAAGCCATCGCCTTGGATATGGGCCGCCGCGCCGCTACGCTCAAGCCATGCCGCTCCGCGCCCGTGACGATGCCGACCACGATCTCGATGCGTCACGGCTGACGACGGCCGAATGGACCGCGCTGACGGCGACCAACCGCGCGGTGCGTCACCTGCGGACACACTGCTGCGGCGCTCCGGTCGTGCTCAAGACGTCGCGGCTGGGGACGCGTTTCTTCGCCCACCTCGCGCTCGGCGGCTGCGCATCGGGCGACGAGAGCCCCGAGCACCTCCACCTGAAGGCGCTGGCGATCGCCGCCGCGCGCGCCGCCGGGTGGGACGCAGCTGCCGAGGTGAGCGGGGTGACGCCGGACGGCGCGCCGTGGCGCGCCGACGTGCTCGCGACCCGCGGGAGCGCGCGTATCGCGGTCGAGGTACAGTGGTCGCCGCAGCCCGACGACGTCACCGCCGCGCGGCAGGCGCGCTATGCGCTGAGCGGCGTGCGCGGCCTGTGGCTGCTGCGCGGCGGCTTCGTGCCGCACGCCGACGTTCCCGCGGTGCGCGTGCGGGGGTCGCTCGCGGCCGGGCTGACGATCCTGGGTCAGCCGCCCGCCGACTTCTTCGCCGCGGTGTTCGCCGGACGGCTGCGCTTCGGCTTTCCCGCGGGGAGCACCGCGGCCGCGACGGTCGCGGGCGGGATCGCGCGGTGCTGGGGCAATGGCTGCGGGGCGGTCGCGCGGATCGTCACCGGCGTCGAGTTCCGCGCGGGCGAATCGGTCTGTCGCATGGCGGTGGCCGACCTTGCCGCGGCACCGGCGCTATTCGCCGCGGTCGTCGCCGCCCTGCCGCCCGACCGCGCGCGTGGACAGCTGCGCGTCACACCGGGCAAGGCGATCGTCGCCGAATGCTTCGCCTGCCGCCGGCCGCTGACGCCGATGCGCGCAGCCGCGGGACGCTTCACGGCGGCGACGTTCGTCCTGAATCTGACCCCGGCGCACGCGGCCGCGCTGGCAGCACAGCCGGGACATGCGCCGGTCTGGAGCCTCGTGCCGCTCGCCCCGTCGGCCCGCGCGCCCGTTGCGCCGCCGCGGCATAGCGCTTAGCCCGCCAGCGATGCGGATTGCCTTCATGGGAACCCCGGCATTTGCCGTGCCCGCGCTCGACACGCTCGTCGCGGCGGGGCACGACGTCGCTGCGGTCTACACGCAGCCGCCACGCCCCGCGGCGCGCGGGCGGGCGGTGCAGCAGTCGGCGGTCCACGCACGCGCCGTGGCGCTGGGGCTGCCGGTGCGAACGCCGGCCAACTTCAAGGCCGATGCCGACCGGGCGGACTTTGCCGCACTCGGCCTCGATCTCGCCGTGGTCGCGGCCTACGGGCTGATCCTGCCGGCGGCGATCCTCGATGCGCCGGCGCGCGGGTGCCTCAACATCCACGCCTCGCTGCTGCCGCGCTGGCGCGGCGCGGCCCCGATCGTGCGCGCGATCCTCGCGGGCGACAGCACGACCGGCGTGACGATCATGCAGATGGAGCGCGGCCTCGACACCGGGCCGATGCTGCTGATCGAGGCGACGTCTGTCGACCGCAAGACCGGGGGCGAACTGACGGCCGAGCTCGGCGAGATCGGCGCGCGACTGATCGCCGATGCGCTCGCGCGGCTCGACGACCTGCCTGCGGTTGCGCAGCCCGAAGGCGGAATGACGTACGCTGCCAAGATCGACAAGGCGGAGGCGCGGCTCGACTTCGCCCTGCCCGCCGTCGCGGTCGAGCGCGCGGTCCGGGCGTTCAACCCCGCGCCGGGGGCGTTCGTCGAGGTCGGCGGCGAGCGGGTCAAGATCCTCGCCGCCGAGGTCACCGCGGACGCGGGCGCGCCGGGAACCGTGCTCGACGAGCGGCTGACGATCGCGTGCGGCGCGGGCGCCGTCCGCCCGACGCTGGTCCAGCGCGCCGGCAAGCCCGCGATGGCGTCCGACGCGCTGCTGCGCGGTTGGCCGATCGCGCGCGGCACGGTGCTCGCGGCGCATCCGGCTGCGCCAGACCCCGGGCTGTGACGCGCTTCCGGCTGACGGTCGAATATGACGGCGCGCCGTTCATGGGGTGGCAGCGCCAGCACCACGGCCCGAGCGTCCAGGGCGCGCTCGAGGCGGCGATCGCGGCGGTAACCGGGGAGGCGGCGACCGTCACCGGCTGCGGCCGCACCGACGCCGGGGTGCACGCCGCAGGCCAGATCGCCCACGTCGACGTCGCCAAGCCGATGAGTGCATTTCGCCTGATGGAGGCGGTCAACGCCCATCTGCGCCCCGCGCCGGTCGCGGTGGTCGCTTGCGCCGAAGCCGCGCCGGACTTCCATGCGCGGTTCGACTGTATCGGGCGCGTCTATCGATACCGGATCGTCAACCGCCGCGCCCCGCTTGTGCTCGACCGCGGGCGGGCGTGGCAGGTCGGCGTGCCGCTCGATGCCGCCGCGATGGCGGCAGGGGCGACGCGGCTGCTCGGGCAACACGACTTCACGACGTTCCGTTCGGTGCGCTGCCAGTCGCGCAGCCCGGTCAAGACCCTCGACCGGCTCGACGTGCGCCGCGACGGCGACGTGGTGACGGTCGAGGCGGCCGCGCGGTCGTTCCTCCACCATCAGGTGCGGTCGATGGTCGGCTGTCTGAAGCTCGTCGCCGAGGGGCGGTGGTCGGCGGACGACCTGTCGGCCGCACTCGTTGCGCGCGACCGGCTCGCGCTCGGCGTCAACGCCCCGCCCGACGGGCTGACGTTCGTCGCGGCGGAATATTCGCGGGGCTGACCCGCGCCGTCTTGTGCCCCACGCGGCGCACGCGCATCGTTGCGCCATGGCGCGAGGGTGGCGGATAGCAGCGGTGCTCGCGCTCGGGGCGCTCGCGACCGCGCGCGCCGGTGGCGGACCGGCACCGGGCGTCGCCGCGTTTGCCCCGGCCGGGTCGGTCGAGCGCGTCGAGCAGATCAAGATCCGGTTCGTGACGCCGATGGTCGCGTTCGGCGACCCGCGGCTGCCGGCCCCGATCGCCGGCACCTGCAGCGCCGGCGCGACCGGCCGCTGGGTCGACGCGGCGAGCTACGCGATCGATCTCCCCGCGCCGCTTGCCGGGGGACGGCGCTGCACTTATGCGCTGGTCGCCGGGCTGAAGGATGCGAGCGGCGCGACGCTGCGCCCGGCGCGTTTCTCCTTCGATACCGGCGGGCCGAACATCCGCGCGAACGTCCCCGACGACGGCGGCAGCGGGATCGAGGAGGACCAGGTATTCCTCCTTGCCCTGAACGCCGCGGCGACGCCTGCGTCGGTCGCGGCGAACGCGAGATGCGCCATCGACGGCGTCGGCGAGGCGGTCCCGCTCGACATTTTGCCGCCGGCGACGGTGGCGACGATCGCTACGGGCGCGGGATCAGGCCTCGGCGGGTACCGCCTTCGCTCGTTCCTCCAGCAGGCCGGAGCCGCGCCGCCGGACGAGGGCGAGACGGCGCAGCCCCGCGCCGTCGTCGTCGCGGCCCGCTGCCGGCGCGCGCTACCCGCCGGCGGCCGGGCGTCGCTGGTCTGGGGCGCGGGCATCGCCACTGCCGATGGCCTCGCGACGCTGCACCCGCGGCGCCTCGACTTCCGCGTCCGCCCCGCCTTCGCCGCGCGCTTCGAATGCAGCCGCGCCAATCCGGCCGCGGCGTGCTCGCCGATCGAACCGCTGACTGTGCGCTTCACCGGGCAGGTGCCCGCAGCGTTCGCCGCCGGGGTGCAGCTGATCGACTCCGCGGGCAAGGCGTTTCCCGCCGGGCCGATCAAGCCGCATACGCAGACCGTCGACACCGTGACCTTCAAGGGGCCGTTCGCCGAACGCTCGAAGTTCCGCATCGAACTCCCCGCCAACCTCGCCGACGACGCCGGACGGCCGCTTACGAACGCCGCGCGCTTTCCGCTCGACGTCGCGACCGCCGACGCCCCGCCGCTGGTCAAGTTCGCCGCCGGCTTCGGCATCGTCGAGGCGGCGGAAGGCGGCGTACTGCCGGTCACCGTCCGAGCGGTCGAGGCCAGTTTGAGCGGCGGCGATCACGGCCCGCTCGGCGGACGCGACGTCATCGTAGCGACCGACGCCACGATCGCAACGTGGTTGCGCGCGCTCGACACGGCCGAGGAGCAGACCCACGACGAGGAGCCGATCGCCGGGTCGGACAACAAGAAGTACATCGAGACGACGCGCTCGACCCCGCTCCTGCGCGCCGATGCACCAGCGCGGCGCTTCACCATCGCCCGCAAGGACCCGCGCGCCTTCGAGGTCATCGGCATCCCGCTCACGGGGCGCGGCTTCCACGTTGTCGAGCTCGCGTCGCCGCGGCTCGGCGCGGCGCTGCTCGGCCGCGGCGGCACGCGCTACGTCGCGGCGGGCGCGCTCGTCACCGACATGGCGGTCCACTTTCAGTGGGGGCGCGGCCGCAGCCTTGCGTGGGTCACGCGATTGGCCGACGCCAAGCCGGTGGCGGGCGCGCGGATCGCGGTCAGCGACAGCTGCAACGGCAAGCTGCTGGCGCAAACGACGACCGACGCGAGCGGCCGCGCGGCGATCGGCGACGTCGTGCCCGAGCCGTCGAGCTACGGCGACTGCAAGTACGGCCAGGCCCCGCTGATGGTCAGCGCGCGCACCGCCGACGACTTCAGCTTCACCCTGACGACATGGAGCAAGGGCATCGGCCCGGGCGACTTCAGCCTCGGCGGCGGCGACGCCGAGCGCACCGCCTACCACACGATCTTCGACCGGACGCTGCTCCGCGCCGGCGAGACGGTCCACATGAAGCACGTCGTCCGCGCGCGCATCGATGCCGGGTTCGGTCCTGCCAAGTTGCCGAAGGACCCGACCCTTGTAATTCGCCACCTCGGTTCCGACCAGACGTACGAGATCGACACGAGGCTCGGCCGCGACGGCATCGGAGAAACGACGTGGGCGGTCCCGGCCGCCGCCGCGCTCGGCGAGTATTCGGTCGAGATCGGCGAGCGCGGGGCGAGCGAACGTCACGCCGCCGGCACCTTCACCGTCGAGGAGTTCCGCCTGCCGACGATCCGCGCGCGCGTCGAGGGGCCGCGGACGCCGCAGGTCGCCCCGAGCCGCGTCGACCTCGACCTCAGCCTCGCCTATCTGGCGGGCGGCGCGGCGAACCACGCAGCTGTCAAGCTACGGACGCTGGTGCAGCCGCGGACGCTCGAGGTCGCCGACTATCCCAAGTACAGCTTCACCGGCGAGGCAATCGTTCCCGGCATCGTCCGGCTCGACGGCAGCGAAGATCCCGGCATGCCGACCCCGACGCGGGCACGGGTCGATCCGGTCACGCTGTCTGCGCAAGGCACGGCAAGGGTTGCGATCGACAAGCTCGCCGCGGTCACCGTGCCGTCGACGCTCGTCGCCGAGATGGACTACGACGACGCGAACGGCGAAGTGGCGACGGCGAAAGGCTCGGTCAGCCTCGATCCGGCGAGCATCCGCGTCGGCATCGCGCGCGACGGCTGGATCGCCAGGGCCGACGCGGTCCACCTCGACATGGTCGCGCTCGACCTCGCCAACAAACCGGTACGCGGGCAGCAAATCGCGGTCCAGCTGTTCAGCCGCGAGACCTATTCGTACCGCAAGCGGCTGATCGGCGGCTTCTACGCCTACGACAACAGCCGCGAGACGAAGAAGCTGGGCGGCGGGTGCAGCGGCACGACCGACGGCAAGGGACTGTTCAAGTGCACCCTCGACGCCGGCGTATCGGGCGAGGTCATCGCACTCGCGACCGCTACCGACGGACAGGGCCATGTCAGCCGCGCGACCCAGTCGCTGTGGCTGGCGGGCGACGACGACTGGTGGTTCGGCGGCGACAACGGCGACCGCATGGATGTAGTCGCGGAGCAGCCCGAATACCCCGCCGGCGGCGTCGCGAAGTTCCAGGTGCGAATGCCGTTCCGCGAGGCGACAGCGCTGGTCAGCGTGCTCCGCGACGGAGTGATCGACAGCTTCGTGACGACGCTGTCGGGCAAGGAGCCGGTCGTCGCGGTCCAGCTCAAGCGCGGCTATGCCCCCGACGTCTACGTCTCGGTGCTCGCGGTTCGCGGGCGCGTCGCCGGGTGGCGGATGTGGCTCGCCGACCTCGCACGGCGCTGGAACCTGCCGTGGCTCAGCCGCGACGCCGCCGCACCGACCGCGCTGGTCGACCTTGCCAAGCCGTCGTACCGCTTCGGCATGGCGAAGGTCCGGGTCGGCTGGGACGATCACCGGCTGGGGGTGCGTGTGGCGAGCGACAGCCCGACCTACGCCGTCCGCAAGGTCGCGGCGACGACGATACAGGTGACGCCGCCGAAGGGGCGTACGCTGCCGGCCGGGACCGAGATCGCGTTCGCCGCGGTCGACGAGGCGCTCCTCCAGCTTCAGACGAACGACAGCTGGGACATCCTGACCGCGATGATGGCCGACCGTCCGGTCAGCGTCCTGACCTCGACCGCGCAGACGCAGGTCGTCGGTAAGCGCCACTACGGCCGCAAGGCGGTCGCGGCGGGCGGCGGCGGCGGCGAGGGCGCGGGCGGGACGGTGAGGCGCGACTTCGTGCCCGTGCTGCTGTGGCGCGGGCGGGTTCCGCTCGACGCGGCGGGGCGCGCGACGATTCCCGTGACGATGAACGACTCGCTGTCCGCGTTCCGGCTGGTTGCGGTGGCGACCGGAGGGATCGACCTGTTCGGCTCGGGCTCGACCGTGGTGCGGACGACGCAGGACCTCCAGCTCCTCGCCGGCATCCCGCCGCTGGTCCGCGAGGGCGATCGGTACGCGGCAACGGTGCTCGCGCGGAATGCGACGGGCAAGGCGATGCGCGTCAGCCTCGGCGGGACGGCCGGCGCGATCACGCTGCACACGCGCATCGTCGATATCCCGGCGGGGAATGCAACGAGCGTGGCGTGGAATGTCGCCGCCCCGGAACAGAACGGCCCAATCGCGTGGACGATCAACGCGCGCGCCACCAGTGGTGCTACCGATGCGGTCAAAGTCGCACAGACCGTCGCGCCCGCCGTCCCGGTCGAGACGCTGCAGGCGACGCTGCTCCAGCTCGCGCCGTCGCAGTTGTTCCACGTCGCGCTGCCGGCCGGGGCGCTGCCGGGTCGCGGCGGGATCGACGTCGCGCTCAGCCGCTCGCTCGGCGGCGCGCTGCCCGGCGTGCGCGCGTACATGGCGGCGTATCCGTACGACTGCATCGAGCAGCGCCTGTCGGTGGCGGTGGCGACCGGCGACCGGGCGAAGTGGGACGCCGCCGCCGCGCTGCTCCCGGCCTACCTCGACCGCGACGGGCTGGTCCGCTTCTTCCCCGCCGAATGGATCGCCGGCGACGATTCGCTGACCGGCTACCTGCTCCGCCTGTCGGCCGACGCCGGCTGGCCGCTGCCGCCCGACGTCAAGGCCAAGATGGTCGCCGGGCTGACCGGCTTCGTCGGCGGCAAGGTCGCGCGGCCGCACGACAATGTGCTCGTGGTCGAGAAGGGGAAGGGCATCGTCGGGACGGCGAGCTTCAGCGGCGAGGGCGCGTCGCGGCGGCTCGGGGCGGTCGCGGCGCTGATGAGCGCGGGCGCAGCGACGGCGGCGATGGTCGAGCCGCTGTCGGTCGCCCCCGACGCGTGGCCGACGGCAACGCTGGTCGACTGGGTGACGGTGCTCCGCCTGCCCGGCATCCCCGACGCGTCGGTCAAGCTGGCACAGGCGTCGACCGTGCTGCGCAACCGTCTCGACCTGCAGGGCACGCGGCTGACGATCACCCGCGCCGACGATCCGTGGCAGCTGATGAGTTCGCCCGACTTAACCGCGGCGCGGCTGCTCAGCGCCGTCGTCGCCCTGCCCGACTGGCGCGCCGACAGCCCAAGGATCGCGCGCGGGCTGATGCTGAACCAGTCGCGCGGGCATTGGGACACCACGCCGGCGAACGCGGTCGGAACGCTGGCGATGCGCGCCTTCTCCGCGCGCTTCGAGGCGACGCCGGTCGCCGGAACGACGACCGCGACCCTCGGGACGGCGAGCCACGCCTTCGCCTGGAGCGCCGTCCCACAGCCGGCGACCCTCGCGTGGCCCCCCGTCTCCACATCGCTGGCGCTGACCCACGCCGGCCAAGGCGCGCCGTGGGCGATCGTCACCAGCCGCGCAGCGGTACCACTGACTGCGCCGTTCAGCAGCGGCTTTGCCGTCCGCCGCACCGTCACGCCGGTGACGCAGGCGGTCGCCGGGCGCTGGAGCCGCGGCGATGTGATGAAGGTCCGCGTCGAGGTGACGCCGCGCACGCCGGTGGCGTGGGTCGTCGTCGACGATCCGGTGCCAGCCGGGGCGACGATCCTCGGCGGATCGCTTGGCGGACGCAGCGCGCTGCTCGCGGCGGGCGCGGCGGCGGGGGTCCAGCCGACCTTCGTCGAGCGGCGCACCGACGCCGTCCACGCCCACTATGAATACGTCACCCGCGCGCCGATCGCGTACGAATACACGCTGCGGCTAGGCAGCGCCGGCACCTTCCGGCTGCCGCCGACCCGCGTCGAGGCGCTATATTCGCCCGAGATGATGGCGCTCGTCCCGAACGCGGCCGTGACGGTTGCGGCAGCGCCGTGAAGCGGGCGGCGGTCGCAGCGATCGTTGCGGTGTCCGTGCCTGCGGCCCTGACGATCGTCACCACGCCGCCCGCACTGCCGTCGTTCGCCGCGACGCGCGCCGCGTGGCGTGGGTCGGAGGCGCGGCTGCTCGCGCACGACGGGCGCGTCCTCGACATCGTCCGCGCCGACGCGACGGTTCGCCGCCTCGACTGGGTTCCGCTCGACGCGATTTCCCCGCCGCTCGTCTCGGCGGCAGTCGCATCGGAGGACCGACGGTTCTTCGCGCATCACGGGGTGGACTGGCGCAGCGTCGGCGGGGCGCTGCGCGCCCATCTCCCTTGGCGTCTCACCGGTCGGCGGTCGCGCGGCGCGAGCACGATCACCATGCAGCTCGCCGCGCTGCTCGACCCGGCGCTAGGGCGCGGCGGGCGACGGGGTCCGCTGACCAAGATCGCACAGGCGCGCGCCGCGCTCGACCTGGAACGCCGGTGGACCAAGCCGCAGATCCTCGAGGCGTGGCTCAACCGCCTGCCGTTCCGCGGCGACCTCGTCGGCATCGACGCCGCCGCGCGCGCGCTTGCCGGGAAGCCTGCCGCCACGCTCGACGCGACCGAGGCGCGGGTTCTCGTCAGCCTGCTCCCGGCCCCGCGGGCCAGCCCGGCACGCGTCGCGGCGCGCGCCTGTATGACGAGCCGCCTTCCGTGTGCCGCGCTCCAGCTGCGGACCGCGGAGATGCTCGGCCCCCGCTCCGCCCTGCCCGACCCTGCGCAGGCGGCGCAGGTTGCCGTGCAGCTCCTCGGCGACCGGCGGCGCGAGGTGCGGACGACGCTCGATGCCGACCTGCAGGCGTTCGTCGCCACGACGCTGTCACGGCAGCTGGCGAGCCTCGCGGGCCGCAACGCGCGCGACGGAGCGGCGATCGTCGTCGACAATGCGAGCGGCGAAATCCTCGCCTACGTCGGATCGGGCGGCGCGACTTCGCGCAGCAGCGCAGTCGACGGGGCGCGTGCGCCGCGGCAGGCGGGATCGAGCCTTAAACCGTTCCTCTACGAGCTGGCGATCGAGCGCCGCCTGCTGACCGCCGCGTCGGTGCTCGACGATGCCCCGGTCGATCTCGAGACCGCGTCGGGGCTGTACATCCCGCAGGACTACGACCGGTCGTTCCGCGGACCCGTCAGCGTCCGGTCGGCACTCGGCAATTCGCTCAACGTGCCGGCGGTGCGGGCGCTGCTGCTGACCGGGGTCGACGCCTTTCGTGACCGGCTGTTCGACGTGGGCTACCGCGGGATCGCGCGCGACGGCGACTTCTACGGGTTCAGCCTCGCGCTCGGCTCGGCCGAGGTCACGCTCATCGAGCAGACCGCGGCGTACCGCGCATTGGCCCGCGGCGGGCTGTGGTCGCCGCTGCGCCTCGAACCCGGCCCCGCCCGACCTGGCCGCCGGGTCATGGATGCGGCGGCGAGCGCTATCGTCACCAACATCCTCGCGGATCCCGCCGCGCGCTCGGCGACGTTCGGACCCGACAACGGGCTCGAGCTGCCGTTCCCCGCCGCCGTGAAGACCGGCACGTCAAAAGGAATGCGCGACAACTGGTGCATTGGCTTCTCCGACCGCTTCACCGTCGCGGTGTGGCTCGGCAACTTCGAAGGTGACGCCATGGGGGCTGGCGTGTCGGGAGTCGTTGGCGCGGCCCCGGTGTGGCGCGCGGTAATGCGTCACCTCCACCGCGAGGTGCCGGGCGGACGGCTGGGCGGCGCGGGGCCGGAAGCGCGGGCGGTCCGCTTCGAGCCCGCGATCGAGCCGCCGCGGACCGAGCTGTTCGTTCCCGGCACCGCGCTCGACGTGGTGCGGGTCGCGGCGACGCCGGCGCGGCCGCGGATCGTCGCCCCGGCGGACGGAACGGTCATCGCGCTCGACCCCGATATTCCGCGCGCGCGCCAGCGGGTGGCGATCGTCGTCGCCGGAACGGGCGCGGTCGCGGTCGACGGGCATGCCGTGGCGGGCGGCCTGTGGGACCCGCTGCCGGGCTACCACCGCCTCGTGCTGACGGACGGCGGCCGCGTTCTCGATGCGACGCGCCTGACGGTGCGCTGACCCGCTAAGCGAAGATCGACGCGAGGCTTTCCTTGCTTGCGCCTTCCTTGACTGTGCGCAGCTCGAGATAGATCGCCGCGACCATCGCCGCGAGGATCATCGATGCGAGGCCGTTGAAGACGATCAGCAGCACGCCTGCGACCGAGAAGCTTTGCGCGCGCAAGGCGGCAGCGGCGATCCCGCCGCCGGCGAAGGTCAGGACCATCGACGGCAGGTAGACGATAACGCCGACGACGATGAGCGTCGCGAAGATGCGCCAGCGCGCGCCCTTGGTCAGCTCCCGACTCCGCGCGAGGCTGCCCATGATGCCGCCGCGCTCCTCGACCAGCGCCGGGACCGCAACGCTCCAGACGACCAGCAGGATGATGCCCGGAACGAGCAGCAGGGCGAAGCCGAGCGCGTAGCCGAGGCCCGAGACGATGGCGAGGCCGATCAGGGGCAGGATCAGCGACAGGCTGGGTCGCACGCTCGCCCCCAACGACGGCGCGCCGCCGTTCAGGTCGACGACTGCCGCATGGATCACCGACGCCTGGAGGATGAACACGCAGACGAAGCCGACCAGCGACGCTACGACCGTCAGCAGGCCGGCGGCGATCCCGCCGAGCGCCGACGCCGACGCGATGCCCGACCATGCGAAGCCGCGCACGACGGCGTTCGGCAAGATGCCGAACAGCAGCGCGAGCCCGAGGAACAGCGCCGGGTGCCGCCCGATTGGCGCGAAGCCACGGCTGACCGTCCGGCCGATGTCGAACCGCTCGCCCTCGAAGGCTGTCGCCATGGTCGTCTCACCCCTGCCCGGGGCAGAACGTCTATCAAGTCCGCGCGCGTGTCCAGCGCCTTGGCACCCGCGCGCGCGCCGCCTAGAACGAAGGGATGAGGGGGACGGCGTGGCAACAGCGGGGGCGATGATCGACGACGCGCGCTTCGCTGCCGCGCATCGGCACCTGCTCGAGGACCGTACGGTCCAGTTCGACCTGCCGGCGGTGAAGCCGCCCGACCTGTCGTGGGTCAAGCCGCTCGTCGAGCTGCTGTCGCACAGCGGGCCGTTCTGGCGCATCGCCTTCTGGGCGCTCGTCGTCCTTCTTGTAGTGCTCGCGGGGCGCTTCGCGTGGCGGGTGTTCGTTCGGTGGCAAAGGCGTGAAACGACGCCCGCCGAGCGCCCCGACTGGCGGCCTGAGACAGGGCCGGCGCGTGCACTGCTTGCCGAGGCCGATGCGCTGGCGGCGGCGGGCGACTTCGCCGCGGCGGTGCACCTCGTCCTGCTGCGCAGCGTGGAGCAGATCGCCGCCCGGCGTCCCGGCATCGTCGTTCCGGCGCTGACCAGCCGCGACATCGCTTGCCTGCCGGCCCTGCCCAGCGACGTCGCGCGCGCTTTCGCCTTCATCGGCGGAGTCGTCGAGACCGGGCTGTTCGGCGCGCGCACAGTCGATTCGGATGCGTGGACGCGGTGCCGTACCGCCTACGCCGACGTCGCTGTTCCGGCATGGCGATGAGCGACGGCGCAGATCATGGCTTCGGCCGTCGCACGGTCGCCGGGCTGATCGCAGCGGGCGTGCTGCTCGCGGTCGCCTTCGTCGTCCTCGGCGTCGCCGCGCCGGCGTGGCGCGAGGGTGGCGACGGCGGCACGCACGCGCTGTCGAAATCGGGGACCGGGTTCGCCGGCGTCGTCGCACTCGCCCGAGCGACCGGACTGCCGGTGCACCTTTCGCGCGGCGGGGCGGAGGCGGGCCTGCTCGTGCTGACGCCGGGGCCGGGAACCGACCCGGGGGAGATCGTCCGGCTGATCCGCGCCCACGACAATCGGCCGGTGCTGATCGTCCTGCCGAAGTGGGACACCAAGCCGGTCGACGCGCACCCCGGCTGGGTCGAAAGGATCGATCGCCTGCCCCCGGTGGCGCAGACCGCGCCGCTCGCCGAGCTCATCCCGCGCGACTCCCGTCCGTTCGCCGGCGCACGGAGCTTTCGGCCGCTCGACTTCAACATCGGCCGCAGCGATGGAAGCGGGCTCCTCGCCAGCCGCGACCGGGCGATCGCCGGTGGCATGCCGGTATCCAGTTCCGAGACGACCATTGCGGGCACGGCGCTGCAGCCGGTGCTCGTCGATGCGAGCGGCGCGGCGGTGCTCGCGTGGTTGCCGGTGCGCAATACCTACATTCTCGCCGATGCCGACGTGCTCGACAACGCCGCGCTGGCGAGCCCCGCCGCGGCACGAGCGGCGCTGCGCCTGCTGCGCGATCTGGGCGGCAGCAGCGGCGCGGCGTTCGATCTGACGCTCGCGGGGTTCGCGCGGCCGTATGACCTCGCGCGGCTGGCGCTGACGCCGCCATTCCTCGGCGTGACGCTGTGCCTCGCCGCCGCCGCGCTGCTCGCCGGAGCGGCGGCCGCGCAGCGTTTCGGCGCGCCGCAACCGGGCTCCCGTGTGCTCCCGTTCGGCACGGCGGCGCTCGTCGACAATGCTGCCGCGCTGATCCGCACCGCCAAGCGCGAGCCGGCCGCGCTTGCGCGCTACGCCGACGCCACGGTCGAAGCGGCAGCGGCGCGGCTCAACGCCCCCGCCGGGCTCGCCGGGATCGAACGCGTCGCGTGGTTCACCGGCCGCGGCGGCGCAGGGGCACGCCTCGCCCCGCTCCTGACCGCGGCGGCCGACGCCACCGATCGCGCCGCCGTCCTCGCCGCCGCGCGCACGCTATTCATCTGGCACAAGGAAATCGTCGATGACCGTCGCTGAGGTCCGCGCGCTCGCGGAACGCGTCGAGGCCGAGGTCGCCAAGGCGGTCGTTGGCCAGGCGGAGGCGGTGCGGCTGCTCACGATCGCGCTGCTCGCGTCGGGGCACATTCTTCTCGAAGGCCCACCGGGGGTGGCAAAGACGCTGCTGGCGCAGTGCTTTGCGCGCGCGACCGGGCTCGACTATGGTCGCATCCAGTTCACCCCCGATCTGATGCCGGGCGACATCCTGGGTTCGAACCTGTTCGATTTTCGCACGAGCAGCTTCTCACTCGTCCGCGGACCCGTGTTCACCGAGCTGCTCCTCGCCGACGAGATCAACCGCACTCCGCCCAAGACGCAGGCCGCGCTGCTCGAGGCGATGCAGGAGCGTAGCGTCACGCTCGACGGCACCTCGCACGCGCTCAGCCCGCGGTTCATGGTCGTCGCGACGCAGAACCCGATCGAGCACCAGGGTATCTATCCGCTGCCCGAGGCGCAGCTTGACCGATTCCTGTTCAAGCACGTCCTCGACTATCCGAGCGCCGCCGACGAGCGCCGCATCGTCGCCGATCATGGCCGCCGCGTCGGCACTGCGACGCCCGACGGCTGGGGCGTGACCGCCGTCACCGACGCCGCGGCGCTGGCGGCGGCGAGCGCGACCGTCGCCGCGGTCGGGCTGGTCGACGAGGTGATCGACTATGTCGTCGCCCTCGTTCGCGCGACACGCGACACGCCCGACCTCGCGTCGGGCGCAAGCCCGCGCGCCGCCGCGGTGCTGGCAAGCGCGGCGCGCGCGGCCGCCGTGCTCGACGGGCGCGACTTCGTCCTGCCCGACGACGTCAAGGCGCTCGCCCCATCGGTCCTGCGCCACCGCGTCATCGTCTCGGCCGCGGCCGAGATCGACGGGCGACCGGTCGACGACATCCTGTCAGGACTGATCGCGCGGGTCGCGGCTCCGCGGTGATCGTCCCGTCGGGCCGCCTCGTCGCGCTCGCCGCCGCTGGAGGTGTTCCGGCTCTTGCTCTCGGCATCGCCGCGCCGGCGCTGTGGCCGCTCACATTCGCCTGGCTCGGCGCGCTGCTGGTCGCGGCGGCGGCCGACGCCGCCCGTACGCCGGCCGGCGGCAGCGTGACCGTCGCCGCGCCGCGCCTCGTCGACGTCGGCGCGGCGTTTGTCGTTGAGGCCGCCCTCGCCGCACAGCCGCACGCCGATCTGATACTGGCGGGCGACCCGCTGCTGACGCTCGCCGCCGCCGGCCGGGCGTCGGTTCACGACGGTCGGGTGACGGTCGCGGCGACTGCGGCACGGCGCGGGACCGCACGGCTGGCGCGGTTCGACCTGCGCTGGCGCGGCCCGCTCGGGCTCATCTGGCGGCAGCGGCGGCAGCGGCTGGACCGTGAAATCCGTATCGTTCCCGACGTCCGATCGGTGCGGCGCGACGGCCCGACGCTGCTCGCCGCCGATGCGCGGACGGGGCTGGCCGCGCAGCTCGCCGTCGGCAGCAGCGGCGAGTTCGACGCGCTCGCCGATTTCCAGCGCGGGATGGACCGGCGGCAGATCGACTGGAAGCAGTCGGCGCGCCACGGCACCCTGCTCGCCAAGGAGTACCGCGCCGAGCGCGACACCAACATCGTGCTCGCCTTCGACTGCGGGCGGACGATGGTCGAGCCGGTCGCCGGCCTGCCGCGGCTCGACCGCGCGCTCGCCGCCGGACTGCTGACGGCCTATGTCGCGCTCAAGACCGGCGACCGCATCACCGTGTTCGGATTCGACGCGCGGGTCAGGCTTGCGAGCGCGGCGCTGAGCGGTACCGGGGCCTTCGCCCGCGTCCAGGCGCAGGCCGCGCGGCTCGACTATTCGCCCGCGGAGACGAATTTCACGCTGGCGCTGAGCACACTGACCGCGCGGCTCGACCGGCGCTCGCTGATCATCCTGTTCACCGAGTTCACCGACACGGTGTCGGCCGAGCTGATGCTGCGCGCGGTCGGTCCGCTGCTTGCACGCCACGTGCTGATCGCGGTCGTGCTCCGCGACGACGCGCTCGAGGACATCGCGGCCGCCGAGCCGGTCGACGCCGACGACGTGGCCCGCGCGGTCGTCGCCGCCGGGCTGCTGCGCGAGCGGCGAATCGTGCTCAGCCGCCTGCGCCGGATGGGGGTCGAGGTGCTCGAGGCCCCGTGGAACGAGATCGGCACGGCGCTCGCCCGCCGCACGCTCGACGCCAAGCGGCGCGGGCGCGTGTGAGCACGTTCCGCACCGACCGCAAGGCGACGTGGGCGCGGCTCGAAGTGCTTCTCGACCGTGCCGAGCAGCGTTCGGTGCGCGCGCTCGCCGACGACGACCTGATCGCGCTGCCCGGGCTCTACCGCGCGACCCTGTCGGCGCTGTCGGTCGCGCGCGAGACGTCGCTCGACGCCGACCTGATCGCCTATCTCGAGTCGCTCAGCGGCCGCGCCTATTTCTTCGTCTACGGCGTTCGTGGCGGGCTGGGCGAGCGAGCATGGCGCTTCGTCGCGCGCGACTGGCCGGCCGCGGTACGCGACCTCGCCGGCGAAACGCTGCTTGCCGCCGTCCTGCTGCTCGCCGGCGTCGTCCTCGGCTATGCGCTCGTCGGACACGACCCCGGCTGGTTCAGCGCCTTCGTGCCGGCAGATCTCGCGAGCGGCCGCGATCCCGCCGCATCGACCGCGTTTCTCCGCTCGACACTGTACGACGGCGGCGGGCGGCATAATCCGCTCGGTGCGCTGGCCGCGTTTCTGTTCACGCACAATGCGCAGGTGGCGATCTTCGTGTTTGCGCTCGGCTTTGCGTTCGGCATTCCGACCGCGCTGCTGCTGCTCCAGACCGGGGCGATGGCGGGCGCGTTCGTCGCGCTGTTTATCGCCCACGGGCTCGGCGTCGCGCTCGGTGGCTGGCTGCTGATCCACGGCACGACCGAGCTGTTCGCCGTCGTCGTCGCCGCCGCCGCGGGGTTTCGCATCGGCCGCGCGGTCGCATTCCCCGGCGATGCGACACGGCTCGCGGCCGCCGCGGTCGCCGGGCGGCACGCGGCGACGGCGATGGTCGGGGTTGTCGTCATGCTGCTCGTCGCCGGGCTGCTCGAGGGCTTCGCGCGCCAGCTGATCACCGCCGACGCCGCGCGCTATGCGGTCGCCGCAACGATGCTGACGCTGTGGTGCGCGTTCTTCTATACGCCGCGGCCGCGGTGACGGCCCCGCCCCCCCGCCCGCGCCGCGACGCCGCGCTCCGCCCGCTCGTAACGCCCGAGGGCGTCGTCCTCCACCTCGAGCTCGCCGGCGGCGGACAGCGGCTGTGGGCGTTCGTGCTCGACCTCGCGATCATGGCAGTGGTGCTGATCGCGCTGACGATCGCGGTGATTGCCGCCGGCCTGTCGAGCGGGCAGTTCGAGCTGATCGCGGTCATCTGGCTGCTCGGCTTTTTCGTGCTGCGCAACCTGTGGTTCGTGCTTTTCGAGAGCGGACGGCGGACGGCGACCCCGGGCAAGCGGCTGCTGGGCATCCGCGTCGCCGCGCGCGATGGCGGGCGGCTGACGGCCGACGCGGTCGTGGCGCGCAACATGCTGCGCGAGCTCGAGTTCTTCCTTCCGCTCGCGGCGCTGTTCTATAAGGCGGGCACCGGCACCGCGGATGCGTGGACCGCGCTCGCCGGGCTCGGCTGGAGCCTAGTGTTCCTGCTGTTCCCGCTGTTCAACCGTGATCGGCTGCGGGTCGGCGACCTTGTCGCCGGGACGTGGGTGCTGCGGACGCCGCGACGGCGGCTCGGCGCGGACGTATCCGAGCGCGCGGGCGAACCGGCCGGCTTCACCTTCACCGAGGCGCAGCTCGCGGTCTATGGCACGTACGAACTGCAGACGCTTGAAGCCGTCCTGCGCCGGGGTGAGCCGGGCGCGATGCGCCGTCCCGACGATGACCCGGTCACCGTTACCGCCGCCGCGGTGCGCGCCAAGATCGGAACGACAGGCGGCGACGACTATGCGTTCCTGGCCGCCTACTACGCAGCGCTGCGCGCACGGCTCGAGCGCGGCCTGTTGTTCGGCCGCCGCCGCGCCGACAAGAACGACCGCTAGCTGTGGGTCACGCCGCGCGGGTCAACGCCTCGACGATCGCGCGCACCTTCGCCTGCCGCCATTGCGGGGTCGGCGCGATCAGCCAATAGGTCGCCGATCCGGTGCCAGCGGGCGTGACGACCAGCCCCGCGGGAGCACTGCTCGCGATCAGCGCCGGAACGCGCGCGACGCCGAGCCCCGCAGCCGCCGCGTCGAGCGCGAGGCCCGCGTCGCCGACCGCCAGCACCGTCCGCGCGCCGTCGTCCGCTGCCCAGCCGCTGCCGGGGTGTTCGATGCGCCGCGCCGGATCGACGTTGGGCAGGGCGACTGTCACCATCGCGCCGTCATCGAGCGGCTTGCCGTGAAGACCCTCGACGTCGGGGGTGGGACCGTAGGTGACGGCAAGATCGAGGTTGGCCTGGGTGAAATCGACACCATCATCGGCAGCCTCGACCGCGAAGCGCATATCGGGATTGGCCGCGCCGTATGCCGCCAGCCGGAGCCCGAGCCATTTGGCGGTGAAATCGCGGGGACTGGCGATGGTCAGCACCTTCGACCCCTGCGCATCCTGGAGGATGCGCACCGACTCCTCGAACTGGAGGAACCCCGCGCGAAGTGCCGGCAGCGCGCGCGTCGCCTCTGGCGTCAGCTCGAGGTTGCGCGTCATTCGCTTGAACAGCACCGTGCCGAGGACGTCCTCGAGCGCACGGATCTGCTGCCCGACGGCGGCCGGCGTTACGGCGAGCTCGTCGGCGGCCTTGGTGAACGACAGGTGGCGCGCGGCGGCGTCGAACACCCGCAGCGCATTAAGCGGAAGGTGCGTGCGCTTCAGTGAACCACCCGCGCACCGGGAACGTCGAGCGAGAACAGCGGGATGGTCACCTCGAACACCGTCTCGCGGACCGCCATCGTGTAGCTGCCGGCCATGGTGCCGCTCGACGTCGGCAGCGGGCAGCCGCTGACGTAGTCGAAGCTGTCGCCGGGCGCGATCACCGGCTGGTCGCCGACGACGCCGTCGCCGCGGACATGCTCGACGCGACCGTGAGCGTCGGTGATAATCCAGTGGCGGCCGAGCAGCTGGACGTCGCCGGCGGTGCCGTTCTCGATCCGGACGTGATAGCTCCATGCCCACTGCCCGGCGTCCGGATCCGACTGCTCGTCGAGAAAGCGCGGCGCGACGCGGACCGTGATACCGCGTGTCGTCGCTTCATACGGAAAGAACGCCTTCACAGGCCGACCGCCCGCAGCGCGCGGTCGAGGTCGGCGATAACATCGCGCGGGTCCTCGAGTCCGATCGAGAGACGGAGCATCCCGTCGGTGATGCCCATCTCGGCGCGGACCGGTTCGGCGACGCTCGCATGGGTCGTGGACGCCGGATGGGTCATCAGCGACCGCGAGTCGCCGAGATTGTTAGAGATGTCGATCAGTTCGAGCGCGTCGAGCAGGCCGTACGCCTGCGCGCGATCCTCGACGAAGAGCGCGAGGATCGTGCCGCCGCCCGACATCTGGCGCGTTGCCAAGTCGTGCTGCGGGTGGCTGGCGAGGCCCGGATAGAGCAGACGCGGCAGGCGGCCGTCGAGGGCGGCGGCGGCCGCGGCAGCATTGTCGTCCATCCGCCGGACGCGGAGGTCGAGCGTCTCGAGACTTTTGTGGATCACCCACGCCGCGAACGGGCTGAGCACCGGGCCGGTATGCCGCGCCATCGCCATATACGTTTCGGTGATCCACTTCTCGCTGCCAAGCACGGCCCCGGCGAGCACCCGTCCCTGCCCGTCCATCGTCTTGGTCGCCGAATAGAGGACGACGTCGGCCCCCAGCTCGAGCGGGCGCTGGAGCACCGGCGAGGCGAAGGCGTTGTCTACGAACACGGTCGCCCCCGCGTCGTGGCCGATCGCGGCGACCGCGGCGATGTCGACCACGTCGAGACCGGGGTTCGACGGGGTCTCGAGGAAGAACGCCTTGGTATTCGGCCGGCGGGCGCGCGCCCACGCCTCGGTGTCGCGGCCGTCGACCGTCGTTGTTTCAATGCCAAAACGCGGCAGGATCGTGTCGACCAGCACCCGGCACGAGCCGAACAGCGCGCGCCCGGCGACGAGGTGGTCGCCCGCCGACAGGTGGCTGAGCAGCGCGGTCGACATCGCGGCCATGCCGGTCGCCGTCACCCGGCACGCCTCCGCGCCTTCGAGCAGGCACAGCCGCTCCTCCAGCATCATGTTGGTCGGGTTCTGCAGCCGCGAATAGGTCATGCCCGGCCGCTCGCCGCGGAACCGCGCAGCGGCTTCCTCCGCATTGTCGTAGGCATAGCCCGAGGTGAGGAAGATCGCCTCGCTCGTCTCGCCGAAGTCACTGCGCAGCGTGCCGCCGCGCACCGCCTGTGTCGCGGGATGCCACGTCGCCGTGATCGCGCGGTCGTGTCCGGTGTTGCGCTTCATGGCCGACGGCTTAGCGGGTGGTGGGAAAAGACGCTAGAGCCAGACCTCAGGGCTTGAGCGTCCGCACGAGGAAATCGATCGTCGCGGCGTCGACCTTGAGCCAGCTCGCGTGGCGCAGGAAGCCGTGGATCTCGTCCGGCAGCACGAGTTCCTCGTACGGTACGCCGGCGACGTCAAGACGGCGCGCGAGATCGACCGTCTGGTTGAAGCGGACGTTGCGGTCGTCGTCGCCGTGGATCAGCAGCACGGGCGAGCGCCATGTCGCGACGTCGGCGTCGGGTGAGCTGGCGAACGCGGTCTTCATGAACGTCGCCCAGTCGCCCTGCTCGTACCGCTTGGCCGGGGCGGCCTCCTCGGACATCAGCCGCGACCAGTCGTGGACGCCGTGGAGGTCGACGCCCGCCTTGAAGATGTCGCTGTTGCGCGCCAGTGCAAGGCCGGTCAGATAGCCGCCGTACGACCCGCCCCAGATGCCGATCCGCGCCGGGTCTACCCCTGCGAGCGCCTGGAGGTATCTAGCGCCCGCGACGACGTCGAGATACTCGCTCGCGCCTGCCGGGCCGGCGTGCGCCGGATGCTGGAATGCCCGGCCGTAGCCGATGCCAAGGCGATAGTTGACCGAGAGCACAACGAAGCCGCGCTGCGCGAGCGCCTGGTTCACGGCATAGGCATTGCTGTAATAGTCCATATACGACCAGCCGAGCAGCATTTGCCGCGGCGGGCCGCCGTGGACGAAGATCACGCCGGGTTTCTTGGCCGCGCCGCCCCCCACAATCTTTGCATCGAACAGCTGGCCGTGGACCAGCGTGCCGTCGGCGGCGGTGAAGGTGACGCGCTGCGGAATGACGAGCGCATCCGACGGGTAGGTGTCGGAGGCGAACGGGATCGCCGCCTCGTCGCCGTCGCCCGTCGGGGCGACGACCACCGTCGCGGGGTGCTGAGCGTACGCCGAGACGTAGGCAGTGAAGTCGCGACCGACCGCAGCGGGGAGGAACTCGACGCCCCTGCCGCTGGTGATCGCCTCGGGGACGCGGCCGTCGAGGCCGACCTGGAAGATATGGCGGCGGTCATCGTCGCCCGCTTCGCCACCGGTGTTGGCGGTATACAGCAGGGCCGCGCGGTCGGCAGTCGCGCGCACGCTTTCGACGATGAAGTTGCCGGGCGTCAGCAGCTTTGCCACGCCCCCTTCCGCCGGCAGCGCATACAGGTGCGCCCAGCCGTCGAGCTCGGCGCGGAAGGTCAGCGTGCCGCCCGCCATCCAGTGGAGCATCGGGCCGCCCGGCACCTCGGGAAACGAGCCGTTCATCCCGGCCGGGCTGCGCCACGCCTCGCGCCCCGCGCCGGTCGCGGCGTCGGCGATGCGGATCGACCACGGCTGATAGCTTTCGGTGAGCAGCGGCTCCGGCGCGCCGCCGTCGCCAGGGCGGTGGACAAAGGCGACGCGGCCGCCGTCGGGCGACCAGACGGGGCTTTCGTCGCGGCCGGTCGACGGCATAAGCCAAGTCACGGCCTTGGCGGCGACCGACCAGACGCCGACGAAGCTGTGATCGCCGCGTTGGGAGACGAACGCCAGCCGGCTGCCGTCGGGCGACCACGCGAGGTCGCCGTCCTTGCCGCGGTCGAAGAACAGCCGCGCCGGCTTGGCTTTCGCGTCGAACGTCGCGCTCCACACCGCGCCGTCGGCAAGCCAGGCGATCCGGCTTGCCGACAGCGCGGGCGCGTCGCCCTCGGCGAGCTTCGTCGCCGGACCATTGGCGGCGAGCGCAGTCCAGATCGCGAGCTTCGGCTGATCGGCGGCGCTTGCGGGATTGGGCTGGAGACCGCCCTCGGCCGGCCAGTTGGCATCGTGGTCGCCGCCGCGGACCCACGCCAGCCGAGCCCCGTCGGGGCTGAACGTCAGGCCGGTCAGTTCCTGCCCGTCGTCGGCCCCGGTCGAGGCGACCTTGCGCGCCTCGAACGCTGGGCCGGCGGCGGTCCACACCGTGCGCACGCCCTTGACGGTCGTCAGCCACGCGATGCGCTCGCCGCGGTCGACGGCGACGAGCTCGTTGACGAACGGGTACGACAACAGCGTCTCAAGCGGAACGGGGGCGGAGGCAGCGGGAGCGGCAATCACGGCCAGTGTCACCAGCCACGTCGTGTGCGTCATCACCGCTGCTCCCCTGCTCGGCGCGCAGCGTAGCCGACCGTCGCCGGGGCGCAAGGTCACCTGGCGCGCGCGAGCAGGCGCTGCGCCGCGGCAAGGTGGGGCGCGTCGATCATCCGGCCGCCGAGCCGCAGCGCGCCCGCGCCGCTCCCGGCCGCAAAGTGGGCGACGATGGCACGGGCGTGCGACATCTCCTCCGCGGTCGGAGCGAACCCGGCGTGGATCGGGGCGATCTGGTTCGGGTGGAGCGCGAGCATGCCGTCGAAGCCGTCCTGCCGTCCGCGCGCCGCGTACGCCTCCAGCCCGGCGGCGTCGGCAAGGTTCGGGAACACGGTCTCGATCGCCGCGACGCCCGCAGCATGCGCGGCGAACAGCGTCATCGACCGCGCGAACTCGTACGGCGGACGGTAGCGGCCATCCGCCTCGCGCGCGGTGCTCGCGCCGACCGCTGCCGACAGGTCCTCCGCGCCCCACGTGAGACCGACGAGCCGGTCGGTCACCCCGCCGTACTCGCCGAGGTGGAACATCGCGCGCGGCGTCTCAGTGACGATCGGCAGGATTTTGAGGTCGGTCCCCACGAGCAGCGTGGCGAGCGCGGCGAGGTCGGCCGCGCCCTCGGCCTTGGGCAGGACGACGCCGAACGCCTGTCCGCCGCGCGCCGCTGCGAGGTCGTCGTCGATCTGGCCGGAGCCGAGCGGATTGACCCGGACGAACACCGGGAGCGACGGCGGCGCGGCGAGCCATGCGGCGACGTTAGCCCGCGCGGAGAGCTTGGCGGCGGCGGCGACCGAGTCCTCGAGGTCGAGGATAAGCGCGTCGGCTCCACTCGCCGCAGCCTTGTCGAACCGCTCCGGCCGGTCACCGGGAACGAACAAAAGCGTCCGGAACGTCACGGCCTTCGCCGCATCAAGGCGCTGCGCAGGCACGAACAGACGACCTCGTCCCGCTGGTTGATCGCCTCGTGACGGAACACGACGAGGCCGGCGTCGGGGCGTGACTTCGACGGCCGCGTCTCGATTACCTCCGACGCCACCCGCAGCGTGTCGCCGATGAACACCGGCTTGGGCATGACCAGCTTGTCGTAGCCGAGGTTGGCGACGAGCGTGCCGAGCGTCGTCTCGCCGACCGAGATGCCGACCATCAGCGCGAAGGTGAAGGTGCCGTTGACGACGATGCGGCCGAACTCGGTCGCGCGCGCGTATTCGGCGTCGAGGTGGAGCGGCTGTGGATTGTGCGTCAGCGTCGTCATCAGGACGTTGTCGGTCTCGGTCACCGTGCGGCGGATCGGATGCTCGATTCGGTCGCCCACAGTCCAGTCGTCGAACCAGCGGCCGGTCATAAGCGTCGTCCCGGTGGAGGCAGGCGGTAGGTCGCCGGGGTGCGGCTCAGCTTGACCGGCGAGGCGATCGACGGAAAGTCGCCGGGCACGATCATCTCGCGGTGCGCGGTATGCGAGTGGGCGAGCGCCTGCGCGACGTCGAGCACCGGCGCGGCCGGAACGCCGCCCGCCATCAACCGCGCCGCGAGCGGCTCGGCCTCGTGGCCGGCGAGCAGCGCGACGAGTGCCTCGCGCAGCGCCGGCCGGTTGGCGACGCGTGCCGGGTTGGTCACGAAGCGGGCATCGGCGGCAAGCGCGCTGCCGAGCATCGCGTCGAGCTTGGCGAACTGCCCGTCGTTGCCGACCGCGAGGAACAGCTCGCCGCGCGCGGTCGGAAAGGTCTCGTACGGCGCGATATTGGGATGGGCATTGCCCGAGCGGCCCGGCGTCGCGCCGCCGCCGAGCAGGTTCGCGGCATGGGGATGGAGGATTGCCAGCGCCGAGTCGAACAGCGTGATGTCGACGAACTGGCCGCGTCCGCTCCGCTCGCGCTCGTGGAGCGCGAGCAGGATGCCGATCGCAGCGTTCATGCCGCTCGTCATGTCGACGGCGGGAACGCCGAGCCGCACGGGCTCGCCGCCGGCCGCGCCGTTGATCGTCATCAGGCCGGTCAGCGCCTGGACCGCGGCGTCGTAGCCCGGCAAGCCCCCGAGGGGGCCGTCGGCCCCGAAGCCCGACACCCGGCAGTGGATCAGCCGTGGGAACCGCGCCGTCAGCTCGCCGAGACCCCAGCCCTCGAGCGTGCCCGTCCGGAAGTTCTCGACCAGCACGTCCGCCCCGGCGAGCAGCCCGAGCAGCGTCTCGCGCGCCGCTTGCGTTTTCAGGTCGAGCACGAGCCCGCGCTTGTTGCGGTTGACGCCGGCGAAATAGGCTGAGCTCCCGTCCCTGAACGGCGGCCCCCACGCGCGGGTCTCGTCGCCCTGCGGCGGCTCGACCTTGAGGACGTCGGCCCCGTGGTCGCCAAGGATCTGCGTCGCATAGGGGCCGCCCAGGACACGGCTGAGGTCGACGACGGTGATCCCGGCGAGCGCTCCGGCGATGCTCATGGGCGGTCCTGCATCGGTCATGTCTAGCCATGCAGGCGAGACCGGTCACGTGCTTTGGTGCGGCGAGGGCTCTCCCCATGTCGCCGCGGGGCTGCTAGGGCATATGCTTCCGTCTGCCGGGTAGCTGCTTGATCCGCCTCGTCACGCTTCGTTCGTTTCCGCCGCGGCTGCTGGTCGCCATCGTCGTGTTCGGTGCCGCAATCTGGGGCTTCCTCGTCCTCCGTTCGGAAGTTGGCGAGGGCGAGACGACCGCCTTCGACCGGACGCTGATCCTCGCGCTGCGCCAAACCGCCGATCCCAACCTGCTGCGCGGCCCAGCGTGGCTCCACGAGACCGCGCGCGACATGACGGCGCTTGGCGGCTTCACTGTTCTCGGGCTGGTCACGATCGCCGCGCTGGCGGTGCTGCTTGTCTACGGCCGCCGGCGGCAGGCACTCGTGTTCGGTGTCGCCGCGGTCGGCGCACAGGCGCTGGCAGAGGCAGTCAAGCACATCGTCGGGCGGCCGCGCCCGGCGTTCGTCGCTCACTACGACCTGATCGCGTCGTCGAGCTTTCCGAGCGGCCATTCGATGATGGCCCCGGCGGTCTACTTCACGCTGGCCGCGATCATCGCCGCGGGCGAACTGCGCCCGGCTGCCCGCGCCCTGCTGATGGCGGGCAGCGTCACGCTGGTACTCGCGATCGGGGTCAGCCGGGTGTATCTCGGCGTCCACTGGCCGACCGACGTTATCGCCGGCTGGACACTCGGCTCGGCGGTCGCGCTCGCGGCGTGGCTCGCGCTGCGCTGGCCCGGACGCCGATGAGGCGCGCATGGCTGATCGTGCTTGCGGGGGCGGCGCTGATCGTCGCCGTCGTCGCCGCGTTCGGCCATCCGGCGGTGTTCACCGACACGGACGATTATTACGCGCTCGGCAAGGAACTCGCGACCGCTGCCGGCTTCGTCGCGCCTCTCGACCTCTCGCCCGCCGACGTCGCGCAGGCCAAGTACGACGCGCATATGGGTCACACCCAGATGGCGTCGCGCTCGGCTGTCTACGGCATCTTCCTGTACGCACTCGACGTCGCGGGCACGCTGTGGCTGGTCACCGTCTTCCAGGCGCTAACGGTCGCGTGGGTGATCGCGACGCTGTGGCGCGTCGCCCTGCCCGCCCGGCGTCCGGCGGGTGCGCTGGCGCTGATCGCCGGGCTCGCGGTGCTGACGCCCCTTCCGTTCTTTACCGGCTTTGCCATGCCCGACGTGCTCGCAGGCGTCGCGCCGATCGCCGCAGCGGTCCTGCTGATCTACCCCGACCGGGTCGGCCGCGGCGAGCGGTGGGGACTCGCGGCGCTGCTGACCTTCGCGTTGGCGACGCACACCTCGCACATCCTCACCATGGTCGTGCTGATCGCGGTCGCGGGCGTGGTTCTGCTCGCGCTCCCGGTCGACCGGCGTCGCGTGCTGGGCCGGCTCGCCGTGGTGACGGGGACGGTCGCGGTCGCGCTCGTCGCCAACAGTCTCTACGGGATCGGCATCCGGCTGACGACGGGCGAGCCGCTGCGCAACCAGCCGTTCCTGACCGCGCGCCTGCTCGCCGACGGGCCGGGGCGCGACTATCTGCGCCACGCCTGCGCGACGGGCACGCCGTATGCGCTGTGCCGCTTCGCGCACAAGCCGCTCGCCGACAGCGAGGACGTGCTGTGGTCAGACCTGCCGGCGACCGGCGTGTTCATGCTGAGCGATTATGCGACGCGGGTGAAGCTCGAGGATCAGGAAGGGCGCTTCGTCCTCGGCACACTGGCATATGCCCCGGCCGCGCAGTTCGCGGCGTCGCTCCGGAACTGGGCGCGCCAACTCGGCATGGTCTACGTCGACGATCCCGTCCGCGATCCCGCCTTTTACCTGACCGATCCGTATTGGCGGCAGACCAACCTGCCGCCGATGATCGCGCGCGTCGCCGACTGCGGCCCGCGCCACGACCGCTGCCGCTCGCGGCTGACTGTGGCGGCGTCGAAGCGGTGGCACGGCGCGGTGACCGTGCTCGCGGTCGCCGTCGCGTTGGCAGCGCTGCTCGTCCGCGGACGATCCGCCGGCATGCGGCTGCCGCGCCGCCTGCCCGCGGCGACGGCGTTCCTGATCGCTGCGGTGCTCGTCAACGCCGCGGTGTGCGGAATCCTCAGCGGGCCGTTCGCACGCTACCAGGCGCGGCTGGCGTGGATCGTTCCGCTGTGCGCGGTGCTGCTCGTCGCCGGGCGGCGCGAGGGAGCCACGCGCCTCGCCGCGTAGAGCCGGCATGACCTTCGATACCGCCATTGCCGTCAACCGTTTCGGCCTCGGCCAGCGGGGCGACGATCCGCACCTGCCCGCCGACCCGCGCCGCTGGCTGCACGAGCAGATTGCGGCGTTCGACCCGCACCCGCAGGCGATCGTCGCCGCACCTTCGAGTGCCGCGTTGGCGACACGGTACCACGCCTATCTACTCGACCTCCGCGACGCCCGCGGATCGCGGATGGACCTCGCCGCCGGGCTACGGGCTGCCAATCGCGACACTTACGTCGCGCTCGCCGGCGCGCGGCTGACGAGCGCGCTGGCGACCCCGACGCCCTTCATGGAACGGCTGGTCCATTTCTGGGCCAATCACTTCGCCGTGTCGGCCGACAAGATGGCGACCGTCGGCGTCGCCGGGACGCTCGAGTTCGAGGCAATTCGGCCGCACGTTTCGGGATCGTTCGCCGACCTGCTGCTCGCGGTCGAGAGCCACCCGGCGATGCTCCTTTATCTCGATCAGGCGCAGTCGATCGGCCCCGCGTCGGTCGTCGGCAGCCGCGCGGCGCGGCGGCCGATTGCCCAGAAGGTAGGGCTGAACGAGAATCTCGCGCGCGAGATCATGGAGCTCCACACGCTCGGCGTCGGCAGCGGCTATTCCCAGGCCGACGTCCAGCAGCTTGCGCGCGCGCTGACCGGGTGGAGCAGCGGCGGCTTCGTCCGGCGCCGCATCGGGCAGGACGCCCCCGACGGCGCGTTCGTCTTCCACGCCGACTGGCACGAGCCGGGATCGCGGACGCTGCTCGGGGTCCGCTATCCCGACCGCGGACCGCAGCAGGCGGCAACGATGCTGCGCGCACTTGCCGTCCATCCTGCGACGGCGCGGCATCTGGCGACGAAGCTCGCTCGCCACTTCGTCGCCGACACGCCGCCGCCGGCGCTGGTCGATCGTCTGGCGGCGGTTCACGTCGAGACCGGCGGCAATCTTGCGTCGCTCTACGCCACGCTGATCGACGCGCCCGAGGCGTGGGCGATCCCGCTCGCCAAGTTCAAGACGCCGTGGGACTGGACGGTGTCGGCGCTGCGCGCGGTCGGAGCGCGGACCGCGGATGCGAAGGCGGTCGGCGCCGTCGCCGCGCTCGGCCAGCCGGTATGGCGGCCGGGCTCGCCCGCCGGGTGGGACGATACCGCCGCGAGCTGGGCCGCGCCCGACGCGCTGCTCCGCCGGGTCGAGGTCGCGCAGCGCATCGCTGCGGCGACGCCGCCGACCGATCCGCGCCTCCTCGGGCCGCGGCTGCTGCCCGGCACGTGGTCGCCCGCCAGCGACGCCGCGATCGCGCGCGCCGACTCGCCAGCGCAGGCCCTTGCGCTGCTGCTCGTCACCCCCGAATTTCTGCGCCGCTAGGACACGCTCATGCTCCTTACCCGCCGTTCGCTCCTCGGCCGCGCCTCACTCGCCGGCGCGTTCGCCCTCACGCCGCGTCTCGCCTTCGCGGCGGGGACCGGCGAGGCCCGCTTCTTGTTCGTGATCCTGCGGGGGGCCATGGACGGCCTCGGCGCGGTCATGCCGGTCGGGGACCCGGCCTATGCGCCGCTGCGTGGGGCGCTCGCCGCGCCCACGGGCGAGGTCGCACCCGTCCGCCTCGATGCAACATTCGCCCTCCACCCCTCGATGCCGCGGTTCGCCGCGATGTATGCCGGCGGCGAGGCGCTCGTCGTTCACGCCGTTGCCTCGCCATACCGCGAGCGGTCGCACTTCGACGCGCAAAACGTGCTCGAGACCGGCGGGACGGCGGCGTACGTCTTGAAGAACGGCTGGCTCAACCGTCTCGTCGCTGCCCTGCCCGCCGGACGCGATCCGGCGATCGCAGTCGCGCCGACGGTGCCGATGGTTCTGCGTGGCACGGCACCGGTAACCTCGTACGCGCCATCGGGACTGCCGGAGGCGGGTGACGACCTGCTCCACCGCGTCGACGCGATGTATGCCGGCGACGCGCTGCTCCACCCGCTGTGGACTGAAGCGATGGACGCGCGGACGCTGGCGCAGGGCGGGACCGGCACGAAGAGCGACCCCGCGGCACTCGGCAGGCTCGCCGCGCGCTTCCTCGTCCAACCGGCGGGGCCGCGGATCGCGGTGATCGAGCTGCCCGGCTGGGACACCCACGCCGGGCAGGCGGGACGACTGGCGGGCCAGCTGAAGCAGCTCGACGCGGTGTTCGGCGCGCTTCAGGATGGGCTCGGGCCGGCGTGGGCGCACACGACCGTTCTGGCAGCCACCGAGTTCGGCCGCACCGCGGCGGTCAACGGCACCGGCGGGACCGACCACGGGACGGCAAGCGCGGCCCTGCTGTGCGGCGGCGCGGTCGCCGGCGGACGCGTCGTCGCCGACTGGCCGGGGCTGGCGGGATCGCAGCTGTACGAGAACCGCGATCTCCGCCCGACGACCGACCTCCGCGCGGTGATGCTCGGCGCGGCAGCGGGCAGCTTCGGCGTCGACCCGGCGCGGCTGGCTGCCGCGCTTTTCCCCGGCGGCGTCGTCCGGCCGGTCGAGGGGCTGGTGCGGGCGTAGCGTTCGGCGCTAGAACTTAGCGGTCCGTCGCTTGCGAAGAGGTCGTCCATGCTGAAGTCCGCGCTGCTCGCCGTCACCCTGATCGCCGGAGTACCGCTCGCGGCACAGACCGCCGCACCCACGACGGCCGCAGACACCAGCCCGCACGCGCTGCTGCGCGCGTTGTTCGCGGCCAGCGACGAGGCGAGCCTCAGGCGCAACCCGGTGCAGGCACTGTTTCGCGGCGACATGCGCTACAGCGACCAGCTCGGCGACTTCATCACCGACGGCTACAACGCGCGCGAGAAGGCGGCGGCGGAAGCCGACCTCGCGGCGTTGGAGCGCATCGACCGCAGCACGCTGGGAGCCGATGACAGAATCAGCTACGACGTGTTCAAGTACCAGACCGAGATCGGTCTGCGCGGGTTCGAGCCCAAACTGCTCGCCGCGACCATCGTTCGCCCGATCGATCACTTCGGCGGTTTCCAGGTGCTCGTCCCCGACCTCTCGTCCGGCGCGGGCGCGGCCCCCTTCAAGGCGGTCAAGGATTACGACGACAACCTGAAGCGGCTGCCCGACTACGTCGTCTATCTCGACCGCGCGATCGGGCGGATGCGGGAAGGCTTGGCAAAGGGCGTGACCAATCCGCGTCTGGTCATGGCCAACGTCGTTGGGCAGCTGGACGCACTGGTGCCGCCGAAGGTCGAAGACAGCGTGTTCTACAAACCGGTGACCATTTTCCCTGGCGATTTTTCGGCCGCCGACAAGACGCGATTGACCGCAGCCTACACCGCGTTCATTCGTGACCAGCTCAATCCCGCCCAGACGCGGCTGCGCGACTTCCTGCGCGACACCTATATTCCGCAGGCGCGGACGACGGTCGGCCTCGGCGACATGCCGGGCGGGAAGGCGCTGTACCGCTATCTTGTCGAATCGACGACTACGACGACGATGACACCCGAGGAGATCCACGCGCTCGGTCTGCGCGAGGTCGACCGCATCCACGGCGAGATGACCAAGGTCAAGGACACGGTCGGCTTCAAGGGCAGCCTGCAGGACTTCGCCGCGTTCCTGCGCACCGACAAGCGGTTCGCGCCCGCGAGCAAGAACGCGATGCGCGATGCGTTCTTCGCCATCGACAAACGCGTCGGGCTGACGGTCGGAAAAGACTTCACGACCATTCCCAAGTCGCCGCTCGAGATTCAGCCAGAGCCGTCGTACAAGGAAAAGACCGCAGCAGCGGGCGAGTACCAAGGTGGCACGCCCGACGGCACGCGGCCCGGAATATTCTATTACAATGCCTATGACCTGCCGGCCCGCTACACCTGGGGCTACGAAACGCTGTTCCTCCACGAGGGACGCCCGGGTCACCACTTCCAGATCAGCCTCGCGCAGGAGAATACCGATCTGCCGGCGTTCCAGCGCTTCGGGGGCAACACCGCCTACGTCGAGGGCTGGGCGCTATATTCGGAAAGCCTCGGCTACGAGCTCGGCTTCTTTACCGACCCGTACCAGAACTACGGGCACCTGAACGACGAGATCCTGCGCGCGATGCGCCTCGTCGTCGACACCGGTATCCACAACGATGGCTGGAGCCGCGACAAGGCGATCGCCTACATGCTCGACAACTCGGCGATGTCGAAGACCGACGCGACCGCCGAGGTCGAGCGTTACATCGCGATCCCTTCGCAGGCGCTGGCGTACAAGGTCGGGCAGCTGACGATCCGCGGCCTGCGGACCAAGGCCGAGACCGAGCTCGGGCAGAGGTTCGACGTCCGCGCCTTCCACGCGCAGGTGCTGATGAGCGGCGCGCTGCCGATGGCGGTGCTCGAACGCAAGATCGACGACTGGATCGCGGCGACCAAGCGTACGTGAAGGGAAATCCGATGAAGCGACTGCTAGCGATTGCTGCCACGGCGCTGCTCGCCCACGGGGCTGGGGCGCAGATGTTGGGGACCCCTGCTCCCGTCTTCGTCCGGGGCACGATCGTCACCGCCGATCCGGCGGTCCTGACGGTGAAGGTGCGCGACGGGACGAACGTACCGGTGACGCTCGCGCCGGGGTTCAAAGTCGCGGCGCTGTCGACGATCGGGATCGACGCGATCAGGCCGAACAGCTTCATCGGCACCGCCGCCAAGCCTGGCCGCGGCGGCGTCCTCGAAGCGACCGAGGTCCATGTCTTCCCCGAAGCGATGCGCGGCCTCGGCGAAGGCCACCGGGCGTGGGATGCCGGCCCGACGAGCACGATGACCAACGGCAACGTCGCTCGCGTCGGCACGATCAAGCACCACAGCGGCCGGACGCTGACGGTCGACTACAAGGGCGGGACGCAGGAAATCGTCGTGCCGGCAAACGTGCCCGTCGTCGCCTTTGCGGAGGGCAGCGCGGCGCAGCTGACGCCCGGCGCGCACGTCTTTGCTCTCACGATGAAGACCGCCGACGGTCGTCTAGTCACCAACCAGGTCGCCGTAGGGGTCGGTGGGGTCATTCCGCCGATGTAGGCGGCGGCATGGAACGCCTCGCCGCCTACCGGATCATGCGACCTTGAAGCCTTCGCGGTTCATACGGCCGGTCAGCGCCTTGTTCTCCTCGGGACTCAGCCGGTCGCGCAGGCGCGGGTAAACGACGTCCTCTTCCTCGCGGACGTGGTGCTCGATGTCGGCCTTGAGTTGCGCCAGCCGCGCGAGCCACGCCGGCGAAGTCTTGTCGATCTGCTCGAGGTCGTAGAGGCCCTGCTTGACCTGCGCATTATGCTCGTGGCCCAGCTTGTCGGCGTCGTCGGCGTCGCCGAGGGCGCGGATTGCGCAGTAGATGACGTCCTCCTCCTGCACCGCATGCTTCCCGAGCGCATGCTGCAGCGAGAGCACCAATGCGGCGCGCTTCTTCGGCTCGTCGTCGGTCGTATTCTCGAGCGCCTCGATAATCCCCATCGCGAGCTTGTGCTCGGCCTTCAAGCCGTCGAACCAGTCGCCCGCGGCGACGGTGATCGCCTGAACCGCCGCCTTGCGCCCGGCGGCTGCGAGCAGGCCGAGGCCGAACCCCGCCGCGCCGGCGAGCAGTACGTTGTTGTCGTTCGATCCATTGGTGTAGGTCGTCGCCATGATGGTCGCTCATGCGAGTGGATGAGGCGAACAAGTGCCGGGCCGCGCCGTGGTTCCCCGACGAAGTCATTCTTCGAGGTCGGACGGCGTGTTGATGTTACGAAACGTGCCGAGGTCGACCGATCGCGCCCCGGTCGAGCCAACCCACGCGCGTAGCGACCGGTCGCCGCTCGTCGCAAGGTGTCGGTCGAGATCGGGGCCGAGGTTGGCCGGCCACGCCCCGAACAATGGCTGGCCGCGCGCCACTGCCGGGCCGGGAGCAAGCCGTGCGGCAAGGTCGAGCGGCACCTCGGGCAGGTCGCACCCGCTCGTCACCACCATGTCGAAGCCGTTCGCCTGCGCGTAAGCAAGCGCCGCACACAGCCCGCCGAGCGGACCGAGGCCGGGCGAGGGACGGTCCGGGATGCCCACTGCATCATCGCGCCCGACGACGATCAGACCATCGACCTGCGGCCGCAGCCGGGCGAGGACATGGTCGAGCAGCGAGACGCCGTCGAGCAGCGCCAGCGCCTTGTCCGACCCGAAGCGCCGCGATTGCCCGCCGGCGAGGACCGCGCCGAGGAGCCGCGGCTTCCGCCTCAAGCCGACTCGTCGAATAACTCGCGGCCGATCAGGAAGCGTCGGATCTCGCTGGTTCCCGCACCGATCTCGTACAGCTTCGCGTCGCGCAGCAGCCGACCGGTCGAATAGTCGTTGATGTAGCCGTTGCCGCCGAGCGCCTGGATCGCCTCGAGAGCCATCCATGTCGCCTTCTCGGCGGCGTAGAGGATGCACCCCGCGGCATCCTTGCGCGTCGTCTCCCCGCGGTCGCATGCCTGCGCGACGGCGTAGGTGTAGGCGCGCGCAGTCGACATTGCGACGTACATATCGGCGAGCTTGCCCTGCATCAGCTGGAACTCGCCGATCGCCTGGCCAAACTGGCGGCGCTCGTGGACATACGGCACGACCACGTCCATGCACGCCGCCATGATCCCGAGCGGCCCGCCGGCGAGGACGACGCGCTCGTAGTCCAAGCCGCTCATCAGCACCTGAACGCCGCGCCCCTCCTCGCCGAGCACGTTCTCGAACGGCACCTCGCAGTCCTCGAAGACCAACTCGCATGTATCCGACCCGCGCATGCCGAGCTTGTCGAGTTTCTGCGCGGTTGAAAAACCCGGCATGCCGCGCTCGATCAGGAACGCGGTGATGCCGCGCGCACCCGATTGCGGATCGGTCTTGCCGTATACGACCAGCGTGTCGGCTCCGGGGCCGTTGGTGATCCAGAACTTGCTTCCGTTGAGGATATAGCGGTCGTTGCGCTTCTCGGCGCGCATCCGCATCGACACGACGTCGCTGCCCGAGCCGGGTTCGGACATCGCGAGGCTGCCGAGGTGTTCGCCGCTGATCAGCTTCGGCAGGTACCTGGCCTTCTGCTCGGCCGTGCCCCACCGCGCGATCTGGTTGATACACAGGTTCGAATGCGCGCCGTAGCTGAGGCCCACGCTTGCCGAGGCGCGGCTGATCTCCTCGATCGCGACGACGTGGGCGAGGTAGCCAAGCCCCGCCCCGCCGTCGGCTTCGGGCACGGTGATGCCGTGCAGGCCGAGGTCGCCAAGCTTGGGCCACAGGTCGCGCGGGAATTGGTTGGCCGCGTCTATATGCGCGGCGCGCGGCGCGATCTCGGCGGCGGCGAAGGCGGCGACGCTGTCGCGCAGCATGTCGATCGTGTCGCCGTGGTC
>Ga0123338_10000642_pt1 | contig 35327 bp, 28 predicted proteins | sample grotaG_FD_89793 | JGI IMG/M metagenome (GOLD analysis project Ga0123338, IMG submission 89793) | Glacier valley bacterial and archeal communities from Borup Fiord, Nunavut, Canada, to study Microbial Dark Matter (Phase II) -... | ecosystem: Environmental > Aquatic > Freshwater > Ice > Glacier ...
AGGGCACACCCCGCCGTGCAGGCCGCCCAGATGCGGTAAGATGTGCGTTGTTGCATCTGCGCTGGCCCCCTGCACGGCCCGGGGGCGTGGTGACCGCGGGTCGTGGAGGTATGTTGGATGATGCGTGTCGTCTTGGCCCAGCCCAGGGGCTTCTGCGCCGGCGTGGAGCGCGCCATCGAGATCGTGGAGCGGGCGCTGGCCAAATTCGGGCCGCCGATCTACGTTCGGCACGAGATCGTGCACAACCGCCACGTCGTCGAGGACTTGCGGACCCGCGGTGCCGTCTTCGTGGACGAGTTGGATGAAATACCGCCCGGTGCCATGACCGTGTTCAGTGCGCACGGCGTTGCCAAGCGGGTGGAGGAGTTGGCACGGGAGCGGCGCCTGCCCGTCATAGACGCAACCTGCCCGCTGGTGGCCAAGGTCCATGCCGAAGGCCGGCGCTACGCCGCTCAGGACCGGGAAATCGTGCTGGTCGGCCATGCGGGCCACGCAGAGGTCGAGGGCACCATTGGCCAGATTCCCGGGCCGGTTCACCTAGTCCAGACCGTGGCGGACGTGGCAACCCTGCAGGTCGGCACACCGGACCGCCTGGCCTACGTCACGCAAACCACCCTGTCCGTGGACGACACGCGGGGCATCATCGGTGCGCTCCAGGCGCGGTTCCCGTCCATCATCGGCCCTGATGTGCGCGACATCTGCTACGCCACGCAGAACCGCCAGCAGGCCGTGCACGACCTGGCGAAGCAGGTGGACGTGATCCTGGTCGTGGGGTCCCGCAACAGCAGCAACAGCAACCGCCTGCGCGAGATCGGGCAGGAGCTGGGCAAGCCAAGCTACCTGATTGATGATGCCAGCGCGTTGCAACCGGAATGGTTCTCGGGCGTGGATACGGTGGGCCTGACGGCCGGGGCCAGCGCGCCGGAGATGCTGGTCCAAGGCGTGCTGGACGGGCTGCGCCGGATGCGGGACGTGCAGGTGTCCACGCTGCCCGGCGTTGCCGAAGACGTGAAGTTCAAGTTCCCGGCCGAGCTGAGTTAAGGAAACCTTTCGAGGTTAGGCGACGAACAATTACCTAACCAGGCTTGCGCGGCCTGACGCCGCTTGCGGCGACGCGTGTGTCAGGCTGCTTGAGCCTGGTTAGGCCCTAAGGAGCAACCGCAGATGTCCGTTCCGTTGAGGCAGGTGGCGCGTGTCGGCGCCTATGTCGTGAAGCAGCACGTCCTGGGCCGCAAGCGCTACCCCCTTGTGCTGATGCTGGAGCCGTTGTTCCGCTGCAACTTGGCGTGCAGCGGCTGCGGCAAGATTGACTACCCCGCCCCGATCCTGAACCAGCGTCTGTCGGTCGCGGACGCCCTGGCCGCCGCCGACGAGTGCGGCGCGCCGGTGGTTAGTATCGCCGGCGGGGAGCCGCTGCTGCACAAGGAGATGCCGGAGATCGTCCGCGGCCTGCTGGCGCGCAAGAAGTTCATCTATCTCTGCACCAACGCGCTGCTGCTTGAGAAGAAGATGGACGACTACACGCCGCATCCGGACTTCTCCTGGGATGTTCACCTGGACGGCGACCGGGAGATGCACGACCGGGCCGTGAGCCAGGAGGGCACCTACGACCGCGCCGTGGCCGCCATCAAGGAGGCGAAGCGCCGGGGCTTCCGCGTCAGCATCAACTGCACGCTGTTCGACGGCGCGCAGGCGGAGCGGGTGGGCAAGTTCTTTGACGACGTGATGGCGATGGGCGTGGACGGGATCATGACCTCGCCGGGCTATGCGTACGAGCGTGCGCCGGACCAGGCGCATTTCCTGTCGCGGCAGAAGACCAAGCAGTTGTTCCGGGACATCCTGACCTACGGCCGCGGCAAGAAGTGGAAGTTCACGCAGTCGCCGCTGTTCATGAGCTTCCTGGCCGGCAACGAGAACTACACCTGCACGCCCTGGGGCAAGCCGACGCGCAACGTGTTCGGCTGGCAGCGGCCCTGCTACCTGCTCGGCGAGGGCTACACCAAGACCTACCAGGAGCTGATGGACAGCACGGACTGGGACAAGTACGGCACCGGCAACTACGAGAAGTGCGCGGACTGCATGGTCCACTCGGGCTACGAGAGCACGGCGGTGATGGACGCGGTGAAGTCCCCGGTGAAGACGATGATGACGGCGCTGCGCGGGCCGAAGCTGACGGGTCCGATGGCACCGGAGATTGACCTGACACACCAGCGTCCGGCGGACTACGTGTTCAGCCGGCATGTGCAGGACAAGATGGCGGAGTTGAAGCACGCCAAGCCCGGCAAGTCCCAGGTGGCGGACGCGGCGGACTGACGCATCCGTTTGGGCCTCGGCGCGGCTCCGAGGTGCATACGCCGCGGTAGCGGGAGCGCCCAGGTCCGGACGGAGGGCATATGAGCGGCGAGGCAGAAACCCAGAGGACGGCGAAGCTCCGGGCCTACTACGCCCGGTGCTTGGCGATCCTGGCGGGCACGGGCGACCCTCGCATCGAGGAAGCCTTTGCAACCGTGCCGCGCGAACCGTTTGCCGGCCCCGCGCCGTGGTCCATCCCACTGCTCAACGTCTGGCGCGCCGGGCCGTGGCCGCGGACCTATGTGCAAACCCCCGACGACGACCCGGCCTTCCTGTATCAGAACGTCCTAGTCGCGCTGGATGCGGAGCGCGGCATCCACATCGGCGAACCCGGCCTGCACGCCCACTGCCTCGACGCGGCCGCCGTGCAGCCGGGGGAGACGGTGGTGCAGGTCGGCGCGGGGAGCGGCTACTATACGGCAATCCTGGCCCACCTCGTGGGGCCGGGCGGGCGTGTCCATGCGTTCGAGGTTGATGCGGACCTGGCCGCACGCGCCGTCCGCAACCTGGCACCTTGGCCGCACGCCACGGTCCATGAGCGGTCCGGCGCAACAGAGGGGCTACCGAACGCCGACGCGGTTTACGTGTTCGCCGGCATCACCCAGCCGTGCTGGCCTTGGCTGGAGGCGTTGCGCCCCGGCGGACGCCTGCTGTTCCCGCTGCAGCCGGAGGGCGGCTTCGGCGCCATGTTGCTGCTGCAAAGGCCGCACGCGGGCGGGCTGGGCTGGCCGGCACGGTTCGTGTCCCGCGCCGGGTTCATTGCCTGCCAGGCGCGGCAGGACGAGGCGGCTGGGCGCGGCCTGGCGGCAGCCTTTGCGGCAGGCGGGTGGGAGGGGGTCAGGTCGTTCCATATCGGCGATGCGCCGGATGGGACGTGCTGGTTCAACGGCGGGGGCTGGTGGCTTTCGACCAGCCCGCCTTAGCACTACCCTGCCATGTTCAGAAAAGCGTTACAGAGATCAACGCGTTACTGGGCGGCTCCGAATGCTTACTACCCGGTCAACCCCTTGCTGATCCAGCGACTTCGCTTTGGTCCTGGCAGAGTAGTGCTAACCTAGCACCGCCTTCAGCTCCCCTGGCGTCACCGCGACCCCGTTCAGCTCCGTGCGGAAGAAGCCCAGGAAGCCGTCCAGCCGCTCCAGCAGCGCATCCACCTCCGCCATGTCGCGCGCATACGGCGTATGGCCGGGCGCGAAGGACGGGCTGTGCATCGTCAGCGCGAACACGAGCTGGCCGCCCGACGCCAGCTTGCCGACCAGCCGCGTCATGTCGTCCAGCGTCAGGCCCTCCGGCGTCAGCATGATGCGCTCCAGCAGGCCGAGGTGGGACAGCAGGCCGGGGATGCGCAGCCGCCGCAGGCCGGTGCTGAACAGCAGGCGGTCGGCGCCGCTGCCCGCCAGGGTCCGCAGCGGGCCGATCAGCCCGTGCGTCATCGGGACGTGCAGCAGGCGCCGGCTGGCGTCGGCCCAGAAGGGCTGCGAGGGGCATTCGAAGAAGTCAGGCCCGCCGCCCATCCCGGACAGGTCGCGGAAGGGCAGCACGCTCGTGTCCACCTCGAACCCCACGTCGGTCAGCATGGCGCCGCGCTCCACCCGGAAGCCGTAGCGGCCCGCCTTGTAGACGGTGGGCCGCTGGCCCAGCCGGTCCAGGGCGGCGTCGGACAGCGTCTGCAGCTTGCGCCGCTCCAGGTCGCCGGGAAGGTTGCACGGGAAGGAGTGGGCGAGGCACACGACCTCCTCGTGCGGCGGCGTCACCCAGGGGTGCAGGTGGGCGCCGATCACGGCCTGCCCGGCGCCGACCCAGCCCTGCAGGGTCCGGGCGGCGTAGTCGTCCATCAAGACGGGGTAGCTGGCCAGGTAGCACGGGCGGATGCCGTGCTTGTCGAACAGGTCCTGCGCCCGGCCGAGACGCTTGAAGGACTCGACGGAAGTCTTGTTGCGGGAGAACGGCCCGTCCCAGTCGAAGTCCTCCTCGGTGTCAATCACCACGCACAGATGCGGGCGCGTGAGCTTGCCGAGGTCGGCAGGCTCGAGCTTGCGGAGGATGGCCGTGTCGGTGGTGCCGATGGTCAGGGACATCCCGGGTCAGGCGGCTTTGAGCAGGCCCAGGCGGCGCCGCGCCGCCCGGACGGCCGGGTTGGACAGGATCAGGAATCGGAGGTTGTCCACGACGTTGTAGGCCATCCCGCAGGCCAGCAGCAGGTGGCCTGCGCCCCCCAGGTAGCGGCCGGGATGCGGCGCCAGGCCCTTGCCGATGCTGGAGTGAAGGGAGCCGTAGATCAGCCGCCGCTCCCCCCAGGTCATGTAGTCCGCCATGGCGCTGACGTGGTAGTCCACCATCCGTTTCGTGTCCAAGGCGATCAGCTTGGTGTTGGTGGACATGAAGCTGTCGGGCAGCTCCGCCTTGCGGACCAGCACCTCTTGCAGCAAGGCCGTGACCCCGTTCGAGGCGAGGCGTATCCACAGGTCCCGGTCCTCCGCGATGCGCAGCGTCGGGTCGAAGGGGTGGCTGCCCAGGTCGGCCCGGCGGACGAGCGCGCAGGAGGTTTGGACGAAGGCGTTCGACAGCAGGCGCCGCCATCCCATTGGCTGGAAGTCCGGCAGGCCGGTGAACAGCGGCCCGATGACGGCGCCGTTCGCAGCGACCAGGTCGGCTTGGCAGCCGCACAGCGTGACCTCGGGGTGGTGGTCCATCAACTCGACCTGCCGGGCCAGCTTCTGCGGCATCCAGGTGTCGTCGGCGTCCTGGAACGCGACGTACTCGCCGGTTGCCAGACGCACCCCGGCGTTGCGGGCGCTTGACGGCCCGGCATTCTGTCCCAGGCGGACAGCCAGGTGGCGCAGGCCGGACCGTTGCAGGGCGTGGCAGGCGCGCTCCCCAGTGCTGTCCGGGCTGGCGTCGTCCACGACGATGACCTCGAACGCGGTGAAGGTCTGGGACGCCAGGGCGGCAACGGTGTCCTCGATCGTCGCCGCCGCCTTGTAGGCGGGAATGACGATGCTGACCCGCACCGGTTGTGTGGTGTCTGCCACTGCAACGGTTCGGTTGTCGGATAGTATCTGGAACAGAGAAGCTGCAACTGTTTGCTCGCGTGGCTTCGAATGCACGTCCAGAATTGGACCATCCTCCTTCAATGCTTGCGCGGCTCAGACAATAAACGTGACCGTGGCGCATTGCCAGACGCATTGCTGTCAACGCTGCAACCCGGGCCGTGCAGCCAGGCTTATGCAAGCATCGCCATGCGGCCGGCTGGCTCGTTGCCGTTCGTCGCCTTCCTGAAAGTCCGGTGGTTCCCGCACGCATGCTGCGGCGCCAGAGGTGCAACCCGGCGTCGAAGCTGTCCGGGATTATTCGGCAGTCTGTTCCCTGTCCCTTTCAGGACTGTTTACGGGACCCGGCACAGCCGCTTGGGTTCAGTGGCGGCGGCGGGTGCAAGCGGCGGCGGGCCGCTGGCCTGCGGGCCGGTACGTCGTGGGGCCTGGCCGTGCATCCGGCCGCGGCAGCCTTGATCCGTGCCAGCCAGTGCGGCATGGCAGCGCCGGCTGAGCAGCAGCACCGGCCGAACGGAGGATGCCGACCCATGCCCAGCCCCCGCGCCCGCGCCGACGCCTTCTGCCAGCGCTTCGGGCTGCGCGTTCCCATCCTGTCTGCGCCCATGGCTGGGGCCTGCCCGGTGGAGTTGGCGGTGGCGGTGGCCGACGCCGGGGGCATGGGCGCCCTGGGCGCATTGCTGACCGATCCCGCGGGAATCCTGGACTGGGCGGCCGGGTTCCGCCGCCGCAGCAACGGGGCGTTCCAGATCAACCTGTGGGTGCCCGACCCGCCGCCCGTCCGGGATGCAACCCAGGAAGACGCGGCGCGGGCCTTCCTGGGCGGCTGGGGTCCACCGGTGGCGGCGGGGGCTGGGGACGCCGCACCGCCAAACTTCGCGGCGCAGTGCGACGCGCTTCTGCAAGCCATGCCCGCAGTGGTGTCCAGCATCATGGGCGTGTTCCCGCCGGGCTTCGTAGCGGCGCTGCACGCGCGGGGGATCGCTTGGTTCGCCTGTGCCACGACGCTTGCGGAGGCGTTGCAGGCGGAGGCCGCCGGGGCGGACGCGGTGGTGGCGCAAGGGATCGAGGCCGGGGGCCACCGCGGCGCCTTCGACGCCGCCACGGCGGAGCGGCAAGGTGCCGGGCTGGTGGCGCTGCTGCCGCGGCTGGCCGACCGGCTCCGCGTGCCGGTGATCGCGGCGGGCGGCATCGGCGACGGGCGCGGCGTGGCCGCGGCGCTGCTGCTGGGGGCGAGCGCCGTGCAGGTCGGAACGGCCCTGCTGCGCTGCCCGGAGGCCGGCACCGCCCCGGCCTGGGCCGACGCGCTGCACGAGCTGGAGCCGGAGGCGACGGCGCCCACCCGCGCCTTCAGCGGACGGCTGGGCCGGGCCGTGCGGTCCGCCTACACTGATGCGGCAGCCGGGGCGGCGGTCGCGCCCTATCCGGTGCAGCGCGGCCTGACCGGGGCGATGCGTGCGCAAGCCAAGGCGGACGGCGACGCCGGGCGGATGCAGGCCTGGGCCGGTCAAGCCGCCGCCCTTGCCCGGCCGGAGCCGGCCGGCGGCGTGGTGCGCCGCATGTGGGCGGAGGCGGAGGCGCTGCTGCCTTCTCCCTCTCCCTTCGGGGTCAAGCCGTGAAACGGTTTACGGCCGGGATGAGGGGGTGTTCGGGGCCGGCACTTCCAATCAGGGGCCGCGTGCGGCAACACGGCCAGCACTCCGCGGTGCAGCCAAGACCGCCTTGTATCTGGACGTTGGCACGCGGTGACGGCAGCGGGCGCGCGGCGGCTGTCGCCCGTTCCCCCTTTGGTTGCAGCCGTGGGTGAGCCCTGGGACCAGCCGCCGTATTACGCACAACCGGACAGTCGCTCACCCCGACCGTGAACCGCCTTGCGGTCTGACCCCGGACGGAGAGGAGGCAGAAACCTGGCGTCTGGGCGGCGCCGCGCCTAATCACCTTCTATGGCACCTGGGGCGCGCACTGGATGGACGGATATCGCGGCCGGCGGCTGGGTCGCGCGGCTGCCCCCGGCCTGGCGGCCCTATGCCGTGCTGGCCCGGCTGGACCGGCCTATCGGGTCCTGGCTGCTGTTCCTGCCGGGACTTTGGAGCATCCTGCTGGCGCGGCCCACGCCGGCGGAGGCGGTGTGGCTGATCCTGCTGTTCGGCGTGGGCGCGGTGGTGATGCGCGGCGCCGGATGCGTGGTGAACGACATGTGGGACCGCGACATGGACCGGCTGGTGACGCGCACCGCCGGGCGCCCGCTGGCCAGCGGCGCGCTGCGGATGCGTCAGGCGGCGGGCTTCCTGTGCGCGCTCCTGCTGGCTGGCCTGCTGGTGCTGCTCCAACTGAACGGGCTAGCGCAGGTGCTGGGCGTGCTGTCGCTGGCGCTGGTGGCGGTGTATCCGCTGGCCAAGCGGGTGACGTGGTGGCCGCAGGCGATGCTTGGCCTGACCTTCGGATGGGGTGCGCCGATGGGGTTCGCTGCGGCGGCGGGGCGGCTGGATGGCGCGGCGGCGGCGCTGTATGCGGCGGCCTTCGCGTGGATCCTGGGCTACGACACGATCTACGCGCACCAGGACCGGGAGGACGACGCGCTGATCGGGGTCCGCAGCACGGCGCGGCTATTTGCGGGCAGCACGCGGCCGTTCCTGGTGGCGTGCTACGGCGGGGCGCTGGGGCTGCTGGCGATGGCGGGGTGGCTGGCCGGGTTGTCGCCGCTGTTCTACCCGGCCCTGCTGCTGCCCGCGGCGCTGCTGGCCTGGCAAGTCCGCGCGCTGGACGTGGACGACCCCGCGCGCTGCCTGCGGCTGTTCCATCTGAATCGCGAGGCCGGGTTGGCCGTGGGCGCTGCAATTCTGCTGGGCTTGTTGTGAGGCGCACGGCATGACGGGTGCCGGTGCGCCCGGTGCAGGTGCGCCCGGTTCCGATGCGCCCGGTTCCGATGCGCCCGGTTCCGATGCGCCCGGTTCCGGCCGCCGCCCCGATCCTGACTTGCCCGGTCCTGGCGAAACCGGTCCTGGCGCACCCGGCCGTAGTGCAACTGACCGTGGCCCACCCGGCTTTGGCACCACCCGCACTGATGCAGCATGGCCTGCTGCATCCGGACCTGGCGCACCCGGGACTGCGGCGCGGGAGGCATTCATCCGCGCCCACACCGTCCCCGCCCATGCGCCGCTGGTGCCGGAGATCGTCCTGCACCTGGCCACCGAGATCACGCCGATCTGGCAGGCCAGCGAGGCCTGGCTGCACAGGACGGGGATCGAGCCGCCGTTCTGGGCCTTCGCCTGGCCCGGCGGGCAGGCGCTGGCCCGGCACATCCTGGACCATCCTGGCCTGGTGCGGGGCCGCCGGGTGCTGGACTTCGCGGCCGGCTGCGGCGTGGCCGCCATCGCCTGCGCCATGGCCGGCGCCGCAGAGGTCGAGGCCGCGGAGATTGACCCCCTGGCCGCCGCCGCCATCGCCCTGAACGCGGCGGAGAACGGCAGGGATATGCGGGTGCTGACGGGGGACGTGGTGGGGCAGCCCAGCCGTTGGGACCTGATCCTGTGCGGCGACGTCTGCTATGAGGCGCCGATGACCCGGCACATCCTGCCCTGGCTGCGCCGCATGGCTGCGGCGTGCGAGGTCTGGGTCGCCGATCCCGGCCGCGCCTACCTGCCGGCGGACGGGCTGGCGCCGCTGGCCGAGTACGACGTGCCGACGCCGCTGGAGCTGGAGGACCGGACCATGCGGCCGACGCGGCTGTTCCGGATGGCGCCAGGCGCCTGACGGCCGCAATCCCTTGGACTCCCGGTTTGCAGCACGTTATCTGTCACCTGAACGATGCCGGGCCGCCAGGCGCCTGGCGCGGCGGCCGGAGGGGGAAACGATGTTCGACGCCATCCAGACCACGCTCGACACCGCAGTCGAGGACAATGCCGAGACCGGGCTGTTCCGCTGCAAGCGCAACATCTTCACCGATCCCGAGCTGTTCGAGATGGAGATGAAGTATATCTTCGAGGGCAACTGGATCTACTTGGCCCACGAGAGCCAGGTGCCCAACAAGAACGACTACTTCACGACGTTCATGGGCCGGCAGCCCATCTTCATCGCCCGCAACAAGGCGGGGGAGCTGAACGCCTTCATCAACGCCTGCAGCCACCGCGGCGCAATGCTGTGCCGGCACAAGAAGGGCAACAAGGCGGCCTACACCTGCCCCTTTCACGGCTGGACTTTTTCCAATTCCGGCAAGCTGCTGAAGGTGAAGGATGCGGACGGCGCCGGGTATCCCGACAGCTTCAACAAGGACGGCAGCCACGACCTGACGCGGGTGCCGCGGTTCGAGAGCTACCGCGGCTTCCTGTTCGGCAGCCTGAACGCGGATGTCGTGCCGCTGCGGGAGCACCTGGGGGAGGCCGCCAAGATCATTGACATGATCGTGGACCAGTCGCCGGACGGGCTGGAGGTGGTGCGCGGCGCGTCGTCCTATGTGTTCGACGGCAACTGGAAGTTGCAGACGGAGAACGGCGCGGACGGCTACCACGTGAGCGCGACGCACTGGAACTACGCCGCCACCACCAGCCGCCGCAAGGACGCGGCCCAGGTGGACAACGTGCGCGCCATGAGCGCGGGCGGCTGGGCCAAGCAGGGCGGCGGCTTCTACTCGTTCGAGCACGGGCACCTGCTGCTGTGGACCAACTGGTCCAATCCGGAGGACCGGCCCAACTGGGACCGGCGGGGGGAGCTGGCGCAGCAGTTCGGCCAGGCCACGTCCGACTGGATGGTGCAGCGCAGCCGCAACCTGTGCCTGTATCCGAACGTGTATCTGATGGACCAGTTCAGCAGCCAGATCCGCACCTACCGGCCGCTGGCGGTGGATAAGACCGAGGTCACGATCTACTGCATCGCGCCGAAGGGCGAGAGCGACGAGTCCCGCACCCGGCGCATCCGGCAGTACGAGGACTTCTTCAATGCGAGCGGCATGGCGACGCCGGATGACTTGGAGGAGTTCCGGGCGTGCCAGATCGGCTATATGGGCAGCGCGGCGCAGTGGAACGACTTGTGCCGGGGCGCGGCGCATTGGATCCAGGGGGCGGACGAGGGCGCGAAGGCCATCGGGTTGCAGCCGCTGCTGTCCGGCGCGCGGACGGAGGACGAGGGGCTGTTTGCCGTGCAGCACCGGTACTGGATGGAGACGATGCAGCGGAGTTTGGCGAAGGACCGGGTGCATTTGGGGTAGTTGCTGCCCCCTCTCCCCCCGGGAGAGGGCCGTGCTTGCCACCGTTCAGGACTCTAAACCATGCTGACCATCGAAGACGTGCGCGGGTTCCTCACTCGGGAGGCACGATACCTAGACGACAAGCAGTGGGATGAGTGGCTGGCGCTGTATGCCGCCAACGCGCAGTTCTGGATGCCGTCCTGGGACGACGACGACAAGCTGGTGACGGACCCGTTGCGGGAAGTGTCCTTGATCTACTACCCGCACAAGGGCGGGCTGGAGGACCGGGTGTTCCGCATCCGGACGGAGCGCAGCAGCGCGACCTCGCTTCCCGAGCCGCGCACGTCGCACAACATCAGCAACGTGGAAATCACGGAGCAGTCGAACGGCACGTGCAAGCTGCGGTTCAACTGGTTCACGCTGAACTTCCGCTACAAGACGACCGACACCTACTTCGGCACGTCTTACTACATGCTGGACACCACTGGCCCGGCGCCGCTGATCACCGACAAGAAGGTCGTCCTCAAGAACGACTACATCCACCACGTCATTGACATCTATCACATCTAGGGGCGGCGCATGGGCCACACGGTCGCACTGAACTTCGAGGACGGCGTCACCCGCTTCATTGACTGCGCCGGGACGGAAAGCGTCGCCGATGCGTCCTACCGCGTGGGCATCAACATCCCGCTGGACTGCCGGGACGGCGCCTGCGGCACCTGCAAGGCCTTCGTGGAAAGCGGCACCTACGAGGGCGGGGACTACATCGAGGACGCGCTGACGGACGAGGAGGCTGCGGCCGGCTACGGCCTGGCCTGCCAGATGAAGCCCAAGTCCGACCTGGTGCTGCGCGTGGCCGCGTCGTCCGACGCCTGCAAGACCAAGCCCGCCGCCTATGCCGGGACCATCGCGGCGCTGCGCCGGCTGTCGGACACCACGACCGAGTTCACGATCAAGACCGAGGGCAATCCGCCCGCCTTCCTGCCGGGCCAGTATGTCAACGTCGAGGTGCCGGGCAGCGGGCAGCGGCGGTCATACTCCTTCAGCTCGCCGCCGGGTGCAGACGAGGCCGGTTTCCTGGTGCGCAACATCCCGGGTGGGCTGATGACGACCTTCCTGGAAGGCGCGCAGCCCGGCACGCCCGTGACCTTCACTGGCCCGGTTGGCGGCTTTTACTTGCGGGACGTGAAGCGGCCCGTGCTGATGCTGGCCGGCGGCACCGGGCTGGCGCCGTTCCTGTCCATGCTGGACCGCCTTGCGGAGACGGGCAGCCCACATCCGGTCCACCTGGTCTATGGCGTGACGCACGATGCCGACCTGGTGGGCCTGGACCGGCTGGACGCCGCCGCCGCCCGCCTGCCCGGCTTCAGCTACACCACTTGCGTTGCGGACGAGGCCAGTGCCCATCCGCGCCACGGCTACGTGACGGCGCACCTGGACGCGGCGCACCTGCATGGCGGCGACGTGGACGTGTACCTGTGCGGCCCGCCCGCGATGGTGGAGGCGGTGCGGACCCACTTCAGCGGCGCCGGGATCAAGCCGGCCAGCTTCCACTTTGAGAAGTTTTCTCCGAGTGGCGTGGTGACGGGGGCGGCTTGACTGTTCCCGACATGATGCTTTTGCCATGACGTTTCTGGGCCGCTTCGCCGGCAAGGTGGCGGTCGTGACCGGCGCGGCGCAGGGCATTGGCCGGGACGTGGCGCTGCGCCTGGCGGCGGAGGGCGCGCGGGTGGTGCTGGCCGACCGCTCGGACCTGGTACATGAAGTCCAGGCGGAGGCCGGGGCGGACTGCCTGGCCGTGACCGGCGACCTCGAACTGTATGCCGATGCGGCGGCCTTGATGGATGCGGCGGTGGCGCGTTTCGGGCGGCTGGACGTGCTGGTGAACAATGTCGGCGGCACGATCTGGGCCAAGCCCTATGCCGAGTACGAGGCGGCGCAGATCGAGGCAGAGTTGCGCCGCTCGCTGTTTCCCACGATGTGGTGCTGCCGGTCGGCGCTGCCGCACATGCTGGCGGGCGGTGGGGGGAGCATCGTCAACGTGTCTTCCGTGGCGACGCGGGGGATCAACCGGGTGCCATACTCCGCGGCCAAGGGCGGGGTGAATGCGCTGACGGCGTGCCTGGCGTGGGAGTATGCGGAGGCCGGCATCCGGGTGAACGCCGTCGCCCCCGGCGGCACTGCAGCCCCGCCCCGGCGTATCCCGCGCAACCCGGCCGTGCCATCCCCGCAGGAGGCGGCGTGGATGCAGCGGGTTGTGGACCAGACGACAGGGTCCAGCTTGATGCGGCGCTATGGCACGACGGCGGACCAGGCGGCGGCGATCCTGTTCCTGGCGTCGGACGAGGCGGGCTACATCACTGGGACCGTGCTGCCGGTGGCCGGTGGGGACCAGGGGTGATGAGGGCGGTCCCTGCTCCCTCTCCCAAGGGAGAGGGTCGGGGTGAGGGGGTCTCGGCGGCGGCGGGGCGCGGCCCGAAAACAGAACGGGCTGCGCTGCCATGGATCTAGGAATGCGCTTGCCCTCCCCTTCACCCCGTCCGTAAACCGTTTCACGGTTTGACCCCGGAGGGAGAGGGAGCAGGCAGGCGGTTGTTGCGGGGCGCGCAGCGCCGTGGCAATCGAGGGGTCGCCAGTGCCGTGCTTTCGGCCCCTGGATCGCCATGCCGCAAGCGGCTCGCGATGACGGTCCATAAGCAATCATACCAAGGGGAGTGAGATGATGGACGGCGTTCTGAACACCAGCCCGGCGCGGGACCTGCTGACCAAGCTCAGCGGGATGGACACGGACAAGGGCAACCCGCGCGTCAAGCAGATCGTGCAGCGCGTGGCGGCGGACCTGTTCCGCACCATCGAGGACTTCGACGTGACGCCTGCCGAGTTCTGGGCGGCGATGAGCTACTTGACGGAGGTGGGCGCGCGCAACGAGTACGGCCTGCTGGCCGCCGGGCTGGGCGTGGAGCACTTCCTGGATTTGCGCTTCGACGAGAAGGAGCGCCAGGCCGGGCTGCATGGCGGCACGCCGCGCACCATCGAGGGGCCGCTGTACCTGGCCGATGCGCCGCTGTCCCAGGGCGACGCCCGGCTGGACGACGGCAGCGAGCAGGGGGAGGTCCTGTTCATGGAGGGCCAGGTGCGGGACACCGACGGCCATCCGATTGCGGGCGCCATCGTGGACATGTGGCATGCCAACACCAAGGGCGGCTACTCGTTCTTCGACCCGAGCCAGAAGCCTTGGAACCTGCGGCGGCGGATCGAGGCGGATGCGGAGGGGCGGTATCGGTTCCGCTCCATCCTGCCTTCGGGCTACGGCTGCCCGCCGGACGGGCCGACGCAGAAGCTGCTGGACCAGTTGGGCCGGCACGGGCGGCGGCCGGCGCATGTGCATTTCTTCGTGTCGGCGCCGGGCTACCGGCAGTTGACGACGCAGATCAACATCGCGGGGGACGAGTACCTGCATGACGACTTCGCGTTTGCGACGCGGGACGAGCTGATCCCGGCGGTGCGGCGGCAGGAGGGCGCGGCGGAGGAGAAGGCACGCGGGCTGAACGCGCCGTATTCGGAGATCACGTTCGACTTCACGCTGAACCGCGCGGTGGCGGACGTGCCGGATACGGTGGTGGTGCGGGCGCACGCGACGGCGGCGTAGGCTGGGCGAGGGGGTGGGGGTGCCTGCTCCCTCTTCCGGAGGGAGAGGGAGAAGAGAGCATCCATTAATGTCTGATCCCGTGTCCCGCGACATGGCCATCCGTTCCATCCGCAGCACCATCGTGGACGTGCCCACGGTGCGGCGGCACAAGCTGTCCAACACCTCCGTCACGGCGCAGAGCTACGTCATCGTGCAGGTGCAGCTGGTCAACGGCGTGGAGGGTGTCGGCGAGGCCGCGACGCTGGGCGGACCCCGCTGGAGCGAGGAGAGCGTCGAGGCGATCAAGGCCAACATAGACGCCTACCTCGCCCCGGCGTTGCTGGGCCACCGCGCCGACCTGATCGAGGCCGCGGGCGCCCGCATGGACGAGGCGGCGAAGCGCAACAACGCCGCCAAGGCCGCCGTGGAGACGGCGCTGTGGGACGCGGTGGGCAAGACGCTCGGCCTGCCCGTCACGGCGCTGCTGGGCGGCGCGGTGCGGGACCGGGTGCCGGTGCTGTGGACCCTGGCGTCCGGCGACCCGGTGCAGGAGGCGGAGGAGGCGGCGCGCAAGCTGGAGGCGCGGCTGCACCGGACGTTCAAGGTCAAGATCGGCGCGCAGGCGCCGGCAGCCGACATGGTGCGGATGCGGCATCTGGCGCAGGCGTTGGAGGGGCGCGCGACGCTGATCGTGGACGCCAACCAGGCTTGGGACGAGACCACGAGCGCCCGTTGCCTGCCGGAGCTGCATGAGATGGGCGTGGCGCTGGTGGAGCAGCCCGTGCCCGCCTGGAACCTGCCCGCCATGGCCCGGCTGCGCGCCCGACCGGGCACGCCGCCGCTGCTGGCGGATGAATGCGTGTTCGACGTGCATGACATGCTGGCGGTGGGTGCCGCCGGGGCGGCGGATGCGGTGTCGCTGAAGCTGGTGAAGCATGCGGGGCTGCTGGGCCTGAAGCGGGTGGCGGCGGTGGCGGAGGCCGCGGGGATTGCGCTGTATGGCGGGTGCTTGCTGGAAAGCTCGGTGGGGGCGGCGGCGCATTTGCAGGCGTTCGCGACGTTGCGGACGCTGGCATGGGGGTGCGAGCACTTTGGGCCGCAGATCCTGGCGGGGGACCTGGTGACGGAGCCGCTGCGGTTTGCGGACTTTGACCTGCATTTGCCGACGGGGCCGGGGATCGGGGTGACGCTGGACCCGGACCGGATGCGGGCGTACGCGCGGGCCTAGCTGCCTGCTCCCTCTCCCTCCGGGAGAGGGTGGGGTGAGGGGGTCTTGAGGCGCTGGCCTATCCGAAGCAGGAATGCGCGCTGCCGGCATGTTCAGTCGCTTGCGCCGCGAGAAAGACCCCCTCACCCCGACCCTCTCCCGGAGGGAGAGGAAGCAATAAAAACAAAGGATTTTACATGCTCTACCACGTTGAAATGGATGTGCAGCCGCCGCGGGATATAGACCCCCAGGCGTTCGACCGGCTCAAGGCCGAGGAAAAGGCGATGTCGCAGGATTTGCAGCGCCGGGGCGCGTGGCGGCATTTGTGGCGGGTGGCGGGGCGCTATGCCAACGTCAGCATCTTCGACGTGGCGAGCCATGACGAGCTGCATGCCATCCTGTCGGGGCTGCCGCTGTTCCCGTTCATGACGATTTCCGTGACGCCGTTGGCGCAGCATCCGTCCGCCGTCGTGCAGGAGGGATGAGCTTTGCGGCCCTGATGCCGGCGTTGTTCGTTGGCATCTGGGCGACCGGGTTCCTGGTGGCGCGGCTGGTGGCGCCGCACGTGGACCCGCTGACGTTCCTGTCCATCCGGTTCGTGCTCAGCGCCGGGGCGTTTGCGGGGATCGCGGCGGCGGCCGGGGCGCGGTGGCCGCGGGGTGTGCGGGGGTGGCGGGATGCGCTGGTGGCGGGGGTGCTGTTGCAGGGCATCTACCTGGGCGGGGTGTTCTGGTCGGTGCGGCACGGGTTGCCGGCCGGGCTGTCGGCGCTGCTGACGGGCTTGCAGCCGCTGCTGACGGCGCTGCTGGCGTTTCCCCTGCTCGGTGAGCGTGTGGGGGCGCGGCGCTGGGCCGGGATCGGGGTGGGGTTTGCCGGGGCGCTGCTGGTGCTGTCGCCGCAACTGGCGCTGGGGACGGCGGGCGCGGGGGCCGGGCCGCTGCTGGCGTCCGGGGCGGCGATGGTGGCGATCACGCTGGGCACGATCTGGCAGAAGCGCACAGGGGCGGCGGCGGATTTGCGGACCAATGCCGCCGTGCAGTTTGCCGGCGCGGCGGCGGTGACGGCGCCGGTGGCGTGGCTGACGGAGGCTGGGCGGTTCGACGGTGCGTGGCAGGCTTGGGCCGGGCTGGCGTGGGCGGTATGCGGGCTGAGCCTGGGTGCGATCTCGCTGCTGCTGATCCTTATCAAGCGCGGGGCGGTGGCGGGGGTGGCGTCGCTGTTCTACCTGGTGCCGCCCGTGGTGGCGGTGCTGGCGTACCTGCTGTTCGGGGAGGCGCTGACGGGCGTGCAAGTGGCAGGGATGGTGGTTGCCGCGGTGGGCGTGGCGGTGGCGAGCCGGGGATAGTAGCCACGCTTCGGCGTCTGCCCGTGCCCATCCACCACCAGGCGGGTTAGGGTTCGGCGCTGCCGGCGCCTGCGGTCCGGCTACCGTGCCCCGCCTTGCCCCGTCCACCAACGGTTCAGCTCGTCCGGGTCGCCCGGCACGGAAACGTCTGAGCAGTCTTGGGAGGACCAGTTGCGCCGGTAGGCCTCGATCAGCCGCATCGCCTCCCGGCCGAGCGTCGAACGCACTCCCAGCGGCACCGCGTGCGCAGCAACGACGCCGCATGTCACCGCTACCGGCTCGGTCGAGCGCGCAAGCGCCAGGAGCGCCGGCACGTGCTCTGCCCGGACCCAGCCCGGCGGCGGCCACATCACCAGCACCCCACGCGGCGTGTCGCGTTGCGCACGCAGCGTGTCGAGGAACTGCAGCGGAGTGGCATCCGCGGGCCGGAGCACTTCCTTGTATGGCCAGCGCTGCACGTGGGCCGGCGCCCCGGACTGCGCCAGGCAGGGGGACGATAGGACCGTGAGCAGAGCCAGGATGGAGGCGCGCCGCATGCGGACGACTGTCGCATGTTTTCCTGTCCACGATCACGCCTGTTTGACACGCGGGGCCTAGTGGGCAGGGCACTGCCTTCCAAGCGACGGCAACCTGGCCCTGTCGTCCCTGGGTTGCCACGGTGCTGCGCGCCTTGCGATGACGGCGTAGGGTGGGAGGCAGTGAAGGGCGTCCTGCCCCCGGCCCTACGGAGACCAGCCCATGCACCGGACGCTTGCCGCTTGCGCCGCCCTCCTGGCGATCCTGACCGTCCCGGCCGCCGGGGCTGCGGAGGTCCGGGTGCTGACTGCCGGGGCGTTCAAGCCGGTGGTGGCCGCGTTGGCCCCGGCGTTCACGGCGCGGACCGGGCATACCGTGGTGATCGTAAACGACACTGCCGGCGCGCTGGTGCGGCGCATCGCGGGTGGGGAGGCGTTCGACCTTGTGGTGCTGACGCCTGACGGCATCGCGGGGCTGGGCGGGGCGGGCAAGGTGCTGCCTGGATCGGCCGTCCCGCTGGCCCGCGTCGGCATCGGCGTCGCCGTGCGGGAGGGCGCGCCGGCGCCGGATATCGGCACGGTGGACGCCTTCACCCGGGCGCTGCTGGCAGCCCGGGCGGTGGCCTACGTGGACCCGGCCTCGGGCGGGTCGAGCGGCATCTACCTGGCCGGGCTGTTCGTGCGGCTGGGCATTGCCGACCGGATTGGGCCGAAGGCGGTGCTGGTGCCGGGCGGGCTGGTGGCGGCGCGGCTCGTGACCGGGGAGGCGGACCTGGCGCTGCACCAGATCAGTGAAATTCTGGCCGTGCCCGGGGCGCGGCTGGTCGGGCCGGTCCCGGCGGAGGTGCAGAACTGGACGGTGTACGCCGGCGCGGTCGGTGCCGGGGCGCGGGATGCGGAGGCGGCGCAGGCGTTCCTGCGGGACCTGGCCGGTCCGGAGGGGGCGGCCGTCTTGCGGCAGAAGGGGATGGAGTCCGCGCCCGGGTAGGCCCCTGCCCGCCGTTCAGGCAAATAGGCCCGCGTCCACCTTGGCGGTGCCGTACACCACGATGCGGCTTTGGTCCGACAGCGTCAGCACGGCGCTGCCGACTGTGGTGGTTTGGGTGGCCACGGCGCGTGCGGCCTCCCCCGCGCCGAAACCCTGGAGAGTGATGCGGTCCGCGCCGGGCACGTAGTTGAACAGGGCGAACAGGCGCGACGGCCCGCTGCCGGCCCCGATCACCAGGTTCACCTGCCCGGCCAGCGCGACGGTGGCCGAGCCTGACCCGGCCGTGATCGTGCTGGTCCCTTGCGCGAACACCGTGTCCAGCCCCGCGCCAAGCGTCACCATGTTCGTGCCGCCGCCCAGCCCCATCAGCACGTCCCCGGAGCCGGCTATGAATGTCATCCGGCCGGCGCCGGCACCGATCATGACGTCCTTGCCCGTGGCCCTCGCGCCGGACAGCAGCACGCCATCCCCGGTGGCCACCAGGAAGTTGCCGGCGGCCCCGTCCGAGTACAGTTGGTCGCCGCTGGCGCCGACTAGCACGGATTGCGCGCCGGCACCGGCACGCAGGGTGCCGCCGCCCCCGCCCCAGTACTGCCCGCCGCCCGTCCCGCCCTGGACGTTCAGCGTGTTGCCCAGGCCCACGGCGATGCCGTAGCCGGTCCCGCCCGTGTAGGTCAGCCCGCCCGACCCGGCGAAGACGACGCTGGTCCCCGTGCCGCCCTGGACCGTCATCGCCCCGGCGCTGCCCACCACCGTCGCGGCCCCGGCCACCGTGACGCTGGCCGCCCCGCTGCCGCCGAACACGGTGTCCGTGCCCAGCGCCTGCACCGCGCCGCCGCCGCCGCTGAGCAGGACGGTATTGGTGCCGGAATTGGTCAGGACCGTGCCGCTCAACGGGCGCACGACGTTGCCGGACCCAAATATTTGCATGGTTCTGCCGGTCGCGGCGAAGCCGGGGCCGGTGGCTGGGCGGTTCAGGACGAGGCCGGCGTAGAAGGTGAAGGAGCCCCTGTTGGAGACAACCTCCTGGTGTAGGCTCGCGGTTGCGCCGGCATAGCCGTCCGACACCCCGATGGTGCCGGTCTGGCCCGCGCTCGTGATGCTCAGGGTGCGTGCCGCGGCGTCGTAGGTGACGGTGGCGGTATCGGTATAGAACACGGAGGCGAAGTACAGCCGCGCGCCGGCATCCAGGGCTGCGCCGGTGACAGTCCCGCCCCGCCCGACCCCCAGCTTGGCGCCGGCAGCGACGGCCACGCCGTTGATGACGCCAGCGTCCCGGACGTCGGAGTAGCCCCCGGTCACGGTCGTGTTGACTGCGGCGCCGCCCGTAACCGACAGGCCGCCGCTGTTCACCACCGTATCGGACAGGGTGCCGCCATAAACTCCGATGGCACCGCCGGTCACGGTGTTGCCGGTGGCCGTGCCGCTTTCCAGGGTCAAACTGCTGTACTCGCCGAACACGGTCCCCGACACCGTGCCGCCCTGGACGTCCACGGTGCGCCTGTACTCCGGCAGGTAATAGGGGGGCCGGGGGGTGTTAGGGTATTCCTCGTACGGGAACTTGTCGCCCGTAGCCGGGAACACCTGGCCCTTGAGGGCCTGGCCGGGGCCGAGGACGGTGCTGGTCATCTGCAAAGCCTCCGGGTTGGGCGGCAGCGCGGCAGGTTGCACCGGGCTGGAACGGCGCGCAGTCTAGGACGCCTCGCGCGGCCCGTCACGCAGATGTCCTGTTGCTGGGCTGGGCCTCTTGGGCTTTATTTGATGCACCGGACCCGAGATGGTTCTGCTGGCAGGCCCGCGCGGCCTGTCACACACATGCCGGCCAGCGACGCCAGGCCGCACAAGCCTGCTCAGCTCTTTGCGTATGCGCAGACCTGCCGTGCCCGGTAAGGAGGCCGTGCCGTGACCGATGCCGCCCCGCCGTCCCGCCTGATGCACCGCAACCTGCGCGCGCCGCCGCCGCCGATCGCCGTGGGTGGGGAGGGCGTGTGGATGCACACGGCGGATGGCGGGCGGTTGCTCGACGCGTCGGGCGGGGCCGCCGTCAGTTGCCTGGGCCACGGCCATCCCCGGGTGATCGAGGCGATCCAGCGCCAGGCCGGCGCGCTGGCGTTCGCGCATACCGGTTTCTTTTCCTCTGCGCCGGCCGAGGCGTTGGCGGACGCGCTCGTGGGGCACGAGCCCGGCGGGCTGGCCTGGGCCTACCTGGTGTCGGGCGGGTCGGAGGCGATGGAGGCCGCGCTGAAGCTGGCCCGGCAGCATCACATCGAGGCCGGGCAACCCGGGCGCATCCACTTCATCGCGCGGCGGCAGAGCTATCATGGAAATACGCTTGGCGCGCTGGCTGCCAGCGGCAACGTGGCGCGGCGGGGGCCGTATGCGCCGCTGCTGTCCGGCGCGTTCAGCCATGTCGGGCCGGCGTTTGCGTTCCGGGAGCAGCGCGGGGACGAGGACGAGGCCGGGTTCACCGCCCGGCTGGCGGCGGAGCTGGAAGCGGAGTTCCAGCGGCTTGGCCCGGAGACCGTCGCAGCCTTCGTGGCGGAGACGGTGGTGGGCGCCACGGCCGGGTGCGTGCCGCCGCCTGCGGGCTACTTCCAGGCGGTGCGCGCGGTGTGCGACCGGCACGGCGCGCTGCTGATCCTGGACGAGGTGATGTGCGGCATGGGCCGCACGGGCACGCTGCACGCCTGGGAGACGGAGGGCATCGCGCCGGACATCCAGGCCGTGGCCAAGGGCCTGGGCGGCGGCTACCAGCCCATCGGCGCGGTGCTGGCCAATGCCCGGGTGGTGGACCCGATCCGCGATGGCTCCGGCGCGTTCCAGCACGGGCATACCTACCTGGCGCACCCCGTCGCCTGCGCCGCGGCGCTGGCGGTGCAGGGGGTGATCCGGGACGACGGGCTGCTGGAGCAGGTGCGGGCGCGCGGCGCGTTGCTGGAGGAGCGGCTGCAAGACCGCTTCGGCAACCACCGCCACGTCGGCGACATCCGCGGGCGCGGGCTGTTCCTGGCGTTGGAGTTGGTGGCGGACCGGGCGGGCAAGGTGCCGTTCGACCCGGCGCTGCAAGTTCATGCCCGCGTGAAGGCGGCGGCGTTGCGGCATGGGCTGGGCTGCTACCCCGGCGGCGGCACGGTGGACGGGGTGCGGGGCGACCACGTGCTGCTGGCCCCGCCGTACATCGTCAGCCCGGTGGAGATTGGCATGATCGTGGACCGGCTCGGGGACGCGCTGGACGAGGTTGTGGCGGGCTTGCCGGGGTAGGCTGGGCTGCCGGGGCAGTTGCCAGGCTCTGCACGGTCAGACTTGCTCGTGTGGGATAAACCGGCCGATGTTATACCAACAAGCCTTCGCTTTGACCCTTTTGCACGTCATTGCGAGGCGCGCAGCGCCGTGGCAATCCAGGGGCCGCACGAGCGAGGGCCGGTTCTGGAGTCCCCTGGATTGCCACGCCGCAAGCGCGGCTCGCAACGACAAATGGGTCAGAGCATACGTCGGTTGGTACTAGTCGGCTTGAGGTCTGACCTGCCAGCGCGCCGCTTCCGCCCGGGCCGCTGACGCCGCACGCCGGGGCAACGGGCGGACACGGCGCTTGCTCCGGCGTCCGCACCACGCCACGCTGACCAGGAAGGAGATCCCTATGCCAGACCGAGCCATCGGGCGCCGTCCGTTCCTAGTCCGTACCGCCGCGGCCGGTGCCGTGCTGGCTGGGCACGGTGCGCGCGCTGCGGAGCTGGAGCCGCCGTGCGGCCCCGTGCGCGGGGTGGCTGCCGGTGGGGTGACGGCGTTCCTCGGCGTGCCTTATGCCGCTCCGCCGGTGGGTCCGTTGCGGTATGCGTCGCCCCGGCCGGCCGCGCGCTGGACCGAGGCGCGCGATTGCACCCAGGGCGGCGCGGCGGCGGTCCAGACCTTCGGCGGCGGTGCGGCGTGGCTGTATGAGCAGCCGCCGCGGCAGGGCGAGGACTGCCTGTTCCTCAATGTGTGGACGCCGGATGCGGGCGGGCGGCGCCCGGTGATGGTGTGGCTGCACGGGGGGGCCTGGCGCGCGGGGCGGGGCGACGCCGCGGGGACGATTGGCGCGGCGCTGGCGCGGGACGGCGGGGTCGTGGTGGTCACGGTCAACTACCGGCTGGGCGCGCTCGGCTGGCTGGCGCATCCCGCGCTGGCGGACGAGGAGACTGGGGCATTTGCCAATTGGGGCTTGCAGGACCAGGTGGCGGCGCTGCGGTGGGTGCAGGCGAACATTGCGGCGTTCGGTGGCGACCCGGGGAACGTGACGCTATTCGGGCAGTCGGCGGGCGGGTCGTCGGTGGCGTCCATCGCGGGGGACGGGCGCAACGCCGGGCTGCTGCACAAGGCGATTGTCCAGAGCGGCTCGCTGCATGGGGCGCCGGGCTTTCCGGAGGTGGCGACGGCGGCGGCCTATACCGAGGCGCTGGCACGGCGGCTGGATACGGATGTGCCGGGGTTGCGGCGGCTGGACGCGACGGCCCTGCACGCGGCGGAGCTGCAACTCGCCCGCGACCCCGCCATGGCGCGCAGCCTGGGGCGCCCGCCGGTGCTGCCGGTGCTGGACGGCACGGTGCTGCGGACTTGGCCGCGCGACGCCGCCCTGCCCGCCATCCCGCTGCTGATCGGCACGACCCGGACCGAGGCGACGTTCTGGTATGACCTGGTCGGGCCGGACGGCGCGCCGATCCCCGGTTTGCAGCCGCCGCGTGACCGCGCGCAACTGGTCGGCATGGTGCAGGACTTGGCCGCCATCTACCAGCCAGAGGCGGCAGCCGTGCCGGCCGCACGGGTCGCGGACGCCTACGAGGCGGCGGCGCTGGGCCGCGGCGATGCGGCGACGCCGCTGGCGCTGTGGATTTCGGCCTACACGGATATCGTATTCCGGCTGCGCGCCCGCGCCGCGGCGGCGCGCCATGCCGCCGCGGGCCACCCGGCCTACCTGTACGAGTTCGTGCGCCCGCTGGCCGCGCCGGCGCATGGGGTGCCGCATACCTCCGAGATCCCGTTCGTGTTCGGCACCTATGGCGACCCGTTCTTTGCCGCGAAGGTGGGGGCGGGGCCGGATGCGGCGGCGCTGTCGTCCGAGGTGCTGCGGGCTTGGGCGGGCTTTGCTCACCGCGGCACGCCTGGGGGGGACTGGCTCGCTGCGTCCCCGGCGGCGCTGCCGGTCCATGTCCTGGGCGGGGCGGGGACGGGGCGGGATGGCGGGTCGCGCTTGGAGGAACTGGCTGCTTGGGGCACGGGCTGATATCAACGGCGACTTGCCCTGACCCTTTTGCCCGTCATTGCGAGGCGCGCAGCGCAGTGGCAATCCAGGGGCTGCACGAGCGCGTACCTGAGCTCTTGAGGCCCCTGGATTGCCACGCCGCAAGGGCGGCTCGCAATGACGGATGGGTCAGAACACTCATCGGCTGGCATGACCCGGCGCCATGGCGGCCTGCCCGTCTTGCCGGGCTTGCGGGGCCGCGCTTCACCGTTTCTGCCGGGGGTCGGCCTGGTCCCGCAGGGCGTCGCCCAGCAGGTTGAAGCCCAGCACCACGGTTAGGATGGCGGCACCCGGGAAGGTGGCGATCCACCAGGCCGACAGGAAGTAGCCGTGCCCGTCGGCCAGCAGCGCGCCCCAGTCCGGCGACGGCGGCTGCGCGCCCAGGCCCAGGAAGGAGAGGCCCGCGGTTTCCACCACCACCGACCCGGCTTGCAGGGTGGCCAGCACCAGCACCGGCCCCATGCAGTTGGGCAGGACGTGGCGCAGCGCGACGCGGGCCGGGTTGGCGCCGGTGGAGGTGGCGGCCTGCACGAAGTCCAGCCCGCGCACGGCCAGGACCTGGCCGCGCATCACGCGGGCATATTGCGGGGCATAGACGATGCCGATGGCGATCAGGGAGTTGACGAGGCTCGGCCCCAGGGCGGCGACGATCACCAGGGCGAGCAGCAGGTAGGGAAATGCCAGCAGCACGTCGGTCAGGCGCATCACGACGGCGTCTACCACGCCACCGGCGAAGCCCGCCAGCAGGCCCATTGCGCCGCCCAGCAGCAGCGCCAGCCCGTCGGCGACCAGGATGGCGAACAGGGCGGAGCGGGTGCCGTGCAGCACGCGGCTGAGCATGTCGCGGCCATACTGGTCGGCGCCCAGCCAGTGCTCGCGGCCTGGCGCGGTGAGGGCGGCGGAGAGGTCCTGATCGTAGGGGTCGTAGGGCGCCAGCACCGGGGCCAGGACGGCGATCAGCAGAAGCAGGACCACCAGCGCGAGGCCGGCGCGTGCGCCGCTGCCTCGCAGCGCCCGTTGGACCAGGCGGGGCGCCGGGGGCTGGGCCGCGCCGGTCATTGGCCGGTCATGCCGATGCCGGCCGGTGGGCAGGCCGGCGTGAGCCGCACCATGCGTCCGTCGTTGCGAGGGGCACGGCTCCGCGGCAGTCCAGGAGCGGACGGCGCAGTCCCTGCGGCCCCTGGGTTGCCGCGCCGCAAGGGCGGCTCGCAATGACGGGTGACGATGCCGGCCAGGGCTTGCGGCGTCTGGTGCAAACCAACTTGGGGACTAACCCACGCACACGGCGGTCCAGCATGGCGGTGACTACGCCCGAATGGTGGGAGCATGGACTAGCCACGCACCCGGGGGTCCAGCAGCAGGTAGCCCACGTCCACCAGGAAGTTGACAAGGACGAAGACACCGGCGACGAACATCGCCGCAGCCTGCACCATCGGGTAGTCGCGGGCCAGGATGCTGTCCACCATCAGGCGGCCCAGGCCGGGCAGGGCGTAGATGCTCTCGGTCAGGACGGCGCCGGACAGCAGCAGGCCTAGTTGCAGGCCCACGACCGTCAGGATCGGCAGGGCAGCGTTGCGCAGGATGTGGCGGCGGACGACCAGGCGGGCCTGCAAGCCCTTGGCGCGGGCGGTCCGCACGTGGTCTTGCAGCCCGGCGGCCACGACCTCCGCCCGGGTCACGCGGGTGATGAGCGCCAGCGGGATGGTGGCCAGCGTGACGGCGGGCAGCACGAGGTGCAGGACGGCCAGGCGCAGCAGGGCGGGGCTGCCGGCTAGGATGCTGTCGGGGATGCTCATGCCCGTGACCCGCGGCGGCTCCTGGCCGATGGGCATGACGCCGCCGGTCGGCAGCCAGTCCAGCCCGGCGGCGAACAGCACCAGCAGCATCAGCCCCAGCCAGAAGATCGGCACGGACACGCCGACCAGGGTGGTGCCGAGCACCGCGGCATCCAGCCGGCTGCCCTGCCGCATCCCGGCCATGACGCCCAGCGGAATGCCAGCGCCGGCGGCCAGCAGCAGGGAGGCGAGGGTCAGTTGCAGCGTCACGGGGAAGGCGGCCATGACCTCGGTCAGCGCCGGGCGGCCGTTGGTGATGCTGGCGCCGAAGTCGCCGCGCAGGCCGTCCGCCAGGAAGCGCCAGTACTGGACCAGCACGGGCTGATCCAGGCCAAGCTGGGACCGCAGCCGCTCCAGTTGCGCCGCCGTTGCGCGGTCGCCGAGCAGCAGCGTCGCCACGTCGCCGGGCAGCAGGTGCATGGCGACGAAGACGACGGCGCTGACGCCCAGCAGCACCAGCAGCAACTGCCCGGCGCGGGTCAGGAGGGTGCGGGCCACCCGTGGCTACCTATCGCCGGCCTAGAGCATGGCCGGCGCGGATAGGCCCGCCGGCCATGTTCTAGGCATCGTGTGTGCGGGCACCTTCGCTGGAACGCATACATGCTCGATCCGATGGCGCCCTAGGTCCCCAGCGAGACCTGGTCCATGTCGAAGAACATCTGGGTCGGGTTGAGCTGGTAGCCCTGCACCTCCTTGCGGACGGCGCGGACTTGCAGGACGGAGTTGATGAAGATCCAGGGCGCGTCGTCCACGATGCGACGCTGGATGTCGTTGTAGAGCGCCACGCGCTTGTCGTGGTCCACGGTCCGCGCGGCCTCTGCCAGCAGGCGGTCCACGTCGGCGTTGCGGTAGTGCGAGGTGTTGCCGATGGGGATTTCCTTGGAGGCGAACAGGGCGCCGGCGAAGTTGTCGGGGTCGCCGTTGTCGCCGGTCCAGCCGCCCATGCGCAGGCCGTCGTACTTGCCGGACCGCACGGTGGACAGGAAGGCGCCCATGTCGGTGCGGCGGACCTCGGCCTCGATGCCCACGCGCTTCAGGTAGCCTTGGATCGCGACGGCGAGGTCGGCGCCGGCCGGGTTGTAGCCGCGGGCGCTGTTGTAGGTCAGCAGCTCCACCTTCAGGCCGGGCTGCACGCCGGCCTCGGCCAGCAGCTTCTTGGCGGCTTCGGGGTCGAAGCCGTAGCCGGCCAGGTTCTTGTCCCAGCCCCACTGCGCCTGGGGCAGCGGCGAGGTCATGGGCACCGCCATGCCCTGGAACAGGGCGCGGTTGATGGCGGCCTTGTCCACGGCCAGGTTCATGGCGCGGCGCACGCGCACGTCGTCGAAGGGCTTCACGTCGGTCGGCAGCGCCACGCCGCAGACGGCCAGGCCGGGCTGGGTGAGCAGGGTGACGTTGGCTTCGGTCTTGAGTGCGGGGATGGTGGCGGCGCCGACGTCGGCCAGGATATGGACCTCGCCCCGGCGGAGCGCCAGCAGCGCGGCTTGCGGGTCGGGCAGCACCTTGAAGACGATGCGCCCGAGCTTGGGCTTGCCGCGCCAATAGGTTGGGTTGGCCTCCAACACCACCTGGTCTCGGGTGCGGTACTCCTTGAACACGAAGGGGCCGGTGCCGACGGGGTTGTTGCGGAAGTCCTTGCCGAACTTGGCGGCGGCGGCCGGGCTGACGACGCCGTTCCAGACCATCGCGAGGCTGGACAGGAAGGCGGCGGAGGGTTCCTTGAGCGTGAACTCGGCGGCCAGGTCGCCCGCGGCGCGGTAGCTGGAGACGGCGCCGTAGGTGAACTCGGTGTACCCTTCGACGGGGCCGGTGTTGTAGATGTAGATCGGGCTGGCCTTGTCGAGCTGGCGGGCGATGCCTTGCAGGAAGGTCTCGGCGTTCAAGGGCGTGCCGTCGTGGAAGGTGACGCCGGGGCGGAGGTGGAAGGTGTACTTCAGGCCGTCCGGGGCGATGTCCCAGCGTTCGGCCAGGCCCGGCTCAGTCTCGACGGTGCCGGGCTTGTAGCGGACCAGGCTGTCGTAGATGCAGGACATGATGAAGCCGGAGGTGTTGTTCTCCACGGCTTCGGGATCGAGGCCCGTGTGGTCGGCGGCGATGCCGACGACCAGGGTTGCCCCGGCGGCGGCTTGCGCCAATGCTGCCTGCGTCAGGGCGGGCAGGGACGCGGCGGCCAGGCCGGACGCGAGGACGGTTCGGCGGGTCGGGTGCAAGGCCATGCGTCGCTCCTGGTGGGGGTCGCTGGGAGCCTAACAGCGGTTGGCACCGTCGTGGAAGGAGGCGCATGGAACGGGTGTTGGTTTGGGGCGCGGGCGCCATCGGCGGCACGGTCGGGGCCTACCTGGCGCGGGCCGGGCACGACGTGACGTTCGTGGACGTGGTGCCGGAGCATGTGTCGGCGATTTGTGGCGTGGGCCTGCACGTCCACGGTCCCGTCGAGGACTTCACCGTCCAGGCTCCGGCTGCGCTGCCTGCGGATTTGGGCGGCGTGTGGGACCAGGTGTTCCTGTGCGTGAAGGCGCACCACACCGGGGACGCCAGCCGCGCCCTGCTGCCGCATCTGGCGCGGGACGGCCATGTCGTGTCGTTGCAGAATGGGCTGTGCGAGACGGAGATCGCTGCCATTGCCGGGCCGGAGAGGACGATGGGGGCGTTCGTCAATTTCGGCGCGGACTGGATGGGACCGGGCAGCATCCTGTTCGGCAACCGGGGCGCGGTGGTGGTGGGGGAGGTTGACGGGCGGATCACACCGCGGCTGGAGCGCCTGCACGCGCTGCTGCGGGTGTTCGAGCCGGATGCGGTGATGACACCCGACATCTGGTCCTACTTGTGGGGGAAGCTGGGGTATGGCGCGATGCTGTTCGCGCAGGCTCTGGGGGACATGGGCATTGCCGACTGCCTGGCCCGGCCGGAGCTGCTGCCGGCCTGGCGTGCGCTGGGCGGGGAGGCCGTCGCGGTCGCGCTGGCGGAGGGCGTGCAGCCGCGGGGGTTCAACGGCTTCGACCCCGCGGCGTTCGGGCCTGGCGGGACCGAGGGCGCGGCGGCGGCCAGCGTTGCGGCGATGGTCGCGTTCAACCGGCCCAGCGCCAAGACGCATTCCGGCGTGTGGCGGGACCTGGCGGTGCGGCGGCGGCGGACGGAGGTGGACGCGCAGATCGCGCCCATTGTGGAGATCGGCGCGCGGCATGGGCTGGCCTGTCCGACAGTCACGAAGCTGGTGGCGCTGATCCATGAGGTCGAAGCCGGGCGGCCACAATCCGACGCGCTGCTGCTGGAGATGCTGGCATGAACCTGGGGTTCGACGGGCAGGTGGTAGCCGTCAGCGGTGCCGGGCACGGGCTGGGCCGGGCGATTGCGGAGGCGTTTGCCGGGCTGGGGGCGCGCGTGTTCGGCTGCGCGCCGCATCAGGGAGGTGCCGCCCCTGGCGCGCCCCTCCCGGGCAGGCCGTCCCCTGCGATGTCAGCCCCGGACACGCCTGCACCCGACGCATCCGTTGGCGTGGAGATGGCGTCGGTGGACCTGACGGACCGGGCGGCGGCGGCGCGCTGGATTGCGGAGGTCGAGGCGGCGGCGGGCGGGCCGGTTTCGGTGCTGGTCAACAACGCCGGCGGGGTCGCGGGGCAGGTGTTCCAGCCGGTGGAGGCCGTCGCGGATGCGGACTGGGATGCGGTGATGGCGGTCAATGTCGGCGCGGCGTTCGCGCTGAGCCGGGCCGTGGCGCCGGGGATGAAGCGGGCGGGGCGGGGGCGGATCGTCAACATCTCGTCCGGCGCGGGCTTGCAGGCGTCGCTGACCGGCATCCAGGCCTATGCCAGCGCCAAGCACGCCGTGATCGGCCTGACCCGGCAGTTGGCGCACGAACTCGGCCCGTTTGGGATCACGGTCAACTCTGTCGCGCCGGGGCTGATCCCGTGCAACCCGGCGAGCACGGCGCAGTGGGAGGCATACGGCCCGGAGCGGCAGGCGGCGCTGCTGGGCGGCATCGCGCTGCGGCGGCTGGGCACGCCGGCCGACATCGCCAACGCCGTGCTGTTCCTTGCCAGCCCGATGGCGGATTTCGTGAACGGGCAGGTCCTGCAAGTAGATGGAGGGAAGTGATGCCGGATACCAAGCCAACCCCGCACCCCGATGGCGCGCCGTGGCAGTGGCCGGAGGCGACATGGCGCGGGATCGTGGGGCGTGCCCGGGCCGGGCGCAGCCTGGCGCCGCGGACATGGCCCGGCGGCGCGCGCTGCGCCTTCGCGGTTTCGTTCGACGCCGACCACGACACCATCCCGCTGCGTGACAGCGACGAAAGCCCGATGCGGATCAGCCAGGGCCAGTATGGCAACCGCCAGGCCATGCCGCGCATCCGCCGGCTGCTGGCGCGGGAGGCCATCCCGGCCAGCTTCTTCTATCCCGCCGTGTCGGCGCTGCTGTATCCGGACGAGGTGCGGGGCGTGGTGGCGGAGGGGCACGAGGTCGGCATCCACTCCTGGATCCACGAGGCCAACACCACGCTGCCGCCGGGCGCGGAGCGGGACCTGACGTTCCGCGCCGCCGACACGCTGGAGCGGATCGCCGGGGTGCGCCCGGTTGGGATGCGGACGGCGAGCTGGGACTTCTCGGTGGACACGATGGGCATCATCCGGGAGCTGGGGCTGCTGTACGACAGCTCCTTGATGGCGGACGACGACCCGTACGAGCTGGTGGCGGATGGCTTGCCGACCGGGGTGGTGGAGCTGCCGCCGGAGTGGATCAGGGACGATGCGGTCTATTACAACTTCGTGCGGTTCAGTGCGCTGCGGCCCTATACGCCGCCGTCGGCGGTGCTGGAGATCTTCACCGCCGAGTTCGACGGGGCGTGGGAGGAAGGCGGGCTGTTCCTGCTGACGCTGCACCCGCACGTGTCTGGCCACCGGTCGCGGTTGCCTGTGCTGGAGCGGCTGATCGCGCACGCCAAGGGGCGGGGCGGCTGCTGGTTTGCGACGCATGCCGAGGTGGCACGGTGGTGCAAGGCGCAGGCGGGGATGGGTGGCGGAGCGGCGGAGGATCAGGGCGGGGGAGGGTAGCTTGCGCTGACGGCAGCGGTGCCAGCGGGCCGTTTGGCGGTGCCATGGCGCGTCTTGCTCGTATCCAAGTTCAAGCTTTCAACGGCTTGCGCCGAGAAACGCTTGTCCGTCCCGCAACGACCATCCGTGAGTGCGAGGAGCATAGCGGCGTGGCAACCCAGGGGCCGCCAGGGCGGTCCGCTTGGCCCCTGGATTGCCACGCCGCAAGGGCGGCTCGCAATGACGAGATGCGCGTGGTTTAGGCTGGCATTGGCGGGACTGCGCCCTCCCACCTGATCCCGTCGAACAGCCGGCGCAGCTTGGCGCCGCGGGCTGGGTTCAGGTGTTCCACCCAGGCGACGCGGCCTTGCAGGTTGCGGTGGAAGTCGGGCAGGCCCTCGCGGTTCTGGGCCGCCGGGCCGGTGCGGGTGCAGTTGTGCAGCAGCGCCTTGAGTGCGTCGAAGGCGGCGCGGTCGGGGTTGCAGTGGGCGTTTACGACGATGCCGGTCACGCGCTGCTGCGTGCTGCGCGGCATGACCCGGGTTTTCTCCGGGTTGAGGCGGAAGCCTTCGTCCTGGACGATGGCTGCGGCGGTCTTCTGGAAACGGTCCAGTTGGGTGGCAGACCGGAGATCGCCGGAGAAGGCGAGGTCGTCGGCATAGCGCGTGTAGTTGGCGTCCAGCGCCCGGGCCAGGCCGTGCAGCCGGAGGTCGAGCGTCCAGGCGGCCAGGTTGGCGAGGGCGGGGGAGGTCGGCGCGCCCTGCGGCAGATGGGGGAGGCGATACAGGTCCCTCCCGTCGTGCGGGTCTGCTGGGCCGAGGTGGCGCAGCAGGATGCTGGCGGGGGTCGTGGTGGTGCACAGGCCTGCCAGCCGCCGGGCGACGGCCCAGGGGTAGCCGAGGCGGCGGAACAGTCCGTTGACGCGGGGTAGGCCGATGGAGGGAAAGAACCCTTGCAGGTCCAAGGTCAGCACCACGGCTTCGCCGGCATGGACCTGTGCGCCGGTCAGGCAGGACCGGCCCGGCGCGAAGCCGTGGGCGCGGGGGTGCAGGGGCGCGGCGTCCAGGATCTCATGCAGGATGCGGCGCTGGATGGCTTTCAGGCGGGGCTTCGGCGCTTCCAGCAGGCGGGTGCCGCCGCGCGCCTTGGTGATGACGGTGTAGCGGTAGTGCTGGAACACGGGCTGGGTGGCGCGGCGGTGGACCCGGCGCTCGTCGGAGAGCCAGTCGAGTTGCTCCGGCGGGAGGGCCAGCCAAGCGGCAAGCTCGCCCGGCGTGGCGAGCGCCGGGATGGGCAGGCCGTCGAAGGCCGGGGCGGGCGCGAAGCGTGGCGGGTCCAGCGCGGACGGCACCAGGGATGCGGGCAAGGGCCGGAAGAACTCGGAGGCATAGAGGTGCGCCACCAACGTTTGGGGGGAGGGCGGATAGCCGGCGGCGCCGAGAGCTGCGACGCGGACCGCCAGGGCGGCACGGGTCGGGTGATGCACTGCGCCATAGGCGGCCCGTATGCATTCCAGGATGGATGCCCGGGTCCACGGCCCGGCCAGCAGCCGCGCCGCAAGCTGGTTGGCTGCCCACGCCCTTCCGTTCATGCCACCTCGCTCTACGGGAGGTGGGCCTGGCGGCGCGCCAACCCGACCCGTCCGGCATGGTCACACGTAGGCGTCCGCCTACCGCCGACCATGCAGCCTTCTGCCACGCTGTGATGCCTTGCCCCGGGGTAACCCCGGAGCACCCTGGCGAGCCGCCAGGGATTACTTGGCCGCGCCGCCAGCCCGGGATATCCGTAACAGGGCCGTGACGGTCTGGCGAGGGGCGCACCAGGCCAGCGCGAGGCGTTCCAACCCTAGGCGCAAGATACACCGGCGACCGTGATGCTAATCCGCTGCGTCCTCCAGCACCGGCGCGCCCTCGAACCGCGCCAGCCGTTCCGCCATCGCCGTCACGTCGTCCGCTGGCGGCTCCGCCCCGCCGCCCAGCATCTTGATGACGCGCCCTGCCAAGGCCTGCAACGTCGCACCCTCGGACAGGGCCAGCACCGGCAAGGACAGCCCGAAGCGCTGCTCCACCGCCAGCCGCAGCTCCACCGCCATCAGGCTGTCCATCCCCAACTCCACCAGCGGGCGCCCCGGTTCGATCCGGCTGGCGGCGAGCTTGGTGATCCGCGCCACCTCCTCCGTCAGCAAGGCCACGACCTTCTCCCGGGCCTCCTCCGGCGCGCACGTCGCCAGCAGCTCCCGCAGGTCCACCTCTGCCGCCGGTGACCCGGCGCCGCCCTGCACCTCCTCGAACATCGGGGAGCGCAGCCACGGCAGGCTGCCGCCCAGCGAACCCCAGCGGATGTCCGCAAACCCCATCACCGGCAGCCCGGCTTGCAACAGCATCGGCAATGCCGCCAGCGCCTCCGCCGCAGTCAAGTGCGCGCTGCCCAGCCGCTTGGCCAGCAACGCCCCCACCCCGGCCTGCCGCGCCAGGTAGCCTGTGTCGCCCACCGGCCCCCACTGCACCGCCAGCGCCGGCAACCCTGCCGCTGCCCGGCGGTGCGCCACGGCCTCCATCGCCGCATTCGCCGCGACGTAGTTGGCCTGGCCAGGATTTCCCATCGGCGTGGTGACGGAGGAGTACAGCACGAACAACTCCACCGGGTCCTGCCGGGTCAGCCGGTCCAGCAGGTCCGCGCCCCCCAGCTTGGGCCGCAGCGCCCGGCCGAACCGCTCCCGCGTCAAATCCGGCAGCAACGCATCGTCCATCGCCACGGCGGCGTGGACCACGCCGCCGAGCGGCGGCATCCCGGCGCGGATTTGGTCCAGCACAGCCGCCAGCGCGGCCTCGTCCGCCACGTCGCACGCAAACGCGGTGGCGCCGGGCAGGGACGCCAGCACCGCCGCCGCGCCGGGGTCCGCCGGGCCGCGGCGGCTGACCAGCGCCAGGTGCTCCGCCCCTTGCGCCGCGAGCCACCGCGCGGTTTCCAGCCCGAAGCCGCCCATCCCGCCCGTGACCAGGTAGGTCCGGTCCGCGCGCGCCCGGAACGGCGCTGGCGCCTGGGCCGCCGCCGGCAGCACGGCGCCGGGCGCCAGCACCACCTTGCCGATGTGCCCCGCCGACTGCATCAGCCGGAACGCCTCGATTGCATCGGCATAGTCGTACACCCGGTGCGGCAGCGGACGCAGGCTGCCGTCCCGCAGCCCCGCCCCGATCTCCGCAAACAGCGCCGCCGCCAGCGCCGGCCGGCGCAGCGGCAACTGGTCCGCGTCTATCCCGAAGTATGACACGTTGTGCCGGAACGGCCGCAGCCCCACCGCCGAGTTCTCGTAGAAGTCCCGCTTGCCCAACTCCAGGAACCGCCCGAACGGCCGCAGCAGCCCCAGGCTGCGCTCCATCGCCTCCCCGCTCAGGGAGTTGAGCACGACATCCACGCCCTCCCCCCCGGTCAGGCGCATGACCTCGTCGGCAAAGGCGAGGCTGCGGCTGTCCAGCACGGCGTCCACGCCCAGCCCGCGCAGCAGCGCCCGCTTGGCGTCCGACCCGGCGGTCGCATAGACCACCGCGCCCCGCGCCCGGGCATACTGGATCGCCGCCAGCCCGACACCGCCGGCCCCGCCGTGGATCAGCACCCGCTCACCCGCACCCAGCCGCGCCAGGTGGCCCAGCGCATAGGCCACCGTCAGGAATGCCACCGGCACCGTGGCCCCGGCGGCGTAGTCCATGCCGTCCGGCATCGGCATCACCGCATGGGCCGCCGTCACCGTGTGCGTGCCCAGGCTGGCCGGCGCGAACGCCATCACCCGGTCGCCTGCTGCCAGGCCGGGGACGCCCTCCCCCACCGCAACCACGTCCCCGGCGCATTCCAGCCCGATCGTCGGCCCGGCGAAGCCGTCCAGCAGCGCCTCATCCGGCAGCAGGCCCATCGCCCACATCACGTCCCGAAAGTTCAGCCCGGCGGCACGCACCTGAATGGAGACCTGACCGGGGCCGGGCAGCGCCGCGTCTGCCGGCACCCAGCGCAGGCTGTCCAGCAGACCCGGACGCCCAACCGCCAGGCGCAGGGCCGGCGCATTCGCCCCCTGCATGCCCAACCCCTGCACACCCGTACTCGGCGCACCCGATCCCGGCATACCCGACCTCAGCACGCCAGACACCGGCACGCCAGACACCGGCGCACCAGACACCGGCGCACCAGACACCGGCACACCCATACCCTGCATGTCCGATGCCTGCCCGCCCTGCACCGGCACGCCCCGGCGCAAGCGCGGCACCGTGCGGCCGGCGGCGGACCAGGTGGCCTCGTCCTCCCCATCGGGCCGCAACACCTCCGCCACCGCCGGTGCCGCCGCGTCCGTCAGGTCCGCAGCCAATTGCACCAGCCGGCAGCGCAGATCCGGCATCTCGTTTGCCATCACCCGGCGCAATCCCGTCAGCGCACCCGCCAGGGCAGCATCTCCGGACACCAACACCGTCAGCACGCCCGACGGCATCGCCTGCGCCACCTGGGCCACCAGGTCCAGCATGTCGGCCGGCGCACCTTCGGCCAGCAGCGCCACATGCGCCGGCACAGCGCCGGGCTTGCGCGTCCAAGCCAGGAACGGCGCATCGTCCAGCCCGTGCCGGGCCACGCGCAGCCCCGCCGCCGCAAGCCCCTCCGCAACCGCTTCTGCCAAGGGAGACGCCGCCGCCAGCAGCGCCGCCGCAGTTCCCTCCATCGCAGGCGCCGCGTAGGCCGGGGCCGCAGGCACCCGCGCCAGCAGCAGCGTCGCTGGCCAGCTTGCCCCCACCGTCCGCGCCACCGCCCCGCCCAGCCCAGCCGCCGCCAGCGCCCGCACCCAGCCCCGTCCGTCCCGCAGCGCCGGCCCCCCCGGGCGCACCAAGCCCCAAACCCGTCCCGGCGCCGGCTCCGCCAGCAGAACCAGCCCGCCCGGCGCCAGCGCCA
>Ga0123338_10000643_pt1 | contig 35255 bp, 34 predicted proteins | sample grotaG_FD_89793 | JGI IMG/M metagenome (GOLD analysis project Ga0123338, IMG submission 89793) | Glacier valley bacterial and archeal communities from Borup Fiord, Nunavut, Canada, to study Microbial Dark Matter (Phase II) -... | ecosystem: Environmental > Aquatic > Freshwater > Ice > Glacier ...
CGAACGCAAGCAATAAAGTATTGCAGGCGGATAGAAAAGGAGCACATGAGTGGTATTTTCAAGGCGGTGGAGCAGTTGCCGCAGAATTTGTTTCCAAGCTGAGCGAAACCGAAATGCAAGGTTTAGTAGCCGGTACAAGGGTATTGCAAATGAATGTTTATTTTAAAGAAGTTAAAAAATTAGTGACTGTGAGGGCAACCGCAGGTGGAACTGATATACCTAACACAGATCTTTCCTGGAAATTTACGGATACAAAACGTGCTTGGAATTTTGATTTACAGGACAGCACTAAGGCGATACCTATCGCAATTGAAGTGGGTAACAAAGCGAAATGGAATTATAATGGAGGCAACCCGTTAGGTAAGAAATTTTATCTTGTCGGCTCACTATCCATTGCAAATCAATGGCAGACAGTAACGTTCAGCAGGCGAGGATCAAAAACAGATGCAACCAGTGGTAAAAAATTTGCAGACAAACCTCTTTTGCAATCGTCAACTGCCCTTGCTTACACAGATGATGCTACTGTCGGGCTGGATCAAATTGATTACCTAAGTATGATAGTTAATAATAGAGTAACCAGTTTTAAAAATTCAAGTGGTTACTTAGAATTGCCAGGTGATGGTAATGGTTGGAATTCCAATGTAGTAGCTTCAATTGCAGATGATCATAATACATATTACATTGATAATATTAGAATTATTGATGCGAAGGATTATAATAAGAATCCGAATAAATAAAGAGTAATGATTAGTTGAAAAAGACTTGAGGCATTAAACGGCTTCAGGTCTTTTTTTTGATTTCGTGGTAAACTTAATGCAGATTATTATCTTTAAAACAATGTTAAAAATAGGTTCTGTTTTTCTTCTAGCGTACATTATAATCACAGGCTATGCACAGCCCGTTGCCGTTACCATCGAATCTACAGCCAACGGCTTTGTGCTGATGCGCAATGGCACTCCTTATTTTATCAAAGGCGCAGGAGGTGATGCTTTTCCTGAACGATTAAAAGAATACGGAGGCAACTCCATACGCACGTGGGGTACAGATGTCAATACAATTACCTTGTTAGACAAAGCGCAGCAATTAGGCCTTACCGTTACAATGGGTTTGTGGGTCGGCCACCAGGAGCATGGTTTTGATTACAACAACGCGGCTGCAGTACAAACTCAGTTAGAAGCTTTTCGCGTATTGGTAAAACAATACAAAGATCACCCTGCTGTGCTGGCGTGGGGCATCGGCAATGAAGTTGAACTAAGTATTAATGCAAGTTCGCTTAATAAAAAGGTCTGGGATGCGATCAATGAAATCGCCGCCATGATCCACCAGGAAGATGGCAACCATCCAACTTTAACAGTAACAGCAGGAATTGATATAAACAAAGCAAAAGATATTATGCAGAGAGCACCCCAACTCGATATGATTGGTGTAAATAGTTACGGAGGAATTGGAGACGTGGCTAACATCCTAAAAGCTGCGGCCTGGCAGAAGCCTTACATCATTACCGAATGGGGACCCAATGGACCGTGGGAAGTAAATAAAACCACTTGGGGGGCACCCATCGAACAAACCAGCACCGAAAAAGCATCTCTTTACAAATCCAGATATGAGACCGCTATTCTTGGTAATCCTGGAAAATGCGTGGGCTCATATGTTTTTTTATGGGCCAACAAGGTGGAAGAGACTCCAACATGGTTTGGTCTTTTTATGCCAACAGTAGCAGGCGAAGAAACTGAAGTGGTGGATGTAATGCAATATGAATGGTCGGGAAGTTGGCCAATCAATCGCGCACCAAAAATTACGACAGCAGTTATTAATTCTAGATCAGCCAATCAAAACCCAATTCTTATTAATGATATAGGGAATAATGCCATGATATCTGTTACTGATCCAGAAGGCGATCCACTAACGTATGAATTCTTGTTCAGACCTGAATCGGGCACTGCCGGTACAACCAATTCGCCTCCCGCAACAATAAGTTTTTTACCTGGACTTATTGATCACCAAAATACATCGAGCATTACATTTCATGCGCCTGCAGATCCTCAAAATTTTCGATTGTATATTTTTGTTCATGATGACCACAATAATGTAGCCACTGCAAACATTCCCTTTCGTGTTGCACTTGAACCATTGGTAAGCACTGACCCAAACACCATTTACCCGATTATGGATGCCTATGTACGTTCTGGCACCTATACAACTGAAAAGTACGGTGCTTCAGACAATCAACGACTACTCACAAAATCTGATCCCGCCAATGAAAGCAATGTGAGAGAGACCTACCTTGGCTTTGCCATTGGTAGTATCAATAAAGGAATTGATAAAGTATTGCTAAGGGTATTTGGAAGCAATGCACAAGACACAAAAACTGCGGTGTTAGGTACTCGCAGCGATACCTGGACAGAAAACCAAATCAACTGGTCAAACAAACCACTTCCTTCTGTTCAGGAATCAGCTTCGTTAGATACAGCAGCCATCAAGAGTAATGTCAATGCCTATTATGAATGGAACGTAACAGGTTTTGTGAACCAAGCCAGGTATGATAAAGTCAATTTCGTAACGTTTATTCTGAAAAATATTGCCTCATCTGATAATCCAACCGAATGGCGATCCCGGGAAACGCGTCCTAACCCACCAGCATTGGTTTTTAATTTAAACGGTGGTGATATTGTATTAGGTGTAGAAGAAGATAGAAACCATACATTTATTTATCCTAATCCATTTTCACAGTCTATCTCAATTAATGGCGCATCAAAAAAATCAATGAAACAGATAACCGTTCTTTCCACGAAGGGCGATACATTGTTTACAAGAGATGTTTTTACCAATACTACTGAGTTGACACTAGGTAATGATTTAGCAAAAGGACTTTATCTTTTACAAATACAGTGGAACGATGGGCAGATTACATACCATAAGCTTGTCAAGGAATAAAGATCAATTCAAGAAAGCACAACGCTTGTGTGATTTATTCATACGTTGGCATCGGAAGGTAATTCGGATAAAACAGCACGTGCTTCTTCCTCACCTCCTCATACATCACTTTCCTTAGCTCATCCAATCCGATCTTCTTCTCCGCTGAAATGAATACAACATTCTCAATTCCCTGTTCACGATATCTGCCCCTTACCTGATCAAAATCAATGGCAGGCTCCTTATCTTTTATCAAATCAATTTTATTTAATACAAGAATAACGGGAATAGTACCCGCGCCAATTTCCGCAAGTGTCTTTGTTACCACTTCGATCTGGTTATCATGAAAAGGATGTGCCATATCAACGATGTGCAATAAAAGATCAGCTTCTCGTACTTCATCCAGTGTTGATTTGAATGATTCAATTAAATGCGTTGGTAGTTTTCGTATAAACCCAACAGTATCGGATAGTAAAAAAGGAATGTCACCAACCACTACTTTTCTCACCGTTGCATCGACCGTTGCAAAAAGTTTATTTTCAGCCTTTACATCCGACTTCGCCAACACGTTCATCAATGTAGATTTCCCAACGTTGGTATAACCAACTAATGCTACCCGAACAATGTTCGTCCGCGATTTACGCTGTGTTGCTTTTTGCTTTTCAATTTTTTTAAGGTCCTCTTTCAAAAGAGAAATTCTATACCGGATATTTCTTCTATCCGTTTCAATTTCACGTTCACCCGAACCACCTCTTGATCCCGTTCCTCCACGCTGACGTTCAAGGTGAGTCCACATCCTGGTAAGTCGTGGAAGCAGGTAATTATTCATTGCGAGTTCTACCTGAGTGCGGGCCTGCGCTGTCTGTGCTCTCATTGAAAAGATGTCGAGGATCAGCAAGCTTCGGTCGTATATGCGAATGCGATTTTCCGGTTCTTCAATCGATTCGCCATTGACCTCCTTTTCGAGGTTTCGAAGCTGGCTGGGAGACAAATCATCGTCAAAAAGTACGTTTTTAACCTTGTTGGCATGTACAAAGGTCCTTATCTCCTCAAGTTTCCCTTTTCCGATAAATGTCCTGGAATCAGGGCTGGGCAAATTCTGAATAAATCTCTTTAATGTCGAAATACCAGCTGTTTCGGCTAAAAAGGCAAGTTCGTCAAGATGTTCATCAATCAATTCCGGCAATTCACGATTCGACGCGACAGCGACTAAAACCGCGGTGGGAACAACAGGTATATTACTTTCCATAATCAGCTTCAAAAATACGGCTTCTACACACCTGTTTTCAAGACGGTTACTTTTATTTAGTTTTGTAGAATTTAAAACCATAAAAGGCATTAAAAAGTGCTTTTGGTCTATACCTGGCTCAATGAAAGTTGCAATCGTACTCAATACCTCCTGGAACATCTATAATTTCCGGATGAATTTCGTAAAGGCCATGTTGGCAAAGGGGTATGAAGTTCATACGATTGCTCCTGTCGATGGCTTCACTCATCATTTGACCAAAGCCGGATGCATCCACCATGCTATAAAAATGGATAGCAGAGGGATAAATCCAATTAAAGATGTTGCTCTGATAGTTGAACTTTGGTCTATCTATAGGTCCATCAGACCTGATATTATTTTGCACTACACCATTAAGCCAAATGTGTATGGATCGCTGGCGGCATCAATGTTAGGAATTCCTTCTGTTAACAATGTCTGCGGCTTAGGCACTGTATTTCTTAAGAAGAACCTGCTATCAGCCGTTGCTCTTTTCTTGTATCGCTGGACTTTCCGGTATCCAAAAAAGGTTTTTTTCCAAAATCCTGATGATAGAGATCTGTTTGTAAGCAAAAATCTAGTTAGTAAAAGCTCCACTGATCTTTTACCTGGTTCAGGAATAGATCTTGAGCGATTCATGCCTTCCCCGTATACGCGTAACAATAAGTTTACGTTTCTTTTGATATCAAGACTTATTTCTGACAAAGGAATATTTGAATACGTAGAAGCAGTTAAGAAGTTGAAAGCTCAGGGATTTGACGCTAAGTTTCAGATTCTTGGCGCAAAAGATCCAAAGCATCAAAGAGGAATATCTCTTAAAATAATTGATGGCTGGATCAACACCAACACCATTGAATACCTGGGAACAACGCAGGATGTACAGCCCTTCATAAAATCGGCTGACTGTATCGTTCTTCCATCCTATCGTGAAGGAACTCCCCACACATTACTGGAGGCAGCCAGTTGTGGAAAGCCGATCATTGCAACAGACGTACCAGGTTGTCATCAGGTTGTAAAAGATAATTACAATGGCTTTTTATGCCGAATGAAAGATTCTGACGACTTGGCTATTAAAATGAGCCGCATGGCCGGTATGGATGATGATACATTGCGTCTATTTGGAGAAAACGGCAGGAAAAAAATGGAGTTGGAGTTTGACGAATCTATTGTGATCAACAAGTATTTGGAGACCCTTACCGAACTTCAGGCGGCATCATAAAGTTTCCGCTAGACCTGTAGAGTTGGGCTGGAAATCGGTAATTTTATAGCTACATATAGTATTCGCACGTGAAATTTTCCCGTTCTCAATTACCTCCAATCACAATCCTATTTCTTCTCCTGGGAAGTTGTGCATCGTATAGGCACAACGTAATACTTCGAAATCCCAATGAGCTAACAACTGCTCAACTTACCAAGGACGTTGTTAAGACAGAACGCAATTATGTAATCCAAAAAAATGACCTTCTTAAAATTAAGGTCTATTCAAATAAAGGTGAACGACTTGTAGATCCAAATCCAGAAGTTTCAAGACCTACAGCCAATGGCGCTGCACAGGCACAATCGTTGACAGAAACAACGTATCAGGTGGACCTGAATGGTATTATCAAGTTTCCTGTTGTGGGAGAGTTAAAGTTAGATGGACTTACGCTTCGACAGGCAGAATCCATACTGCAAACTCAATATGAAAAGTTCTTCACTGATTCGTATGTCGTCTTGACCTTTCAGAATAAACGCGTCATCGTACTTGGAGCTATCGGCGGCCATGTGATTCCACTCGCTAATCAGAATATGAATCTTGCTGAGATCATAGCGTTATCCAAAGGATTGACACCTGATTCCAAAGCCGGAAATATCAGACTCGTGAGAGGCGAAGAAGTATTTATCATTGACTTAACCACTATTGAAGGATTTCAATCCGGAAATATGATTATGATGCCGGGAGATATTGTATATGTTGAACCTGTGAGAAGGCCATTTGCAGAAGGTTTACGTGATTATACGGGTCTTATCGGCATATTCCTCAGCACGCTTTCATTGATCGTTGTACTTAGAAGCATAAAGTAAAGTGAATAACCAACAGTCTTTTAGACAGAACGAAATAATCGAAGGCCTTGATCTTGACAAGCTCAAGATGCTGGTGAGTAAAAATTTATGGGTCATTTTTTCGATTCTGATTATAACGAACCTCGCAGCTTATCTTACGCTCCGTTGGACAAAAGATGTCTACGAGGCCACATCAGAACTTAGGTTAGAAGTGGAGCAAGATGCTACCGCTCTTGGAATTACCCAACTTGTTGATGATCAAAACAGGAATATCATTGCAGGTGAGATAGAGCAAATGCGATCTAAATTATTTTACAGCCGCGTGCTGGATTCATTGGATCTTTGGGTAAGCTATTATAGTGTTGGAAACGTCCTTGAATCTGAAATGTACAGAGGCTCTCCCTTCAGAGTTACCTATTCCTTTATCGATGGACGTTATCTTGATCAACCTATCTTTTTTGATTTTCTTGAAGCAAATAAATTTCGGTTAAAAGTAGGTGAAGATGGAGAAGAGAAAGAAGCAACACTCGGTAAACCCCTTTTAATTAACGGAGGCTCTGTTCTTGTTCAGCTCGCGCCCAACGCCGCTCCTGATTTCAATAATCACTTTTACTTTGTAATCAATAGCCGCGAAATGCTCCTTGATTTTCTTGGTAGAAATTTAGTCATCGAACCATTGAACTTTGATGCCAACACAATTAAGATCTCGTTGCGTGAGTACAATCCAAAAAAGGTGTACGTCATCGTAAATAAAATCGATTCTGTTTATCTACACTATAGTAATGAGCAAAAAAATCAGGCAAATAAACAGAAGATTGAATGGCTCAATAATGAATTAAGTCAGGTTGAAATGAAGATGGAAAATTTTGAAAATTATTTTGAAGATTTCACCTTGAAAAATAAAACCAGTGACCTTGATACCGATTTGAAAAAAACGATTTACATAATCAATCAATTGGATTCCCAGCGCTTCGAGCTAAATAAAAGAGTTAGCGAGATCAATATGCTTATTGATGATCTTTCTGCCGGGAAGCCTTCGAACGTAGTGATCCCAAGGACTTTCCTTCCTCAATTTGTGAACCAACGATTGGAGGAACTTCAGAAGATGCTTCAGGAGCAAAACAGGATAACACTGTTGTACAAAGACAATACATACGCCTATCAGCAAAAAGAACAGGAAGTAAACTCGCTAAAAAAAGGCGTGTTCGATCAACTCACTGAATTAAGAAAAAATTGGATGACCTCCTTGGTTGAATTGAACAGAAAGAAGGATCGTTTGGAAAAAGAGTTTGCAACAATGCCTGACAAGAGCACACAATTTTCAAAGAACCAACGTTTCTACAAACTCTATGAAGAGTTTTACCTGAGCATGATGCAGGCTAAAGCAGAGTTTGAAATAGCACAAGCGGGAAGCACTCCGGATTTTAAAATCCTCTCTTCCGCTGTACAGAACAATATACCTGTTGCTCCCAATCGCTATATCATTATAGGCATTGGTTTCGTGGCTGGCCTTATCATAAATTTCCTTTTTATTGGGATCGTATACCTGGCAAACAATAAAATAACAGGACTACAGGAAGTTGAGCGTTCTGTCAGTGTACCTGTATTGGGCGTGATTCCGGAAATGAGAAACAAGGCAGCTAGCCCTTTTTATATTGTTGATAACCCACGGTCTATTGTAAGTGAAGCAATCAGAACACTTCGTACAAATCTTGATTTCTTTACATCTTCAGACACTAAAAAAGTAATTGTTATTTCCTCCACTGTTTCCGGTGAGGGAAAATCATTCCTTGCAATGAATCTCGGCGGCGTTCTTGCTATGTCGAAAAAGAAAGTAATTCTGCTCGATCTTGACATGCGCAAGGCAAAAGAAAATAGTCATGCCGATATTAAAGATCCTTCAAAAGGAGTCAGCACCATTCTTATTCACAGGAGTACTCTTGAGGAAAGTATTACAAAAACTTCACTTGAAGGTCTTGACTTTATCCCTGCAGGTCCGCATCCTCCAAATCCTTCTGAGTTGTTATTAAATGGTGAGTTTGAAGGATTGATTGGTGCACTGCGAAAAAAATATGATTACATCGTAATTGATACCCCTCCAGTAGGACTCGTAACCGACGGTATTATGGCTATGAAGCGCGCTGATCTTTCGATCTACGTTGTCAGAGCAAATTATTCCAAAAAAGAATTCTTACAGAACCTCGAAAGGATCGTATCAATTAACAAACTTTCCAATGTGGCGGTAGTATTAAATGCATTACCGAGCACAGGAAAAACATACGGTTACGGATATTACCAGGAAGATAAGGGCAAAAAGAATTGGTTGTCACAACTTTTCAAATCCTAACGTGTTCTCCTTTTTTCATCGCACACAATCCGCTTTACGATCTCTGCTGACAGATATGCATTCGCATCTGATACCAGGTATTGATGACGGGGTTAGAACAAAAGAAGAATCATTTGCAGTCATTGATAATTTTCTTGAGATGGGGTATCAAAAAATAATCACGACACCTCATATCATGACTGATTATTTTGGAAATACAAATGAATCCGTTACAGTTGCTTATGAAAAATTCATCATTGAACTACAAGAGGCTGGATATGATTTTAAATTTGAGTGTGCTGCGGAATATTATCTTGATGAAAACTTCTATAGCGCATTAACCGAAAAGAAAAAGATACTAACATTCGGTGAGCGTCATTTTCTATTCGAAACAAATGTTGTGAGCGAGCCACTTCATATTAAGGATTTTATTTTCTCTGCAACATCACAAGGCTATAAACCGATCCTAGCTCATCCGGAACGCTATCAATATATGACATTGGAAAAAGCTGAAGACCTCAGGGATCGAGGCGTACTTCTTCAGATCAATTTACTTTCTCTTATTGGATATTATGGACCACCCATACAAAAGATTGCTGAAAAGCTTATCCATAAAGGATGGGTAGATTTGCTGGGAACAGATTGCCATAATATGGAGCACGTGATGATTTTAAAAAAAGTCAGGGAATCCAGATTATACAAGAAAGCGCTTGAATTGCCGTTATTAAATTTTTCTCTTTAAGTTTCACATTTCCAGCAGATCTTCACAGATTTAGTGTTCAGATAGTTGCGATCAGATCCAATAGAAATTATTCGGGAACCGTTTTAAATTAAAGTTATGATAGCAATCACCGGCGCGACTGGCCTTTTGGGTAAACACATCATCGAACGATTTCAACAGGAACAAAAAGAATTGATTGCTCTTTATCGCGGCGATAAGGATAATCGATTGCCTTCTGGTGTAATCAAAAGACAGGCTGATATTCTTGATCAGGTTTCATTAAGAGAAGCATTTGAAGGCGCTGATACTGTTATTCATTCTGCTGCTGCCGTATCATTTAATCCGCGCTGGAGAAAAAATTTATTTGAATCGAATGTCACCGGAACAAAGAATGTGGTGGACACATGCCTTCAATTAGGTATAAAAAATCTTATTCACATAAGTTCTATTGCTGCGCTGGGAAGATCTTCAAAAGAAGAGATCACCGAAGAAAGCAAGTGGAATACAGAATATGTAACAGATTATGCACAATCGAAATATCTCGCAGAGCTGGAAATATATCGTGGTGGTGAAGAAGGCATTAACGTCAGTATGGTTAATCCTTCTGTCATTCTTTCGGCGTCGCAATCAGATAGAAGCAGCGCACGACTATTTGATTATGTCTGGAATCAGAAGAAATATTATACAACGGGCTCTCTTAATTATGTAGATGCGCGTGATGTTGCTGAAGCTGTATTTCAGCTTTTTGAAAAACCTCAGCCAGGAGAAAAATTTATTCTCTCAGGAAGCACCTTGCCTTTTCGGGAATTTTTTAATGAGGTCGCAAAACGTTTTGACAAAAGGCCACCGTCAATAAGAGTCTCCAACGGCCTTTCTTTCTGGGCAGGCTGGGCCGAAGAAATCAAGGCCTTTATTTTAAATCAGGAGCCGCTCGTTACACGACAGTCTGCTAAAATGGCCATACAAACAGTTCAATACAGCAATAAAAAATCTCAGGAAAAGCTTGGAATCCGGTACCACACGTTGGAACAAACGCTTGAATGGTGCTGTGGGGAGTATTTGCGAAATGTTAAGCCTAACAAATAAATTTTACAAGTTGCAGCTAGACTTTAATTCCCACACTTTTGGCCCAATAATAGGGGGCTGAAAATTTATTTTAGACCTACATTTTTTTAATATTCGTGACCAGTTTTGTATTTTGGTCAAACCCTTAAAGAATGGCGCAGGAATTCAGAAAACGGGAAGAGGAAGAGGAGTTGATCAGGAGTTTTGAAGGTATTCTCAAAAGAAAATCCACAGGATTTTTCGATCTGGAAGCATACGAAACAATCATCTACCATTACTTAGACCGTGGAAAGCATAAGAAAGCACTCATAGCCGTAACCATGGCTATGGAGCAATATCCTTTTTCGACTGAATTGATCGCTATAAAGGCCCAGATACTTTCAAACCTTCAACGCTATGAAGAAGCTCTTGAGCTTTTGGAGCAGGCGTTGAATCTGCATCCAACGGACCTTGATATACTACTTTCCATGGGATCTATTTTCTCATTGCAAGGTCTTCACGAAAAAGCAATCGAATTGTACGAGCAGGCGCTTGCAATGACCGAAGATGACAAGGATGAAATATATTACAGCCTTGGACTGGCGTATCAAAGCAAAGAGGAATACGATCAGGCAATTGAATGCTATAAAAAATCAATAGAAGAAAATCTCAATCACGAAGGTTCACTTTACGAACTCGCTTATTGCCTCGACGTTGTTGGCCAGCTTGAAAATAGCTTATCCTATTATAAAAAATTTATAGACGAAGATCCTTTCTCAGGCCCGGCATGGTATAACCTTGGAATTGTTTGCAATAAGCTTGAGCGCTACGAAGAAGCCATCGAAGCATATGAATATGCAATTGCCCTGGATGAAAACTTTGCGTCAGCATGGTTTAATATGGGCAACTCCTTTATGAACAGACAGGAGTTTGACAAGGCACTCGATGCATTCAAAAAAACAATTGATGTAGAAGGTCCAAGTCCAGAAGTGTATTGCTGTATGGGTGCAGCTCACGAAGGACTTGAACAATACGATCTTGGATTAAAATATTTTCAAAAATCTGCCAAGCTTGATTCAATGTATGACGAAGCATGGTTCGGTGCTGGAAGCTGTTTGGAAAAACAAGAGAAATGGTATCAGGCTTTGCACTTCTTCAATAAAGCAGTAAAGCTTAATTCACAAAATGCAGATTACTGGAAAGCTGCTGCTCACGCTGAGTTTAAAATAGGCAATACTATTTCAAGCATTAGTGCGTACGAAGAGGCTAGTCATCTCGGTCCCGACGATAAAGAAATCTGGCTTAACTGGTCATTCATTTATTATGACCGTGGTGAATATGAAAAAGCTGTTGAGGTAATGCTTCAAGGCATGGCTGAAATTCCGGACGATCCTGAATTTTTCTACCGCATTGCCGTTTATCTTATTGAAGCAGGCAAGTTCAGAGATGCCTTCAACTATCTTGAAAACGGATTGATATTAAACTTTGAAGGACATACTGTCTTATTCGACTTTTTTCAAAAGCCTGAAACTCAAAAAGCACTTTATAAGATCATCGACCAATTTAGAAAAGACAATCCTCCTGCATGAACTATCACTTGAATAATCTTCCTGAGCGTACTGCCAAGCCCAGGCAAATAGGATATACGATGGCTATGGACAAAGGTTTAAGCCTGCGTGAAGCGGAAGACTTTGTAAGTAATTGCGCAGATCACATCGATATCGTAAAACTTGGATGGGCAACATCCTACGTTACTCCTAATTTAAAAGAGAAAATAAAAATTTATAAAGACGCTGGTCTGCCGTGTTATTTTGGAGGAACCTTATTTGAAGCATTTATTATCCGCGATCAATTTGAAGACTATCGTAAGTTGCTTGATAAATATGATCTGCAATTTGCGGAAGTGTCAGATGGCTCAATTGATCTTGATCACGATAAAAAGTGTGATTATATAAGAAAGCTTACTCCTCAGGTCACGGTTCTATCTGAAGTTGGTTCAAAGGATGCTGACAAGATCATCCCACCTTACCAATGGATAGATCTAATGCAGAAAGAACTTGATGCAGGAGCATGGAAAGTGATCGGTGAAGCCCGGGAAGGCGGCAATGTTGGTTTGTTCCGTTCTTCTGGTGAAGTTCGGTCAGGACTTGTTCAGGAAATTCTTACGAAAATTCCTTTCGAGAAGATCATTTGGGAAGCTCCTCAAAAAGCGCAACAGGTTTGGTTCATTAAACTTTTAGGCGCGAATGTCAATCTTGGAAACATTGCTCCTGAAGAAGTAATTCCACTTGAAACAATTCGTCTTGGACTTCGCGGCGACACATTTTTGCATTTTCTGGGATTGGAAAGAAAAAAAGATAATAGCGCTCCTCCTTTTCAAATCGATTAATCCGTCTTCCGGTTTGACTACAATAATAGCGTTCCTGTTAGTTAATTGAATTTAAGTGAGAAGACCTAAAGATTATTTATTGCTTTATTTCAAAGGTGTAGGAGTAGGTGTGGGAAGTATAATCCCAGGGGTTTCAGGAGGTACCATTGCATTCCTCACAAACGTCTATGAAGAACTTATTGTCACACTAAGGGCAATCGACAGGACTTCATTTCGCTTGTTTTTTACGCTTCAACTTTCCACTTTCTGGGAAAAAATAAATGGCAATTTTTTGGTCTGCATTCTTGCCGGAATTGTTACAAGTGTACTGACGCTTTTTAACGTGATAAATTACGTGCACACAAATTATCCGATTTCCGTCTCCTCATTTTTTTTGGTATGATAATCGTTTCCACGCCACTGGTGCTGCGCGAGATCAAGAAATGGGAATTTGTTACCATCTTATTATTTACGGTTGGACTGGCTTCGGCCTATTTGATTACAGTGATACCTTTTGCTGAAACCCCGAATACGCTTTATTTCATATTTCTTTGTGGGGCAGTGACTGTTTCTGCGACAATGTTACCGGGTGTTTCAGGAGTTTTTATGCTTTTGCTCCTCGGTAAGTATGAATTTTTAATTATGTCAATTACGAATTTCGATATTGCGGTGATTGCAGCGTTTCTTTTGGGATGGCTTATTGGACTTGCCGGATTTTCCCGCTTGCTGGCATTCATGCTTCTCAATTTCCGTTTTCCTACATTAGCACTTCTTGCTGGCATTATGATTGGTTCATTAAATAAGCTTTGGCCCTGGAAGATTATAACTGGATTCCGTTTTGATCTGGAAGGAATCCAAATGCCCGCCTCTGAAAAAAGTGTATGGCCAGGGCAATTCGACAAAAATCCTCACCTGTTTCATGCTATCCTTTTTGCAGCGCTCGGAATTTTTCTGGTAGTCGCGATTGAGAAAATTGCTGCATTCATAAAATCAAAAAACTAAGTAAATGGAAAAGAAATTTGGTTTAATCGGCGCAACCGTCAGTCACTCATTCTCAAAAGCATATTTTGATGAAAAATTTTTTCACGATGGACTTCGTGATTATCATTATGATCTTTACCCTCTCAATAATATTGATGAACTCAAGACTCTTTTAAACGATAATCCAGAGATGGCAGGTTTGAATATTACCATACCTTACAAAGAGCAAATAATAAAATTCCTATCTGAAATTGATCCGTTTGCCAAGACAATAGGAGCGGTGAATGTTATCAAAATCAACGATGGCAAACTAAAAGGATACAATACTGATTGCGATGCATTTCTTGAATCATTGGAGAAATGGTTTCCGAATGTGGAAGGATCACACGCATTGATTCTGGGAAGCGGTGGTTCTTCCAAAGCAGTTCAGGCAGCGCTAAAAAGAGTTCCTATAGATTTTAAAGTGGTATCGCGTGACAAAAAATATGGCGACTATTCTTACGAGGACCTTGAAAAAAATCCGAACATCATTGCTGATGCGAACCTGATCATCAACACAACTCCGCTTGGAATGAGTCCTGATACGAATTCAATGCCTCCAATTAATATGGATCAGCTCGGGCCAACACATTTCGTTTACGATCTTATCTATAACCCTGCAAGAACAAAGTTTCTACAAAAAGCTGAAACGTTGGGTTGCACAATCAAGAACGGCCTTGAGATGCTGCATATACAGGCGGAGAAGAGTTGGGCAATTTGGAATAACTAAGACGAATGAATTCCGGTCTCAAACCGTAGAAGGTGCTAAGACACAAAGGAACGCAGAGTTTATTATTTCTTTCTTGAACCGCGTCTTTTAATCAGCGAAATTGCAAAATGGATTTCAAATTAACGAGCGAATACGTGCCTACTGGCGATCAGCCTTCGGCCATAAAAAAATTAGTAACTGGGATTGAGGAGAATGAAGCGCACCAGACGCTGCTAGGTGTTACTGGTTCCGGGAAAACATTTACGATCGCAAATGTTATAGCACAGACTAAAAGGCCAACATTGGTTCTAAGTCACAATAAAACCCTTGCCGCCCAATTATATGGTGAATTCAAACAGTTCTTCCCCGAGAACGCTGTAGAGTTTTTTATATCATACTACGATTACTATCAGCCAGAAGCATTCATTCCATCTTCCAATCTATATATCGAAAAGGATCTTTCCATTAATGAAGAGATCGAAAAACTTCGACTAAGTGCAACCTCGGCATTACTTACAGGACGAAGAGATGTTATTGTGATCGCTTCCGTATCCTGTATCTATGGCATTGGTAATCCGGTTGAATTCGGTAAAAACAGAATTCAGCTAAAAGTTGGAGAAATGATTTCACGAAACAAGCTCCTGTTTGCATTGGTTGATATTCTTTACAGTCGCACAGAGGCTGATTTCAAGCGAAGTAATTTTAGAGTCAAGGGTGATACCGTGGATGTATTTCTAGCATATGCAGATTATGCTATCCGAATTTATTTCATGGGCGACGAGATTGAATCTATTCAACGGATAGAGCCAACTACCGGAAGAAAAATTTCAAATGAAACGGTTGTTACTATTTTTCCTGCCAATCTTTTCGTTACAGGAAAAGAAGGTTTGCACCAGGCTATTCACGAGATCCAGGATGACATGGTACTACAAGTGCAAATGTTTGAAGGAGACCGGCGGCATCTGGAAGCAAAGAGACTAAAAGAACGAACAGAATTCGATATTGAAATGATGCGCGAACTTGGTTACTGCAGTGGCATCGAAAATTACTCGCGCTATTTCGACCGCAGAAAACCAGGTGATAGACCTTTCTGTCTGATTGATTATTTCCCTGAAGATTATCTGATGGTCATCGACGAAAGTCATGTAAGTGTGCCGCAAGTGAGAGCCATGTGGGGCGGTGATCGTTCAAGAAAAGCAAATCTTGTTGATTATGGATTTCGATTACCCTCAGCACTTGATAACCGGCCTCTTACCTTCAATGAATTTGAAACATTGATGAACCAGGTAATCTATGTAAGCGCTACTCCAAGTGAATATGAATTAAGGAAATCCGAAGGCGTAGTCGTTGAACAGATTATCCGTCCGACTGGATTACTTGATCCGATCATTGATGTTCGCCCTAGTAAAACACAGATCGATGACTTGCTTGAAGAAATTGATGAGCATGTTAAAGTAAAAGAAAGAGTTCTGGTTACAACGTTGACGAAACGAATGGCAGAGGAGTTAACGAAATTTTTAGAAAGAGCTTCCGTAAAATGTCGTTACATACACTCGGAAGTTGCAACACTTGATCGCGTTGAGATCCTAAGAGAGCTAAGACTTGGAGTTTTTGATGTGCTAGTGGGCGTGAACCTTCTTCGCGAAGGACTTGATCTACCTGAAGTTTCTCTGGTAGCAATTCTCGATGCTGATAAAGAAGGATTTTTAAGAAATGAACGCTCATTAGTCCAAACCATCGGACGTGCTGCACGCAATGTAAATGGTCGAGTGATCATGTATGCCGACAAAGTGACAGAATCAATGCAGCTTGCGATGGATGAAACTACACGTAGAAGAAAAATCCAAACGGAATACAATATTGCCAATGGCATAACGCCACAGACGATCATCCGCTCAAAAGACTCTATACTTGGCCAGACCAAAGTTGCAGATTCTAAAAAGTCGATCAAACGTTACTATGTTGAGAATGAAGAGGCGTCTCTTGCTGCAGATCCGGTAATGGCTTATCTCAGCAAAGAAGAATTGAGCAAGATGATTGAGCAAACGCGTAAGGCAATGGAAAAAGCTGCAAAAGAACTTGAATTTATGGAAGCAGCCAGGTTGAGGGATGAGTTTCTGGCTCTACAGAAGATGTTGGCTGATAAAAAGAATTAAAAAACAGTAATAAAAAAAGAGGCCGAAGCCTCTCACTTTACTTTAGGTGTTATATTTTATAGCTTAATCGTATCAACCCAAAAAACCATTTCTCTGGTAAAAGTTTTCGAAGAGCTAATAACATGGGTGCAGGATTACCAGATGGAAAGCGAAGACGTTTTTTTGATACTGCTGCGAAAATTGTTTTTGCAACTTCATCTGGAGTGACGCCATTCTTCGCCGGATCTTGCGAAACCTTTTCACATTTCTCAACGAAATCCTTGTACTCCGGTAAGTTACTGCCGGCAATTGATACCCTGCCTTTTCCATAGAATTCTGTCTTGATCGTGCCAGGTTCGATCAGCTTCACTCCAATATTAAAAGGCTTCAGTTCATATTGAAGTGACTCGGTAAATCCTTCCACTGCAAATTTTGTAGTGTGATAAATACTGAATAAAGGAAATGTGATCCTGCCTCCCATCGAAGAAACCTGGACGATCGTTCCTTTCCTGTTCCCTCGCATGTGCGGGATGATGGCTCTGGTAACTCGCATCAATCCGAATACATTTGTATCGAGCTGATTTTGTATGACCACATCCGACATGGCTTCAAATACTCCATCCGTTCCAAAGCCCGCGTTGTTTACGACCACATCAATCACCTTGAAATCAAGCAATATGGCACAAATTGCTTTTTCAATACTTTCGTTACTCGTTACATCTAGCGCATAAAGTTTGATATTCGCAAACTTTAAAAGTTCTTTTTCATTTTCTGGGTTGCGCAGTGTCGCCGCAACATTCCATCCGGCCTTCGCGAAATAATTCGCTGTCGCTTTTCCGATACCGCTAGAAGTACCCGTGATCAAAACTGTTTTCGTAGGTGAATTCATGTTCATTTATTATTTAAAAAAAATTTCTACTTTTTAACTCCGTTCCATGCCATCTGAAAACTTGCTTCCATCAACTTTGGCGTCAACTTAACTTTATTATCATATTGAAGCTTCACCATTTCATGGACTGGCCCCATTAACTGGGCCATTAGTAATTGTACCGGAAAGTTTTTTATGATTCTTTTCCTTATCCCAACACGTAAGAAGTCTTCTAAAGGTTTTAACATCTGATCTGATCTCAATTTTGTCCTTCTTGACAGGTAAGGCGATCGCACAAAAGTCTCAATAAAGATCATCCGCTCCGGTTCAACCAAACTGATTTGCGTGTAATTGAACCACAATTTCCGGAACGAGACTTCGTAAGTATTTGCTGGGTTAAATAGTGTCATCAGGTCGTCCATTTTTTGCTGCTTGATGTTCAAAAAAAGTTCATTGATAAGATCCTCTTTGCTTTTGAAGTAGATATAAAGAGTACCGGTTGCTAGCTTGGCAGAACGCGCAACGTCCGCCATTTTCAGGTTCGTAAAACCAGTATCCAATACCAACTTGAGTGTGGCTTGGTAAATTATCCCAATTTTTGAAACGTCTCTAATTCTTGGCATAACACAAATATAAATGAATATTTATTCATTTTCCACCAATTTATTTACAGGATTTCGAAAGCTGAACAAACCTAAGGAATAACATCTAACTAAATACAGTGCGTAATTATGAAAACCTAAAGGAAAATAATTTTTGCATGCATGGTCTTAATTTTCAGATATCAACTTTTTTAGCACCCAATCCAACCGGTACCTCTTCGAATTTGTGTCATAAGTAAACGCATCGAATCCAATTGCAAAGGTGTTTTGTGTAGACGCTAAAGCTGTAAGATTCCTTGGAAATACAGCTGAAATAGTGAAACTCCTCTTCTTATTGTACAAGCAGGGCTTTACTATTAACAGTTTAAGGAACTGTATGAGTCTGACAGAGAGACTGCAAAGAGATTCATTGATCTTGAGAGAAATAAATACTGTGCATTCAAAACTAACGGAGTACATAAAGACTTTAGCAATTCACTAAAAGACTTTAGTACTCCTAGTCACATTACACTTACACTTACACAAATCTCTTCGCCACTTCCGCCCAGTTCACAACATTCCAGAATGCTGTGCAATAGTCAGGACGACGGTTTTGATAATTTAAGTAGTAAGCATGCTCCCATACATCCAGTCCAAGCAGTGGCGTGCCCTTAACTTCAGCAACATCCATCAACGGGTTATCCTGGTTTGGTGTAGAGGTGATTGCAAGCTTACCGGATGCATCTTTAATAAGCCATGCCCAACCTGAGCCAAAACGTGTAGTCGCTGCAATATTGAATTTTATTTTAAACTCATCAAAACTTCCAAATACGGAATTGATTGCTTCAGCAAGCAAACCCGTTGGAGACCCTCCTGCATTGGGCCCCATGATTGTCCAGAACAGGCTGTGGTTGTAATGACCACCTCCATTATTTCTTACGGCTAAAGGATATTTTGAAATATTCTTACAGATCTCTTCAATGCTAAGATTCTCCTCAGGTTTGCCAGCAAGAGCGTTATTAAGATTTGTTACGTATGCATTATGATGCTTACCATGATGAATTTCCATGGTACGTGCATCAATGTGTGGTTCCAACGCTGTCGCTGCGTATGGAAGTGCTGGAAGTGTAAAAGCCATAATTTGTATTATTTAGTTTTGATTAAATCAAGTTCACAGTTCAACAAATATAACAACCCCAAACGGCGGGCAAAAGTTTATTTTGACGAAGGCAACTTAGAAAACCCACAGAAAAATTGTGCCATCAGTAGTTAAGATTCAATATTTCTTTACCAAATCTCCCAATGTTTTGATAGACTGTTCAATCCGATCAGACCAGGGCAATCCAAAACACATCCTGAAACAGTTCGCAAACTGGCCGTGAGATGAAAATATCTGTCCAGGCGTAATTCCAATGCCATGTTTGAGAGCTCTCTTATGCAACTTGTAGGTATCAATCTTTTTATCCAGCTCAAGCCACAACGCAAATCCACCTTGGGGACGGGTAATGCGAGTGCCTTCAGGAAAATATTGAGTAACTGCCTGAATAAACCGCAGGCTTAACGTATGCAACTGTCTTCGCAAGTGACGTAAATGCAATTCATAACGCCCGTTTGCAAGAAAATCCGCAATAGCCGCTTGCGCCAACGTATTGGTGGATACGTTATTCATTCTCTTTAAGCGAATGATTTGCTCTTTAAATTTTCCAGGAACAACCCATCCGATCCTATAACCAGGAGCAAGTGACTTTGAAAAAGAACCGCATTGGATCACCATACCTTTCTTATCGAATGACTTGCATGTTCTTGGACGTGTCTTACCAAAAAAGAGCTCACCGTAAATATCATCTTCAATCAATGGAATATTTTTATTAGCAAGCAACGTAACAAGTTTCCTTTTCTTCTCGTCTGTCATACAACTTCCCATTGGGTTATTGAAGTTGGGAACAAAGAGACATGTTCGTATATCGAATTTTTTAATCGCACTTTCCAGTCTGTTGAGATCAATGCCCGTAACAGCATCTGTTGGAATTTCTACGACTTTCAATCCAAGGTTTTCCATTACCTGGAAAATCCCAAAGTAAGTTGGGCTTTCTATTGCAACAGCATCACCCGGTTTTGTGATCGCTTTCAAACTTAGCGATAAAGCTTCCATGCAACCAGCAGTAACTACTATATCACCCTCCCCTAAGGAGCCACCCCAATTAAAAGACTGACGGGCAATTTGTTTTCGCAATTCGGGATTACCCTGAATGTGTTCATACTTGAGACAACTGTCGTTTGAATTTCGAAGTGCCTGCATCACCGACTTATTTAATTTTGCTGCAGGAAGTAACTCGTGAGATGGGGAACCCAGTGAAAAGTTCACAAGCTTATCGGAACGCAAGTCATGATAAACACTGCTGATCATTTCATCAATCGTTACAGGAAGTACTTCTTCCACAGGCTCGCAACACGTCGGTATCTGCAACATCTGCAAAGGTGAAAACTTTACATAGTAACCTGATTGAGGTCGCGCCTCTACCAGTCCCTTGCTTTCAAGATGATAGTATGCCTGAAATGCAGTGCTTAAACTTATTCCCTGCTCTTTGCTAAGTGTTCGAACAGATAAGAGTTTGTCTCCTACCTTTAGTGCCTTTCCTTCAATAAGCTTTTGAATTCTATCAGCTACCTCCTGATAAAGGTGCTCCGTCTGAGGTTCCAATAATGTTTTCATAAATAGGTTGTCATTAAAATCAGTAAACGATAATCAAGAGTTCACAGCGATCTCATCTTCAAATTGGCTGATCTTCACATTGATTAACTGATCTGGTCAAAATTACTAAAACTGAAACTGTTTTATTACCATTATAAAGTAAAAATTTGTACAAATATTTTCCGTGAACGATTCACAAGAAGCGGGTTGAGTAAAAAGCTCCGTTAGGAAATCTTTGTGCTATTAAAGATCAAAAAAATGAAATCAGTATTTACGATTTTACTAATGGCAGTTGTATTTCCTCTTTTTGCTAAATGGAATAGTGATGATTCTGTCGAAAAAGTAAACACAATCCCCCATTTCACTGTAAAGTTAGGTGTGAGATTTCATTCCATGGGGCAGTTTAACTACGGGGGAAGAATTGTTTCAGAAAATCCGACAGTTGATTTTAACCTGACGTATGATCGCAAGGCATGGGGATTTCAAATTTTCAAAGCAATGGATTTACATGACAGGTCAACCGACATCAATTTCACTCTGGCTGTGTTGAATAAACGTATTCACTTGGGGAAAAATCTCACAATCACTCCCAGTGCCGGATTTATATTGGAGCAATTCAGCACCATGGCAGATCGAGGTTCCGATGTAGTGCTAATCATCGCCACCAGCTATAAGATTTCATCTTTATTTACAATTGAGCATAGTTCAATGTTTGGAAATCTTGTCCTTGAACCTAATGAGAAAGACTGGGTAAACCGTTTACGAATAATGTATTCAAAAAAACATATTGACATATCTGTCACTGGTTGGCATAACAACAAAGTGTTTGACACAGCAGAATACATTACATATGGAGGAAGTATTGCTTACAGCAGGATTAAAATTTCCAAAAGCATTTCAATGAATGCGGGATTGAGCGGATTAATGATGCCTTACTTCACTGACAAGCTAAACTATCCTCAAAGGGAAGGGCTTTACGGAACAATAGGTTTTACAATCCAGTGATAACTTAAATCAAGTATTGGCCTGGCAGTATGCGCACACTTTATTCATCACACATTCTGCGTGTTTGGGATCTGTCGGTCTGCATATCTCTCTTCCCAGGAAAGAAATGGCCATTCCAATCTCTCCCCAATCCTTTTGTTCGATTGCATCCATCAATTGCTTTTCAATTTTTTTTGGATCAGTACCGGAAGCAATACCTAAACGCGGAGCCACACGTACAACATGAAGATCCACTACAATTCCTTCTGCCTTCTCTCCTACCTCACGCATAATAACATTCGCCGATTTTCTGCCAATGCCAGGCAGCTCAGTCAAACCTTCCATCGTTTTGGGAATCATCTTATCGTCTTTAACAATTGATGCAATCTCCAATAGCCACTTTGTCTTGTTTCCAAAGTTCCGAACCTTGCTTATAAATCGAAACAATGATTCTGACGTTGCTTTTGACAAGGCTTTCATATCTGGATATGCGGCAAACAGCGCTGGTGCAAGCTTATTGATGTTGCGATCGGAATCCTGTGCAGAAAGGACCACGGCCACAAGCAATTCATAAACTGAATTATAATTTAACGGATGCTTTTTGCCCTTGTATTTTTTGATCAAGGGTTGAATTTCTTTTTGCCAGTTGATAGCCGCCATCGTAGTAGATTTGGATAGATAAAGATAATAATCTACCGGGTCATTGCCAGTGCAAAAAGCAATGTTGTCTTGTACCAACCACTTTAAAAGCTTAACTCATCCAATACTAAGCGTATAAAAGTGAAAATAATTGATCAAAATCAATTTAATTTGAGGAAATCCGCCTCGCAACTTCATATTGTGATTTTCTTTTCCAGAATACTTGTCTCGTTTGTCTTCGTGACTTTGCTACTATCGTGTGGCGTACAACGAAAATATGTGGTGATACGAGAATCCGAAATAAGTTATGTACCCCTTACCACTGATAACATAATTCCAATAACCGACTCAGAATTGCAAGCTTCTTCATTTCTTGGTTTTGCATATTCACTGATCAAAAGTCACCGATATGATACTTTGGATTGGGAAATTGACACGGCGATAAAGAATGGGACTGCTAAAGAAGATGTTTATCTGTCCAAAGTACTTCTATGTATCTCGAAAGGATCATATCAAATGGCGGCAAACTATTTAAACATGATCAGTACTGAATATCCCTTGCTTCAGGAATTACTCAGCACCGATATGTCGTTCGAATTACAAAGGAAAAATTTTCCAGATAAACCAAACGACAAGTTCTTTGAAAAATATCAGCTGTTAGTCGACAAATATCCTAAAAACGAAAATCTGAAAATGATTGTTCGCACCCGCCTTCGGTACATTCAGCACAAATATTAATATCATGCGTAACTATTTTACTTACTTCCTGATTTTAGCTTCTTGCTTACTTATCATTTCCTGTTCGCAGCGGAATATCTTTGAGAAAGCCATCTCAAAAACCAAACTTCCCCTTGGCTATCTTCATGATAGTCAATACCAAAAAAATTCCGGTGTGAAGCAAACATTCTCCGTGATAGTTTACAGAAATCCAATCATTCCAAAAACAAGTGTTACAAGAATTGGAAGCACAGTTGTACCGGCGATAATTTATTGCAAGAATGATGTTCTGATGGCCGGTACATTGGGTCAGAATTCTATTGAACAGAGCTATGCAACATTTTTCAGAAAAGAATTAAATACTGAGCTAATGCGATCAAATTATTTCTCCTTGTCTGATTCAGTTAAAAATAATGGCTATATGTTAGACATAGCCTTTGAAAATCGCTCAACCGTTGCCAATTATCATTTTATTGCGGAGCATGTTTATTTATTCTTTGCGATTTTACACACGTATAGGGCTCAGGGTTTTCCGTCGTTAACGATGATACAGGCAACAGCTACTCTAACGAAAGGAAATATTGAGATTTATAAAAAACAGTATAATGTATCTTCACAAGAACCGTTTGAAATACCAGGCGATAATAAAAAGTTTCGCAATATAACACGGAACGTACAGGCTAATATGGTCCAATCACTTTCAAACACTACAAAAAAAGCTATAGACCAAATTATTGCAGACGTCTACTCTGAAATCAAGTAAGTACAAAGACCATTATCAAAATCTTTAGTAGCCGTATCAATGCTCAAAGCGGATTTATGAAATTGAAAATACTAAATGGTTCTGAACTGAAAGTCACAAGCAATGCCAAAATTATATTTGAAGGAATGTTGGAAGTTTCAGGCTGCTTGCTTCAGCAATGCTTACTCGAAAAATCAAGCATTGCCGGTAAAACTACTCCAGGTTTTTCCATGTGAGGTAAGTGCCCAGCCTCATCTACAGGCACAAATACCGGATAAAGAATTTCATTGATAATCTTGCTTCCTTCAAAAGATGTTGTTGGGTCCTGTTTGCCCCAGATCAACAACACAGGTGTGCCTTGCTTTGCAATTGTCTTAAATGATTCAATAGGATTCACTCCATAATGATACCGTGTGGATACCAGCGAACGAATAAATCCTTTGTATTTCATTTGCGGCAGATATTTTTCATTCCATCCAGGAAAATTTTCTGGTTTATAAAAGTCACTCAGCTGTTCACTAAGCTTGTGCGAAAAGATCACTGTCTGAGCATACATGATGAATTCGGGAGTGGATGAATTCCAAAGACTGATTGCCGGATCCATCAACGTCAGGCTCTTTACTAACTCTGGATGTGTCGCCGTAAAATGGGATGTCACAGGCCCTCCAAAAGAAAGTCCCATCAGATGTAATGGTGTTTTTAATTTCAGAATTTGAATCAGATCATCGAGTTGCTTATTGTATACCTCAGCAGTATAATCGCCTTGAAGCCTGTCGGAAAATCCTCTGCCGTATGTATCATATCGAACAACACGAAATCCTTTTTTCGCAAGCGCATAATAAGTGCTATCCCAGATATAATAGGGAACACTGAACCCATGCACAAGAATTACAGTACCAAGCGTATCTACTCCGGTCATTTCATAATGTGTAATCCCCTGGCTTAACTGAATAAAAGATCCAGAGGCATTTTTTCGCTCCTCGTCATTGAGGGTTATAGATTCAGGATTTCTGATAAGAAAAAGTAATATGGGAGTTATTAACAAAATAATTAAAATTACAGCTGCGATACGAATAAAGCGTCCTTTAGTGCTGGCCATTATTTAAAAATTAAAACTTGAGAAACGAGGTTACGAAATATGAAATTGAAAATCAACCGGATGATAAAGTATAATTGATCAACCACTTGAACGATCTGATTAAAGTCATAAGCAATGAAACCAAATTCCTAAAGAATAATCGTGAACTGTTATCCGATCCCAAAATTAAAATGACTGTAAATATAAGAGACTCGTTAGGCTTGAAAATACGGGGTCGTTTATGCTTGCGCAAAAGTTAGGATTTAAATCAGATGTCAAACTCCACTATTATGGAATTAAGCAACTAACAATCAGGAAATAATTAATCTTTTAATTCACGTGCTTTGATTCGCACAACTTTTCCATCCTTGGAAATCACCAGCTCACCATCTTCCTTCTTTGTACGCTCAATAAGGCGTTGAATGGCAAGTTTAACACCTTCCGTTATTTTGTCTGCCAATTGATCTGATTCAGATGCGCTCATTCAATTAAACCTAAATTTATTCCAAAGATCGGTATTATAAATATGAAAATCTACAGGAATAAGGCTCTTTGCTACGATTACCGGGATTGCATGAGAATTGTCATAAACCAGCCAACTATCGCATATATCTTTGTAAAGAGCAAAAAAGTTCTCCTTGCCCCTGATGTACCTTCGTTCAATCACAGTTGAAGAAATGTTATGACCGCCTCTTGCAACTCTTTCTCTAACCCTTGCCTTGGCTAAATCAATTGATTCAAGCCAAAAGTATAACAGCACTACCGTATAGCCTTGTCTTTTGGCATCGTGGATTAATGAGACATAACTTCTTGTGGCGAGAGTTGTTTCAAAACCAAAATCGTTTTTAAACTTAAGTAATTCCTTTATGCGGTTTAACATAATTCGCCCCGCTTGAAAGGAAACTGTTTCGGGCTGAAAGGGAGAAAGGCCACGCGCAATTTCATCTGCATTTACGAACTCCTTACAATTAAGTATCTCAGGTAATACAGTATAGGATGTTGTTGTCTTTCCCGCTCCATTACATCCCGCTATGATATATAAGTTTGGCATTGATGGCAAATTAATCAAAACATCTTAAAACTTTCACAGATATCAATACTAGATTGAAACCGCCGAAGAGTAGACAAAATTATGTATAAAGTAACTTCTTATTTAGCCCGGCTTATGTTTATCAGCGATCAATCAAGTCTATAAGTGTTCAATTCTGACGGCTTGGGTAAACAATTCTATACATTGATGATCCCGGCTAAACTGATCTGGTCAAAATAGCTAAAACTGAAACTGTTTTTTCTGCGTATTAAAGAGAAATTTTATGACGATTTTAATTTATCATGAGAACAAGAAGGAAATGGGTGCTGATACTCGGAATTATAACAGGAATTAGTGTGTTGCTGTGGCAAAGGGGTAATGTAAAGTATGCAACCACTTTAGGTTTTACATATATCAAAGAAAATTTTAAAAAATGAACAACAACAATAAAAACCTCCTGGCATATCTCTCACTTGGCGCAGTATGCATTATCTGGGGGACAACATACTTGGCGCTTCGTATAGGAGTTACTCAGTTTCCCGCCTTCCTCTTTTCATTGATTCGATTTGCGTTTGCCGGACCAATACTGGTTATTTTTATGCTCACAATTGGTAAAGTCCCATGGCCCGATAAGAAAACTCTTATCAACCAGGCGATCGTTGGATTATTTATGATCACGCTGGGAATCAGCGTTGTAGGCTGGGCTGAACGATTTATTTCCAGTGGACTTGCTGCAATCATTTGCTCCGTAATGCCTGTATGGATCATTCTTATCAACCTGATCATAAGTAAAGACGAAAAACCAAACTGGCTTATTATTCTTGGATTAGTAACGGGGTTGACTGGCATCGTAATGATCTTCGGTGAACATATCGGCGAATTCTCCAATTCAGATTATCGCGCTGGAATTATCATGACATTTTGTGCTAACCTTTGCTGGGCTATTGGAAGCGTTTGGATCAAAAAGAAGAATCAGAATTCAGATCCATTTCTCAATGCTGGACTTCAAATGGTATTCGGTGGAATTTTCCTTATTCCTTTCAGTCTTGTGTTTGATGATTATAGCACGATTCAATTTTCAAGTGAAGTTATCTACTCACTCCTATACATGATATTGATTGGATCCGTTGCAGCGTATGCCTGCTATTCCTACGCAATTAAGAAATTACCAATGACACTCGTCTCGCTTTACGCCTACATCAATCCGATTGTAGCCGTCATCTTGGGTTGGTTAATTCTATCTGAAAAACTTAACTTCAGAATTGGCATAGCAATACTGATAACCATCGCCGGTATTTATCTTGTTAACAGAGGCAATCAATTAAAGAATACTCCTCTTGAGCCACTTTCAGGAACGAAATCATTCTTTAGAAATCTTAAATTAATTACTATCGGTTAATATGGAACTAAAAATCTATCAAATAGACGCTTTTGCGGAAGAGATATTTACAGGAAATCCTGCGGCGGTTTGTCCATTAGACGCATGGCTCCCAGATGAAATTCTCCAAAAGATTGCCATGGAAAATAACCTTGCAGAAACCGCCTATTATGTAAAAGAAAAAGAAGGCTATCGGATCAGATGGTTTACACCTGCTGTTGAAGTTGATCTGTGCGGACATGCGACCCTTGCATCTGCCTTTGTTCTTTTTCATCATGAAGAATACCATGGAAATCAAATAATATTCAATTCACGAAGTGGTCCCTTAAAAGTGACGAAGCAAAATGAATTATTCACTCTGAATTTTCCGATTGACATATCTAAAGAAGTCGAGTTGCTTCCTGAACTTATAACTCCTTTCAATTTCAAACCTGTAAAAGCCTTCAAAGGAAAGACCGATTATATGTTAGTCTTTGAAAACGAAACTCAGATCAGAAACATGAATTCGGATCTTGGTTTGATCAGTAAAATAAAAGCACGTGGAGTAATGGTCACTGCCAAAGGTGACAAAGTAGATTTTGTCTCAAGATTTTTTGGACCACAATCCGGAGTGAATGAAGATCCTGTAACAGGCTCGGCGCATACAACACTTGCTCCTTATTGGTCTGATGTTCTTGGAAAAACTGAATTGACTGCCATTCAATGTTCTGCCCGCAGTGGAAATCTAAAATGCAAGCTTGTCAGAGATCGTGTTGAGATCAGCGGGCATGGCAAAACATTTCTAATAGGAAAAATTTTTATCCCCGACTAATGAAATCAATGAACTGGTTTGATCGCAAATTAACTTTTGGATTGTCTCCGGAAATGCTTCCGTTCTATCTGGAAAGGCTTGAAGGAACAATCTTGAGACTCGAACATAAGATAAAGAATGTTGATGATAAAATCCTTTCCCATCGATTCAACGATAAATGGTCAGTGAAACAACATATAGGTCATCTTGCAGAAGTTGATGAGGTAGGGAATAAAAGAATCGGAGAAATGATTTCCGGAATGCAAATACTTTCAAAAGCAGTGTTCGAACCGAAAGGCTACAATCCATGGCCGATCGAGAAAGTAGTAGAATTCTTGCGAAAGACACGAACTGAAAATATTAACCGATACAAATCGCTATCCCTGAATGATCTTATAAAGGCATCAATGCATCCGAGACTCAATGTGCCCATGACGCCTGTTGATCTTGCGTGGTTTGATGCCGAGCATGACGATCATCATTTAGTTAAACTCACAGAAATAATTACAGAAAATGTACACTGCTAAAAGTTTTCGTAACGATAATAGTGAAGACGTAAAAAACTTCATTCATGCTAATGGTTTTGGTATTCTTACAAGCCAGGTTGAAAATAAACCCTGGGCAACACATATCCCCATGTTTTTATCCGAAGATGGCTCCACACTCACAGGACATATCGCGAGAGGAAACAAGCATTGGAAAAGTTTTGAATCCAATCCTGATGCATTGGCAATATTTTCAGGACCTCATACTTACATATCTTCGTCGTGGTACGATCATGAAAATGTCCCTACCTGGAATTATATCGCTGTGCATATTTCAGGAAACTTGAAGATAATGGAAGCCGAAGATTTACTGGAGTCTTTAAAAAATCTTACGGACAAATATGAAAAAGCATCTGCCTGTCCTGTTTCTGTTGAAAAGATGACTCCTGATTTACTGAAAAGGGACATCGCCGGAATCGTGGGTTTCCAATTACAAATCGAGAAAATAGAATCCTCCTATAAGCTTTCACAGAATCGAGATGATGAAAATCACAATAGAATTATCGTTGAGCTTGAGAAACGAGGTGATAAAGATGCTTTGAAAATTGCCAGGGCAATGAAAGAATTCAGGACGCATTTTTAACCGACTTTTAAATATCTTTACTCCTTAAGAACGAATAACATGACACTTACTTCTTCCATTTCTGTACAGAAAACAACTCATTCACGCATTGCTGAAACTGATTTCAATAATCTTGAATTCGGAAAATATCTCTCGGACCACATGCTTATGGCAGAATGGTTTGATGGTAGGTGGAGCGAACCTGTAATTGTTCCGTTTGGCGATCTTAAAATGAGTCCGGCAATGCTTTCCCTTCACTATGGACAATCCGTCTTTGAAGGAATGAAGGCATATAAGAAAAATGGAAGTATTACTATTTTTCGTCCGGAAAAACATCATAGCAGATTAAACAAATCACTGGAGCGCATGTGTATGCCAACAATTCCCTTTGATATGTTTATTCAATCACTTCATGCATTGATTGAAGTTGATCAAGAATGGATCCCAATAACGGAAGGTGGATCACTTTATATCCGGCCAGTTGTATTTGCATCCGAATCGCGACTAGGGGTAAAAGTTGCTGATCGCTATAAATTTTTTATTCTTACGAGTCCCGTTGGTCCTTATTACAGCAAACCATTCCGTTTGAAAGTTGAAGAGATATTTGTTCGCACAGCGGAAGGTGGAACAGGTTTCGCAAAATGTGCAGGTAACTACGGTGGAGCATTTTATCCTACGCAGGTGGCAAAAAACGAAGGTTTTGATCAGATCTTATGGACTGACAGTAAAGAGCATAAATACATTGATGAAGTTGGAATGATGAATGTTATGTTCGTTCTCGACGGAAAAATTGTGACACCAAATCTTAGCACTTCCATCCTTGATGGGATCACGCGAGACTCACTTCTCACAATTGCACGCGATTCTGGATTGCCAGTTGAAGAACGTAAAGTGAGTATTGATGAACTTGAGGCAGGTTTTAAAAATAAATCTCTTACGGAAGCATTCGGTGCAGGTACAGCAGCTGTTGTTGCTCCTATTGCGGTGATTCACGTTCACGGAATAGATTATCAATTACCAGCAGTTTCCGCTCAAAGTATTCAGCAGAAGTTAAAAGCAAAGTTGATGGATATCAGGCTTGGAACTGCGCCGGATACACATCGATGGAATTATGTTTTTAAGGTGTAATTAATTCGGTGGTAAAATTATTATCGATTTTTTTTAATGAGAAGATCCACCTCTTGTGATTGACAACATTTTCTATTGGCAAATAGAAACGAAGCAAGAACTTCAATACTATTTATGGAAAATATAGTTTATCGAAGCGATGCGAAAATCACTCCATCTCAATTTATTGACGTTATGCGCAGGTCAACACTTGGGGAGCGGAGACCTGTAAAAGATGAGCTCCGAATTGCAAAGATGCTGGAACACGGGAATATTCTCATCACGGCGTGGTCGGGTGATTTACTCATAGGAGTATCACGCGCGCTGAGTGATTTCTCTTTTTGCTGCTATCTCTCCGATCTTGCCGTAGATGAAAAGTTTCAGCACAAAGGGATTGGTAAAAGACTAATTGATGAGACGCATATTATATCCGGTTCTGATACAACGTTAATATTGTTAGCTGCTCCCGCCGCAGTGAGTTATTATCCAAAGATTGGGATGCAAAAGTTTGAACACTGTTTTATTATCAACCGAAGACCTTACTAATTATGCCGCAAGAAACACTGAGCACATCACCTGTAAGCAGATGAAATAAGTCACGTCAAATTGTATTGTGACAGTAACCAGGTCAACGCTCCGCTGCCTTTGGTCATCATTCATAATTTTATGGAACATAAGCCGGATAAAAAGATTATCTTTGCGCTCGGAAAAGGCAAAATTGGGCTAAAAAAGGCTTTTAATTAATTTTTTGCTAAACTCCCTGTCGGGAACGAGAATTTACAATCACTAAATCAATATAATTCATGGGAAGACCTCCAGTATTACCAAAGAAGAAAAAAGACGGATTTTACATTGAGATCCGCAACAAGGGCGCCAAATCAGGCACAATTATTATCCGCGACAGCGAACAGGCAATGATGCAAGCAGCTAAACAGTATGAAACCACAAAAGATGTCACCATTCTTGGCAAGCACGAGAACGGTAAACGTGTTGATGAAGGTCGCGCTAAAAAGGTTAAAGCCTGAGTTTAAACTTAAGTTCTAACCCTTAATTCATTTGCTCTAAATAAATATTAGAAAGGCAAATCGTCCGTTGAAGATGAATTTGACTGAAAAGGCTCGTCTCCGATCGGATCGGAATTTGACGAGCTTTTTCCATTACCGCCACCTCCAGCGGATGCGCCCTTTTCAAGCTTCCACGCACGCGCTTCCGTGTACCAGCGACCGTTGTATTCGCGACTTTCAAGCTCGACAGAAACATTTACCATATCTCCTTCAGCAACACCGAATTGATCGATTTTGTCACCCCAGACAGAGAGGCAAACTTTCTTTGGATATTGAGATTGTGTTTCCACGATGAACTCCTGCTTTTTCCACTGTCCTTTTTTACCCATGCCCGTTTGAACTGGCAGCAATTGGATGATTTTTCCTTTTAATTCCATAGCCATAATACAATGTTACTATTTTTCCCTGATCCTTTTAAAAAACACATCAATCAACGCTTTACTTTCTTCACTTCTAATTCCTTTGACAACTTCTGTCTTGGGATGTAGAATTTGAGAATTTACAAGAGTGAATCCCTTTTTCAAATCTGAAGCTCCATACACAAGCTTTTGTAATTGCATCCAGTGTATAGCCCCGGCACACATGAGACACGGTTCGAGCGTCACATATAGCGTGCACTCGGTTAAATATTTTGCCCCCAAATAATTCGCCCCCGCTGTTACAGCCAGCATCTCTGCATGCGCTGTCGCGTCTCTTAGTTGCTCCGTCTGATTAAACGCGCGCGCGATAATTTTATTCTGACTTACCACGATTGCTCCCACCGGAATTTCCTCCGCATCGAATGCTTTTTTGGCTTCTTTTAATGCCTCATACATAAAGTATTCGTCGGTATATATCTCCATTGATTAATAGTGCGAGTTGCTGAAGTTGTATGTGCGAAGTTCTAAGTTTCAGATTGGACTGAGAAATGTTGTCTAGTTCGGTTTACCAGATTACTTTTTACCAACAACCACTAATTACCAGTTACTTCACCCTAATACTCTTCATGATCTCCTTTGCAGTTTCCTGCCAGTCACCACGCATATCTTTAGCACAAGAGAACGTAAACACAAGCGTGCGATCTTTCTCCACCAGATACTGAATGAATGTATACTTCAGAATCGGATCGGTAAATCCTTGCTTTCTACGGTCACCATTTATGCGGGATTCGAATTCATAAAAAATAAATTTCTTTTTATATAAAATCTGTTGTCCTTCACTGATCATATCAAGACGATCATAAAGATTGGTAAGACCGGATTTAAAAAATTTAGCCGCAAGATCAACATCGCCATCGGGCCATTTTGTTGCGGAAATGTTTACGCTAAAATCTACCGTACGTTCCTGATCGGTATACGCTCCTAATGGTGCCCTTACCGAAGGATATCGCTGAGCAATGTCATCGGGAGTCATTGCATACATCGTGCCCGGGAGTGAAACAGTCACGCCATCAGATACTTTGGTCTTCACCAGTTTAGCAGGCGCAAAAGAGGTCGCCAGTAAAAATAAGATCAGAATTGGAAGCGTTTTGGTCATTATTCAGGGGTGAAATGATAATAATTAGAGTGGAAGGTTTATTAACTTGCGCGCCCAAATTTAATCAATTTAAGATGTTACGGACACATACGTGCGGTGAACTACGAATTAGCGAGGTCAATAAGACAATAACCCTGACAGGCTGGGTACAGCGGCTTCGGGACAAGGGAAGCTTGCTCTGGATTGACCTCCGCGACCGTTATGGGATCACACAGCTTTTCCTGGAAGAAGGGAAATCAGATCCGAAACTATTGGTGGCTGCGCGTCAGCTCGGTAGGGAGTATGTTGTGAAGGTCACTGGTGTTGTGGCAGAACGTCTTTCCAAGAATGATAAGATTTCAACAGGTGAGATTGAGATAAAAGTTGGATCAATTGAGATTCTTAATGAATCGAAGACGCCTCCGTTTACTATTGAAGAAAATACGGACGGAGGCGATGATCTTCGCATGAAATATCGTTACCTGGACCTAAGAAGAACTCCGGTTCGCGAAAGCCTGCAATTGCGTCACAAAATGGCTCAGCAAACACGCGTATATCTTGATAGTCTTGACTTCATTGAAGTTGAAACTCCGGTTTTAATCAAGTCAACTCCGGAAGGAGCGCGTGACTTTGTTGTTCCGTCACGAATGAACAACGGTGAATTTTATGCATTGCCCCAGTCACCACAGACTTTCAAACAACTTTTAATGGTTTCTGGCTTTGACCGCTACTACCAGATTGTAAAATGTTTCCGTGATGAAGATTTACGTGCTGATCGCCAGCCTGAGTTTACTCAGATAGACTGCGAGATGTCGTTCATAACACAGGAAGATATTCTTAACACATTCGAGGGATTGGTCCGTCACCTATTCAAAAATGTAAAAAATATTGAAATGCCATCCGTTCCACTCATGACGTATGAGAACGCATTGATGTATTATGGTACTGATAAACCTGATACTCGATTTGAAATGAAATTTACTGAGTTGACTGAGCTTACAAAGGGAAAAGGTTTCCCGGTCTTTGATCAGGCAGATCTGGTAGTTGGCATTGCTGCAACGGGATGTGCAGCCTATACACGTAAGCAGATCGATGAGCTAACTGAATTCATAAAACGTCCGCAAATTGGAGCAAAGGGATTGGTTTGGGTTCGCTATGAAGCAAATGGAACTCTGAAATCTTCTGCGGATAAATTCTTTGCTGAAGATGAGTTAAAAAAATGGGTAGTTGCATGCAATGCTCAACCCGGGGATTTGATCTTGGTTTTAGCTGGCGACGCAGAAAAAACAAGAAAGGCATTAGGTGAGCTTCGTTTGCTTGTTGGTGGACAATTGGGTCTGCGTGATAAAAACAAATTCTCCGCGTTGTGGGTAATTGATTTTCCATTATTGGAATGGAATGAAGAAACAAACCGATTCCATGCGATGCACCATCCGTTCACATCACCAAAACAAGAGGATATTGCCTTACTTGATAGTGATCCTGGAAAAGTCCGTGCGAATGCCTATGATATGGTAATCAACGGAACCGAAGTTGGCGGTGGGTCAATTCGTATTCATGATCGTACAACACAGAGCTTAATGTTTACAAAGCTTGGATTTTCTGAACAGGAAGCAAAAAAACAATTTGGTTTCCTTATGGATGCATTTGAGTTCGGTGCGCCGCCACACGGCGGAATTGCATTTGGATTTGATCGACTGTGCTCATTGTTTGGCGGGGCTGATTCGATCAGAGATTTTATTGCATTCCCTAAGAACAATGCAGGAAGAGATGTGATGATTGATAGTCCTTCAACGATATCGGATGAGCAATTGAAAGAATTAGGGCTGGTGGTGAAGAAATGATAGAATGTGGTCTGCTTTTATATTTTTCATTTAGAGTTTTACATTGGATATTAAAATGTAAAATATCCAATTCCAAATTTAAAATTTAAAAGTTTGTTCCCGGTAAATCGATTTGAATTGAAAGCTATGGGCTGGTTGTGAAGAAATGATGGAAGGTGACTTACTTTTATATTTTTCATTTTGAGTTTTACATTGGATATTAAAATGTAAAATATCCAATTCTAAATTTAAAATTTAAAAGTTTGTTCCCGGTAAATCGATTTGAATTGAAAGCTATGGGCTGGTTATGAAGAAATGATGTAAGGTGACTTACTTTTATATTTTTCATTTAGAGTTTTGCATTGGATATTAAAATATCCAACTCTGAATTTAAAAGTTTGTTCCCGTTAAGTCAACTTAAGTGGTAAGCACTGGGCTTGGTGATGAAGTAATGATAGAAGGCAATCTGTTTTTATATTTGTCATTTCGAATTTTATATTGGATATTAAAATATAAAATATCCAACTCTGAATTTAAAATTTAAAAGTTTGTTCCCGGTAAATCGATTTGAATTGAAAGCTATGGGCTGGTTGTGAAGAAATGATGGAAGGTGACTTA
>Ga0123338_10000646_pt1 | contig 35200 bp, 35 predicted proteins | sample grotaG_FD_89793 | JGI IMG/M metagenome (GOLD analysis project Ga0123338, IMG submission 89793) | Glacier valley bacterial and archeal communities from Borup Fiord, Nunavut, Canada, to study Microbial Dark Matter (Phase II) -... | ecosystem: Environmental > Aquatic > Freshwater > Ice > Glacier ...
AATCGTAGTAAGGATACATGTAGTCAATATCCGTCATCCTAGCAGCTTTTCTTAGATATTCCAATCCTTCTTCAACCTGTCCCAACTTTGCCAGCGTCACCCCCATGCCTTTGCTTGCATAAACACTGTTCTCATCTTGCTTCAAAGCAAGCTCATTTGCTATTTTTGCATCCTGATAGTTTCCAAGCATAAAACATGTAAATCCATAGTAGTTCAGAACTTCAATATCATTATTATCCAATTCCATAGCCCTTGCAAAGGCAAGCTCTGCAATTTGAAACTCTTTCCGTTCTAAAAGAATTTTTGCTAATTCAAACAGTTTTACCTTGTCATTCATCTTCTCAATTTTGGTTTTTGCTTTCTGAATTGCCATGTTAAACAAACAGAATTTATTGTCGGAATATATGTCTTTATTGAAGGTTAGTCTTGTATTCGGACATCCTCCAAGACATACGTCCCCAAACCCACATTTATTGCAAAAGCCTGTCAACTTGCTTTTCGACATCGTTCTGCTCCATGAAAAGTTTTGCATGTTATTCCATATTTCTTTCAATGGAGTTTCACGTATATTTCCTTCAACAAATTTACTGTCTCGTATTGAGGTGCAGCCAAGGATATTACCGTTGTGTAGAATACCAAAGCTTCTCTTTCCTGCCGTACACCCAGTCCACATGACATTTTTTTCTCCAAAGGTTTTATCACGTACAGCAATTTCCTTACGATTATAATAACCCAGACAATCCGCAAGATATATAGTTAAATTAGTATCTTCTATAGCATCATATGCGAAATCAATAATTGACTCCACCTGTTCAGGATCTAATGCCAACTCAGAATTATCATTGAAATTGCCCATTGGTAAAGCAATTTGTAATTGCCATAGCCTTACACCTTTTTCAATTAATATTTTCTTTAATTCCTTCAGTTCACCGATATTCTTCTTACTAACAGTAGTAATAGCCGCTTTGACAAGGTTTGTATTTTCCATCTTGTCATATACTTTCATTATGCGCTCGAAAGAACCGGGCATACGCATATAATCATGAGTCTCACGAACCCCATCAAGACTCATTGCAAAAGATTCAATACCTGAGTCCTGAGCTTTTTGTATTACATCATCGTTTACCAGCCAGCCATTCGTGATAAGTAACGGCGTCACTCCATTGTCTGTTAATCCTTTTGCAATAATATGCCAATCATTCCTTAGTAATGCTTCTCCTCCTGATACAGTGACCCATCTCAGACCCATTTCCCCAAGTTCCTTACATAGTTTTAGTGCTTCATCAGTTGTTAATTCATCTGGTAGTGGAGCTTTACAACTCGACCCACAATGCTTGCAGCGCATATTGCAGCCCATCGTTATTTCCCATACCGCAGCTAAAGGCTTGTACTCCATTATTTTGCCTCCTCAGATTATATATAGTTGGTCAGTTGAATTCATAGCATAGAAGCCTGAATTTAATTTTCTTATTAAGAATGGATATGTAGCTTTTAAAATGCCACATATCCATTTACTAATTACAAACGAAATTTATTTACTTATCACTATCACATTTCTGGTCTTGGATATCTACAGGAGCCATGTATTTTAATACTGGAGGTGCCATATACTTTATAACAGGAGGACCCATATATTTCATAATTGGAGGTCCCATGTATAAAGCACTAACTGGGCCATTTACAGCTTGTTGTAGTCCAGGACTCATATACATAACTGCTAAACCGTTATTACTGCAAGCATCACCAAAAGATGCAAATTTGTTACAGCCTGCTGACATCTGGAGTTCATTTGCAGTTTCGTCTTCAGGTTCTATACTGAGTGAAAATTTCTTTTGATCAACAGCCTTTTCAGGTTCCCATGGCCTTAAGAGATTAAATTCAATATAATTCTCATCTTTTGCCAATGCGACAAATGTAAATACCTGTGTCTCACTGCTTCCGATGATATGAGAGTGTGACGATTCAAAACTTATGTCTACAAGATTTATACTATCCGGCATATGTGCCAATGCCCATGAATAGCCTGTGGAACCAACCTGGGAGTCCAATCTAACAGTAAAAATAGAATTAACTGTTACATTTGTGAATGCTAATATAGAAGTGAGCCATTTAGTATCTTTATGCTAACCAAAAAGTGAGCCACTTTTCAAAATAACCTGTATACTAATCTCAAAGATTAGTGCAGGGAGGATGAAAGGTGTGATTATTGACGTGGACATGTACCAAAAAATCAGAGAAATGAGTACTATCCAAGGTATGTCACAAAGGGCCATTGCTAAAATGCTCGGCATATCTCGTAACACCGTCAAAAAATACTATGATGGTGATAGCGTTCCTTGGGAGCGCAAAGAATACATTCGAAAGTCAGACATTCTAACTGACGATGTATTGGATTTCATTCTTCGATGCCTTGAGGAAGATAAATCCGAAAATCTAGATAAACAGCAGCATACTGCAAGGCGTATATATCAGCGATTGGTAGCTGAAAAACAGTTTACTGGCGGTGAATCAACAGTGAGGCTTGCTGTAAACAAAATTAAAGGAAGTATTCCAAAGTCTTTCATACCACTGGAATTCGATCCAGGAGAAGCTCTACAAATTGACTGGGGTGAAGCTACGGTTTACCTTGATGGACTTAAAACTAAGCTTAATCTTTTTTGCGCAAGGCTATGCTTCAGTTGTGCAATTTTCGTAATAGCGTTTAAACATCAAAACGAAGAATCCTTCTTAGAAGGTCAGCAGAAAGCTTTCGAATTCTTTGATGGTATTCCTCATAAGGTCATATTCGATAATGCTAAAGTTGCTGTAAAAGAAGGTTTTGGCCAATATGCACAAATACAAAATAGATATAAAGCTTTTAGTGCTCATTATGCATTCCATCCGTTGTTTTGCAACGTTGCTAGTGGCAACGAAAAAGGTCTGGTTGAAAATCTTGTTGGATTTTCAAGAAGAAACTTCTTAGTCCCTGTTCCAAAGGTAAAGGACTTAGCAGAACTAAACATTTTACTCACTGCTAAATGTGTAGAATACCGGCAGCATTTAATTCAAGGGCGTGAAGGAACAGTTGGACTTAGACTCCGTCAGGAATTATCATATTTTTACTCACTACCTAAATACAGTTTTGATACTAGTAAAACTGCTATTGCAAAGGTAAGTGAATATTCCACAGTAAGGTTCGATAAAAACAATTATTCAGTGCCTGCAACACTAATAGGAAAAGAAGCTACAATTAAAGCTTACGGCAATGATATTAAAATTTATTACAAAGTAACCAATGTGGCTTCGTATGACCGTATATATGGTAATGGCGGTGCTACCAGCTATATGCTAGAGCATTACATGCCATTGCTTGAACGCAAACCACGATCTGTATTTAATGCTAAGCCTGTAAGACAGAATATCCAAAAAGATCTGCTTGAATGGGGAATGAACTTCCCGAATGCAAATAGGGATACTGTTAAACTTCTTCGCCTATGCCTTGACTATGGTACTGAAAGAATAATCAGTATTAAAAACCAGATACCCTATACTGTGAATCCAACCATCGATTTAGTACGCAGTTACCTGGATGGTCCTGTCCCAAACAGCATAATATCAATTGCAAAGGATATACCTGTTGACGATGTAGACCTATCTGCCTATGATAACAAATTTGGAATGGTGGTGAACAGTTAATGTCTGATATAAATGTAAAAGCACAATCCATTTCACTTTACTCCAGGCAGCTCAAGCTTCCTACGTTTTGTGATTATGAAAATACAATCCGTCAATTGAATACTAAAATGAGCTATGAGGATTTTCTCCTTGAACTTCTTAGAGTTGAGTGTGATCAACGGCAGGAAAATAATCGAAAGAGGCGAATTAAGGCTGCTAAGTATCCATATATAAAAACACTTGATGAATTTGATACAAACAGGCTTAAGCATGTTAAAGAGCCTTTCGTCTATGAACTGGCAGGCTGTGATTACATAGATAAGCATCAAAATATTGTAATGATAGGAAACCCTGGCACTGGTAAAACACATCTTGCAATAAGCCTTGGCTTGAAAGCTTGTACCTGTGGATATTCCGTTAGATTTTACACTGCTGCATCACTTGCTACTGAGCTAGTCGAGGCCAGTGAATATAAACGGTTAACAAAACTTGAAAAGCAGTTGGCAAGAGTTGATTTACTAATACTAGATGAGCTGTCCTACCTAAGTTTTAATCGGCACCAATCAGATTTGCTGTTCAAAGTAATTTCTGATCGTTCCGAAAAAGGAAGTGTAATAATAACTACAAACCTTGAATTCTCAAGATGGACGGAGCTGTTTGATAACCCAACGATGGTAGCAGCTTTAGTTGATAGAATAACATTCCGGTCCCATGTATTAAACATGAACGGAGATTCTTATCGTAGGGACAGCACCAGCATATAACCGGTAAATCGAGGGGGATGAAGGATAATTCCAAGTTCCCCTTCTTTTATATAAAAAGTGGCTCAAATGTTCATTAGCATAAATATGAAAATGGTATACTTTTTAATTAGCACAGGTGGCTCAGAAATTTACTAGCACCTGGCTCAAATATTCATTGACATTCACAACATTGATATTACTGATACTTTCATTACTCATAAATGTAGTCGCTCCTTTAATTTTTTTGTTAATTCATATATAGCCAATAAATATTATGTTTTTATATAACTGTAATTATTGTATATATATGTCATTAATTATTTAAAGATATCACAATTTATGTACATATTCAACCTAATTTGATATTTTTATCCATATATTTAGCTTCATCTAGGTATATTGATAATTTTCGACTTAATTTTAGCTTTGCATAATCAACTTCTTCGTTTTAAATTTTCATAGAAAAACTTTCCATATTCCCTTTCTTCATATCTTCTACATAATCAATGATTATAATTTAGGATATAAATTGTTTAAGGAGGTGTGACAATGATAGGTTTATCTTTAGCTCAATGCATTCACTCATGTGGTGCACAAGGTAGAGAATTAGCAAATTGTATTTTAATGATGTTAGGCTTAAATTAGAAGTTTATAAATTTACACCAAAAGGCTTGTGATGAGAGTTAGTCACAAGTCTTTTTTGCTTTTGGATTAAGATAATTTTAGTTCTTAACTATTTTACCATTATGTATAACCATTTTAGTTTTAGAAAGTGTTGTAATATCTTTTAGAGGATCACCATCTACTACTAATATATCTGCTGTTTTACCAACTTCAAGCGTTCCCACTTTTTTATCGATATCGCAGACAAAAGCAGCATTTTTTGTAGCTGCAATTATAATATCCATATTTGACATTCCAGCTTGTTTCATTAGTTTAACTTCAGTAATTGGGAAACCCGTATCAAAGTTCATGGAATATCCGGCAAAATCAGTACCGAGGGCAATTTTACCCCCAGCATTATAAAATTTCGCAAGATTATCAATCGCTATACTACCCCAACCAACCCCATTCCATAATTCCAATGTAGGAACCCAATAAATATTTTTATCAATTATTTTCTTAATCGTATCTTCATTAAGTGGATCCACAACCATATGTGCAAGATCATCAACTCCTGCATCAATTGCTATTCCTAAGTATTTAGTTTGGCTTAAATGCACTGAAACTTTTTTGTTTTTTGAATGTGCTGCTTTAACTATACTTTTAATCTCTTCATTTGATAATAACTTCCACTTGTATCCTGGAGGAAGATTATCTTCAATTGAGAACTTTATTATGTCTGTACCTTTATTAATATAGTCAAAAACTAGGTCTTCAGCGTTTTGTGGTGAACTTACTATAGCATTTCCATACCCGTAACCACCTTGAACTTTTAATATATTGGAACCAGATACTATTGAAGCATTGTTTGTATCAGTATTCAACTCATCTCTTTTTTTAGTAAAGTTATCAATTCCACGGGGATTCAAATCTCTTACTGTTGTTACTCCAGATTTTGCCCAGTTCTGGAGGTTCTCTTCATCATAAGCTTTATGTACATGTGCATTGATAAAACCAGGCAAAACAGTAGTGCCTTCTAGATCAATAACCTTTGCCCCTGATGGGATATTTGTTTCTTTGTCTGAACCTATTTGTTTTATCTTATCTCCTTCGATAAAAATAGTAATATTGGATTTGGTTACAGCACCTGTACCGTCTATCAAATTCCCGTGTTCCAATACCAGCAGTTCATTTTTAGTATCAAGGGTAGCTTGGGTTTTATGCTTATTGGAGCTTGAGCTTAAGACTACGGTTAAGCTTATAATTAGTATTAAAAAAAAGGTTTTTCTAAATTTCCTAATCTTAATCATTACATTCATCCTTCCACCATAATCATTAATATCCTTTAAATACCTCACCCAATATCTCATATTAATTTAGATGTGATTTTATTCTTCTAATGAGATATCTTTGTTGAATTCATCTCTAGCCTTCCATAACAAAAGTACTATTAAGAAGGCTAGAAAAAGTAATATTAATGAAATCACAAAATTTAACCCTACTATAAACTGACCCTTGTTTAGCGTAAAAGGAGTTAAAATCAAGCTAAAACACGTAAAATATAACATACAATTCCATCTTGTTTTAGCAGACAACATCAAATCATTGTTTGCAAGCTTCTCTGATTCATCGTGAATACCTTTGCAGATGGAATAGAATATAACTAAATTTAAAACTGAAAATGCGGCTGAAATTCCTAACATCCAGCAATTTGAGGGAGTTATATTTTCTGACGATGTATTTATAGGATAGAATATCAATATAAACGAGGCAAATGCAAGCACTACTGAAGGAATAATACCTTTCTTATAGATGAGATTAACCTGTGCCAGACCCTCTAAGCCACTAGCGATAAAAATATAGCCCAAAAAGTTTGGTAAAATATCAATTGGGCCTATATTAATATTAAAAAATATAAAAACAAGTCCCCAAATCAATTGCGAATAAGGTTTTCTCAAGCCCTCACCTACTTTCCTTTAATAGTTTTTTTATATCCTTTGCTGTTATATAATATTGCGTATTGCCATTGATATAAATATTCATAATGGCTGGGTTTCCTTTATAATCAATCCCCTTTAACACTAGTGGAATTATGAAATTAGAAAATTGGAATTGTGGCTTAACTCCAGTATTATTTTTAAAGTTATATTTAACTTCTATCAGGTCTCCTGGTTTAAAAGAAAGTGGTAATCTCACACTACTTAGTGGTGTACCATTGATATTAACTTCACACACCTCTGATAGTAAGTCCTTCAGTGGGTTCACAAGCTCAGTGATTTTAATATCAGTTTCTGTTGTTAACGTAGAGCTCCCTGAATTACTGTTACTACTCATATAACTGCCATTTTTAAATGCGTTATTTGGTAATGACTGTTGCTTCAAAAAGTACATTTTCCCCAAATCGTATTCATATTTCTTTCCTGAGTTTGTGATTAATTGTATTTTTTTTAGCGATAAATTTTCTGTTTCATCAGTATCAATAAGACGTTTGCCATTTTCCAAAAAAACAGTACTCATATCAATGCGAATTCTATTGAATCTAAAGTTACTATCAGCTATATTATTATCTGATGTAGCAGTTACAAAAAAGGACTGAGTATTTATTTCAGGAAAACTTACTAAAATTATATTGTCTTTATCATAGATGTTTGAAACATAACTTAACTCAAAGTTATAGCCTTCAGCCAATGGCAGCCCCAAATACGAGTTTAGCAAGATTGGCTTTTCCAGTGAATATTTATCAAATATGTATATGTTCCCCACCCAGGATATTAAAATAGCAATTACTATTGGAATTATTATTTTTGAATTAAGTTTCATGTTTCACCTCTTACATTGTAATATTCGTCGTCTCATTTTTATAAACAAGTTCCTCAAATTTAATGAGGTTAGATATTTGCCCCACCCCTTATAATATGAATCAACTTCGGAATAATTTCTAACATTTATTATTAATCTTGCGAAAATATTTCATATTTTCTGGCCAACTATAAGGAACAGAGAATACTTGATTTCTGAATCATCTATAATTTTAATGTCATTAAAAAAAGTATTGGTTTTCACATTTTTATATCCAAGTTTCTCTAATATTATTTTTAATTCTTTCTGGTTAAAGCCATTATGCTTGAATTAGTTGAGGATGATGGAAGTTTTCACAAGAAGGATAGGGATGTATTGAATTAATAATTTCATTTGCAATTATTTTAACACGGTTTACTCTTTTTTCAGTATCCCAGTTAATAGCTTCAACATTAAAATCCATTTGTTTTTTCTCCTAAATATTAGTTTTTCTGAGCTTCTTCAATAGTTTAAACACTTTATTCACTTTATTGAAAGCTAATATAAGTGCATTTTGCTACTTCATAGCCATGTTGTAAAATAAGATCAAAATCTGATACTGAGGGCTTACGTAATGTTGTTGGATAGTCTCGTACTTTTTTAGCATCAACATCTGACATACACTTGGCAATTAGTTGCTCTTTCACATCATCTGCTATGTCACTATTCTCTACAATTGTTTTGGCACTATTTCCAATTTGAATATATATTCCATTCTGTGTGCGTTTTATGTAATCCATCACATTTCTGTTGCGTAGTGCACCAACTTGATCCATTGCAATTTCTAATAACCGTTTAAGATTTCTCCCAGACAAACCTTTTTTCCGATTTTTATAATCAATTGACCCAGATGCATTGCTCACCATTAGATAATTAATATCTTCGCTCAAGCAACCGCAATTATTTATTTTATAAACAGACTCGAGCCCTAAATTATCATAAACTCCGCCATCCCAAAGATGGAGAAACTTGTCCTTTTGTGGATTCCAATCCGAACGGGAAGCTTTTGCCCATTTAAATCTATCTGTTCTAATTTTATATGGGCCAATTAAAACAGGAAAACCGGCCGATGCAGCCATTGCATCCGCCAAGGAAAAGTCTGGGTTCATAACATATCCTACTTCATAGTCACCCATTTTTTCTCGAGAAAATATGAACCTCTTACCCGTTTCAAAGGTTGTACAATTTATAAACCAAATCGGGTTCTTTTCTAGTTCCACAAGACTGCCTGAAATATCCCATTTTTCCTGCATAACTTTTGCAACTAAATTAACTTTTTTCTTCCACCACCAAGGCGAGAGTATCAACTTAATTAGCGCAGAAAGCTGTATGTCTTTGCCTAGAATAGTCCTTTGAACTTTTGGCAATACATCATTCAAATATTCCTTACTTGAAGGCCAAGCATGTCGATTATGAGAATAAATTAATCCTACACATAGGCTCGCACCAGAAACTGATGAAATACGTACAATATCCTCTAACATATCGTTTTCAGCCATCCATTTAAGGACACCCAAATGAAATATTGTTGCCCTTATTCCTCCACCTGAAAGTGCAATACCTATCTTTCTCTTTTCATTAGCCATATGTATATCTCCTACTGAAATTATTTTTTGTAATACAGTTCTTGCTCACATTTGCTTACAATAAATATTCTTTTCCCCTAAATCTTGAGCAAATCTTAATAAATAGCCATCTAGATCCATAATTAGAAATTGTTTATTTCCAGTTAATATACTATCAACTCTATACCAATTCTCTTTCATATTATGAATTCGTTAAAATATCCATCTTTACAGCTACTTCACATTTTCTTTTGGCTTCGTCAACAGTTTTCCCTGCACCATCAATTTTTTTTAAAGATGCAATAGCATAATACGGATAAGCCACGTTACTGGTTTCATACACAATAATCTCGATTAATCTCCCCTTTATCGTTGTTTCATAACTCTCAATTTGTCTTTGTGACATAATCTACCATCCTTTCAGATATTTATATGTATTTATATTATAGATACAACTTGTTCAGGCTAAACATAATGTGAATTAAGAAATTTATAAATGAAATATCTTTTATTTAAAGCTCAATAGTTCTAATGCCTCTTTAGCCATCATTATCACATCTTGTGGAGCATTATCAATCTTATTCAAATCCTCTTTGGTAAACCAATATAATAAATCTGTCTCTTCCTCTCCTGGTTTTATATTAAATGTGTCAGTAGTTGCATAATAGTTTAGGTCAACATGATAGTGTTCTGAATTGACTTCACATAGAATCATATGTATAGGTCTTATTAACATTTTTACTATCATTGGTTGTGCTGAATTTTGAAGTGAAGTACTTTTATCAGCATCATAGATTTTTATATGTAATCCAGACTCCTCTATTACCTCACGGATGCATGCTTCTTCTGGCAATTCATCTGCTTCAATATGTCCACCCAAGGGGAGTATCATTCCATACTTTTTATGCAGATGCAACAGTACTTTATCTTTATGTACTATATAAGCCGATACGGTAAAATGTTTCTGGATGCTCATATTTTACTCCAATTTAAAATGATATTTATTACACAATTTAAATCCATTATAGGTCATTGAGTGAATTGTTTATCGTATAATAAATCCATCATAGGTTTATTGATTCACCTTTTTGTTCTGGGAATATCATCCCATTATTAGACTGACTGGTAAATTTATATTGGGAGCGTAGCAATGCATAATGGATTAAGGTATAAATTTCCATAAAGTTTATTTGCTGTAAAAGTCAATAAATAATATTCTGATTTAGAGCCGCAATGATGATTATAAGGAAGAATAATTTTAGTCTCATATGTTTATTTATCTTTTAAATTACGAAACTGCTTTTGCCTCTTTAGTTCAGCCAATTTTTTATCAATATCTTGTTTTTCTTTCCAATTTTTATTTTTATTCATAAGAATTTGTAATGATTCGAAATAAAATTGATCATTTGATGTATTGTTATGATAAAGCTCATTTAACTTTATAAAAACATTATCGATTATAAATGATTCTTGTAATTCTTTCACATATTTTTGAAAATTTTCATCAAAACAATTATTGTCAATAAGTAAAAAATTAATTATATATGATTTTATATTACTTTTTTCGTAATCATCATTTGTAAAATAGTTTTCCATATACTCTCTAAAAATGTTTTGTAATTTTATACTACCAATATTCATTTGAAATAAGGTCTCTATTGCATAATGGGGATAATATAAATTGTAAAGTCATAAAATTTAATAGATCCTTTTCCAACTTCTTATCTATGTCTAATATATATTTTTTAAAAAACATATAATTAAACAAATAAATAAAATATATTGCTGAATCAAGTATCTTATCCATTATTAATAATTTTTCTGCATTGTCTTTATAATCATCTAAATTTCTTAAAACTCTAGCAGTAAGAACCCACATTCTTTCAAACTCAGCTAATTTACCTATTGGTTCAAATCTATCTTTTAATTTCTTAATATTTTCTTCTTCTGAAGCCAATAACAAATTATCTACATTTACTCTTTCAGCTTCTTCTTTAATAGCCTTTGCTTCAGGACTCATCATTTTCTCACTGACTAATGGTGCTAACATAAATTCCCTTTTAAAGAAATCATCAATATCACCTAAATCCGCCCCAATAGAATCCTTAACGTCTTGCAACATATTTGCCAATCGAACTCCTATTTTTTCAATAACATCAATCCTATCTCTATTTAGCGCAGTCAAAATATCTATTTCATCCAAATAAAAAAACAAACCATTTCCAGCTAATATTTCATCAAGATAACTCCGATCATAACCCAATTTTAATGAAATAAAGTAACTGTAGATACAATAATATCTAAATCCAATATTATTATTTTTATAAATAAGAATACCTGAACTTATCAAATCTTCAGCAATTTTATCTACTTTAAAAGGAAATTTCCGTGCACTAATGTGATTACATATTAAACTATAAAATTCATTATACGGGATATCTTTTTCATTATTTGCATGAATGAATTCTGCAATTTCAGTTAATAATTTTTTTTTATTGTTGAAATCAAAATCGTTATATATATATTGTTGAGAAGAATGTTTTTCAAGTAGTTTTTCAACAAAATTTTCAATTAGTAATGCGTTACTAAAACTGAGCATATTCTCTTTTTGCTCCGAGAGCCACAAGAGCATACTTACGAATATTGGATATGTGGGAACGTAATTATCTTTTGAGAACAATACTATCTTATTTATAATCTCATTGTCTAAATTGTTAGATTCTATAAACCATTTTTTAGTCAGATTCTTAACCTTTTCCGCTGTGAGTGGTCTTATTTTAACAAGCATATAATTTACCAAAGAAGTATCATAAAAATCTATTGGTATCTCTCCTGAGATCAACAAGTCGCTTGAAATAATTACTTTTGAACAATTTATACTTTGAATATATAAGCGCAATGATTCAATGAATTCAATATTCCTAACATCTAAATTATCTATTAAAATAACAACTTCCTTTGAAGCTATAAATTTTTCAACACATTTATAATTGCTTTTAAGTAATTCTTTGAAATTATCTGTTTTTATATTTTTACAATCCATATATAATGGATACTTGTTAGTCTCAAGTGAACTATTAAGATAATTACTGAATATTCGATGTAATAATGTACTTTTTCCAGATTCTCTTGATCCAAAAATAATAATATTTTTAGTGCTTTCAATTAAATCTTTATAGTCAATTGATTTAACTTTAACTTCTTTATTTACGTCTTCCAATGATAAAACTGGAGAAATAAATAATTCATCAACACACTTAGGTGCTTCAGTTTTAATTGAATATGATATTAATAATTTATCAAATTCTAATTTCTGTTCATTAAGAATATCTCTCATATTAATAAAACTATCAACTTCTTCAGTTTGTAATCTATATTTTGAAATACCGTCATGTGCTATAAGTGTATCATTTACAAAATTTGAAGTCTTATCAGAATACACTCTATGATTAATGTCAACATCATATGATTTCACTTCAATGACATCATATCCAAGCGAATATTTTTTTGAATCAGATAAGTAATTATTGTAATTAAATGCACGAGCAGAATTAATTAAACAACTTGTAATTGTAGTACCATTGCTTTTTTGAACTATATTATTGGAATTATAATGTGAATGTCCTGTAAGATATAAGTCAAAACTCTCAATAACTTTATTTTCTATAATTGTCCTTTCAATTTCATGGTGATAACTTAATGAAAAATGTGATAATCCAATCATTAAATCACAGTCTTTTAATCTTTCAATGCCCTCATTTATTTGATGAATACCCATAATAATTTGTCCATAATTATTATTATGAGCTTCCGAATTATTGTTATGTAGCTCAGAGTACCAAACATTATTCAATCCCAATACGCCTATTTTTTGATTTCCAAAACAATAACAGAAACACGAATAAAATGGATTTTTGAAAATACACTTTTCAAAATCAAGATTCTCTTTAGAAAAACTATAAAAATCTTCTATTTGCTTAAAATTATCATTTAACGTACCATCACCCTTTTCAGTTTTCTCCTGATCATCTAACAATTCTGAACTTGTCGATATATCTTTATATATTGTGTTTTTAATTTTTTGTTGGGGAACTAATGTAAATTTATTACTATTTATTTCATGGTTTCCCTGAATGATTACTATGTGACTAGTTTCAATATTTAATTTAATAGACAATTCGAAGATTAAATAATAAATTTCATTAATTGTATCTATAAAGTTTCCATTTCCAAATTTATCAACCAAATCACCTGTAATAAAAAATAAATCTATTTGACCAAAGTTAGATAAAATATCTACCGCGAGTTTATCAAAAAGATCAATATACTTACTTTTTTTCTCCCTACTATAATGTAAATCAGATAAATGTAATAATTTCATTTTTCTTCCTCCTAAGTATACTTTCAAGCTAGGTATAACTCTATGATGATTTAAAGTGTTTTATATTCTTAATAGTAAAAATACCTCTAATAGCCAACTGCCATTACACCCATAACACCCATGTGCTCTAAAGGAGCACACACTCAAACAGTCTTACTCATCATTTGTTTTAATTTGTAATAATAACCATTTAACTGTCATTATATATCTTAATACTGGATTTCTCAATATTTTTTACATTTATGGCTAATTAAGTTGTATTACATGTTTTTGTACAGTTTGCTTTGATTGCGCAGCGTATATCGAGGTAAAAATATAGAGCCACGTTTTTTTATGGCTCCTACAATATTTCTGCTACCGATACTATTGAGTTGAAATCATTAAAGTTTTTCTCTCATAGGCTTTATATAGCTGTTAGAAACTCCATATTTGTTTCGTAATCTATTTACCTTTTCATATAATACTGTTTTATATTCTTTATCTGCACCACCTGTTTTATAAAGCTTAACAATACTTTCATTCTCTTCTGGAAACTCTTTTTCAACAAAATCCAAGAAGTATTTGCGAGTGCAGCCTCTTAAATACAATGTACCGGGCAGGACATAGTGAACATTACATTGACTTGCCATATCATACATTCTGTCAAAATTCTGTTCGTTATCTGTAATATATGGGATAATGGGCATCAGATGTACACCTGTGCTGGCATTTGTTTTTCTAAATTCCTTTAATAATTCGAACCTTTCAGCACTTGTTGAACCACCTGGCTCAATTTTTTCACGAATAAACTCATCCATTGTTGTTATCGTTGCTGCAATATTAATGTAGGTAATTCGTGAAAGCTCGTCAATCAAGTCAAAGTCTCTCATAACTAATTTTGACTTAGTTGAGATAATTGCTGGTGTTTTATACTTTATAAGAAGCTTCAATATTTGGGGCATAAGCTTATACTTTGCTTCTGCAGGTTGATAGCTATCAGTTACTCCACCAATATTGATTACTTCTCTTTTCCAGTTTTCACTACTCAATTGTTTTTCCAGTTCATCCATAATATTTGTTTTAACATGGATTTCATTGAAAAAATCCTCTGAAGCTAAGTATTGATGAGAGTACATCGCATAGCAGTACTTGCAGCCATGTTGGCATCCCCTAAAGATGTTCAAATCCCACCCATAGGGTATCTTTCTTTTCAGCTCTGTTAATGCACTTTTGGCTATATCTTCTTGAAATGTTACTTTTCCCATAAATCATCATCCTTAAAAAGTTTTCTTGACACCCTTAGAGTATAAGTGCAACTAAGCCTCTACCTTCGCCTGCGGCTTGGCACAAGCTAAGTTTTCTTGATAAACCTTAGAATATATATTGCTGACCATACTCTGTTGTATGTCCCGAACTGATGAGGCCAACCGCCATCCTGTTCTTGGTTCTGTTTAATCAAATTTATTGCAGCGTCATACACATGCTCGGGTATAGGAATGTCGTCCTCTATCATCCCCATTACTTGTTGCCACCCGAATTGTGCTTCTTGAGGCATTAGAATCTTCATGCTCCATTCCATAATTTTTGAATATTCCGCAAGGTGTGGTAATAATGAAAAAGCGCTTGAATATGCAACAGCGGACCACAGATCATTTTTGGGAGCTACTTCATCAAATACTTCTATTAAATAAGTTTGCGCCTTATTAATCATTTCTTTATCGGAGACATTTAATTTAAGCAACCATTTTAGGATCATACCTGTTTTGTATTCAGTATAAATACCTGGCCCCATATATGGAGGGTGTGGGTATTTAAGCATTTCATCAGTATCATCCCACATACCGTTTGGGGATTGCGTATTCTTTAAGTGTGTTAATGTATCCTGAAACAAATTAGTTTCAATAAGACCGAATTTTGATATGTATCCCAGCGCCGCGGAGGTTGTAAATGGAGAACTTGCTAACCCGGGATATTCAATTTCCAGTCCATTTGCCCATCCTCCGTCAAAATTCTGATACGGAGACAGTTCCTTTATTAGCTTCTGCTTGTCCTCTCTACCTGCAATATAATCCATGCAGGCTTTCTGCAAGCTATTGCTATTCTCATAGATGTATTTTTCTGCTTTAACCAATAGTTCTCTCATACTTTAAAACCTCCTGTTTTCTTGGTATTTATTATTATATTTCAAATAATAGTACCTTCTGATTTTGGGTATTCTTATTATATTTCAAATAATAATACCTCCAGTTACTGGAGTGTCAAGTAATATTAATAGCACAAGCTAACCGGTAATATGATTTCTGTTACATAATTTTCTTCGAGACCTGTGCTTGTTGTATCTATAATATAGTTTTCTGCTGCTGGGCCGATGTATTCGTACCCTTTTGCCTCAATCCATTTGAGTGCCATACCATAGGACTCTGGCATTTTTGAGTAATGTCCTTTATGTAGCATTGTTACTCCCTGAAATCCACCGAATTCTCTTATATTAGGACATTCCAAAAGATTTCCAGCAACCGGTAAACAAACCTCTATATCTGCATTACTGTAATCAAATTCAGTATAATTATCATGAAAAATCGCCATTGTTGGCCCTACCCTATATAAATTGTATTTTTCCAGTAAAGCGCCCAATTCGCTGAATCTCTTAATATAACTACCTGGGTTGCTTGCACATCGATACCTTGTAAACAGCACAGGAGTAGCTGGAATATTCTTTATTTCAATTCCTTTTTTATCCCAGGTCTCATTTTCAGCTTCTAAGTACTCTGAAAAGTCTTTACCCATCTTCAAATACTTTATATCAATCTCTAATTTTTCACATAAATATCCTAGTTCCTGAATCTTTTTCGAAGACTGTTGCAATTTTTCTTCAAGCTTCTTTTCGAGCATTGCTAAGTCTTCACGTTTCAATAAAGCACGTATATCCTCAAGTGAAAATCCTGATGCTCTAAAATGTTTGATGATATTTAGATATAGTACCTGCATTTTTGAGTAATATCGATAGTTGTTCTGCTTATCAACACATTCAGGCAAGAGCAGTCCTATTTCATCATAGTATCTTAAAGTTTTTATCGGAATATTACACATATTTGAGATCTGTCCAACTGTATACAAATCATTTTCTTCACTCATTTTAAAGACCTACTCATTTTTTAATATTAGACAAGTGATACCATTTCACTTACACTTTAATTGCTAATACCTTCACCAAATCTTTTTCTCCAACATCTTTTGATATAGCTATACCAGTCTCAATTATTTTTTGTTTAGCAGCATCTAGCTTTATTTCACCGCAGTTCTTTAGCCACTCATGTGGAGCCCAGTTATCAACCTTATCATATACATTTGCAGCCCATCCGTATGGTTCACCTAATTTGTTAAGCTTTCGCCTACTACCAGCTACCGTAATGTAATAATGTTTTTGGAGTTCAATAATTGCATTGTCAACCTTACTTCCACCTTTTTTCATAGTGACGCCCATCTCTTGCCTGATATCACTGGTGTTTAGCAAAGTTTTCTTCTCAAAAAGCTGCCACAAATTCCATACTACTGGACTAACCAGACCATCTTCCCATCTTTCTTCCATAGACATCTGAGGCTGAAATAAAGCGTAGAAATATGGATACATATCCACCGAAACAAAGCCCTTATGCCCTCCTAAGATACAGCCAAAAGCAAATTGTTTTTCCTCTGCCGCTCTGTCTTTCCAGCACCATGGGTCAGTATCATAATCACCCGTATGCCACAATTCCTTTGGTGTTTCCTCTGAAAGAGAAGGAAAACCGGGAAGTATATTGGATAATGACATAAAACCAAGTTCATTAACTCTTTTCAGAAAATCTTGGTAGTTTTCAAGTAAGACCATAAGTGTATTCCTCTCTTAATAACATTTTCTTGCTATTGTGAAATTTCCGTACTTTCCTTTGACCATTTCCTACATTGCTCTATTCTAGCCCCTTTATCTCCATGTTCAACATCATTTGAGAATTCAGTTAATTTGGCACAAGGAAATGAATAGCAGGTTCCACAATGGTCTAAAGAATTATCTTTTTCACAACAATTCTTTATAGTGCATTCACCCCAAAATGGGTTTTCAATGTTTGCACAACCCCCACAGTTACAGGGCTCCTTATATGAGCATTCACTACATACCAGTCCACATCTTGATTCAGCCATTTTTGCCTCCACCTTTTTGTGTCCATAATATCATGCTGAACAAGACAGCTATATGTCATGTTCATAATTACTCAAAATATTTTTTGCGATATCTTTTATTTGCTCTTTTATCTCTATTGGCTCTATAACTGTTGCTTTGTTTCCAAAGGAAAGTATCCATCTAATCATATGATCTCTATTTGTAAAACCCACTGAAAACCTCAATTTACCTTCATCTGTGGTCTCATAAGAATTTGGTCCATATTCTTCAACTAGAAGATATTCAACCGCCTTATCGAACAGAATAATAATTCTGATTTCATCGTTAAAATAATTGTCAAAATTGTAGTCTTCATTAGGAATATCTTGTGGCTCGAAATGTTCTTCAGTAAGTAATTGGTTCCATAATCTATTAAGTTTAAAAAGTCGAAATTCTTTTTTAGAAGTGCAAAACCCATAAATGTACCACGAAGACCATTTAAAGGTTATGAAATATGGTTCTATAGACCTTTTTGATATTCCTTTATTAGAATAATAGTCAAAGCCTACAAGTCTACTTTGTGAAATTGCAGACTTAAATAGACTAATTTTATCGGACAGGCTGTTTTTATAATGTGAGGCAAGGTCAATGATTACTTTGTCCTTCATCGAAACTGTTGCTGGTTTATTAGGTGAGAGCTTCATTATAAGTCGCTTAATTTCTGAAGATTCAGACACACTTTCAAGGCTTTTTAGCCCTGCCATTATATTTTGAAGTTCATCAACAGATATCACAGTTTTATCTATTTTATAACCCTCAGCGATGGATATTCCGCCATCGCCACCTTGATAAGTTATAATAGGTATTCCTGCTTTACAAATATCTTCAACATCCCTATTAATCGTTCTTCGAGACACCTCAAACTTTAAAGCAAGCTCTGGAGCTGTAACTTTTTCTCGTTGAAGAAGTACCGTTATTATTCCTAATAATCTATCAATTTTCATATCACCATAATATCCTTTTCGCCACCTGTGATACATAGTCCCCCATCAGGCGTGACTATATAGGTGTCTTCTACTCCAACCATTCCAACTCCTGCAATACCCTTCTTGGGTTCTAGCGCAATTACCATATTCTCCTGAAGCGGAATATTAAAGCCATTTGCAATTACTGGATGCTCATCAATGTGCAGTCCAATTCCATGTCCTAAGAACTTTACATGTCTCTTTCCAAAGCCCATAAAATTATTCAAGAAATCCGAATCTAAATCATCAATTATTTTATTATAAATCTCAGAAGGAAGGTTTCCTGGTCTGAGTAGCTCTGCAGCCTTTTTCTCTATCTCAATACATTTACGGTGTACCTTTACTACCTCATCTGACGGAGTGGCACCAAACATATAAACCTGAGTCCTGTCACTATGATAGCCATACATACCAAATCCTATATCTACAAAAACCAAGTCACCTTTTTTAAGTAGTCTATCTCTGCTGCCAATAATTGGAACTGCTGGGCACATCCCCTTCATTCCACCTGGCCCATCAAAATTCGTTGGATATAGTGAATTTTCTCCAAATCCGATTTGGCCTGCAATCATCTCAGTTTGATGCCTATAAAAGCGAGAAACGCCATGAAATCCAAGCTTCAGCATTTTTTCATACAATTCTGCTGAAAAGTCAAGTTCACTCATTCCCTCTCTCAAAATACTCGGAGCTACTTCATTCAAAAGGTGGCTATGCTGCTTTCCTGACTCGGTCATCCAATAAAGCTCGTAAGGACTTTTGACTGCACGAACTCCAAAGATTATGTTTTCAATTGGGTACATATGCTTTATTGTAAAATGCTTTTTAAATTTTTCAAGAATACCAACCGTTACGACTTCAGCCTCAATCAAAGTGTTCCCGAAATCTCCTCCCATCACCTGTGCAATATCTTTATAACTCTCCATGGGATAAATAGCATGTAATGGAGATTCCTCTTTTGCTCTTTCATAACTTCTTCTGGCAAAGTACTTTGTTGTTCCACCATTCTTTATTACCAGTAAACCATCCTGCATTGTACCAGTGAAATAATATTGATTCACACGGCTAAGTATTATTGCTGTATCCCATTCTGGGCGTTTTTCGGTAATAGCAGCACAAAGCCTCTTAATTCTTGATTCTAGTTCTTGTTTTGTAACTTGTATTTCCATTATATATATTTATCTCCAGTCTATAATTGTATCATTAGCTACTTATAAATTTTAATAAACGATGTAACTACCAAAATTTATCATTATATGTATTTACATCTTGATATAATAATATTAGCATAAATGGTTGTAGCTAAGCAAAATAAATTCAACTCTCACATCGCTACTACTGGCAACAAGTCAGCTAATAAAGAACAGCATTAAAAATTTTAGGGTGATTATGAGAGCTATATAGCCGGTGGTGAATTGCTATCAAGTTTCTCCAGCAATTCAGTGGAACCGGCTATAATGAAAACATTTTTACACAAATTTCCTGCAATTGTGTAAAGGTAATTCTTAAATTTGTCTTTATATGTATAACTGTCCAAATGATTGAAAAAGTTAATAATACATCCTGCGTAATATCTTCTGCAATTTCTTTGGCCAAGACCTTCCTATATCAATAACGATATATATCAGAATAATATTTTTAAACAAAAGCTGACATTGCATTTTCATCACCAGCTTTTATTTTACGCATCAATATGTAATCCTCATCCACTATTACACCTCCTTTCACCATCCACCATGCTTTGGTGAATCGTTTTCATTCTGCAGAAATAAAAAGTTTGTCATTTAGTATAACAACTCTAACAAGTTAAAAGTTAGTACTATTTTACATTTTAAATAAAAAAAATCGTTCCCACCAAAATTAGTATAGAAACGATTTTTCAGTCTAATTATTTAAAATTACTTAATACCCTTTGTTAGCTTTCCTTATAATCTCATTAAAAATATCGCCATAGCTTTTGCTTTGTGATGTCGGTGTAGCCTGAATAACTGCAACTAAATTTTGTTTTGGCAGAACGTTGATTTCCTGTCCGCCATAACCTCGGCACGCATACCCGTCGTCAAAAAGCCACCATAAAAAACCATAGCTTTTGTCTAGTTTCGTTCGAGTTAATGCTTGTATTGAATAATTGCTTGGAGTTAATGCCAGATTTATATATTCCTCTGATACAATTCTTGTACTATTCCATATACCATTGTTTAAGAACAATAACCCGATTTTTGCTAAATCTCTTGCGGATAAATCTGAATTTTCTTCTTTACCGGCAATAGTAGTATAGGTTATTCCACATAGACTAATAGGCCACTCACCGCTCTGGATTTCTAGTGGTTTGTAAAGATACTTATTGCAAAAATCATAGGTATCCATTCCAGTTACCTTACTGATAATAGCCGATAATAAAATTACATCCCATTCTTTATAGACATGCTTTATGCCTGGAACATCTGCCATTGCTATGTCCGCCAAATGCTCCAACCAATTCTTGGAACGCCATAGTTGCTCAAGCATTGGGCAATGATAATGTATGCCTCCATTCCAGAATATGCCCGATGCCATTGTCAATAAATGTCTTATTGTAATCAACTTATGATATGTGTGAATATTCTGATTAAATTCTTGCAAATATTTACAAATTGGTTCATCAAGACTTTTAATATATCCTTGGTCAAGGCAGATTCCTGTACAGATTGACAGGATACTTTTCCAAATAGACTTGATATTGTTTTTGCTGTTTTGATTGAATTTATTATAATAGCGTTCAAAAACAAGTTCGTTATTCTTGTATACTATTACACTGTTTACCAGACGATAACGTTTTTGTTTAATATAATCATCAATACTGTTTAATAGCTCCATATTCATTTTAAATACCTGCCTATAATAGAATTGGTGTTATTTTTTAGCTCCTTTGGAGTACCTGTAGCAATTACATTACCACCATCACTGCCGCCACCAGCACCCATTTCAATAATATAATCACAATTGGACAACACATAGGGGTCATGCTCGGTGACAATCACAGTATTACCTTTGTCCACAAGTTCCTGCATAAGTGCCATTAGTTTTTCACTGTCATAGAAGGAAAGTCCCGTGGTAGGCTCGTCCAAAATATATATAGCATCTTTGGAATTTTGACCCTTTGCAAGCTTTATTCGCTGACTTTCACCTCCTGAAATGGTAGGTGTTTTCTGCCCGAGCTTTATATATCCCATACCAACTCTTTGCATGGTTCTCAGCATACTATCAATGCTTTTATCCCTACCAGTAAAGAAAACAGCTGCTTCATCTACAGACATTTCGAGAATGTCACGGATGGTTTTGCTGTCAAGCGTGATTTCCATAGCTTCCTCAACAAATCCAGTTCCACCACAAGCTTCACAGTCTATATCTATAAAATTGCCGTAGCCAACATGATAATGAACGACTCCATCACCTTTACAAATCTTGCAACCACCCTCAGAATTGATTGAAAATAATCCTGCTGTATATCCATTTTCTTTGGCTCCCTCAGTATTTGCAAACAACATACGAATACGGTCAAATATTCCTGTGTAGGTTGCGGGGCATGAAGTGCGGCTTCTTCCGATTGGCTTCTGGTCTATAACAAGGCATTTTTTAATATATTCTATACCTTCAACATTTACAGCAACTGCTTCGGTTTCATCTTCTTCGTCCATTAGACACTTTGCTTTCAGCATTTCCTTTAATTTAGGAACTAGAGTATCTGAAATAAGGCTAGACTTGCCACTTCCTGATACGCCCGCAACGCCAACCATCAGCCCCAACGGAATCTCCACCGATACATTGCGCAGATTATGTAGATTTGCATTTTCTATGGTAAGAAGTCTACTTTTATCGGCTAGTTTGTATACTCGTTTAATCTTCATTTTCTGATTTTGTGTAAGATAAGGTGCCGTTTTGGAATTCTCACATAGTAAAAAATCTTCAAAACTGCCCTGAAAGATTCTCTCACCGCCAAAGGCTCCAGCATCTGGACCCAAATCAATGATATAGTCGGCACATCTCATGAAGTTTTCGTCATGCTCCACTGAGACAACTGTATTGCCCCTTTTTACTAAACTTTGAATTATTTCAATAAGCTTATGTTTTTCTACCTCGTGCAATCCGATGGTAGGCTCGTCAAATATAAAAATAATTGAGTCCATTTCAGCTATTATGTAAGATGCAAGAAAAAGTCTTTGTATCTCACCACCAGAGAGCGTGGGAACAGGGCGAGAAAGTGCTAAGTGGTGAAGTCCTACATCAACCATACACGCAAGCTTTATCAGAATTTCTTTATGTAATGCGGTTGATTTTGTCTTTGCTGTTTCTAACAAGAAAGCATATAAATCTTTTATATACATATTTTCAAGCTCGGAGATGGTTTTCCCGCCAATGGTAGTAAATGTAGCTTGTTCACCAAGACCTGTACCCATACACTTAGAACAGGTGGCTTTATGCATATATCCGGCATCAGTAAGAATAACCTCCAATCGACCAGTTGAACTAAAAGCCCCATTTGTAATATGCGTAATGAAGGGTATAAATCCCATGAATGAGGATTTGCCTCCATCTCCATATTTCAGAAAGGATAATTGTTCTTGAGTTAAAGTGTTTAATGATTGATTAATAGATAGGTTGTAATATTTACAGAAGCTATTGAGCATGGTTCTTGTTGTTCCACGTTTTCCAAGACCTAGACTAACATCTTCAATTTTTTGCTCTGTATCTTCAAAAAGTTTCTCTTCATCTAGCTTTTTAATAATCCCACTTCCCAAACACTTTACGCACATACCTTTTGGTGAATTCTTCTGAAACATCTCCATTGAGAGCGGTATATTGTCATCATATAAAGACTCCCGTTCTCCATAAGTTGCATATAAAATTGCTAACATGCTGCTAATTTTTGTGCGAGTGCCAACGGTGCTTCGGGGATTTGATTGCCTGATAATTCTTTGCTCAACCGCAACGGTTGGGGAAAGTCCAGTCATACTATCAAAAGCTGGTACACTTTCAACCATAAATTGTGTGCTAGAAAACAATAAATATCTACGTTTGCCTTCTTCGTAGAGAGTATCAAAAGCAAGGCTGGATTTCCCACTACCAGATACTCCTGTGATAACTGTTAATTTATTTCTCGGTATTTTAACATCAATATTTTTTAAATTATGTATCCGCATTCCTTTGATTTCTATATAATCATTCATTATATTATCCTCTTTATATGTTCAAAAATCCGAAATCAATGTAGGTAAACTGTCAATTCCTTTAAACTCCTCAACTGCAAAGGATCTTATTTTACTTTTTAATTCTGGCTTGACATATGTAATACACATTTGCGACTGCCCTCCAATAGATTTACAATCATCTTCAATCAGAACGTCTGGCTCCACCAATTCAATGATATCTTTATATTTTTGCTTGGCTTCTCTATAATACAAACGCGTTCCCTGGAAATGATACTTTTTGAGTAATGTAGCTATTTCATTTACTTGTTTTACAGTTTTTCTAGATGTAAAATACATGATTTCTGCGCCCTGTTGCTCCCAGGCTTGGATTTTATTTATGCAATTCCCGATAGGAATATAAGTGTCATAATTAAATAGCTGAAATACATTTCGGTGGCGTATTATTGTGCCTTCTGTAAATATCATGATTTTTATTTTACTTATGTGTGCTATATCATTATCGTTGCTTTTTGATAATTCTAAAAAAGGCATTTATTCTACCTCTTTCTTCCAATAATTACTTATTAATCAATTATATAAGTTGAATAATCATTTCGCAATAGACGTAGCATATTTCTACCACTAAATTATCTCTGAATTTGCTAATTTATGAATTGAATTTATGACTTTTGATTTTTACTAATCACCATTCACCTTGTACCTTACCGTTTTTGTGGTCAAGCGAAAATTTTGCCCTGTCAAAATAATTGCTACCACTAACACCAAACGTAGTATCAACATTTATCCATTTTTTTTGCTCTGTGTCATAAAATTGATTCCAAGCGTGGTCTCCCCATGCCATTCCACTATATCCTAGTCCAGTAACCAAATTAACCTTTATACCATTTGCCTTGCACATTGAAATAAATAAGCTTGCATAATCAAAGCAAATTCCCTTTCTGGTTTGGTAACAGATTATCGTTCCAGATTTTGTATTTCGAGTCTCCTTTGCAATTATCCTAGCCTTTTCATAGTCATATTTAATATTACTTGTTATCCATTTATATATTTTTTTACACTTATCATAGTCATTATTTTCACCTTTTGCCAAATCAACTGCTAATTTATCAATTTCAGGTGTAGATTTTATAGCATCATCAAGTGTAACCCCATTAAAATACTGAATTACCTTAATATTATAGTTACCCAATGTATCTCTAATGTTTTCGGCTATTTTCACATTCTGATTATTTTTAATTTCTTGGTTATTAAATTTATCATTAATAATTACAGGTATTTTCTTTGCAATATCTGAATTAACAACAGGCTTCAGAGCCGTGTCATAAACCGCATTTAATACTCGCGATTCATCAATATACTTTGAAAGCCCAGGAACAGTAAAATAATATGAAAAGAAATATAAAATAAAGCTCATACATATCAGTGTTACCAGTGCTTTAGGAATACTAAAAACAAACGAAATTACTCTTTTGGTAACCCCTCCAAGAGAGTTCATTGCCCTATAAATTTGGTTGGCCATGTTATCAAAAACGTGAGCGTAGAGTGGATACGTTAACAGCCTAATTACAAGCACAACAATTATAAAAATGATAAAAGCAACACAAAGATAAGTATAAATATTATTCGCGGCCAGACTGACCTTTACTGTGCTGGGTAACAAATTATATATATACTTGAAAACCACATTATTTTTATCAAAAAGAATCCCTTTTGTAAGAAGCAATGCAATTAAAAGCGCTGCTATAAACTCAATATTATTTACAATGGAATAAAAACCATTTAATATCCTTTCACGATTAAAGGAAGTAAATATCGAGCTTATAAGTATTATAAGTACTGGTGCTATTAATATAATGCTAACTGGGTTGAAGTCTAAGCTTGTCAATATATCCACCTTTTGTTTAAAATTTTATCATGAAATAACAATTGTTACGTATAGGCAAAGCTGCGTAATAATTTAATTATAGCATAGTCATAGCTGTATTTATCATTTCCCTTAAATTTCAAAAACCCGTCTTTTTTTGCATAAGAAAAAAAAACAAACACCATTTTATCTATACTAGTGCAATATTATAACAAAAGTATTAGGTTAATATTTATATTGTAAATGCTAATAATAGAGACTTTGATGGATTTACTTATTGAATTTTTGAATTTTTTAAATCAAGATAACGATGCTACAGTTTTTTTCTCTTGCAATTATTATGAAAAAATTGTATCTTTTCATAATAAGTTTTTATATAATAAGATTAATATTTTTGATATCATAGTAACTATTTAATTTCTATAGTTACTTAAAATTTACGACGAGGTGATTATATGAGTCATTTAAGTGAAATATTTGGATCTAACGTTTTTAATGATGCAGTAATGAGAGACCGTCTACCAAAAGCCACATACAAAGCACTCCGAAAGACCATTGACGAAGGTCTCCCATTAAATTTGGACATAGCAGAGGTTGTTGCAAGCTGCATGAAGGACTGGGCAATAAAAAAAGGTGCTACACACTATTCTCATTGGTTTCAACCAATGACAGGAATAACTGCCGAAAAGCATGATTCATTTATAAATCCTACAGATGATGGAAATGTCATTTTAGAATTCTCAGGAAAAGAACTAATAAAGGGTGAAGCAGATGGCTCCTCTTTCCCTTCGGGTGGCCTTCGTGTTACATTCGAAGCTAGAGGATATACTGCTTGGGACTGTACATCTCCAGCATTTTTAAAAAATGATACTCTCTATATCCCAACAGCTTTTTGTTCCTATACTGGTGAAACCTTGGATAAGAAGACCCCATTACTTAGGTCTATGGAGTGTCTATCTAAAAACGCACTTAGGTTACTTCGCCTTTTTGGAAATGCGACTGTTACGAAGGTAGTCTCTACAGTTGGACCAGAGCAGGAATACTTTTTAATTGATAAGAAATTATATGACCAAAGAAAAGACTTGATATTTACAGGTCGAACTTTATTTGGTGCGATGGCTCCAAAGGGTCAGGAAATGGATGATCATTACTACGGTAGCATAAAGGCAAGAGTATCTGCTTATATGAAGGAATTGGATGAGGAGCTTTGGAAGCTAGGTATATCTGCAAAAACTGAACACAATGAGGTAGCTCCAGCCCAGCATGAGCTTGCACCAATATTCACCACTGCCAACATTGCCACAGACCACAATCAGCTCACAATGGAGCTTATGAAGACTGTTGCTTTAAGGCATGATTTAGTTTGCTTACTGCACGAGAAACCTTTTGCAGGTGTTAATGGCTCAGGTAAGCACAACAACTGGTCACTTTCAACAAATGATGGTCAAAACTTGCTTGACCCTGGTAAAACACCACATGAAAATGCACAATTTCTCATTTTCTTGTGTTCGGTAATTAAAGCTGTAGATGAGTACGCAGATCTGCTGAGATTGGCTGCTGGAAACGCAGGTAACGATCATCGTTTGGGTGCAAACGAAGCGCCGCCAGCAATAATATCTATTTTTCTAGGTGATGAGCTCACAAGAATACTCGAACAAATTGCTTTAGGTGAAGATAGTTCTTCAAGTGTTTTTGGTAAACTAAAGGTTGGTGTTAATACTCTGCCGGCTTTACCGAAGGATTCAACTGACAGGAATAGAACCTCTCCATTTGCCTTTACTGGTAATAAATTCGAGTTCAGGATGGTTGGCTCATCTGCTTCAATTGCATCACCGAATTTCTTTTTAAATACAATTGTTTCTGAAGTTTTGGAGCAATTCGCAGATAGATTAGAAAAAGCAGATGACTTTTCTGCTGAGGTTAATGCTATCATTAAAGATGTTGCTGATAAAAATGGAAGAGTTATCTTCAATGGCAACGGCTACTCAGATGAATGGGTAGAAGAAGCTGCAAAAAGAGGTCTTCCAAATCTCAAGAACTATGTTGAGGCAATTACTAGTCTTCAAGCAGAAAAAAATATAGCTGTAATGGAAAAGCACAAGGTTTTCAGTCGGAATGAGATGAACTCACGATATGAAATATCTCTTGAAAAATATCTTAAAACAATTAATATCGAAGCGATGACGATGCTTGAAATGTCTAAACGTCAAATTTTACCTTCTGTTATTAAGTATGGTGCTGAAATTGCGAATTCTATAAATCAAATCAAGAGCTGTGGTGTAGATTGCGACATAAGTGCAAATATTGAATTACTCAAAGAAACTACCACCTTGACTTCACAGCTTAAAAAAGAGATTTCAGAACTTGAAGTTAAGCTAAGTAAAGCTCAAGAGCTACATGAAAGTTCTTATGAACAAGCTGTATATTATAGGAATATTATATTTACTAAGATGCAGGATTTAAGAATTGTAGCTGACAAGTTGGAATGTTTAGCTGATTCAAAACTATGGCCATTCCCAACCTATGCAGACATTTTGTTTAACGTATAAATTTTATAAAACTTTAGTTGATAATCATACAAAAAGGCATGCTGGAGAGGATTTTCCAGTATGCTTTTTGTTATATAAACTCAGATCCTTCATGAATTATACGGTAAAAAAATCGAAAACTACTTCCTACATTTCAAGGTTTACTCCGTCAAGTGCTTTTACTAAATTCTCAGCCTTACCATAATGCTTCTTTAAATCTTCAGTTCTCAGTATATTTAGTGACAGAGATTTCAACTATCTCTTTTAATTTAGAAAAAAGTAAGGTTCTATACACAAAAGCATATAGAACCTTACTTTTTTTACTCATTAAATATTTTATGTCTTACAATTAATAATCGTGTCCAAGACCTAGAGCCTGCATTTCTTCTGGAATCATAAAATGCTTCTTTGGAGGCAAAACTTTCTTTAGTGCTGCTTCAAAGCTCTCTTTCGAAATAATACCAGTCTTTGCGAGTAATTTACCTAAAATTATAATGTTTGCGTATGTCAAATTACCCATATCTGAAGCAATCTGCGTTGCTGGAACTCCAACAAAATCAACATCTGCTCTCTTCGGTTTTGCTTCAACCAAGGAACTGTCAGATATAATTAAACCACCCTGTATTACAGTTTTCTCAAACTTTTCTAGCGATGGTCCATTCATAACTATTAAAACATTTGCTGAATCTAATATTGGTGAACCTACAGGCTCATCAGATATAACAACGCTACAGTTTGCTGTTCCACCTCTCATTTCGGGACCATAAGAAGGTAGCCAAGAAACATACTTTCCCTCTATCATTCCCGCATATGCAAGTAACTTTCCTGCGGATAATATACCCTGTCCACCAAAGCCTGCAATTATAAGCTCAAGCTGCTTCATATTTACACCTCCAAATCCTTTCCTTTAAAGATACCTAGAGGATAGTGTGGTAACATGTTCTCCTCTAACCACTTTAGTGAATCAATTGGATTTAGACCCCAGTTAGTTGGGCAAGTAGATAACACCTCAACAATTGAGAAACCTTTATTAGCTTTCTGAACCTCAAACGCCCTTTTGATAGCAGCCTTTGCATTCTTAATATTCTTTACATCATGTACTGATGCTCTTTCTACATACACAGCACCCTCTAGTGTAGCAAGCATTTCACAAACCTTAATTGGGAAACCATGAATGTCTGGCTTTCTACCATATGGTGATGTTGTAGTTACCTGATTTAACAACGTTGTAGGAGCCATCTGTCCAGATGTCATGCCGTAAATAGCATTGTTAACAAATATTGTAGTAATCTTTTCACCTCTAGCTGCAGCGTGAACGATCTCAGCTGTACCTATAGCTGCAAGGTCTCCATCACCTTGATAAGTAAATACGAAATTATCAGGATGTACCCTTTTTATACCAGTTGCTACTGCAGGAGCTCTACCATGTGCTGCCTGAACCATATCACAATTGAAATATTCATAGTTATTGTAGCTACAGCCAACAGGTGAAACACCTATTGTAATGCCCTCTATATCTAACTCATTAATTACCTCGGCTATTAGCCTGTGTACTATTCCGTGAGTACATCCTGGACAATAGTGCTGCGATTTATCTTTTAATGCATGTGGTTTTTTAAATACAGTTGCCATTGCTTCCCCTCCATTTACAAATCCTATTTATTTAAGATTTCTTTTATTTTATTCAAAACTTCTATCTGACTCGGAACCATACCGCCCATTCGTCCATAGAAATGTACAGGGCGCTTACCATTAACTGCAAGACGTACATCTTCAACCATCTGTCCGGCACTGAGTTCAACACTTAAAAACGCCTTTGGTGTCTCTGCATACTGCTCAAAAGCAGCTGTTGGGAACGGCCAAAGTGTAATTGGTCGAATTAATCCAACCTTGATACCTTCTTTTTCAGCCATCTTAATAACGTTCTTGATTATACGAGCAACTGTACCATAAGCTGTTACTATTATATCTGCGTTTTCACAGTTATAGGTTTCAACACGTACTTCATTTTGCTCAATTTGCTTATACTTTGCTTGAAGTTTTTCATTATGCTTCTCAAGCACCTCAGGCTCAATATATATTGAAGTAACATCATTACTTTCTCTCTGCATCTTTGTACCAGTGGTTGCCCACTTTTTGTCATCTACATATATGTCTTCTTTTTCTTTGAATTCAACTGCTTCCATCATCTGACCCAGCATACCATCACCTAATATCATCGTTAGGATTCTGTACCTATCAGATATGTTAAAGGCTTCAACTGTTAATTCATATAATTCTTGCACACTTGATGGCGCGAGAACTACGTTTTTGTAGTCGCCATGTCCTCCACCCTTTACAGCCTGAAAATAGTCGCACTGTGCAGGTAATATACCACCTAGGCCAGGGCCACAGCGTACAATATTTACTATTACTGCTGGAAGTTCTGCTCCTGCAATATAAGAAATACCTTCCTGCTTAAGGCTGATTCCAGGGCTTGATGATGAGGTCATAACACGTGCGCCTGCTGCTGCTGCACCGTATACCATATTTATTGCTGCTACTTCACTTTCAGCCTGAACAAAGGTACCATTTATTTTTGGCATAACTTTTGCTAGGTAATGAGCAACTTCAGTTTGTGGTGTAATAGGATATCCGAAATAGTGCTTGCAGCCAGCTCTTAAGGCAGCTTCAGCTATTACTTCATTACCCTTCATTAATAATTTTTCTGCCATTTTACCCTCCATGTCCCCAATGTGCTAAATGAATTGTGCCATAGGGCACATTGGGTAAAATTTAATTTCTCTAAGACAGTCATATTCTATGACCTATAATAACTTTTACATTACTTACTTTTCCACTTCAATAACGCAATCAGGACAAATCGTAGCACAGAAGGCACAACCAATACATTTATCCATTTCATCTACGCCTGCAGGATGAAAACCCTTCTGATTCAATCTATCAGATTTCATTATGACAATTTTCTTAGGGCATACCGTTGTGCAAAGCTTACAGCCTTTGCATCTCTCCTCATTAAATATTACTTTTGCCATTATCATAACCTCACTTATATTTTTATTAACTTAGATTATTTAGTAATTTGCGACCTAAAACTACTGTTAATTATAAAACTCTTTGACGTCTTTTGCAAGTTATGGAGTGGAAAACATCAGAAAACGTTATAATAAAAAGGATTCTTAGCAAATATCATTAAATTTATATGTAATAATTAACTTTACAATACTTTCATCATATCCAAGAATCCCCAATAATTTGATAGCGTTTCTTGTAGTAGATTTTCCAGAATAAATTTTATAATCAAATTTTATCGTAGTCTCATCAAAAAACTCTTGAAAATGACAGTTTTCTATGTCACTACCTAGGATTTGGGCTAGTTCAATATCGTGGGTAGTGACATAAACAAATGCAATTATTATTGGCAATAAAGTGCATTATTTCTGAGGAGGCAGCGATTCTTTCGATTGTAAATACTATGGTAGGCTATAGATTGTCATACTAATCCTCTGTCCTCTATCTTACTGACTTACTGTCTTCTGCCTTCTGTGTCTTCTTGTCTTCTGTCTTTCGTATTCTATCTGTCTTCTATCTGTCTTCTATCTTACTTCCTTCTGTCTTTCGTATTCTATCCTCTATTCCAAGGCAGATGAATTAGTTTACTCATTGGTAGTAGCTCTGAATCACTTAATTGTTGGCTACTCAAAGTGCTCATGACATCAGTCATTCCAGCTGTAATTGCTATTGGAATACCTGATTTTTCAGAAACCTCCGCAATTATTTTATTTCCTTCTAGTAAAATCTCAGGGGTAGTCTCCTCAAGTAAATTGCTATTATTAATCAACTTTGTAACTTTAATATTTGCACCATCTTCGATTATTGCTATCATTTCCATAATTTTTTCTGGTGTATCAGTCATAATTCGTTTTGTATTAATTACAAAAAACATTTCATAATCATCGCTGACAATTTCTTCTTTAAATCTTGAAACAGCCTTTGCACCTAAATCATCACCACCAACGTCCAGTACAACCTTGTATTGCTTGTTTTGAAACATGGAATATATCTCAGGCGGAATAGATGGAATATCTACATTGGTATTGGCATACATGGGTAAAATAACATGAATATTATTCTTTTCTAGTTCGTCCTTGGCGTCAGCAGTCCTGAAATAAGGATTTATTATATCAAAATCAACTATAGCAGTCTTAAAGTTTGCCTCAGCAAGCTTTAAAGCATAGTTAACAGCAACCTCTGTTTTTCCACTTCCAAAATGGCCAGTAAATATATTTATTCGTCTTTCGAACATTTTTATCACCTCTGGTATTTTTATACCCTAATTTCTATTTTTAAAACGCAAACTCATGGAAATAAGCTTGAGAGCAAGCTTATTATAAGACCTCTTCTAGTTTTACTCTTATCTCTTCGCATTCATTATTTATTCTAAATACTCACTTGGACTCATTCATTGTTCAATATTCACTTTTCCCCACTCAACCAAGTCCTTGATTACCTCCCCTGCAATAATTAATCCCATTACAGAAGGAACAAAGGATAGGCTTCCAGGTATTTGATGCTTTACAGTACACTTTCTCGCTGTTCCGGGAGGACAGATACAGCCAGCACTACAGCTCGAATTATCTGTTTCAATAGGTTTAATAGGTTCTTCTTTTGAGTAAACAACCTTTAATTTTTTTATTCCTCTGTTTCTAAGTTCCTTTCGAACAACCCTTGCTAATGGGTCCACTGTAGTTTTAAAAATGTCGGACACCTCAAACTTAGTAGGGTCTATCTTGTTACCAGCTCCCATTGCACTAATAATAGGTATGTTACGTTCATCGGCCCTAACTACAAGATCTATTTTTGCAGTCACAGTGTCAATAGCATCTACAATATAACTATAGCTGTTGTCAAGGAGTTGCTCAGCAACATCAGGCATATAAAATTTTTGAATTATCTCAACCTCACATTTTGGGTTTATATCCAAAATTCTATCCCTCATAGCCTCTACCTTTGGCTTACCAACAGTTTTTCTTGTCGCGTGCAATTGTCGGTTTATGTTGGTTAAGCAAATACAATCATCATCAATAAGGACTATATGTCCCACTCCACATCTTACAAGTGCCTCTACAGTATATGAGCCAACTCCCCCAACACCAAAGATGGCAACCTTGCTGTTTCTTAATTTTTCAATTCCTTCTTTTCCTAAAATTAATTCACTTCTTGAAAATTCATGCAGCATAATTCATTACTCCATTTTCTATATATAATTTCATGTGCTCTAATTGAAGTTTTATTTAGCACAGTTAAGCTACGTTATCGAACTTCCTCTTTTTCCATAAGAAAGTTAATATTATCATTTTTGGGTCATCCATTTAAATCTACTATATTCATTAACAATACTCCAAATTGCAAAAATATTCTGAATATAAATAAAAGGATACACTAAATATATCCTTAAAACAAGTAAACTTCGGCTGATGATTCAGTATAAATTGCAGATTGGTCAAAACCATCGGGCTGGAAAAATTAAAATTATTTCATTTCTTCACTTAGTTTATTAGAAATAACATTATAAATTACAGTTTGCTCTTTTACCTTTTGTGAACCATCCTTCGCTTTAATTCTTTGCCTTAACTCACAAACATTATTGTTTTGCCATTTAATAAAGTCATAGCTGTAAACATAGAGATTGCTTTTGTCATACTGTTTTGTGAGGATATCTTCGTTGCTATTTAGCATCAGTTTATTATCGGAACAATGTATTATTACAACAATGTTTTTCTCATTGCCCGAAATGTTTTGAGGACAACTCACATATGAAAAAGCATTATATTTTCCATCAGGCGAGATGGAAAACTCACTAAAGTTTCCTAAATCTTTAAAAACCTTCTCTACTTTTAAAGATTTTAAGTTATAAGAATAGACTGCAGTGTGTGTATATTTTTTGTCTTTTTTCCCTTCAACACTAAAGTACAGCGTATTCATCTTCTGGTTCAGTATCATATTATCTAGTCTGTAGCCACTACCATATACTTCTCTAAATCTAAATATATTTCTGATTTCGGAAACATTTGATGTGTTAATGTTTTTTGCAATTAGCTTTCCATTTAATTTATAGACAAGACATAGCGTAACGTGCCCACTCTTATCCTCAATTAGATTTGCATGTAAATTAATACCAGCTCCATTGTTAATAACATTAATAGTTTCGTTTTTTGAGATTTCATTTTTATATGCGTTTACACTCTCTTGAGAGTTATCAGCTACAACAACCCTACTTTCTTCATTTTCTATAGTCCTACTGTTATATTTGCTTTTATCTTCTGGTTTACTTAACAGGATAGCTCCACTAATCAATAGTGAAAGCAATACAACGTATAATATGGATAGCTGTAGTTTCTTCATATACTACCTCCTTTAAAGAAAGTACAAAAAATATCTCTTAATGTATTTTATACAAAAAAGCCAAATGTATTTACACTTATATAGAAATTTACTAATATATTAATGTAATTAATAATAATATTACATTTTAGGGATTATATGTATAATTTATTTCATATATATCCCAATTTACGTTGAATGAATTTGTTACTTCCGTTATAACGGTACATCGGAACTTAGTATTGCAGAAGATTTGATATAATTAACTGGATATTTGTCCTGAGCATATCAGGAGGAAACGCCATGTCAAAT
>Ga0123338_10000647_pt1 | contig 35168 bp, 34 predicted proteins | sample grotaG_FD_89793 | JGI IMG/M metagenome (GOLD analysis project Ga0123338, IMG submission 89793) | Glacier valley bacterial and archeal communities from Borup Fiord, Nunavut, Canada, to study Microbial Dark Matter (Phase II) -... | ecosystem: Environmental > Aquatic > Freshwater > Ice > Glacier ...
ACTGCGGCACCTACCGGGCCGGGCCGCTCCCCCGCCCCCCCGCCCAAATTGACGGGAGTCATCCCCTATGACCTCGAGCGCAAAAACCAAAACCCTACAGGTCCGCGTTCCCGCCTCGAGCGCAAATTTGGGGCCGGGTTTCGACTGTATGGCGCTGGCGTTAGGGCTGTACACCACGGTCAGGCTGAGTGCGTCAGAGCGGCTCGAGGTTGTTCCCATCGGGGAAACCCTGAAAGACACGCCGGGGGACTCGAGCAACTATGTCTACGAATCCTTGCTCGAGGTCTTCGAGCGGGTGGGTCGGGAAGTTCCTCCGCTACGGCTCGAGATTGAAAGCGACATTCCGCTGGCCCGTGGACTCGGCTCGAGCGCCGCAGCACTGGTCGCTGCGCTCATGGCCGCCAACGTGTGGCTCGAGTCGCCGCTCTCGAGTGCGGATTTGCTGGATTTATCGAGTTTTCTCGAGGGCCACCCGGACAACGTGGGCGCGGCCCTTTGTGGTGGCGCGGTGGTGGCCACCTTCGACGGCTCGAGGGCGTCTTGTCTGACCTTATCGGTTCCACTCAATCTGGGCGCTCTGGTGGTGGTTCCCACTTACGCGCTCAAAACCGAGGTGGCACGCGGCGTGCTGCCGGCACACTACTCGAGGGCCGACACGGTTCACGCGCTCTCGCACACTGCGCTGCTGGCAACTGCGCTCGTAACGGGTCGGCTCGAGTATCTGGCCGAGGCCATGCAAGACCGTATTCACCAGCCCTACCGCGCACCGCTGGTAAAAGGGCTGCCCGAAATTCTCGAGGGTGCGACCCGCTACGGTGCACTGGGCGCGGCTCTGAGTGGCGCGGGTCCCAGCGTGCTGTGCCTGTTCGACAAGAACGCGGGGACCCTGCCCGTTCTGCACGCATGGCTGACCAAACTGCTCGAGACCTACGGCTTTGCCGCAAGTTTGCTCGAACTCGAGATTCCCTCGAGTGGAGCTGAGGTGAGCTGGATTTAAGGGGGTTGCAGAAGGTGTAAAGCAAGTTCAAAGGGAAAACCGCTCGAGCACCGTGAATCGGCTCGAGCGGTTTTCCCTTCAGCCTTCAGCTTTCTGCGACTTCCACAGGAAGTCTTATGGAGTGGTCCCCTCGAGCGCCTTAAATCCATCCGGCCTTTGCAGAATATGCCAGTTGCCTACCGTGTCGCCGCTCAATTTGACTGAATCCTTGCTGTTGTTTTCACAGGTGTAATCAGCCTGGGTTTTACGCACGAAGGGCCACATCACGAAAGCCGCGCGGCCCGAGATGTTGTTCATCGGCACGGTGCCAAAAAACCTCGAGTCTTGACTGCCACTCGGATTGCGGTTGTCGCCCATCATGAAATACTGGCCCGCCGGAACGGTGAGGCTGCGCCCGTCGTTGTTGTTGAAGTCTGTGTTATTGGCGTAGTTGCCCGTGGTTTCCCAGCAGCCCTGCTTTTTCCAGTAATCGGTGGTGAAGCTCTGGTCGAGCAGCTTACCGTTGACCGAAACGACCCCATTTTTGATGCTCACGGTGTCGCCGGGAAGTCCAATCAGGCGCTTGATGAGGTAGGGCGTGTAGGTCCATAGTCCCAGAAAGCTCACCTTATCCCCAGCGTCAGCGGGCGGTTTGAACACCAAAATGTCGCCACGCTGGAAGTTACCTATACCCAGGCGGTGCAGCCAGGTTTCGTATTTGGGAATGAACACCCGTTCGCCGGTTCGCAGGTTGGGCATCATACTGGTGCCGTCTACCGCCACCAATGTGAACAAAAAGGTGGTGATGACCACCGCGAACAAGATGGCCTCGCCGTAGGGCTTGATGACTTCGCGCCACAGCTTACCGCCGAAACTTTCGGGCGCTTTGGGTTTGGGACCAGGCGCAATTCCGGCTTTATCTGCCGGGACTGGATTTTCTACTTCGGACATGTTTCCCCTCGAGCGACTACTTTCTGCGCGCTCTTCTTTAGGCTGCTGTGACCTACCCGAAAAGCGGCGGGCCAGACGACCCAGAATACTCGATAGTGCGTGGCGATGAAATGAAAGCGGCCAAAATAGAAACTTTGCTCGAGCGGTGCCTGGGTTGCAGTGAATCCGTCACCATAGCTTTCTTTCTGCACAGTCCAGAAAAGTGAGGCTCGAGGGTTGAGCCATCCTTCATCCTGACGATTCTGTGGCTAAGCGTACCCACCGGAGCTTTTCAGGCTCGAGCTGACCAACACCCGCTCGAAAAGCTCGAGTGAGCCGTGCTATAGTCCATTGAAATGGCGCTTCAGGGCACCCTCATCTCAGGCCGTTACCGCGTGGTGCGCCCCTTTGCACGGGGGGCGAACAGTGTGGTGTACCTAGTTTTTGACCCCGAGGGCCGCCCTTACGTGCTTAAACTGCTGCCTCACGCGCTCGAGAGTCGGGTGAACCGCGAATACCAACTGGCCCACACCTGGAAACACCCGCTCATCAATCCGGTGCTCGAGCGCCTCAACCTCGAGGGTCAACCGGGGCTGCTGCTCGACTACGCTCCCGGCGAGGTGCTGAGCAAGGTTTTTGCCGCTCAGGACGGCCACACCGCGCTCGAGCTGGGCACCGAACGCAGGCAGGCGTTTCTGAAGGTTCTGATTCAACTGCTCGAGGCGCTGGCTTATATCCACGACCGGGGGGTGGTTCACCGCGACCTCAAGCCGGAAAACGTGATGGTCACGCCGGATTACAGCATCAGACTCATCGATTTCGATTTGTCCGGTCCGGTGGGTGAGGTCTTTGAGGAGCGCATCGCCCTGGGCACCGCCGGTTACATGGCCCCCGAGCAGGCGCTGGGCAACCCCTCGACGCCCGCCACCGACCTGTACAGCCTGGGCGTGCTGATGTACTGGGCGCTCAGTGGGCAGCTTCCCTTTTACGGTACCCTGCCCGAAGTGATGCGCCAACACGTCTCGAGCGCTCCAGTGCCGCCGCATCAGGTGCGGGGAAACGCGGTGGAGCCGCTCGACGCGCTGTGCCTGATGTTGTTGCACAAAAACCCTTCCCAGCGCATCGGCAACGCTCTGGTTTTGCGCGGTCTGCTCGAGGACCAGCTCGAGCGATGAGTCATGAGCTAGACCGTCTAGAACGCGATTGTACTGAACGTTTGGCTCTAAAAACTCGAGGGGATTGTTCTCCCTAAAGAATTGTGTAGGGCGATTGGCCAATCTCCCCGAACGCACTCGTGCCAACCTACCTTCTCGAGCAAACCCCTGACTCGAGCCAAACCCCTGTTGCCAGATTTAACCCTCATATTGCTAATTACACACATGATACTGTTGATGTGTAGAACACTCATAGCAAAGAGGTCGTGCCATGTTCAACGAGGAGGACATGCTCAGCGAGCAGGACAAGGTGCAGATTCGGGCCGAAGAGCAGGCCAAGCTCGAGCAGGAGCAGGCTAGGCTCGAGGTGGGGTTGCGCCTGGAGGCTGCCGCACAGTACCGCGAGGAGGTTGCTCGAGCTTTGAAAGGGGGACCAGGAGGAGCAAACAAATCAGGTGGACGGCGTTGGGGCTGGGTAGTAGCGGGTTTGCTGCTGACGGGAACGGGCCTAACTTGGTGGCTGTTGTGGCCCTCGAGCAAGGTCGTGCTCGAGCCGCTCGAGGCCGCTTTTGTGCAGAGCTGCGAAACCGAGGTGACGGCTCGAGTGGGGGAGGGCTGGACTTTTCCGCCGCCAGACCAGATTAAAGTGGCTCTGAGTGTGAGCGCAGAGGGGCGCAGTTGGCAGGGATTCGTTGCTCGAGAAGGGCGACGGCAGAGTTTTTCGTGTCTGGGTGCGACTGTAGGTGGTAACTCGGGAGACGGCGTGCGGCTCGAGCTGTTTGGGGAGGAACCACTATGAAGGCAGGCTCCAAAATCGTAGGTGTGCTGGGTTTGCTCTTGCTGGGCGGGGTTCAAGCGGCCTCGAGCGCCATAGATATTCCCAGAGACAAGATTCAGATGTTTTGCTCGGACGATTACTTCAAGAGCAGTCGGGCTAATTTTGTGCTCGAGGACGAGCGTTACGGCACCTGCAAACTCAAACTGGCCCTGGCCCTACGGCAGAAGTGGCCCGACGCACGGCGCTTTTATATCCTGCCTCGAGTGACGGTGGAACTGGTGTCGCAGAGCAAGGCTGCACCCATCAAAATCAACAGAACTCCGCTCACCACTTTTGGAAATCCTCTGCCCGATACGCTGCACCGCCTGATTCCGGTTGTGGATTTTCAAACCGTGGACCTGTTCATGAACTTACCAAGCATGTTGGGCGGTCAGGTGGCCGAGAATTTCGTGGCTCAGGCGCTGGGCGTGAGCGGCAAGCTGACGGTGTGCGCCGACCCCATCGGTAAGGGCGAGGACCCTTGCCTGACCTATAACGTGATTGCGCGGTTCAAGATTTACCGGAAGTGACCGGGTTCAGAGTTCAGACAGCAGACTACAGACCTCAGATTTGCCGTTTCTGTCGTGTCTTGGTCTGAACGGCACGTCTTGGCCCAACTTCAGCACCTCACGGGCTGGGCCGCCTGTCGGGCCAGACCGCCTGCTGTCTATCGTCTGCTTTGAGAGTTTGGAGTGCTAACCCTCAGCTCGAGCGCTGCAAAATCCCCAGCACATCGCTCAAATGCCCGAGCACAAAATCGGGTTTTCCTTTGCTCGAGGACCACACCCGCCCCTGGCTGAGCCACGCGGTTTTCAGGCCCGCTCGAGCTGCGCCCAGGATGTCGTTTTCGGGCTGGTCTCCTACGAACAGACACTCTTTTACGGAGACCTTCAAGCGTGAAGCGGCTCGAGCGTAAATTTCCACGTCCGGTTTTTTGAGGCCCTCGCTCTCGGAAATCACGATGGTTTGAAAAAATGGCTCGAGCGCGGCACTCCTGATTTTGGCGAGTTGCTGTGAGCTGCGCCCGTTGCTGACGATGCCCAGAACGTAGCCTCGAGCCTTCAAGGTTTTCAGTGTCTCGAGCGCGTCTGCAAAGGGATGGGGGGTGTTCGCCATATGTTCCCAGAACGCCTCGAGTAAGTCCTGAACGTCTTGCTCGAGCGCAAATTCCACTTTCAGGCTCGAGAACAAAATTTCTTTGGGTCCGTACCCCTGGCGGTCCAGAGCGTGAAAACGCTCCCGGTAGCTCGAGTGTTGATGCGGCTCGAGCGGTAAATTCTCGAGACTCTGCTGTAAATACTGTTCCACACACGCTCGGCGGTCCAGCAAGGTCATGTCCAAATCAAAGAGAATGGCACGAGGCATGGCTTCAATCTACGCGCTCGAGCCACTGTCAAACTCTGAATTTATAGATGTCTTGTCACTTCGTAAGCTCATGGCTCATGGCTCCTGAAATCCCCGCCACAAACCGAGCCTGTTCCTCTGCACTCGAGAAAGCCCGCTTGGGAACGATGACCACGTTGTTTTCGCTCAGCATCACAAACAGGTGAGTGGGAGTCTGCTCGAGCTTTTGCACCGCGCTCAGGTCGAAGCGCACCTCGGATTTGCTCGAGCGCCCGGTCAGTTCTGTGTTTGTGAGGGTAAGGGTCTGCTCGCCACGCGCCCTGGGGCTACGGTTGTAAAACGCGGTGGTCTGCTGCTTGACCGACGCCTCGACCAGACGCGGATAGAGCCAGTAACCCAGCGCGCCCATGCCTGCACTCAGCAGCGCCACGCTCGTGATTCCCAAAAATCCGAACACTCGAGCCAGAAAAATCATCCATAGCGCCAGCGCAAAAGCCAGAATAATGCGGTTAATCTGGGTGCGGCGAAGCTGTAAAAAGTCGGTGCGGACCGTGTGCAGTGCCAGGGCGAGGTGGTCTTCGCGCTCGAGGGTGTAGGTCAGGGTAATCGGTTCGGTGTAGGCCAGCGAAAGATTTGAGGAAGCCGCTTGAGTCATGCTTTTAAGTTTAGCGCTCGAGGGTGCGACGTTTGACCTGAAACGTCCAAAAAGCAAATCCGCTTCAGTCTAGCGGGACAGCCACCAGGCCCCGAACAGCAGGCTCGAGACGGTGAGCGGCACCCCACCTTGAGGTACTCGAGGAAAGTGACTTTAGCGCCGTGCCGCGCGGCTTCCTCGGCCACGATGAGGTTGGCCACGCTGCCGAGTAAGGTCAGGTTTCCGGCCAGGGTGGAGGACATCGCCAGGGTGAGCCAGACGTGCTCGGGGTTGCCCAGCGACGGAACTACGGGCCGAAACAGCAACACGGCGGGCACGTTGGACACCACGTTGGAGAGCACGGCGGTCACGCTCGAGAGGGCCAGCGTTCCGGCGTGGGTCAGGGGTGCGAGCAGCGCAAAGAGGTCATTGCTCAGGCCGGACACCTCGAGCGCGCCCGTCACCACGAACAGGCCCGCGAACAGAACGAGCAAATTCCAGTTGACCTCGGCAAACACCCGCTCGGCCCGCACTCGCCGGGTGACGAGCAGGAAAGTGGCGGCAATCAGGGCACTCGAGGCGATGTCTGCGCCGAGGAGCAGCGCGGTGAGCAAACCGACCACCGCCAGCAGCGAGCGAATCAGGTGGGGACGGTGAACGCGGGTGGAGGGTAAAACTTTGTGCTCGAGCGGCTCAGCTTTCGAGAGCCGTTTCAGGAATTCTCGAGGGTAGGCCAGCACCACGCACAGGTAGGTGAGCAGCATCGCCACCCCCGCCACGGGCGCGAGTTGCGCGGCAAACTCGAGAAAGCCGATTTTGCTCGAGACCCCAATCAGAATGTTCTGCGGGTTTCCGGTCAGGGTGGCAACGCTGCCTGCGTTGGCGGCGCAGGCCAGCCCGATGAGGTAGGGGGTAGGCGGACGATTCAGCCGGATGCAGGCCACCGCCACCAGTGGGGTGAGCATCAGCACCACGGTATCGTTTAAAAACAGCGCCGAGAGCAGCCCGCTCGAGGCCACGATGCCCAGCAGCAGCGCGTGTGGCGAGCGCAACCGTGACAAGATAGCCCCGGCCAGCAGCCGGAAGAACCCGGAAAACGCCAGGTTGGCGTTCAGAATCATCATGCTCAGCAGCAGCACCAGGGTGGGGCCGTCCACGAAGGTCCAGGCCCGCTCGAGCGAGAAAACACCGCTTAGGACGCAGGCTGCCGCTCCGACCAGCGAAATGCTGGCTCGGTTCATTCGCAGGCCCGGAAAGTAGCCCAGCGCCACCCCGAGGTAGGTCAGGCCCGCGATGAGCAGCACTGCAAAATGGGGAAAACTCACGCGCTTTCAGGGGAAGAATCAGGAGCAGAACTCGCGGATGCGCTCGAGCGAAGGTCCGCTTGCAGTCGCTCGAGCGCCGCGCCCCAGCTCGAGCCGAATTGGGAAAGCGCGCTTTTGAGGTCGCTCGAGGGGTGGAAACGCTGATAAATCCACACCCAGCCCAGCAACGTGCTCGAGTTTGTTTCATTGGAGTGCAGGGCCACCCCCAACATACAGGGATTGCCGTCGCAGGAAACCCCGTCACCCACAGCCACTACTCCTGCCGTTGTCACCACCAGCACTTCACCCCGCTCGAGGCGCTCGAGTTGACCTGTAGTTGGGAACATCTCGGCGTATTCCTGGCTCAGACCCAGGTCGTGCGCGGCGTACAGCACGTAGTTCCCCTGCCTTTTGAGGTACAAAATGGGCCGACTGCCCAACTCGGAGGCCAGCGCCGTGAGTCCCGACTCGAGCAGGGCGTGCAGCGAGGTGGGTTGTATAAGGGAAGACAGCAGATGCTCGAGCATCTGACTGGGGATTTGCTGGGGTGGGGTCAGGCTCGAGCGCGACATTCCGGCATTATAAGCAGTCGTACTCGAGAGAGTTCTCAAGTAAACCTCCGCTAAAGTCATCTTCCTCCCATTCGAGGGCGTTATCCTGAACCTGACCCACCGCTCCCTGACCTACTAAAGCATTTTGCGGAAGTATGGAGCGTGAGCGAAATACTTCCCGACTAAAAGGAGTGGCAACAGGAAGGCGTTTTTCGCGAGAATGGAGCCAGCCGAAACGAAGCGGCCCAGCCCGACAGGTGCTGCCTTTGGGCCAAGACAGTGTAGGTGGCGCAATGGTAGTGAAAAACGCTTTAATCAAGGTGCTCGAGGAGAATGACCTTATGCCCCGACGGATGCTCCATTTCTTGCTGCTCTGTCCCACGTTTACACTGTGCTCGGCGATGCTGTGCTCGGTAACGCTGGCTCAGGAGGGTGTGACGGTGACCAAAACGACCTCGAGCAGCTCGAATGTGCAGCCCTCGAGCGCGCTCACGGCCAGTGAGCGCGAAACCGTGACCCACCTGCTCAGCACCGTGCCCGAGAAATATCTGGGCTGTCCGGCCCCGACCCTCGAGCAGCTCAAAGGCTCGAGCAGTGAACTCGAGGCCGATTTCGTAAACCTCTACTTTTTGCGCCACCCCGACTCGAGCGGACACTGCAAGGCGGCGATGGCGCTGTTCCGGCAAACTTTGGGTACACCTTTCACGCTGGCGGTGCAAAACCTGACCAGTGGGTTTCAGGGCCTTCCCACCTTCCTCGAGTTTCGCAAGGGTCGCTGGCTCGATGTGACCAAGAAAGTGCTGCCCAACGTGGTGCTGCGGCTCGAGCGGCTCAAAATCAAGTCCCGGCTGGCCCGCGACGGCTCGGGGCTGCTGGTGGCTCCCTTCGATACCACCGACGATTTTTCCAAACCGCTCTACACCCTCGAGTGGAAGAGGGGGCAACTGTGGCCGCTCGAGATGAAGACTTCGCATTAGGTGCTCGAGGTCAGATGACAGAGGTCAGACGACAGATATCACACGACTTGGCTTGCGGTCTGAGCGGTGAATTGTGTGTTCTATGTTACGTATGGGTCTCGAGCCTACCCTTCCTTTTAACGAAAGTTCATTTATGAAGGAGTTCAGGTCTTAAACTAAACTCAAAGTCAGTCGCTCGAGGGGTGAGATTTCTCTCCTGGGTATTCACTCGATTCGGAGGTAGGAATGACCTTCAAACAGACCTTTAAGCGTCGTGCTGTGCTCAAAACTGGAGGGGCCTTGCTGCTCTCCACCACGCTCGAGGGGAGTGGCGCGGTGGGTATGGCACAGGCTCAGGCCGTACAGCGTCCTGGTAAGGCCACGCCTGTCGCCGCTGTGGGAATGGCCGCGCCGCCCCTGGAAGTGGTCGCACTCACCCGTTTGGCCTATGGGCCGCGCCCCGGCGACTTTGCAGCCTTTCGGGCGCTCGAGGGTGGAAATTCCGGGGACAAGCTCCGAGTCTGGCTCGAGAGGCAACTGCAATCGGCCAAAATAGAGGACTCGAACTGCGACGCTAAACTTTTCAGTCTGTCTACCCTGAAAAAACCTTTGCTACAAGCCTGGAAGGAGCACTATCTCGAGGCCCCCGAGGGCGACAAGAAGTGGGAGGTCATCAGCCAGCCCACTGTTGAGACCCGCTTGGCGAGTTTGCTGCGCCAGACCTACTCGGAGCGCCAGTTGCTCGAGCGCATGGTCGAGTTCTGGCACGACCACTTCAACGTAGACCCCGGACGCGACGAGCGCATTTTGCCGATGTACGCCGCCTACAGCAACACGCTCCGCAAGGCGGCATTTGGGAATTTTGGCACTCTTCTCAAATCGGTGGCCCAGCATCCGGCCATGCTGTATTACCTGGACAATGCCTCGAGCAACCGGGGTGGCCCCAATGAGAATTACTCCCGCGAACTCTTCGAGCTGCACACCCTGGGGGCCGAGAACTATCTGGGCGTCAAACGTCAGCGCGACGTGCCAGGGTTTGCCGAGGGTCAACCCATCGGCTATGTGGACGACGATGTGTACGAGGCCACAAGGGCCTTCACCGGCTGGCGGGTCAACGACAATTTGGACAACAACGACTGGCAGCAGGGCGTGGGCAAGGATGGCAGCTTTTTGTTCTACACCTCCTGGCACGACCGCTTTCAGAAAACGGTGCTGGGGCGCTATCTGCCGCCCGACGCAGCCCCCGCGCAGGACGGCCTCGACGTGCTCGAGACGCTGAGCAACCACCCCGGCACCGCGCGCTACCTCTCGAGGAAACTGGTGCGCCGTTTCGTGGCCGATGACCCACCGCAGGACCTCGTGGACGCGGTGGCTAAGACCTGGCTCGAGCACCGCAAATCCCCAGACCAGATTGCTCGGGTGCTCAGGGTGCTGATTTTATCGCCGCAGTTTGCCCAGACCTGGGGGCGCAAGAACAAGCGTCCGCTCGAGACCTTTGCCAGTGCGCTGCGGGCCACCCAGCCGGAACTCAAAGTCAGTCAGGATTTGTTGTGGCACACCGAATGGATGGGGCAACTGCCCTACGGCTGGCCCCCGCCCAACGGATTCCCCGACGTGGGCGGTGCGTGGCGCTCGAGCACCCGAATTCTGCGCGGCTGGCAATACGTGACCGGGCTGGCTCAGGGCTGGGACGAGCGCTGGAAAACCGATGTGGTCGGGCAAAACGGGGGTCGCAAACGCCCCAGCGAAATCGCTGATTTCTGGCTCGAGCGCATTTTAGGCCACCGACCCGAGAAGCTCAGGGCCGCGCTGCTCGAGGTGCTGGCTGAGGGCGCTGACCCCAACGCTGAACTCACCGATGCAGACACTTTGAAGGGACGGGTCAAGAACGCGGTGAACTTTTTGCTGATGTCGCCGGAGTTTTTGCGAAAGTGAGTTTGGTGGGCGCTCGAGCGTATAGGTTCTGCGCCTCCGGCGGGTTTTTAGTAGTTGGTTCTTGGTCGGTTTGATTTTTAAGCTAGAGAGCAAACCAACCAATGACCAAGAACCAACGACCCGCGTCCTGGCCCGATAGGTGCCGCTCAGGACAAGACGCCGGAGGCGCTCCTTCCACCCTCCAACCCTCTCGAGCCAAAGCGAAAACCTGTAAACCGAGGTAAACATGGACCGAAGAAAATTTCTGGTGGGTTGCTCGAGCGCCATCGCCGCAATGGCCGGAGGGCGCTTGAGCGGGGTGGCTCTGGCTGCACCCTCGGTGGATGCTGAAATTCTGGTGACGGTGTTTCTGCGCGGCGGCTGGGACGTGCTCAGCGCGTTTCCCCCGCTCGAGGGGCCAGACCGCGCTTTTTACGAGGCCGCAAGGCCAGTGCTCAAGATTCCGCTCAAGGGCGAGGGGGCCGCGCTCGAGATAGGCGGGCCGCTGGGTCTACATCCGGCGCTCGAGCCTTTAGTGGACCTGTACAAGGGCGGCAAGCTGGCCATCATTCCGGCCACTGGCCTGCCCACCGCCAACCGCAGCCACTTTGACGCTCAGGAGTACCTCGAGCTGGGCACACCCGGAGCGCGCATCTCGAGCACCGGCTGGCTGACCCGTTTCCTGGATAGTTTGCCGGGAACAGCGGCGGTGTTTTCGCAGGCGATGTCGCTGCAAGACGGCCTGCCCGCCTCACTGCGCGGCGATTTCGAGGCGGCGGCAGTGCAAAAGCTGCAAGATTTTCGCTTTGGCGACGACGAGAACTACCGCAAATACCTGCACAAACACCTCGAGCGTATCTGGGAAGGCGACAGTCCGCTGCACGCGGCGGGTCAGGGAACCCTCAAAGCCTTGCAAACCCTGGTGGGCAAGGTCGAGGGCGACTATCAGCCCGCTGGTGGGGCCAAGTACCCCGACGGCTCCTTCGGCGAGGGCCTGCAAACCCTGGCTCGAGCGGTTCGCACCGGGCTGGGCGTGCGGGTCGCCACGGTGGATTTGGGCGGCTGGGACACTCACCAGTGGCAGGGCATCAAGAAGGGAGAGCACTTTTACGACATGCTTTCCGAACTTTCAAGGGGCCTGCGGGCGCTTTTTGACGACCTCTCGAGCACCCCAGAGAAATTCGAGCGCCGCCTCACCGTGGTAGTTTTGAGCGAGTTCGGACGCAGACTCAGTGAAAATGCCTCGGGTGGCACCGACCACGGACACGGCGGGGCCATGCTAGTGCTGGGCGGCGGCGTCAAGGGCGGCAAAGTGTACGGACGCTGGCCGGGACTCTCGAGCGACCAACTCTTCGAGCGCTCGGATTTGGCCGTCACCACCGATTACAGAACGGTCCTCTCCGAAATCCTGCTCGAAAAGTTCCACCATCCTCGTCTGGGTGAGGTGTTTCCCGACTTTGTGCTCGAGAACCGTTTAGGACTGGTCTGAGCTGAAACTCGAGTGCCTCTATCCCTGGCCGATGTGTAAAAACGCGCCCACTCGAGGGCGCGTTTTTGTTGAGAGAATTAACCCTGCTTGCTGGCGGGGACGTTCTGGGCGTCGTGCTCTTCCTTGGTCTTGTCGTCGTGGTTGCGCGGCGCACCGGCCTCGCGGTCATTGGCCGACTTGACCGACGGCTTGTGTCCGTCCTCGATGCGCTCGACTTCCTTCTTGCTGCGCTCGAACTGCTCGGGAAGCGAGGTGTGACCGCTGTTTTTATCGTCTTTGTCTGGCATAAAAATCTCCTTGAAATGGGTTTCAAAAATCTCCTGGTGAAAACCCCTGCTCGAGCTGTCACCGGAACACCCATTGTACGCGCCTGGACAGATTCCCTGGTCTTAGCTCAAGAAACGCCCAAACTCGAGCCTCATCTCAGCGCTTTGTTTCTTCAGCGCTTTATCCCGAAAGTTTCGCTCGAGCTGTACAGGCCCATCACCGCGTAGCGTAGCGCCTCGGCGTAGCTGGGATAAGCCGGGGTGGGCGAGGCCAGTTTGAGCGGGTGGATGCGGGCCGCCACCATCAGCTCGAGACTAAATAACAACTCGGCGGCGCGCGGACCCACCACCGTGGCCCCCAGCAGGCGTGGACTCAGTTTGCCCGCACTCATAATCAGCTTGACGAAGCCTTCCTCGCTGCCGTCGGTGCGGGCGCGGTCCAGTTTGCTAAAAGGGTACTCGAGGATTTGGATGCGGGCATCTCCCGCCCTGGCCTCGCTTTCACCCGGTCCGAAAGCGGCCACCTCGGGGTCGGTGAACAGCGCTTTGGGGTAACTTTTGCGCTGCGGCGCGCGCCAGCGGGCCAGCCCACCGAGCTTCAGGCTCGAGAGCACGCTCAGAATCGCTTCCTCTACGGCGGCGTGGGTATACAGGTCGCGCCCCAGCACGTCGCCCGCGCCCCACAGGTAGGGGCAACTCGAGCGCCCCAGCGGGTCGGTTTTGAGGCCCGATTCGTCGAACTCGGCCCCTAGAATCTCGAGGCCCAGATTCTGCACACGGGGCCGCTTGCCAGCGGCGACGAGCAGGTGAGACACCTCGAGCATTGCGTCGTTTTTGAGCTTCAGCTCGAGGCCCTTAACCGTGACTCGTCCGCCCAGAACCTCGCTTCGCAGCCTTAAGTGCACGCCTTCGCGCTCGAGGGTTTGACGCAACAGGCGCGAGACTTCTGGCTCGAAGCGCGAAACCAAGCAGTCTCCACCGGACACAACCGTGACCCGGCTACCCAGCCGAACAAACGCCTGGGCCAGTTCCACCGCCACCGCGCCGCCCCCCAAAATAGCCAGGTGTTTAGGCAGTTCACCCAGCTCGAAAATGGATTCGGTGGTGTGGTACGGCAGTCCCTCGAGTGCGTCTGGAACGTGTGGCCTCGCTCCGGTGGCCAGTAGAAAGCCTCGAGCGCGGTAAGGCGTTCCGTTCACCTCGAGGGTGTGGTCGGCCACGAATTGACCTTCACCCTTTATCACTACCACCCCAGCCCTCTCCAATGCCTCAGGACTGTCCTGCGGCGCAATTTTGGCGATGACCTCCCGAAGTCTGGCCTTGACCGCGCTCCAGTCCACCGGACCCTCACTGTCTAGGTTATGGGACAAGCCGTAACGCGCCGCTTTCCGGGCGGTCCACACCTCGCTGGCAAGGTTCAGCAGCGTTTTGGAGGGCACGCAGCCCGTATATAGACACTCGCCCCCGGTGCGGTCCCGCTCGACCAGGGCCACCTTGCGCCCCGCGCCTGCCGCCAAGTGGGCGGCGGTCAGTCCGGCGGACCCGCCGCCTATCACCATCAAATCGAAATCGAACTTCATTGCGTGTATTGCGGTGCGTGTCATGTCTCGAGGCTACTCGAGCGGGAGAACTCGAGCGATAAGAAGGCACACCAATGGCCTGGAGCGAACGCGGAACGTGTTCCTCCGCATTTCTCGGTCAAGGCTGAGACCTTAACATCAGGTGCTGAGCGGAAATCCCCGAAACTCTCCGGTATCCCCGACCAGTTCCACCCGGTTGCGCCCCCCTTTCTTGGCCCGGTAGAGCGCGGTGTCGGCCCGCTCGAGCAGCCGGGAGGCGGTGTCTCCAGGCCGCAAAACCGCGATGCCGATAGACACTGTGACGCTCACATGTCCGGCCAGAACTTCACTCTGGACTGCCTCCCGCAGGCGCTCGGCCAGTTGTTCGGCCTGGGCTTTCCCGCTCGAGGGCGACACCACCACGAACTCCTCACCGCCCCAGCGGGCCACCATCTCACCGGGGCGCAGGTTGTAGTTGAGCCGCAGCGCCACCTCGCGCAACACCTGGTCGCCGGTGGCGTGCCCAAAGCTGTCGTTGACGCTCTTGAAGTGGTCGAGGTCCAGCATCAGCACCGAGCAGCCCAACTCTGGCTCCGAACCCTCCAGGCGGCTCGAGGACTGTCTGGCTGGTGACTGTCTGGCTGGTGACTGTTTGGCCCGCCGAATTTCTGCCTCGAGCATCGGCTCTATCTGGCGGCGGTTGGGCAAAGTGGTCAGGCTGTCGGTTCCGGCCAGCAGTTGCATCTGGTAAAAGCTTTCGCGGTAACGGGCGTAAAGTGCCAGTAAGAGCATATACATGATGTTGGTCAGATAAAACTGGACCACGCTGTTGATGGCCGAGGTTTTTATCCATCCACCGCTCAGAGCCAGGGGTAAGCTCGAGAGCAGCACCAGCAGCGCGAAGCCAAAATACAGGCTCGAGGCCACCAACGCCCTTCGGTAGGGCATCAGCAGGAACACGAGTGGGTAGAAAAGCGGAAACCACATCGCGGTGCCCGAGAAGCCCTGCCCGTACATCAGGCCCTTAAAAGCAAACTCGGTCAGTGCGCCAAGCTGATACAGCGCCAGCGCCGCGACGGGAATAAGTTCGGCGTTGCGCTGCGAAAGTCGGCCCATCCGCATCAGGAAGAGCGCCAGAAAACACACTATGCCCAGCGGCAGCAGCACAAAGTCCAGCCAAACCACCCCCCTTGCGACCTTGAAGGTGGTGTACCACGCCAGCAGTGCGGCCAGACCACCGAGTAGTAACAGCAACAAGGTGACACGCCTGCGAAAGCGGGTGGAGCTGTCCAGTAAAGGATTGGTCATTTCAGGCACGCCTGACCTCAAGATACCACAGCCACCCGGTTGCGGCCCTCGCGCTTGGCTTGATACAGGCCACTGTCCGCTCGAGCCAGCAGTTTTTCCGGGCTGTCGCCGCGCTGATACAGCGCTACGCCCACACTGACCGTCACCAAAAGCTCCTCGTAGACCGTCACCGTTTCGATGGTGCGGCGTAGATGCTCAGCCAAACTGTGCGCTTTGATGGCGTCCCCTCCCGGCATCAGCACCAGAAACTCTTCCCCACCCAGGCGTCCCACCGTATCCTGAATGCGGACTTCGCCCAGCAGTCGGTGAGCGATTTCGCGCAGTACCCCGTCGCCCACGCTGTGTCCGTATAAATCGTTGACGCTCTTGAAGTGGTCCAGGTCCAGCATCAGCACCGCGAAGCCCACCCCGTCAGCCTCGGCTCGAGCCTGCTCGTCTTCGATGAGCGCCTCGAGCAGTCGGCGGTTGGCCAGCCCGGTGAGGCTGTCGGTCTGGGCCAGGGTCCGCATGGCGTAAAAGCGCTGACGGTACTGGGCGTAGAGGTTCATCAGCAGCAAAAAAGTCACGTTGGCCAGAAAAAACTGCACGATAGGGTTGATGGCATTGGCCTGAAGCAAACCGCCCATCAGTGCGTTTGGTAGGCTGATTCCGAAGATGATGAAGCTCAGGGCCAGATACCCCAGCGAGAGCCGGAGCGCAAAGCGGTAGTTCACCAGCATGAAGGTGAGGGGGTAAAACAGCGGAAACCATATCGCAGTGCCCCCGAAGCCGTGGCTGTAGATGTAGCCGTTGAGGGTGAACTCGAGCAGGTCGCCTTGCTGCTGCACCGCGAAGATGCTGACCACGCACAGCTCGGCTAGCGCAGTGGACATCCGGCCCAGACGGAGTAAGGTCCAAAAAATGAGCGCACACAGCACCATCAGGGGAAGGAGGTAGGCATCTACCCCATGCACTCCAGAAATAAGGTAAGAGACGGTCCAGGCGGTGAGCGCCGCAGCCGCTGTCAGGCCCAGCAGCCATAGGGTAAGCCGCCGTCTGGCCTGCTCTTCTTTGGAGGATTGCTCGAGTTGCCGCATCTGCTCTTTAGACCTCCCTCATTCGCCCATTAAATTATGCGGTAAAAGGAGCGCACTAAATAGCTTTGCCAATTCTTTAACAAGGGTTCTGGGCTTGGGCGATGTCTGGGAGCTTTGGGACAGGAGGGTGTTCACTCGAGCAATCTCATTTTCAAGAGGCTTGTCTGACACGCCGATTTGGACCCTCTGAACAAGTCTTTCTTGCAAGGAGTCCCGAATCAGGCTTGCCAGGACTCCCAAATCAGGATAGACCCGTAAATTACAAAATTAAAAAGAGACAAACTGGAGAAACGCGTTTTCAAAGCCGTGCTACAGTGAACCCTCGAGCTGTGCAGGAGGAATGGATGCGTTATTACACCTCAGAATCGGTATCGGAAGGCCACCCCGACAAGCTGGCCGACTTTATTTCGGACAGCATTTTAGACGAATTTTTGAAACAGGAAAAAACTGCAAGGGTAGCCTGTGAAACGCTGGTCACAACCGGGCTGGCCTTGATTGCCGGAGAGGTCAGCGCCCAGCACGCTTATGTGGACATTACTAAAACGGTGCGTGAGGCGGTGCGGACCGTGGGCTACACCCGAGCTAAATACGGCTTCGATGCCGATTCCTGTGCGGTGATGGTGACTCTGGACGAGCAATCGGCGGACATCGCCGGAGGGGTCAACGTCTCCGAGGAGTGGCGCGGTATGGGTGAAGCCGCTCGAGCGCTCGAGCAGAACCGCCACAGCCGCATCGGGGCCGGAGACCAGGGCTTGATGTTTGGCTACGCCACTCGTGAAACGCCCGAATTGATGCCGCTGCCTATCACCTTGGCGCATGGCCTGACCCGCAAGCTGGCCCAGATTCGCAAGGCCGGAACCCTCGAGTACCTGCGCCCCGACGCCAAAGCGCAGGTGACGATTGTTAGGGACGGTGAAAAGACCTGGGTGGATACCGTGGTCATCAGCACCCAGCACGCCGAGGAAACTTCTCAGGAACAGATTCGAGCCGATGTGCTCGAGCACGTCATTCGGGCGACCATTCCGGCTCAGTATCTGCTCGAGGACACCAAATACTTTATCAACCCCTCGGGTAAGTTTGTGATTGGCGGGCCACAGGGGGACGCGGGTTTAACGGGCCGCAAAATTATCGTGGATACCTACGGCGGCGCGGTGCCGCACGGTGGCGGTGCGTTTTCGGGTAAGGACCCCACCAAAGTGGACCGCAGCGCGGCCTATTACGCCCGCTACATGGCTAAAAACCTGGTCGCGGCAGGTCTGGCCGAGCGGGCCATGATAGAGGTGAGCTACGCCATCGGGCGCTCGAGCGTGGTGAGCCTGCGGGTGGAGAGCTTCGGAACCGGAAAGTTGAGCGACGAGCAGCTTTCAAAGTTGGTGCTCGAGCACTTTGACCCACGCCCCAGCGCCATCATCGAAGAACTGGATTTACAGCGGCCCATCTACGCGCAAACCGCCGCCTACGGCCACTTCGGGCGACCTGAGTTTCCGTGGGAACAAATTGACCGGGTTGAGGCTCTAAGGGGGTAAGGCTCGAGGGTGAGAGGGTGAGAGGGTTGGAGGGTTGGAGGGTTGGGAAACAGAGCGCCTCCGGCGGGTTATTAGTAGTTGGTTCTTGGTCGGTTTGATTTTGAGCGCTCGAGAGCAGACCAACCAATGACCAAAAACCAAGAACCCACCGGAGGCGCAATACTCGCTACTCAGACCTCAACTCCCCCTCGAGCGCCGTCTCCCACACGCTTCCCCCGATTTCTCCCACCATCGTCCTCTCAAAGTGAGCTAGAATAGGAAAACTATGGCCGTGGTTCGCTTCACCAAACAAAGACAGGCCGTGCTCGAGGCGGTTCGGCACACCGATTGCCACCCTGACGCGGCGTGGGTTCACGCTCGAGTGCGCCAGGTTCTGCCCCACATCAGCCTGGGCACGGTGTACCGTTCGCTCGAGGCCCTGGTCGAGGAAGGCCACTTGGTGTCCATTCTGGGCGCAGGCGACTCCAAGCGCTTCGATTATCGTGACGATGGACACCACCACCTGATTTGCAAGCGCTGCGGCAAGATTTTCGACGTATCGCTCGAGAGCCTGCCCACGGTGAAACTCATGGCCGACCATCTGCCCCCCGGCTTTGAGGTCGAGGATGTGGTGCTCGAGTTCCACGGGGTGTGCGGTGGGTGCCGGGATTTGGGGAATTAGAGATTAGATTTAAAATAGGGCGACCAGGAGTCGCCCTTTATTGTTGTACTCAAATCCTTTTTGGCTCGAGCGCCTGCCTTCAGTGCAGCAAAAGCGAAAGGGCAATCCCCCACATCGTCACCCCCACCAGAGCGTCCAGAATCTGCCACGCTCGAGGGTTTCTGAAAAGTGGGGCCAGCCGACCCGCACCGTAAGCCAGACCAAAGAACCACAAAATCGAGGCGATGGACGCGCCCAGCGCAAAAAGGGCGCGGCCCTCGAGCGACTCTTGAGCGGCCACACTGCCAATGAGGACCACCGTGTCGAGGTAGACGTGTGGGTTGAGCAGGCTGAAGGCCAGGGTCGCCCACATCACCGCCCTGAGATTGGACGGTTTGCGCTCCTCGCCCAGCTCGAGACTTTGCGGTTTTATCGCGGACCGGAAGCTGCGAAAGCCGTACCAAAAGAGGAAAAGTGCGCCGCCCCAGGTAGCCAGCCGAATGAGCAGCGGACTGCTCGAGAAGAGGGTTCCCAGGCCCAGCGTGCCCAATAAAATAAGTAAAACGTCGCCCAGGGAGCTGATGAGCGCGACCCAGAAAGTGTGCTCTCGGCGCAAGCCCTGACGTAGTGCAAAAGCGTTTTGCGACCCGATGGCCACGATGAGGCCCGCGCCGAAGCCCAGACCTTTGAACAGGAGTGCGAGGTCCATAAGTGGGCAGTCTAAGGCAAACTCGAGCGTGTTAAAGAAAACAGCCCAAAAGCTCAGCTCTCGACCTTACAGAAAAACACCCGGATTCACCCCAAAAAATTGACTGAGCGCTCGAGCGTGGTCCGCATTGATGCCGCGTTTACCGCTGAGCAAAACACTTAACACACTCTGCGAAATCCCGGTTGCCTCCGCCACCTCTTTCTGAGTCAGGTCTCGAGCCTCCATCAGGTGTGCCAGAACTCCGGCAGGTGTGACGCTCGAAAGGTCAAAAAAAGGATGGGCCTGCTCCCACTCGAGCACCAGAGTGCTCACCACATGCAGCAGCGTCCCTTCGGGGCTGTGCGAATCGCCTCCATAGCTATCCATGAGTTCGTTCATGAATTCAACCATCTGGTCGTATCCCTGTTCGCTCGAGAGGGGAGTCAATGGAATGGGAACAAGCTCTGTAAAAGATTTCCAGGCTTCGAGAACGGCAGTAGTCATAGGGTTTCCCTCACCTCGGTTTTGTTGAGATTGAGTTTGTCGTACTCCTCATGGGTCAATATCGAACGAACCAGCACCCGGCGACCCTGATAGTTGATGTCCACCAGAAGACGGTACTTGTTGCCCCCGATGTTGAAAATGGTCAGCGGCGCTTTGTAATCGGCGCGTGCGTAGACGCTACGAACGTGATTGAAGTCGGTAAAGTCAGTAACGCGAAAGGTTTTAACCCACTCCTTGAGCGGGGTCTCGGCTTCTGGATAAGTTTCCCAAAAGCTCCGCAACGCTTTTTCCGAAATCACGTTCACCATGAAATTATAACATATTGCTATAATTTATGCCCTCTAAACTTCGGCACATCGAAACCCCGCCTCAACTCTCAAACCCCACCGCTCGAGTGCGCTAAACTACCCTTCCTGCGGCTCTAACGCCGCTTTGGAGGCATCCTATACAGCACCAATTTCAACTCGAGAACGGCCTGACCCTTCTCGCGGAATCCGTTCGTACCCCCTCGGTCTCCTTTGACCTCAGAATGCGCTGTGGCTCGAGCGCCGACCCAGCTCCCTCGCGCGGCGCGGCCCACGCGCTCGAGGGCTGGTTGTGGAAGGGCGCGGGGGGCCTGTCCGCACGCGGTCTGGCCGAGGCCCAGGACGATTTGGGCCTACAGCGCGGCGGTGGCGCGGGCTTCGAGTACACCCGCCTGAGTGCCAATTTACTGTGCGACGATTTGGAGGCAGCCTTTGCGCTCTACGCAAAGGTTTTGCTCGAAGCACACTTACACGATAATGACCTGGAACCCCTGCTCGAGCTTTCCCGCCAGGATTTGCTCTCGCTCGAGGATTCACCGCCGGACAAACTCTTTGCCGAACTGCGGCAGCGCTTTTACTCGAGTGGACACCGCGACCCGGTGCAGGGCACTTTTCAGACGCTCGAGAGCTTGACCCCGGACATCGTGCGGACCCTGCGAACCAAACACACCCCGCAGGGCGCGACGCTGGCCCTAGCTGGCACTTTTGACTGGAAAGAGGTGCAGCGCTTGGCGCAGAAATACTTTGGCGGCTGGAGTGGGCCGCAGGTGGACCTCGACCCGGTGACACTCGAGCCGCAATTTAGCGGCCACCTCGAGCAGGACAGCCACCAGACCCACCTGGCGCTGCAATACGCCGGGGTTCATCCCAGCTCGAGCGACTGGTACGCCTTCATCCTGGCCATCAACGTGCTGTCGGGCAACTCGAGTTCGCGCCTGTTTGCCGAGGTGCGCGAGAAGCGCGGGCTGGCCTACTCGGTGTCGGCCTCGAGCGAATTGATGGGTCCGTTGGGCTTTCTGAGCGCCTATGCCGGAACCACCCCAGAGCGGGCTGAGGAAACCCTGAGCGTGCTTCGCGCTGAAATCGAAACCCTGTACCGGGGCGTGAACGCAGACGAACTCGAGCGCTCGAGGATTTCACTGCTCTCGAGTTTGATTCAGAGTGGCGAGTCAGCCCGCGCCCGCTGTGGCAGTCTGGGCCGCGATTACGGCTGGTACGGGCGTACCCGCACGCTCGAGGAAGTAGAAAAGGCGCTGCGTGGGGTCACGCTCGAGCAGGTGAACACCTTTCTCGAGGGCCACCCGTTTGAAAATCCCAGCATTCTGACTTTGGGAAAATCAGCGGTATCTCAGGGCGTGGCGGTGATGGGATGAAGCTCGAGACGGGGTTCGATTTTGTAACCCTCGAGAACGGATTGAGCGTGCTGGGCGAGGCTCAGCCGCAGGCCCGCAGCGTGGCGGTGGGCTACTTCGTGCGAACCGGGGCGCGCGACGAGGGGCCGCTCGAGGGCGGTCTGTCACACTTTCTCGAGCACATGGCCTTCAAGGGCGACGCAAGGGTGGACGCGCTGGAACTCAACCGCCGTTTCGACGCGCTGGGCGCGAGCGTGAATGCCTTTACGGGCGAGGAGGTCACGGCCTATCACGCCGCCACCCTGCCCGAACACGCTCCCGAGCTGCTCGAGTTGCTGACCGGATTGTTGCGCCCAGCGCTGCGACCCGAAGATTTCGAGATGGAAAAATCTGTTATTCTCGAGGAAATCGAGATGTACGACGACATGCCCGAGTCCCGGCTGTTCGACCTGCTGCGGCCCCAGTTTTATGGCGGACATCCGCTGGGAAATTCGGTGCTGGGAAGCCGCTCGAGCGTGGCTGCGCTCACCCCACAGGCCATGCTTGAGTATCACACCCGCCGTTACTCGCCCAACAATGTGGTGCTGGCCTTTGCTGGAAAGTACGACTGGGAGGCGCTGCTCGAGCAGGTCAGGAGTCTCACCTCGAGCTGGACCCCGCAGACGGTGGGCTGCACCCATCCGGCGTTTGTGTCCCGCTCGAGCGTCCATATCGTCCCAGACGAAAGTCTGAGCCGCGCCCTGATGGGGATGATGTTTCCGGGCTTTTCATCTGCCGACCCCCAGCGGCTGGCCTCGAGCGTGCTGGCCGAAATTCTGGGCGGGGAAAACGGGCGGCTGCACTGGGCCTTGCTCGACACCGGACTGGCCGACGAAGCCAGTTTCTCGCACCAGGATGGCGATGGGCTGGGCCACTTCGAGGGTTTTCTTTCGTGTGACCTTGAAAGGGCCGCGCAGTGCCTCGAGATTTATGACCGTGTGCTCGAGCAAATAGTTCGTGAAGGTGTCACCGAGGCCGAGCTGCGACGGGCCAAGAACAAACTGGCGGTGGGGGTTGCCCTGCGCGACGACACGCCGTACCCACGCCTGTTTGCGCTGGGCCTCGAGTACCTGTACACCGCCCAACTGGTCAGCACCGAGCAGATGGTGCGGCAAGTGCGCTCTGTCACGCAAGGGGAGGTGAATGCCCTGCTCGAGGAGAAGCCTTTTGCGGTACGCGCTTTGACCGCACTGGGTCGGGTAGAGGCGCTCGAGGGCCATTTTAATGTCAAAGATTGACATTCTTGGTTATTCGTCCTAATCTCGAGCCATGAATGTTTCTCTGACACCAGAGCTGGAAAAATGGGTCGAATCACGGGTGCAGTCGGGCTTGTACGCCTCCTCGAGCGAGGTGGTGCGTGCTGCACTGCGAAAGCTGTATCAGGAAGAAGAGGGCGAGGTTCGCAAGCTCGACGAATTGAGAGCAGAAATCCAAAAAGGATTGGACTCCTACGAGCGGGATGGAGGTATACCTTTGACCCCTGAATTTGTTGAGGGCATTAGAGCGCGTGGACTGGCCAAACAACGGTGACGCCTCTCAGCATCATCTTCACCTTGCCCGCTCAAGAAGACTTGAACGACCTGTGGGACAGCCGTCTGCTGCGGGGTCGTGACCAAGCCCAGAAAGCTTTGGACATGATGCTTGCGCGAATGGCAGATTTGGCAGAATTTCCAGAAATGGGTCGTCAGCGAGATGACTTAAAGAAACAGCTTCGCAGTTTGCCTTGCTTGGACCGAATCGTGTTCTATAGAGTCGAAGCGAACACACTGCTCATTCTTCGCGTGCTGCACGAGAGGCGAGATGCTTTGAGCCAGGATTTCGACCTATAGAACCCTCTGACTCGAGAGGCTATCATTCCACTCTCAACAAAATTACCGCGCAAGAATCCGGTAGCACCCCGCCCTTTCATCGGTCACAATACCGCTATGACCCACCGCCTAATCTCCACCCCGCCGCTCACGCAGGCGCAGATGCTCGAGATTTTCAACGCCTCGGACGCGGCGTACAACGGGCAATTCATCACCGGGGTTCACACCACCGGAATTTACTGCCTGCCCTCGTGCAAGGCCAGGAAGCCCAAGCCCGAGAACGTGAGCTTTTACGCTACGTTAGAAGATGCCCGCGCCGCCGGGTTTCGTGCCTGTAAAAAGTGCAAACCCGACGAGTTCTATCTGGGTGAGTTCGCGGGAGAAACCCTGATTGAGGGGCTGCTCGAGGCCATTCGGCTCGAGCCACACAGTTTCAGGAACGTCGAGAGCGTAATAGCCGCATCCGGGGTCGGCTCGAGTAAACTGTATGAACTGTTCCGGGTCCACCTGCACACCACCCCGCTCGAGGTGTTGAATGCGGCGCGGCTCGAGGCAGCTCAGCGGGCACTCTTGCTTTCAGACCGCCCGGTGACTGAAATTGCCTTCGAGGTCGGCTTCGAGAGCTTATCTAGCTTCAACGAGAACTTCCGCTCGAGCCTGTACCTCACCCCGCTCGAGTTCCGGCGCATCCGGGACGGCGAGGGTTTTTCGCTGCATCTGCCCAAAGATTACCCGCTCGAGTTTGTCCTAAAGCACATCGCCCGCGATGGGGAGAGCCTGACCGAAAGGATTCTGAACCACACGCTCGAGGCCGCGTGGTGGATTGGCGGCGTGGCCTGCGTGGTTCAGATGTCACTCGAGCCGGACAGCGCTACTGTCAAAGTGCTCGAGGGCCAGCTCAAACCTGGCGATTATCTCGAGCTACATAGCAAAGTGCTGGGGGTGCTGGGACTCAGCACAAATATTGAAAAGTTTGAAACCCTGCTCGAGGCCGACCCGGCGCTCAGCACGCTGCACCGCTCGAGCAAAGGGTTTCGCTTTCCGCTGCTGGCCTCTCCGTGGGACGGCCTGATGTGGGCCATCATCGGGCAGCAAATCACCACCGGCTTTGCGGCAACTCTCCGAAAGCGGCTCACTGAACTGGCGGGAATGCCCACCAAAAGCGGACTTTACGCGCCGCCCACTCTAGAGGCGGTGGCCGCGCTCGAGCAGATTCAACTTCTCGAACTGGGATTCACCCGCTCGAGGGCCGATTATCTGATTGGGGCCGCAAAAGCCGTGCTCGAGGGCCGCTTGCCGCTCGAGACCCTGCGCTTCAAGTCGGCCACCCGGCTCGAGCGAACTTTACTCGCGCAAAAAGGAGTGGGGCCGTGGACTGCACACTACCTGATGATGCAGGCTTACGGCCTGCTCGATTGCGTCCCGGTGGGCGATACCGGCGTGGGTGAGGCCCTCAAGCAGTTCTTCGCCCTCGAGGAGCGGCCCGACGCCAGGGGTACGCTCGAGCGGATGGAGGTATTCCGGCCCTACCGCAGTCTGGCGACCTTCCACCTGTGGCAGTATCTGGGAGCGCGCGAGCGCGAGAAAAAGGTGTTGAAAGGCGCTTGACCTCCCCACCCCACGTAGGACCGAGTAGGGGCGAGTGGCAGCTCGCCCTCATCCGCAAAGGCTTAGGGCTGAAGCCCAAGCAGACCGCACCCAATCAGAAAGCTTCAGCGCGGCTGGGCGAGCTGCCACTCGCCCCTACCAAAGCCTCCCGCCCTTAGCATCTCTCGAGGTCAATCATGACTCTTCTACACACCGACCACATTTCCACGCCCATTGGTGACGTGTTCATCGCACTCGAGGGCCACCAACTTGTTTTTCTGGACTTTGCTGACAACCTCGAGCGGATAGAAAAATTGCTCAAGCGCCGCTATGGAACCTACACGCTCGAGCCAAAGCAAAATCCGCACGGCGTTTCCAAACGAGTCTCGAACTACTTTGACGGCGATTTGAGCGCGCTCGAGGGCATAGAGGTCAGCACTGGAGGAACCGAGTTCCAGAAGCGGGTGTGGAACAGTTTGCTCGAGATTCCTAGGGGCCAGACCTGGAGCTACGGTCAGCTTGCCGCACACCTCGAGAACCCAGGCGCGGTGCGGGCGGTGGGGCAGACGAACAGCCTCAACCCAGTGGCGCTGGTCTTGCCCTGTCACCGGGTTGTTGGCGCAAATGGCACCCTGACCGGTTACGCGGGTGGCCTCGAGCGTAAAAAATGGCTGCTCGAGTTTGAACGGGTGGATTCTGGTGCTCGAGTGGTTCCGCTGTTCTAACCTCATCCGGCTCTTTCTTCAAAAGGGTGAATGGCATAAACTGAGACCTGAGTTTTCAGAGATTCCATTCGCGCTCGAGGTCCCCATGAACCCCCGTGATTTGTCCAGCCTGATTTTGCTTTCCGCCATCTGGGGCAGTTCCTTTTTGTTCATGCGTATCGCGGCCCCGGTGCTCGGTCCCATCTGGCTCATATCGGCTCGAGTGGGGATTGCGGGGATTGCCTTACTTGTGTACGGCTACGCCCTCAAAAACGTGCCCGAATTTCGCTCCCGGTGGCGCGAGTTCGCCTTCATGGGAGCCATCAATTCGGCGCTGCCCTTCACGCTCATTTCCTGGGCCGAGCTGCACATCACCGCCAGCCTCGCGGTCACGCTAAACGCGGCGGTTCCCATGTTCACCTCTGTGGTCTCCGCGCTGTGGCTGGGCGAAAAATTCTCGCTCCCGCGCAGATTCGGCCTGCTGCTCGGTCTGGTCGGGGTCGCCATTTTAGTGGGGCTGGGTCCGCTCGAGCTGACGCCCCTGGTGTGGGTCTCGGTGGGGGCCATGCTGCTGGCGTCGCTGTGCTACGGCGTGGCCAGTGTGTTTGCCAAGCGCACTATGGTGGGCGTTTCGCCGCTGGCGACTACCACTTATAGCCAGGTGATGGGAGCCATACCCCTGCTGGCGCTGATGCCCTTTGCCATTCCTGCCAACCTGAGCAGCAAGCTCGAGGCGGCGGGGACCGGGCTGGTGCTGGGCAGCGCCCTGACGCTCGCCTTGGTCTGTACCGCAGCGGCTTACCTGATTTACTTCCGCCTGATTCGGGACATCGGACCGCTCAAGACCTCGATGGTGACTTACTTAGCGCCGGTATTCGGCATCGCCTGGGGCGTGATTTTTCTGCACGAGCACCTGAACTGGGGCAGCGTGCTGGGCTTCGCGGTCATTCTCTCGAGCGTGGCCCTGGTTTCGGGTGTGGTGAAGCTAGGGAAACGTGAGGCACTCCGAAAGCCGACGGGTTCGTGAGCGTTGCGACTTGGGAGTGTATACTCACCCTATCCGCAGATTAGTCGTGCTCGAGCCAAAGGAGCTTCATGAAAAACCTCTTCCTTCTGTCTACGCTCTCATTGATGTTCACGGCTTGCAGTAATTCAAACCCGGCTCCATCCACTGAGTCCACCCGGATTACCGAGGTGACTCTTACGCCCGCGTCACCTGCCACGCTAAAGAATGGAGATAAGGTCACGGTCAAAATCAAATTTATTACTAACCAGCCTGATGGGGTTTCTATCTACGCCCTTCCCCTGACGGGTACTGAACTCGCCCTAAACAAAGAACTGGGGCCTGAACCCGGTTTTGTGACAGGAGACTTGAGGGAAACCACCCGGAGCTTTACCATCCTCTCTGGCACGACCACCGTTAACCAAATACGACTCGTGATTTATCTTGCCAAAAGTTCCGAGCTGCTTTACAAGGATTTTAGACCTGTGCAGTACAGCTTCAAACCTTAAATCACGCCCTTGCGCGCCCAATCCTCGAGCGTTTTTCCGCTTCTACCGCTTTTTGCAGCTCCCCAATCTGACGCAGTGCGCCGTACTGCTCGTCTCCGGTCAGGCTGGCCAGTTGCTTTTTGAGCGCCACTATCTCAGCCCGCAACTCGTCCTCGGTGCGGCGCGACTCGAGCACCAAAACCCCTTCGATGGATTTGAGCTGCTGGCGCTCGAGCAGGGCCTTGTTGCCCTCGCTGTCCATCATATCGAGCCGTTCGCCGCCGAACATCAGCTCGAGCACCTCTTTTTCCTCGGGCCGACCCCGGAAGGCGTCGAAGACCGCTTCCCTTGAGCCGTGCAGTTTGAGCAGGTCCATCACCTCGTTTACCAGTCGGCTGCGAAAACTGCTGCCCTCGAGCTTTTGCATCAGTTCGGGGTCGTTGAGCATGAAGCGGGCCAGTTGGCGTTCGCGCAGTTCCTCCCCGGCGCGGCCCTCGAGCATTCCCACCATCTGAACCGTGGACAGGGTTTTATATTTGGTTTTGCTGTCAATCCACTCGGATAAGCGGTCCTCGTTGATTTCAATTTTTTCGGCTACTAACTTGCGGACCTTGTGCGCGATGTGTCCGGCGAGGTCAATGTGGTTGGGACTCTGCATTCGGGGCAGCAAAAAGTCCAGAAAGAGTCGCTTGCCCTCCACCGTTTCCACGTTGAAGCGCTCGAGGGCGTAGTGGACCCGCAGCTCCACCTCGTCCAGACCGTGCTCGAGCGCGCTTTTCAGGCCGTCCAAATCTCCGGCCTGAATCGCTTCAGCGGGGTCCTTGCCGCTGGGCAGCACCAGCGCGCGCACCAGCAGGCTCGAGCCGATGGTCTGGTCCAGTGCGCTCAGGGTGGCTTTCTGTCCCGCCGCGTCGCTGTCGAACAGCAGGGCCACGCTGCCGATGCCCTGCCTCGAGAGCAGGGTGGCGTGTTCACCCGTGAGCGCGGTGCCTAGGGTGGCCACAGCGGTCTTAAACCCGGCCTGGTGCATGGCAATCACGTCCATGTACCCCTCGACCACCACCAGTTCGCTGCCGGTGGCCTCGCGTCGGGCCAAGTGCAGACCGTAGAGCAGCTCGCCCTTCCTGAACACCTCGGTCTCGGGCGAGTTGAGGTACTTGGGCTTGCTCTCATCCAGTACCCGGCCCCCGAAGCCCACCAGCCGCCCCAGCGGGTCGCGGATGGGAAACATCACTCGAGCGCGGAATTTATCGTAAATGCGGCCCTGTTCGTTCTCGGAAACCAGCCCTGCTGCCAGCAGTTGCTGTTCGCTGACGCCGCGCCCTCGAGCGAATTTGAGCAACCCATCGTACCCAGGTGGCGCAAACCCTAGCTCGAACTGCGAAAGGGTGGCGTCGGTAAGTCCCCTCGAGCGGAAGTAATCCAGCGCCGGACCCTCGAGTTGCTCTCTGAAGTAAGTCAGGGCTAACTCGTTGACCTCGTACACGTCGCGGTGCGAACGTTCGCGCTCGCCCTGCCTGCGCTCGAGCACTACGCCCGTTCGCAGGGCCAGCTTCTCGAGCGCGTCTCCAAAGCTGACGTGTTCCATCGCCATCAGAAAGCTGAAGGCGTCGCCGCCCGCCTTGCAGCCGAAGCAGTAGTAATAGCCCCGAGCCGAGTCCACCTGAAACGACGGAGATTTCTCCTTGTGAAAGGGGCACAAGCCTTTGAAACGCCCTGCTCCGACACTCTGGAGCACGACGTATTCCCCGACCAACGCGCTCAGGTCGAGTCTGGCCCGCACTTCCTCCTTACTCACTGGCTCACACCCACCCCTGACCGCACCGACTTGCCCACTCAGCCGAAGAAAAGCGGTCCAATGTTGTACCACACCTGCGCTCAGTTGTTGGCGCTCGAGCGCCGTCTTCGAGATAGAGCAGTAGTGTACCCCGCTCGAGTTTAGATTGCCGGAACTGGCTCACAAAATCTTCATGGGCCTCATTGGTGAATCAGAATCACAAGCCTCGAGCACGGGAGAGGTAGGTATAAAAATGCGTGCGAGACTATCTTTAGCGATACGCTCCACTCGACCCGGAGCCTGAGCGGAAAGCTCCTCATTTGAGTCAGCTCAAGACTTGCTCAAGACGCGAGTCGAGGTGCAAGTGGGGGTCAGCTCAAGCGTTTGGATGAAAGCGTGAAGTTCTACAACCCTCATCCCTACCGGGGTCGCCGCACCACCTGGGCCAGCATCTCGAGCAGTTCGCTTTCCTCGAGCGGCTTACTGAGGTAGCGCAGTTTGGAAAAACGCGCCCAGAAGCTGGGGGTTTCCTTGGTCAGCGCGATGACCGGCAGGTGAGCACGCCCAGACAGACCGCGCAGACTTTTAGCGTCGGCACCGGGATTGTCGGTGTCCACCAGTGCGGCCCCTACATGGGCGTTTTGCAGCGTTTCCATGCCCTTCTCGAGGTTGGCGGCGGTCACGATGCGGTAGCGGGCGCGGGTCAACAGCAGCACGCACAGCCGCCGTAAAGTGCTGCTGGGGCTGATGACCAGAATGAAAGGGTCCTCGGGCTGCACCGGCAGAATTTCGGCCACCTTCTTTTCGACCAGTTTGAACAGGCGGCGGTACACCTCGCCCTCGGGGATGTCGAATTCGGTGGCCACACTGGCGCTCGAGCGTTGACCGTTGAGCAGGGACACCAGTTCCCACTCCTCGAGTTCCAGGTTTTGATTGGTGTTGACCGCCCGCAAAACCTGCCAGGGTTTGACCTGACCCCGCGACCACTCGTCTATGCGGCCTGCCGCCTCGAACAGCACCGACTGGGTGCTGAAGCGGTGCTCGGTGGGGACCTGAGACGCCTCGACGCCCAGTTCCTCGAAGCTGAAGGTGGCCTTAGCATCATCGCCCCAGCTCAACACTTCGGTGATGGTGTCACTGATTTGCGCTTTGAGCGCGTCGAGCAGTTGGTCCTCGCGGATGAGCTTGCGGCGGTAGGCCAGCAGGCCCAGCAGGGTGTGCGGGTTTTCCTTGCGCTGGAGGCTCACCAGTTGCTGCACCTGAGCGCCGGTGAGCAGTTCCATCCGCATCAAATACTCGCCCAGGTTGCTGCCCTCGAGCACTCGAGCGTAGGTAATCAGACCTTCCTCAAAGTAGATGTGCGACTCTTTACCTTCAGAAAACAGCTTGAGTAACCCACTCTTGCGTCCGCTCGAGACGGTGTTGAAAAGCTCCGCCAGCGGAACCTGACGAAGCTTACCCTCGAGCATGAATGCTCCGGTATATTCTTCGGCTCACGTTCCGACCCTGATTTGACCCGCTCGAGACCCCAACGACTGACATTAGTTTCATTATAACGGGAGTTGGGAACGGCAACGGTTTTTTTCGTGGTTCGGGTTTAAATTAAGAGCGCGTGAAGAAATGGGCCATAAAAAAAGGGTAGCCACGAGGGCTACCCCTACAGGGTCCAAAACTCAATCCTCGTAGTAGTTGCCGTAGGGCAGACCCAGGTGCTCGTAGGCTCGGGCGGTGGCCACCCGGCCCCGTGGGGTGCGCTTGATGAACCCGAGCTGAATCAGGTACGGTTCGTACACGTCCTCGAGCGTGTTGCTGTCCTCGCTCAGCGCGGTAGCCAGGGTGTCTAAGCCCACCGGACCCCCGGAGAAGCGGTGGATGATGGCCTCGAGCAATTTAATGTCGCGCTCGTCGAGTCCAGCGCTGTCCAGACCGAGCTTGTCGAGCGAGTCGTGAGCGCGCTCGAGGGTGATTTCCTTTTCACCGGACACCACCGCAAAATCGCGCACCCGACGCAGCCAGCGCTTGGCGATTCGCATGGTTCCGCGCGAACGCGCCCCAATCTCGAGCGCCGCATCTTCGACAATGCCGTACCCGTTGAGCCGCGCGTCGCGCATCAGGCCCTGAGCCAGTTCCTCGGGGGTGTAAAACTCGAGGTGCTCGATGATGCCGAACCTCGAGCGCATCGGCGCGGTAATCAGGCCAGGGCGGGTGGTCGCGCCGACCAGGGTGAAGCGCGGCAGCGGCAGCTCGATGGTACGGGCCGCCGGACCCTGCCCCAGCACGATATCGAGCTTGAAATCCTCCATCGCCGGGTACAGGTGCTCCTCGGCCACCCGGCCCAGACGGTGAATCTCGTCAATGAACAGCACGTCGCCCTCCTCGAGCGAGTTGGTCATGATGGCCGCCAAATCGCCGGGTTTCTCGATGGCGGGGCCGGATGTGACCTTGACGCTGACCCCCATCTCGTAGGCGATGATGCAGGCCAGGGTGGTTTTACCCAGTCCGGGCGGGCCGAAGAGAAGGGTGTGGTCGAGCGCCTGCCCCAGCGTTTTGGCAGCTTGCAGGTAGACCTTGAACTTCTCCTTGAGGCGCACCTGCCCGACGTATTCGGCCAAACTCTTGGGTCTCTGTGCGGGGTCGTTGTCCATCATAGTGACTCCCATATTACGCTATAAACTAAACGGCGTCCAGTGCCTTTGCCTACTACCCTGCACAGGCTCGAGTTTGGCTAAGGCAACACTTCGGCCCGCACATCACTGTCTTGAGCTAAGCCAAAGTCTCCGTTGATTTCTATTCAAAATAGTTTCATTCTAGAACCATCTCGAGTTCAAGCTCGAGAACCCTGAATTCCACCCTTCATCGCACTCGAGGACCCCATGACCGAACCGATTTCACGCACCACTCCCACAAGTCTCTCCGCGCCCTCCTCGAGCGAAAATTCCGGTGCTCGAGCCGCTGACAGCACCTTGGAAAACAGCGCCCAGTTAGTTTCGCCGCAGGAAGCGCAGCTCACCCTGGTGGGCATCATGCTGGGTATGTTCCTGGCCGCGCTCGACCAGACCATCGTCTCCACCGCGCTGCCGCGCATCGTGGCCGACCTCAACGGCTCGAGCTACTACGCCTGGGTCACAACCGCGTATCTGCTGGCCTCGACGGTGGCCGCGCCCATCTTCGGGCGGCTCACCGAGCTGTTCAGTCGCAAAACCATTTTGCTGGTCGCCATCGCCATTTTTCTGGGCGGCTCTGCGCTGTGCGGACTGGCCCAGAACATGCCCATGCTGATTGTGTTTCGCGGTATTCAGGGCATCGGGGGTGGGGCGCTGTTCGCGCTGGCCTTCACCACCATCGCGGTACTTTTTCCACCAAGGGACCGCGCTCGAGTGGGTGGTCTGTTCGGGGCGGTGTTCGGCATCTCGAGCGCGGTGGGGCCGTGGCTGGGCGGCTTGCTCACCGACCACCTGAGCTGGCACTGGGTCTTTTACGTCAACATGCCCATCGGACTCGTCGCGCTGGGCTTCATCCTGCGCTATATGCCGCGCCTGAACCCGAGTCACAACCAAAGCTTCGACTTCCTGGGCGCTTTTTTACTCGTTGTCTGGACCGTGCCGCTGATGCTGGGCTTTTCCTGGGCTGGGGTGAACTACGCCTGGGGCAGCGTGCAGATTATAGGACTGTTCGCGCTGGCCGCCGTGGGGCTGGGGGCCTGGATTTACTCGCAGACTCGAGTCAGAGACCCGCTGTTCGATTTGAGCGTGCTGCGAATTCGCTCGTTTAGCACCTCGTCGCTGGCCTTTTTCTTCTTCGGTCCGGCCTTTCTGGGCGCGATTGCCTTTTTGCCGCTGTACTTGCAGCAGGTCAAGGGTATCTCGGCCTCGCAGAGCGGAGTCACGGTGTTACCTCTTACGCTCGGTTTGCTGGTCGGGGCCATCTCGAGCGGTATTTTGGCCCGCAAGATAGGGCGCTACAAGGGCATCTTGCTCGGCGGGGTCCTCTGGCTGCTGGCGATGTTTCTGGTGCTGCATTTCGTGCTGGCGGTGGACACCCCGCTGTGGCTGGCGGTCATTTTGTTCACGCTGCTGGGTCTGGGCCTCGGTCCGATGCAGTCGCTGCTGCAAATCGCTGGACAAAACGACCTGCCGATGAGCCGTATCGGTTCGGGTACGGCGGCCAGCCAGTTTGTGCGTCAGATTGGTTCGACCATCGGGATTGCGCTGCTGGGTACGGTCCTCTCGAGCACCATCCAGCACGACGTCTGCAAGGCGCTGCCCTCGAGCAAGGGCTGCCTGCCAGGGGCAGCCGCAGCACCCCGAAATCAGAACCAGAGCATTGCAGCACTGAATGGGCAGTTTAAGGCGCTCGAGGCGCAGGTAACGGCGGCTATCCAGGGCGACCCCAAAGCTTACGCCGCCATTCAAGGCAACCCGCAGATTTCCGATGCCGCCAAGAAACAGATTCCGGCGGGCGGCGTTCCGGTGAAGTTCCAGAAAGTGGCCATTGAGCAGGCCACCGCCAACCTCGAGAAAACCAAAATCACGCTCGAGACCGCCTTCAAGGACGGCATCACCCACGCCGAGCAGAACATCTTCTTGTGGGGTGCGTTCTTCGTGCTGATTTCGGCGGGCTTCATTGTGGCCCTGCCCAATGCTGAACTGAAGGGCGGTCCGGGCGGCGCTCGAGGGGAAGGTGGCCCTCCCGCAGCGGCCCACTAATTTTCCAGGGTTTCCAGAGTTGTGCGGGGGTTGGTGTGAGAGCGGTACACTAGCGTTATGACCGCCCTCGAGAAGCGACTTTATAGCGAAGACCAATACTTGGAACTCGAGCGCGGCAGTGACCTCAAGCACGAGTTTTACAGAGGCGAACTTTTTGCGATGGCCGGCGGCAGTGAAGCCCACGACCTCATCGCGGGAAACGTTCGGACCCGTCTCACCATGCAACTATTTGACCGCCCCTGTCGGGTACATGGCGGCGATATGCGGGTCAAGGTAGAGGAAACGGGCCTGTACACCTACCCCGACCTCTCTGCACTGTGTGGGCCTTCCGAGTTCGCCACGGTTTCACGCACGACTTTGCTCAATCCTGCTCTCATCGTCGAGGTGCTGTCCAAGTCCACTCAGGGCTACGATAAGAACGAGAAGTTCAAGCAGTACCGCAAAATTCCCAGTTTGCGCGACTACCTGCTCGTCTCACAGCACAGCGTTTCACTCGAGCACTATTCCCGGCAACCGGAGGGTTTCTGGCGGCTAGACACCTATGAAGCACTCGAGGATACCTTCACCCTCGAGTCTATCGGCTGTACCCTCACGCTCGAGGGGGTGTACTGGAAAGTGGACCTCGAGCCTTAAACTCCCCAATCACAGTCCTTTCAAGTCAAAGGCCGTCGCCGCTCGAGCGGGTAGGGTCAGGTGCAGATAGCCGCCCTTCAGGCTTACTTTGGCGTCCTGTCCGAACAATTCTTGGGGGTTCTCGAGCTTTAAATTCGCAAATTCTGGCGGGAGTTTGGCCAGCTTCAGGCTGTAGCTTTTGCGCTCGGCGGCGTTGTTCCAGGCCACTAATACCTTCTGGTCGCTCGAGGTCCGGGTAAACAGCATCAAATCGTCGGCCTGAAACTCGGGAACGGGCAGCACCGCCTGCGTACCCTTGCTGAGTGCGCTCGAGGCTTTGTGGACCTTCAAAGCCTCCTGGGTGGCCTCGAAGACCGCTTTCTCGGCGGGGGTCCAGGTGGCCTCGAAGCGCATGTCGCGGCGGTTGTCCGGGTCAATGCCGCCGCGCATGGCAATTTCGGTGCCCTGCCACAGCGTGGGAATGCCGCGCAGGGTGAGCAGGGCGCGAATTCCATACACCACTCGAGCGTTGACCTCATCGTCTTTCAGTAGCGGTGACTTGCTGGCAAAGCGGGCCACGTCGTGATTGTCTAAAAAGATGGCCAGCTCGTCTGGGGCTGCATATTCCTCGTCCTTCTCCAGAACAATCCGCACCGCGTCAAAGGAGCGCTCGCCCATGATGGCGTTGTTGAGTGCGTTTTGCAGCGGAAAGTCGAACATCGAGTTCAGCCCTGCCTTCTGGAAACTGGCGATTTTAGTCGTGCTGCTGAGGCTGGTCTCGAAGACCTCGCCTAGAGTATAAAGGTTGTCTTTGATGTTCTGAGCCGCCAAACCCCGCATGAACTCGAGTGGGACGTGCTTTACCGCGTCATAGCGAAAGCCGTCCACGCCCTGCGTGGTCCAGAAGGCGTTGTTCTCGAGCAAAAAGGTGCTGACTTCGGGGTTTTCCTGCGCCAAATCAGGGAGGCCGGAAAGTGGACAGAAAATCTCGTTGTCGCCTAGCTTGGCGCAGCTTCCGTCCTTGTGAAACCAGTCCGGCTTACTCGAGACCTGCGGAGCGCCGTAACCAAAGTGGTTCACCACCTGGTCGAGCATCACCTTGAGGCCGAGTTTGTGGGCCTCGGCGGTGAAGGTCTTGAAATCCTCGAGCG